>Ga0272412_1000342_pt1 | contig 13448 bp, 5 predicted proteins | sample WWTPWeurt_MetaT_FD_193540 | JGI IMG/M metagenome (GOLD analysis project Ga0272412, IMG submission 193540) | Metatranscriptome of activated sludge microbial communities from WWTP in Nijmegen, Gelderland, Netherland - WWTP Weurt (Metagenome... | ecosystem: Engineered > WWTP > Aerobic digester >...
AGAGTTTCGCGAATATCTCCAACGGCACTTGCAACTGGTCCGGTCGATTTTGAGGTGTTCCCTGATTCTTTTGGATTGATAGAAGCAGATTTCTCCGCAGTGATTGCCGGAGCAATTGTGGGAGAACTCGTTTGTAATTCGTAAACAACTAGCACCGAATGGACTTTGACAATATCACCCTTTTTTCCACGAGTTTCGACAATAGTGCCCTGTTTCGGCGAGGTAATCGTCACATTTGCTTTGTCTGTAAGAACATCAACAAGGGGCGCATCCTCTTGGACAACGTCATTGACTTTTACATGCCAGGCAACAATTTCGCCCTCCGTTACACCCTCACCAATGTCCGGGAGCGTAAATTCATAACGACTCATTGTTCCCTCACTCAAACCGCGCTGTTTTTACAATCGCTGGGTGAATTCTATTCGCCAATGGAAGATATTCATTTTCGAGTGTATATGGAAAAGGCGTATCCCATCCCGTCACTCTCACAGGTGGAGCTTCTAAATAAACAAAGGCATGTTCATTGATAAGAGAAATAAGCTCTGCTCCAAAACCACAGCTCTTTGGAGCTTCGTGAACAATCACAACTCGTCCTGTTTTCTTCACACTTTCAATGATTGAATCCAAATCAACTGGCCATAAAGTCCGCAGGTCAATCAATTCGCAATCAATGCCATCACTTGCTGCACGATTTACCGCTTCAATCGCCTCAAACAACATCGCGCCCCAAGCAATCACTGTCACTTGACTCCCGGGTCTCACGACAGAGGCTTTACTCAAAGGCACCAAATATTCACCTTCAGGAACCTCACCCTTACCTGCACGGTAAATTCTTTTGGGCTCAAAAAACAAAACAGGGTCTGGATCTCTAATTGAAGCGAGTAAAAGGCCCTTCGCATCTGCGGGATTTGAAGGACAAACAACTTTTAATCCTGGCGTGTGAATAAAGTAAGCTTCTGGTGATTGTGAGTGATAATGTCCACCACGAATTCCGCCACCAACCGGGGTTCGAATTACCATCTTACATGGATATTCTCCACCCGAACGATAACGAAATTTAGCGACTTCTGACACAATTTGATCAAACGCAGGAAAAATAAAATCGGCAAACTGTATTTCCGGAATGGGGATGCTCCCATAAAGCGCCATTCCTGCAGCAGTTCCAATAATTCCTCCTTCACTCAACGGTGTATCAATCACCCTTTCTCCACCAAATTCGTCGAATAATCCTTGAGTCACGCGAAAAACTCCACCGAGTTTTCCAACATCTTCACCCAAGATAACAATCCGCGAATCACGACGCATTTCAACGCGAAGCGCATCATTGATCGCCTGCACCATGTTCATTTGCGGCATTCTTTTCCCTCTTAGATCTCTATATGTTGAACGGCTAGTTTATGGATCTTTAATGTATGTTCATAAAACAAGAAAAATGACTTTACCGATTAGTGCCCCGGTGAACCGTGTCCTGCTGCCCTTGGAGCTGCCTCGCATTCTGCCCATTGAGTTTTCAAATGTTCTGGCATTGTTTGGTAAACATCTTCAAACATTGTCCGCAACGCAGGGGCAGGCACCTTTGAAGATAAATCAATGCATTGTTTGATCTCTTGGTCTAACTCAGTTCGAAGTGCTTCGTGTTGTGCGTCTGACCAAAGGTTTCGGGCAGTAAAGTACGAGCGCAATCTCGTGATGGGATCCGTCTTTCTTTCTGCTTCCATTTCGGCTTCTGTTCGGTAAACCCGGGGATCATCCGAGGTACTGTGACCGGAGAGTCTGTGAGAAAGCGCTTCGATTAATACCGGTGGTCCCCCGTTTGAAATTTGTTCGATGGCCTCGCGAGTGACTTGGTAAACAGCGAACAGGTCTGTTCCGTCGACTCGAACGGGACGAATCCCATAGGCAAACGCTTTTTGCGCAAATGTCGCACTCGCTGTTTGGCGCTCTGTCGGAACACTAATCGCCCAGCCGTTGTTTCTGCAAAACAAGACTGTCGGTGTGCGAAAAACCCCAGCAAAGTTAGCTCCGTTGTGGAATTCACTGCTGCTTGTGGCCCCATCACCGAAATAAGTTAGCGTAACTAATGGATCTTTTCGATTCTTAGCGGCCCAAGCAAAGCCCACCGCTTGTGTAATTTGTGTCCCGATGGGCGAACTAACCGAACCAAATTTGTACGGTTTTCCACTGTAGTGATCTGGCATCTGGCGACCTTTGGCGGGGTCGTTGGCGTTACCAAACATGTTATCGATGTAGTTTTTCAAAGGCATGCCGCGCCATAAAAGGGCACCAAATTCCCGGTAACAAGGGAAGAGCCAATCATTGGATCGAAGAGCTGCGGTACTTCCTAAAATACTCGCTTCTTCTCCCATTGAACCAATATGAAAACCAATTCGACCTTGTCTCTGAATTGCGGTTAATCGTTCGTCTAACAATCTTGTTAGAATCATGTGACGAAACAGAGAAAGGGCTAATTCGTCTGACATTCCTTGTTGGCGATTAGGAAGAATTTCACCCTCAGGAGAAAGAACACGGTAGATTTCATCGAGTACGAATTCCATTAGTTTTACTCATTCTCTTTGGGAATTATCTTGTTTGCTGATTACTTAGGTTTGTATGGCTAATCAACGATAGGGAGAGACCTTCGTTTGACTTCCCCGCCAGATTCCGTATTTTGTGCATTTGTTTCGTGCGTTTGCTTCACAAGTCCGTGCAAAAACGCCTCCGCAGCTCGGTAACTCGAGCGAACCAACGGCCCACTCGCAACGTAACGAAACCCCATTGCGAGCCCTTCACCCTTCAGCAACTCAAACTCACTCGGAGGAACATACCGGACCACTTCGTGATGTTTTTGTGAGGGACGAAGGTATTGCCCTAGGGTGAGAACGTCGACTTGGACGTTCCGTAATTGTTGCATCGCCTCGCGAACTTCATCGAGAGATTCTCCGAGGCCCAACATAATGCTGCTCTTGGTATAAATGTCCGGTGCGATGCGTTTCGAATGCTCCAACACAGAGAGAGAACGGTCGAGCCCACAGCGAACGTCTCGGACTGTGCGTTGGAGTCTCTCTACGGTTTCGATGTTGTGGGCAAAGACATCGGGCCGACCCTCGGAAACAACGGTTTCGACATCCCGTAAAACACCATTAAAATCACCAACTAATGTCTCAACCAGAATGCCGTTTCGAGCGCGCTTTATCGCGCGAACGGTGTCCGCAACGTGCTTCGCTCCTCCGTCGAGCAAATCATCCCGATCGACCATGGTGAGCACGACATAATCCAACCCCATCGCACCGATGGTTCGCCCGACATGTTCGGGCTCGCGGGGATCAATGGCGCCTTTGGGATTGCCTGTGTTGACCGCACAAAAGCGACAGCCACGTGTGCAGGTATCGCCTAAAATCATTATGGTTGCGGTACCTTCGCGCCAGCACTCCCCAACGTTCGGGCAATGAGCCTCTTCGCAAACAGTGTGAAGGTCGTATTTGCGAAGGGTTTGTTTGATGTGGGTGTATCGTTCGCCGCCCGGGAGTTTTGCGCGGAGCCAATCGGGTTTTGGTTCGTAGGTCATGGAGTATCTCTTTGGTGAAGGGTCGCTTTTCGTTGCGGTAGGCAACACAGAACAACGATGTAGGCTCTGAGACCTTTTCCTGACAATAACAACCAGAACCACAAAATGCGGACTTTAGGCGGGGCTGTCTCTAACGTTTCGGAACGGAAAAAGTCAACGAAATTACTAGACAACGGGGAAGTCTAGTCAGGGAATCGCGGATTAGTGAGTTGGGTTTTTTGTAAAATAACAATGAGAACTCAACAAACAACACCAAATTCAATCAAGAAACACAGAATAATAACCGTAAAATCAATCGTCAATCAAGGATTTAGTCCCCAAACGACTCAATCGGAATTGGGCGGGCTGGCTCACGACGAACTGGAATATCCGCAGGAACGTGTTGCCCATTTTCCCCTTCTACGACGACATCAAGGCGTTTGTACGCGGCAAGACCCGTTCCGGCAGGGATGAGTCTCCCCATGATCACGTTTTCCTTCAAACCGCGAAGATCGTCGACTTTGCCTGAAATAGCTGCCTCGGTGAGCACTTTCGTCGTTTCCTGGAAAGACGAAGCCGAAATAAACGAGTCTGTGCTCAAAGAGGCTTTTGTGATGCCCAACAGCAGTGGCTCGGCAACAGCAAATGCATCTTGAACAGCCGTTCGAACGCTCTGAATTTCGCCGCCAACTTGTGCATCGGCTGCGTATTTGCGTCCAACTTCGTCTAAGCGGTCGTTGAGCAAAGGCAGCATGGACTCCAGCGGAGCATCAACCGCCCGACGAATCGCGTCTGAAACGCCAGGGTTTTTGACTTTCCCTTCACTCAATTGACTTTTTAGAACACTCCGAGCGGCTTTGAGGTTTTCTTGTTCGAAAACCCATTTTTCGACCTGCTCATCAACGAGAAACTCCGTTTCGCCCACGGAAGTAACCCGAACTCTGCGAAGCATTTGTCGAACAATTACTTCAATGTGCTTGTCGTTGATGGTGACACCCTGCAACCGATAGACTTGTTGAATTTCGTTCAACAACCAGGCTGCTAGATCTTTTTCACCCTTTACGCGGAGAATGTCATGGGGGTTGACTGGTCCGTCCACCAAAGGTTCACCCGTGTTCACAAAGTCTCCCTCGCGAACAATGGGGTTTTTCGAACGCGGAATAAGAAATTCCGCAACGGGAGGGCCATCCGTCGTCGGCAAAGGCGGCGGCGCGGCTTTTTTGCCCTTCTTTTTCGGCTCTTCGGTGTCCAAAGGTGTATTCAAAAATGCTTCATTGCCACGCGGGACAATGTACATCTGTCGTTTACCTTTGTATTCCCTACCAGATTTCACATAGCCATCAATGGGCGAGATAATACTCGCGTCTTTTGGCTTTCGAGCTTCGAAGAGTTCGGCAACTCTAGGCAAACCACCTGTGATGTCTTTGGTCTTGGCAGCTTCACGGGTAATTTTCGCGATCACTTCACCAGCATCGACGAAATCTCCATCAGAAACCACTAAGTTAGCTCCGACAGGTAACAGGTACCGCCCTTCAATCCCGCGTTCGCTCTTTCGGTTCTGTCCGGTTTGAGGGTCCTTGATCTCAATTCTCGGTCGCTTGGTCGCGTCCCGGGACTCAATGACGTACTTCCTTGAAAGACCCGTCACTTCGTCGACCTTTTCTTCCAATGTTTGGTGATCAATAAGATCAACAAACTTTACGATACCGCCCACTTCCGTAAGAATGGGCTGATTTTGTGGGTCCCATTCAGCGAGCAACGTACTAGGTTCGACAAGGTCATTTTCTTTTACGTTGAGTTCGGCACCGTACACCAAGTGATAACGTTCGCGTTCGCGCCCGGTGGCATCAACGACCACGATTTCACCGTGGCGGTTCATCACTACGAGTTTTCCACTCTTTCGTTGGACAGTTTCGATCTTCTCAAACCGGACACGACCTTCGTAACGACAGTGCAAGTTACTCGCTCCTCCCTTCACAAGTGCTGCTCCACCGATGTGGAAAGTACGCATGGTTAACTGTGTTCCGGGCTCTCCGATGGATTGCGCCGCGATAATTCCCACAGCTTCGCCAATGTTGACCAAGTATCCACGGGCAAGATCACGGCCGTAGCACATCGCACAGATTCCTCGTCGTGCTTGGCAGGTCAAAACCGAACGAATGGTCACTTCCTCAATGCCCGCATCGGACACTTTTTGGACGGCTTCTTCCGTGAGTTCTTGGTTGGCATTGATGAGAATCTCGCCCGAAATGGGGTCCACAACCGGTTCGAGAACAATTCTTCCAAGAATTCTGTCACCGAGTTCTTGAATAACGTCGCCACCTTCCTCGAGTTTCGTGACACGAATACCGTCCAACGTTTGGCAGTCGAACTCCGTAATCGAAGCGTCTTGAGCCACGTCAACGAGTCTTCTCGTCAAGTAACCTGAGTTTGCAGTTTTGAGCGCAGTGTCTGCGAGCCCCTTTCGCGCGCCGTGGGTAGAAATGAAGTACTGCAACACAGTCAACCCCTCGCGGAAGTTGGCTGTAATGGGTTGCTCAATAATTTCGCCTGATGGTTTCGCCATCAAACCGCGCATACCCGCAAGCTGACGAATCTGTTGAGTACTTCCGCGAGCACCCGAGTCAGCCATCATGTAAATGGGGTTAAACGATGGGACACGAGAGTTCTTATTCGTCATGGGATCGGTAACGTCTTCTTTACCGATTTGCTCCATCATTTCTTTGGAAACGAGGTCTGCGACTTCCGCCCAAATGTCCACAATCTTGTTGTAGCGCTCACCGTCAGTGATCACTCCCTCGAGGTACTGATCGTAGACCTTGGCGACTCGGTCCTGGGCATCACGCACAAGATCCGCTTTTCGGGCCGGAATGTGCATGTCATCCATACAAATGGACATCCCTGCACGGGTGGCATACTCGTAACCGAGCGAACGAAGCTTGTCCGCTAAGAGAACAGTAGCCTTGTTCTTGTGCGCGCGATACGAAGCATCAATCAACACAGAAAGTGTCTTTTTGTCCATCACCTTGTTGATAAGAACAAAGGACAATCCCTCCTCGACTCCCAACGTTTCGTGAATGCCCTCGGCAAGCAACACGCGGCCTGTGGTGGTTTCAACACGACGAGTCGTCGGTTCGGCCGCCGCAGGACGAAGGCCATCCCGAACAGCAACTCGGTTGACTAAATCCAAGTCCGAGCTGTCAATGACGGTTCCTGCGGTGAGGCGGGTGTCTCCGGCATCGGTGACGAGAAGGGCCGGAATTCGGACAATGATTTTCGCGTGCAAATCGACCTCACCCGAGTCGAATGCCATACGAACTTCTTCGATTGAGCTGTAAACACCGCGAAGTGTATTTTCCCCTTCGGAATCTTTTCGAAAAGATCCTTTGGCGAATTCCTTTGCGCGGGTCAAGAAATACAACCCAAGAACAATGTCTTGTGTTGGATTAATAATTGGTTTTCCACTGGCGGGGGACAGAATGTTGTTTGTGCTCATCATGAGCACACGCGCTTCCATCTGCGCTTCCACGGAAAGCGGAACGTGTACTGCCATTTGGTCGCCGTCGAAATCGGCATTGAAGGCAGCACAAACCAGTGGGTGTAATTGAATTGCTTTACCTTCAATTAAGACAGGTTCAAAAGCTTGAATACCGAGTCGGTGTAGCGTGGGAGCACGATTGAGCATCACTGGGTGTTCGGAAATAACTTCTTCGAGAATATCCCAAACTTCCGGGCGCTCTTTTTCGACTAGTTTTTTCGCGCTCTTAATTGTCGGAGCTAATCCACGTTCTTCAAGCTTGTTGTAAATAAATGGCTTAAATAATTCCAACGCCATTTTCTTCGGCAAACCGCATTGATGTAATTTCAATTGCGGACCAACAACAATTACCGAACGTCCAGAATAATCAACGCGCTTTCCGAGCAAATTCTGTCGGAAACGTCCTTGCTTACCTTTGAGCATATCACTCAAAGATTTCAAAGGTCGTTTATTGGGCCCGGTAATGGTTTTTCCTCGACGGCCGTTGTCGAAAAGAGCGTCCACTGCCTCCTGAAGCATTCGCTTTTCATTGCGAATAATGATTTCAGGTGCGTTGAGTTCTAACAGTCTTTTCAAACGGTTATTTCGGTTAATGACTCGTCGATACAAATCATTGAGATCACTTGTTGCGAAACGTCCACCGTCCAAGGGAACCAAGGGCCGCAAATCGGGCGGCAACACAGGGATCACCGTCAACATCATGCATTCCGGGCGGTTTCCGCTCGCGCGAAACGCCTCGATCACTTTGAGTCGCTTGGCGATTTTCTTTCGTTTGGCTTCGCTCGTTGCGTTGCGCATTTCCTGCCGAAGCTGCGAAGCCAAATCCGGCACTTTCACCGCTTGAAGAAGCTCCAAAATCGCTTCGCCACCCATTTTGGCAGTGAAAGAATCGTCCCCGTATTCTTCCTGATATCTTTGCAAAAGTTCTTCGGAAAGTATTTGTCCTACTTGAACAAATCCCCCCTCTTTTGCAGTCGTAACAACGTACGCTTCACAATAAAGAATCTTTTCGAGATCCCTGAGCGTCATTTCTAACACAGCACCGATACGACTCGGTAAACTCTTGAGAAACCAAATGTGAGCAACTGGCGTTGCTAACGTAATGTTTCCCAAGCGTTCTCTACGAACCTTGGATTGAATAACTTCAACACCGCACTTTTCACATACGATGTTGCGGTGCTTCATGCGCTTGTATTTTCCGCAGTTGCACTCGTAATCCTTGACGGGTCCAAAGATTTTCGCACAAAACAAACCATCTCTTTCTGGTTTGAATGTGCGGTAGTTTATCGTCTCTGGTTTTTTGACTTCCCCGCGTGACCATTCTCGGATTTTCTCTGGCGAAGCGAGAGAAATTCGAATAGCACTGAATGACAGGGGGTCTTTGGGCTTCTCGAAGAAGCTGAAGATATCCTTCACGTAATTCCTCCAGCAGTGCCCGAACAACCCTTTTAGTGATCCGCAAGACCACCAACAAAAGCTGACGAAACACCGCAAGCCGTTTTAATTAGTCAACCAACATTGACGACCAGTGGAGAGGGTGCGCGTTATCGAGCGTCGAAAACGTAAATTCGTTTTGAGAGCATCGTTCGCGTACAACACGCGGACCTTCGAACGAGATGCCCTTTGTTGCAAAGTTAGCAACAACGCCCAATGAGATTTCTCAACCCTTCCGCGTTGCTACGCGGACAGCCGTTTCCAAACGCCTGGTTTAGATCCGTCTGACCGCCTAGCAAACCGGTCTGTTCTTTTACTTGACAACTTTTTCGTTGGCAAACCGCACCGCGTACAACTTCGTCGAAGCACAGGTTTGTCAACGGTTTTTCATTCTCGCTGTTTGAGGGTTTGCTCGTGCGGGCTATTCCGCCGCTTGGGGTTCGTCGCCTGAGGGATTTGTTGTTCCGTCTTCAATGAGTTCGACATTGAGGCAAAGGGCTTGGAGTTCCTTCACCAAAACGTTGAAGCTCTCCGGAACACCCGGCTCGAGTGTGTAGTCGCCTTTGACGATAGCCTCGTACATTCTCGTTCGGCCTTGTACGTCGTCCGATTTGACCGTCAAAAACTCCTGGAGTGCGTACGCAGCCCCATAAGCTTCCATCGCCCAAACTTCCATTTCACCAAGGCGTTGTCCGCCGAATTGCGCCTTGCCACCCAAAGGCTGTTGTGTGACCAACGAATACGGCCCGATAGATCTTGCGTGAATCTTATCGTCAACGAGGTGGTGCAATTTTAGCACGTACATAATTCCCACAGTCACATCGTGCTCAAATGCTTCACCCGTGCGTCCATCAAACAGAATCGTCTGCCCGGACCGCGGCAATCCAGCGGTATCAAGCATTCCTTTGATTTCCGATTCGTGGGCGCCATCAAATACGGGAGTGGCCACGAAAACGCCCTCACGTAATTTACGTGCGAATTCACGGAGATTCGTTTCGTCAAGCTTCGGAAGCAATTTTTTGAACTCGTCTTCCTTATTGAACACAGCCATCAACAACTTCCGCAGACCCTCAATGGGAGCACCTTGATCAAGCAGTTCGGAAAGCCGGTTGCCTAGTTCGAGTGCCGCCCAGCCAAGGTGGGTCTCGAGAATTTGCCCAACGTTCATACGAGAAGGAACGCCCAACGGGTTGAGAACGACATCCACCGGCGAGCCACTTGGTAGGTACGGCATGTCTTCTTCTGGCAAAATCCGAGAAACGACTCCTTTGTTACCGTGGCGACCAGCCATCTTATCGCCCACTTGGAGCTTTCGCTTGATGGCCACGTAGACTTTGACCATCTTAATAACGCCAGGAGGTAACTCATCGCCTTTGGAAAGTCGCTCAATTCGTTCAGCGCAGTTACGCTCAATCAAACCGATACGATTCTCTAATTCTTCATAAATGGTGCGAAGCTCCCCAGAATCGCTCTCATCAAGAGCGATTTGATTCCAAAGTTTCTTGGGAATCTCACTTAAAGTAGTTTCTTCAATCTTGGCACCCTTCGCAAGAAGAACCTTTCCTTTTTCGTCTACAAGTTTGGCAAAAGTGGTTTTTCCAACGAGCAAGTTTCGAATCCGGCGGAGATAGCTTTCTCTCACGATCTTGATTTCGTCGTCTCGGTCTTTTTCCAACTTAGCGCGTTCTTGATCTTCAATATCTTTCGCTCGGTCATCTTTCTCGGTACCACGACGAGCGAAGACTCTCGCATTGATCACAATGCCAGAAACTCCGGGAGGAACTCTTAACGAAGTGTCCCTTACATCGCCCGCTTTTTCCCCAAAGATCGCTCTCAGAAGCTTTTCTTCGGGAGAAAGTTGGGTTTCCCCTTTGGGGGTAATTTTTCCTACGAGAATGTCGCCTGGTTTAACCTCGGCGCCCACACGCACAATTCCGGAGTCATCCAGATCTTTGAGTGCTTCTTCGCCTACGTTGGGGATATCTTTTGTGATTTCTTCTTTTCCAAGCTTGGTATCTCTTGCGACACATTCAAACTCTTCAATGTGAATCGAGGTAAAGATGTCTTGCTTGACAATCTTTTCCGAAATTAAGATAGAATCTTCGAAGTTGTAGCCACCCCAAGGCATAAAAGCGACCAGAACATTTGCGCCAAGTGCCAGTTCCCCCGTGTCGCAAGCGGGGCCATCGGCAATGATGTCACCCACTTCAACCCTTTCACCAGGCCGACAAATAGGCTTCTGATTCCAACAAGTGTTTTGGTTCGATCTTTGATACTTAATAAGATTGTAGATGTCGGGTTCTTCGCCGCGTTTCCCTTCCGCGCGGATAACAATGCGGGCAGCATCGGAAGACTCAATCACACCGGGTCTCTTTGCAAGAACGCAAACACCAGAATCTCGGGCTACTTGGTGTTCAAGTCCCGTTCCAACAAGGGGTGCCATTGTTCGAATTAGTGGTACCGCCTGACGTTGCATGTTAGCACCCATCAATGCACGGTTGGCGTCATCGTGCTCTAAGAAGGGAATTAAGGCCGCGGCCACAGACACAAGTTGGTTCGGAGAGACGTCCATCAAAGTCACTTGTTCGGGTGGAACAAGTTTAAACTCACCATTGAATCTCGCTGAAACAAGACTTTCTACCAATCGTCCATCAGGGTCCATACCGGCGGTGGCTTGCGCAATGTATTGACTCTCTTCTTTCAAAGCAGAAAACCAAACCACCGAGTCGCTCACCCTGCCTTCTTTCACAGGTCGGTAAGGGGTTTCCACAAAGCCGTAACTATCCACCCGCGCATAACAACTCAAAGACGCAATCAAACCGATGTTTGGGCCTTCTGGTGTCTCAATGGGACAAATGCGTCCGTAGTGAGTCGCGTGGACGTCGCGAACCTCAAAACCAGCTCGTTCCCGGGTAAGACCACCAGGTCCAAGGGCCGAGAGCCGGCGTTTGTGAGTCACTTCAGACAAAGGATTTGTCTGATCCATGAATTGCGACAATTGAGAGCTACCAAAATACTCTTTCACGACCGCAGAAACGGGTTTCGCATTAATCAGATCGTGGGGCATCAATGTTTCTAGTTCGGGAGAAATCGCCATACGTTCTTTAATGGCTCTTTCCATGCGAACTAACCCAATGCGGTACTGATTTTCGAGCAGTTCCCCAACGGCACGAACACGTCGATTGCCCAAATGATCGATGTCGTCAACGCTTCCGCGACCGTTCTTAATCTCGATCAGATGTTTAATTGTTAAGAGTATGTCGTCCTTCGTGAGAACTTGTAGCTCTTCAGGTGGTGCCGGTTTGTCAGGGTCTTGATAAAACTTGTGCAGGAGTTTGACTCGACCGACTCGGGACAGGTCATACCTTTCCGGGTTGAAAAACAAATTCTCTAAGAGCTTCGTGGCCTCTTTAGGTTCGGGGATATCTCCCGGACGAAGTTTTCGATAAATATCAATCTGCGCTGCAACGGCGTGTCCATATTGTCGAACAATCGCTGCCATTGGACCGTCCGGATCATCATAACGATCGGCAACCAAAGTATCTCTTAGATAAGTTCCTACAATAAGCCCATCCATAAAGAGAACTTTGAAACTATCAATTTGCGCATTGCGCAAAGCAACAAGTTTGGGTTCTGTAATAACTTCGTTGACTCCAACAATAACTTCGCCCGTTTCCGGATCGACAATGTCTTTGGCGGCCACTCGACCAAGGACTTCAGTGACGTCTACCTCAAAGCGTTCAACTTTTGCTTCGCGTAGTTTCTTAACAGCGGCCTTTGTAAACTTGGTGTTTTTCTTAACAATCGGGTCAGCGTTGGGTGACAACTTAATGTCCATTGTCGCTCGTTGCCCGGGTAGAATGTCAAATTCTACTGATTTCGAAATCTTATCTTTACTGTTAAGATAAATGGTTTCACATTTGTAGTAATAATTTAAGATCTGTTCAGTTGTGTATCCCAAGGCTCGGAGCAAAACCGTGGCGTGGAGTTTTCTTCGGCGATCAATACGAACATAAATGATATCCTTGGGATCAAACTCAAAATCCAACCATGATCCCCGATAAGGAATTACTCTCGCTGAATACAACTGCTTTCCAGAAGAATGCGTTTTACCCTTGTCGTGATCAAAGAAAACACCAGGAGAGCGATGCAACTGGGAAACAACGACTCTTTCTGTTCCATTAATGATAAACGTTCCCGTTTCTGTCATTAACGGGATTTCGCCGAAGTAGACTTCCTGTTGTTTGATGTCTTGAACGGTACGTTCGCCACCTTGGCTTGAACTGTAAGTAATAAGTTCGATGGTAACTTTGATGGGAGCCGCGTAATTCATCCCTCGTTGGCGGCACTCATCTACGTCGTACTTAGGTTTTTCGAGTTGGTATTCGCGGAAAACAAGTTCGGCACTCTCATCGAAACTTTTGATAGGGAACACACTACGAAAAACGCCTTGAAGACCTACATCTTCTCGGTTTTTCGGGTCACCTTCTTGAAGAAACTTCTCGTACGAGGCTTTCTGGATCGCTATAAGGTTGGGGATGTCAATGATTTTAGCGATTTTCCCAAAACTCCGGCGGGCGCGGTAGTTACTTTGGATCACGTGTGCCATCTAGCGGTTTCTCCGGGGAAGACTCAAAAGTACCAACGCGCTCTTCGATTCAAAGGGTTGAATCCCACGACAAAACAACAATCGCAGGGAGTGTTTCTTAGTGCGCTTGAGACTTTTGGCCTCCGAGTGGACGTCTGTGGTGATGCCGAGAACAAAATCTCTTTGTACCGACAGTGCAGGCGGTTGACTGTTGGTGTGTGATTTGTTTTTGCAACGCAAAGGCTGTTGTTTTACTGGGGGTTTGCGTTTGGCTTTGTTCACCCTGTGAAAGAAAATTTCGCAAGGCGTCCTCGGCAGGGTGCTTGCTTTAGACTAATTCAAAA
>Ga0272412_1000343_pt1 | contig 13426 bp, 23 predicted proteins | sample WWTPWeurt_MetaT_FD_193540 | JGI IMG/M metagenome (GOLD analysis project Ga0272412, IMG submission 193540) | Metatranscriptome of activated sludge microbial communities from WWTP in Nijmegen, Gelderland, Netherland - WWTP Weurt (Metagenome... | ecosystem: Engineered > WWTP > Aerobic digester >...
CTTGATGGTGGCCTTATGCTTCGCCAGAGTATCGATGATGCTCCGGGTCTGCGTGATCCTGATCTTTTTGGGTGCTGCCATGGTCGGTCACATCCTTACTGTTGGAAAAGTTCTTGTACCGAGATGCCGCGCTCGCGGGCGATCATCCGCGCGTCGCGCATGGAGAGCAGCGCGCTCAGCGTCGCCTTCACCACGTTGTGGGGATTGGAGGAGCCCATCTGCTTGGTCAGGACGTCCTTCACCCCCGCCAGCTCGAGCACCGCACGAACGCCGCCGCCGGCGATGATGCCCGTTCCGGGCGCCGCGGGACGCAGCATCACTTTGCCGGCGCCGTACTTGCCGAGCACCTCGTGGGGCACGGTGCCGTTGATGACCGGGACCTTCACCACGTTCTTCTTGGCATCGTCGGTCCCCTTCGAGATGGCGTCCGCCACTTCGTTCGCCTTGCCCAGTCCCACGCCGACATGACCGTTGCCGTCGCCGACCACCACGATGGCGTTGAAGCTGAACCGCCGACCGCCCTTCACCACTTTCGCGACACGGTTGATGTGGACCAGTTTGTCTTTCAGATCGAGTTCGCTAGCTTTGATTCGTGCCAATGGAAGACCTCTCTGTGATGGTTATTCGACTGTCGTTGCTGTCGTGCCTGGATTCGAACCAGGATTAACGGCTCCAAAGGCCGCTGTCCTGCCATTGGACGACACGACAATCCGTGGTCAGATCAGAACTTGAGCCCGCCTTCGCGCGCCCCGTCGGCGATCGCCTTCACCCGGCCATGGTACAGATAGCCGTTCCGGTCGAAGACGACGGAGCTGATGTTCTTCTCGAGCGCCTTCTTCGCCAGGAGCTTGCCGATGATGGTGCTGCGTTCGATCTTCGACTTCGCCGCGGCCAGCTCCCCCTTCACGTCCTTCGACGTGGAGGAGATGGAGACCAGCGTCTTGCCGGCCGTGTCGTCGATGATCTGCCCGTAGATCTCGTTCAAGCTGCGATACACCGTGAAGCGCGGCCGTTCGGCAGTCCCGTAGATCTTCTTCCGGATCGTCGTCTTGATCTTCAGCCGTCGCGTGTTGTTGTCTTTCTTGATCATAGGATCATTTCACCCTGGTATTATTTGGAACTCGCCGCGGTCTTGCCGGCCTTGCGGCGGATGAACTCGTTCTCGTACTTCACCCCTTTGCCCTTGTACGGCTCGGGTTCCTTGAAGGAGCGGAGCTTCGCCGCCACCAGTCCGACGAGCTGTCGGTCCGTACCGGACACAAGGATGCTGGTCTGGGTCGGGGTCTCGAGCTTGATGGACTCCGGCGCGCGGAACAGGATGGGATGCGAGAAACCGAGGGCGAGCGCCAGGTTCTTCCCCTTCATCTCGGCCTTGTACCCCACGCCGACCAGTTCGAGCTTCTTCGAGAACCCTTCGGAGACCCCTTTCACCATGTTGGCGATGTTCGCCCGGGTCGTACCGTGCAGGGCGCGGTCCGTCCGCGCTTCGCTCGCGCGCGTGAGGGTCAGTTCGTTCCCCTTCACGTCCGCCGTGATGCGGGGGTGGATGCGTTCCTTGAGTTCGCCCAGCTTCCCTTTCACCGACACCGTGCCGTTGCCGACGCTGACGGTGACGCCGCTGGGGATCACTACCGGTTTCTTGCCAATGCGTGACACGTTCTACTCCTTTACCAGATGAGGCAGAGGACCTCTCCGCCGACGTTTTCCTTGCGAGCCTGTTTATCGGACATCAAACCTTTTGACGTCGAGATGATGGCCAGGCCGAGTCCGTTGTTGACGCGGGGAAGCTGGTCCACCGTACGGTACGTGCGGCGGCCGGGCGTGCTGACGCGCCGGGTCCCTTTGATCACGTTCGCCCCCTCGTGGTACCGGAGCGCGATACGGATGGTCCCCTGCTTGGTCACATCGGGCACCACCTCGTACCGGGTGATGAGCTTGTAGTCCGCGAGGATCCGGGTGATCTCCTTCTTCAGGTTCGACGCCGGGATCTCCACCTTCTTGTGCTTCGCCTGGATGGCGTTGCGGAGACGGGTAAGGTAATCTGCGATGGGATCTGAGTGAGCCATGCTGAACTGTTCTCCTGTTCCGTTACCAGCTTGCTTTGACGAGTCCGGGGATTTTGCCTTCGTGCGCCAGCTTCCGCAGCATCAGCCGGGAGAGCCCGAACTTGCGGTAGTACGCGCGCGATCGGCCCGTGAGGTTGCACCGGTTGTGGAGCCGGTTCGGATTGCTGTCACGCGGCAGCGCGCGCAGGCCTTCCACGTCGCCCGCTTCGATCAACTCCTTACGCTTTGCGGCGTACTTCGCCACCAACTTCTCCCGGCGCTTCTGCCGGGCCACCGAACTGAGTTTTGCCATAGGATTCCTTTTAGCTTGCTTTGACGACGGGTTGTTCGCGTTTCACGAAGGGCATACCGAACTGACGGAGGAGTTCCATCGCCTCCATGTCCGTCTGCGCGGTCGTGACGAACGTGACGTCCATGCCGGTGATCTTGGCGACCTTGTCCGCGTCGATCTCCGGGAAGATGATCTGCTCTTTGATGCCGAGCGTGTAATTGCCGCGCCCGTCGAAGGAACGGTCCGACACGCCGCGGAAGTCGCGGATCTGCGGCATGGCCAGCGAGACGAGGCGGTCCAGGAACTCGTACATCACGCGGCCGCGAAGGGTCACCCGAGCGCCGATGGGAAGTCCCTGGCGCAGCTTGAAGTTCGAGATGGCCTTCTTCGCCTTCGTGATGGCCGCCTTCTGTCCCGTGATCTGCTCCAACTCCGCCACGGCGGTGTCGAGCAGTTTGGCGTCCTGGGTCGCCTGACCCACGCCGACGTTGACGGAGATCTTCTCCAGCCTCGGCACCTGCATCACATTCTTGTAATTGAAGCGCTTCATCATCGCGCCGACGATCTCGGCCTTGTACTTCTCGGCGAGACGGGGGTAGACGCCGGCCTCACGGACGTGTCCGCCCTTCTTCTTCTCGGCCTTCTCTTCTTTCTTCGGTTTATCTTTTGCCATGGTAGTGTACGTTATGCGCCACGTTGTTCGCGGGGCGCCGGTGGTTGATTAGAACATCTCTCCGCTCTTTTGCGCCACGCGCATGACCTTCTTCTTGCCGGTCGCGGCGTCGGTGGTGCGGGCATACCCGACACGGGTGGCGTTGCCGCTCTTTGGGTCCTTCACCATCACGTTCGAGGAACTGATGGGGGCCTCCTTCTGCACCACGCCGCCCTGCGGGTTCTTCTGGCTGGGCCGGGTGTGCCGCTTCACGACGTTGACGCCTTCCACGATGACCTTGTTGGTCTCGGTGAACACCTTCAGGACCTTGCCCTCTTTCCCCTTGGAGTTTCCGGCGACGACGACGACGATATCGTTCTTTTTTACGTGCATGGGTTGCTCTCTCTGTTAAAGCACTTCGGGTGCCAATGATACGATCTTCATGTATTGTTTCTCGCGGAGTTCGCGGGCCACGGGACCGAAGATGCGGGTGCCGCGGGGTTCTCCCTGCTGGTTGATGAGGACGACCGCGTTCTCGTCGAACCGGATGTAGGATCCGTCCTTGCGGCCGACCTCTTTCTTGGTCCGGACCACGACGGCGCGGGAGACATCCCCCTTCTTCACCTGCGCGCCCGGGATGGCCGATTTCACGGACACCACGACGAGGTCACCGACGGAGGCGTACCGGCGGTCATGACCGCCGAGCACACGGATGCAGCGCACCTTCTTCGCGCCGGAATTGTCTGCTACCACAAGATTGGTCTCTTCCTGAATCATAGTCGTCTCCGAACGATACTCGAGTAATTCCTATTTGGCCTTCGCAACGATCTCGACCAGTCTCCAGCGCTTCAGTTTGCTGAGCGGCCGCGTTTCCATGATCTTCACCGTGTCGCCGACCGCCGCTTCGTTCTTCTCGTCGTGCACGTAGTACTTCGTCGTGCGCTTGAAATACTTCTTATAGAGCGGATGGGCGACTTTGCGCTCCGTCGCAACGACGATGCTCTTCTGCATCTTGTTGGCGACGACCTTGCCGGTCCTGACTTTTCTGTTCGTACGTTGTTCCATCGTTCCTCTGTAGGATTATTGCTGGGGTGCGCTGGTGGTCTTCGACAGGGCCCGCTCGCGGAGGATGGTCTTCATACGGGCGGTGTCCTTCCGGATCGACGCGAACTTCGCGGTGTTCTCCACCTGGCTGGTCGCCTTCTGGAACTGCATGGTGGCGAGCGCGTCGTTGTTCTCGAGGATGCGCTGTTCCAGCTCCGCGTCGGTGAGTTGTCTCAGTTCGTGTGGTTTCATGGTGCCTCTCCTTACGCGGCCAAATCGATGCGTGAAACGAACTTCGTCTTGATGGGAAGCTTATGGGCGGCGAGGGTCAGCGCCTCTTGGGCGACTTCGCGCTTGATGCCGCCGACCTCGAACATGATGCGGCCCGGCTTCACGACGGACACCCAGAACTCCGGGGCGCCCTTTCCCGAACCCATACGGGTCTCGGCGGGCTTCTTCGACACCGGCTTGTCCGGGAAGATGCGGATCCACACCTTGCCTTCACGTTTCATCAGGCGCGTGAGCGCGACGCGGGCGGCCTCGATCTGCCGCGCGGTGATCCATCCCGGTTCCATGGCCTTCAGGCCGTAGTCGCCGAACGCGACCGAGGCACCGCGGGTGGCGGCCCCGCGCATCCGTCCGCGCTGGGCCCTTCTGAACTTGACTCTCTTTGGCATTAACATGGTTGCGTGCTCCGAATTCTGTCCTGATTAACGTCCGACTTTCTCGAGTACCTCTCCCTTGCAGATCCACACCTTCACACCGATCTTTCCGTAGATGGTGGACGCTTCGGCGTGCGCGTAGTCGATGTCCGCGCGGAGCGTGTGGAGCGGGATGCGGCCCTCCTTGTACTGTTCGGTGCGCGCGATCTCGGCGCCGCCCAGCCGTCCGGCGCACTTCACGCGGATGCCTTCGGCTCCCATGCGCATCGCCGCCGTGATGGCCTGCTTCATCGCCCGGCGGAACGCCACGCGCCCTTCGAGCTGCGCCGCGATGTTCTCCGCCACCAGCGCCGAATCGAGCTCCGGCCGCTTGATCTCGTTGATGAGGATCTTCACGTCCTTGTTCGTGATCTTCTTCAGTTCCTCTTCGAGCTGCGAGATCTCCTTGCCGCTCTTGCCGATCACCACACCGGGACGGGATGTGTTGATGGTGACGCGCGCGTTCTTCGGGGTCCGTTCGATCTGGATGCGCGACACGCCGGCCTTCTTCAGGCGGTTCCGCAGGTAGTTGCGGACGTGGAAATCCTCGTGCAGCTTCTCGGAATAGTTCCGGTCATCGAACCAGCTGGAATCCCAGGTCTTGATGACCCCTAAGCGCAGGCCGGTCGGATTGATTTTCTGTCCCAAAGTGACTCCTCGACTGAATTATTTTTTGGAAGTTCGCTGATCGACCACGATCGTCAGGTGGTGCGAGCGCTTGATCATGCGGTACGCACGGCCCATCGGCGCCGGGAGGATCCGTTTCATCTGCGGTCCGCCGTTCACGAAGACCTCCTTCACGTACAGGTCGTCGGTGCTCACGCCGGCGTTCGCATCCTTGTTCTGGAAATTGGACACCGCGGACCGCAGCACCTTCTCCGCGTCCTTGGCGGCATGCTTCGGCTGGAAGTGAAGGATGTTCATCGCTTCCCCCACCGACTTTCCGCGGATCAGGTCGATCACGATCCGCATCTTGCGCGGTGAGGTGCCTACATACCGATTGACTGCTCGTGCTTCCATGGACTGTCGTCTCCGATAGATTTCGTTGTTAGGCCGCCGCTTCCGACTTCACGCCCGGATGTCCGCGGAAGATGCGGGTCGGCGCGAATTCGCCCAGTTTGTGTCCCACCATCGCCTCCTGGATGTACACCGGGATGAACTTGTTCCCGTTGTGCACCGCGAAGGTGTGTCCGACGAAGTCCGGCGTGATGGTGCACGACCGGGACCACGTCTTGATGACCTGCTTCTTGTTGGACTTGTTGAGCGTCTCCACCTTCTTCTGAAGACGCAGATCGATGTAAGGACCTTTTTTAAGGGAACGGCTCATAGGAGTCTCGTAGAATTACTTGCGACGCTTGACGATGTACTGTGTGGACTGTTTCTTGTGCTTCCGGGTCTTGAGGCCCTTCGAGAGCTGGCCCCACGGACTGCGCGGGTGCTGCCAGCCGCCGCCGCCCTTGGACTTTCCCTGACCGCCGCCCATCGGATGGTCGACAGGGTTCATCACCATACCGCGGGTGTGCGGACGGACGCCGAGCCAGCGAGACCGTCCTGCCTTGCCGAGGCTCAACTTCTCGTGGTCCATGTTCCCGAGCTGACCGATGGTCGCATAGCACGCGGCGTGGACGTTCCGCGATTCGCCGGAAGGGAACTTCAGGAGGACGAATCCCCCCTCTTTCGCCTGCACCATCGCGAAGTTGCCGGCGCTCCGGGCGATCTGTCCTCCCTTGCCGACCTTCAGTTCGATGTTGTGCACCATGGTGTTGACCGGTACCGCCTTCAGCGGGAGCGCGTTCCCGAGGTTCGGCTCGGCGGTCTCGCCCGCCACGATCTTCATCCCGACCTTCAATCCTTCCGGAGCGAGGATGTACCGCTTATCACCGTCCGGATAGTGGATGAGGGCGATGTAGCAGGTGCGGTTCGGATCGTACTCGATCGCGGCGACCTTGCCTTCGATGTTGCGGCGCTCACGCTTGAAATCGATGACGCGGTACCGGCGCTTGTGTCCGCCGCCGCGGTGACGCGATGTCACGTGTCCGTGGCTGTTGCGGCCGCCGGACTTGGTGATCTTCTCGAGAAGGGCCTTCTCGGGCTTCGTCTTCGTGATCTCGTCGAACGACGCGATGGAGTAGAAGCGGGTCGCGGCCGTTGTCGGTTTGAGTTTACGGATTGCCATAGACTGCTCTTCCCGTTATGCTGTTGCCAAAAAATCGATGGTCTGACCGTCCTTCAGGGTGACGACGGCCTTCTTCCAGTCGCTGCGCTTCCCCACGACGCGGCCGCGCCGGGTCAGCTGGGTCTTGACCTTCCCCTTCACGTTGAGCGTACGGACGCTGGTCACCGTGACGTTGAACTTCTTCTCGACGGCCCGCGCGATCTCGATCTTGTTCGCGGTCTGGGCGACCTTGAACGCGTACTGGCGCTTCGCTGCCAGGTCGGTCATCTTCTCGGTCAGTAATGGTTGGACTAGGATAGCCATGATGGTTCGCGTCCCGCTTAGTTCGCAAAAGTGTTGTGGATGACGTCGACGCTGCTCTTCGTCAGGACGACCACCGCATTGTTCAGGATGTCGTAGGTGGACGCCTTCGCCGCTTCGAGGACATTCAATGAGGGGATGTTCCGTCCCGACTTGAGGACGTTCTGGTCGGTCTTCGGGGTCAACAGCAGCACCTTCTTGCCGCCGACGTTCAACGCCTTCAGGATGGAAGTCATCTCCTTCGTCTTCGGCAGGTCGAACGAGAAGTCTTCGACGACGACGATCTGTCCGTCCTTCGCCTTGTACGACCACGCCGACTTGCGCGCGAGACGCTTCACCTTCGCCGGCAGTTTCACGACATAGTCGTGCGGCTTGGGACCGAAGATGGAACCGCCGCCCGGCATCAGGGGCGAGCGCCCGGTACCCTGACGGGCCCGTCCGGTCTTCTTCTGGGAGAAGGGCTTCTTGCCGCCTCCGCGCACCTCACTGCGTTCCTTCACCTTGTGCGTCCCCTGCCGCTGGTTGGCCCAGTACGAGCGGACCGCCTGGTAGATCGCATGGTCGTTCGGTTCGATCTCGAAGATGTCCGGCTTGAGCTCGACCGTCTCGCCGTTCTTCGACCCGTCTTTCTTGAGCACTTCAAGTTTCATAACGATGCTTTCTCTGCAGTCAGGTTATTTCGTGATGGTCACGTAGGTGTTCTTCGCTCCGGGGATGGACCCTTTCACGAGGATCAGGTTCGACTCCGGGATGACCTTCAGCACGACGAGGTTCTTCACGGTGACGTTGTCGAAGCCCATCCGGCCCGCCATGCGCATCCCTTTGAAGACGCGCGACGGATAGGACGAACCGCCGATGGAGCCGGGGGCGCGCACACGGTCCGACTGACCGTGCGTCGTCATCCCCACGCCGCCGAAATGGTGCCGCTTCACGACGCCCTGGAAACCGCGCCCCTTGGAACGCGCCGTGATGTCGACCTTGTCCCCTTTGTTGAAGACCGCGTCGACCTTCAGTTCCTGTCCGAGCTCCAGTTTGACGCCGTTGAAGTTGCGGAACTCACGCAGCAGGCGCAGCGCCTTCGCGCCGGCCTTCGCGAAATGACCCTGCAGCGGCTTGTTCACCAGACGTTCCGCCTTGGCGTCGAAACCGAGCTGCACCGCATCGTATCCGTCCTTCTCTTTCGTCCGGACTTGGGTGACCACGCACGGACCCGCTTCGATGACGGTGCACGGAACCGCGACGCCGTTATCGTCGTAGACGCTGGTCATGCCGATCTTTTTTCCTAAAATTCCACTCACAGGTGTATTCTCCTTGAGAACAATCGTAATCTATCAGTACTGAAGCGGGGCGACCGCCCCGGACCGTCGCGGTCAGACCTTGATCTCCACTTCGACGCCGGCCGGCAGGTCGAGCTTCATCAGCGCATCGACGGTCTTCGTGCCGGACGACAGGATGTCGATCAGCCGTTTGTGAGCCTTCAGTTCGAACTGTTCGCGCGACTTCTTGTCGACGTGCGGCGAACGGTTCACCGTGAACACCGAACGCTTCGTCGGCAGCGGAATGGGTCCCGACACGACGGCACCCGTCGATTTCACGGTCTTGATGATCTTTTCCGCGGACTTGTCGATCAGATTGTGATCGTACGAACGCAGCTTGATGCGAATCTTCTGGCCAGCCAAAGTTCTTCTCCTTGATGACAGCGCGGCGCCGGGACGGCGCCGCGCGCATCGTGCGAATGATGATTACTCGATGATCTTCGTGACGACGCCCGATCCGACGGTGCGTCCGCCTTCACGGATAGCGAACCGGAGCCCCTCATCCATGGCGATGGTGGAGATCAGTTCGATGGACATGTTGTCCACGTTGTCGCCCGGCATGATCATTTCGACGCCGGAGGGGAGCGTGATCACGCCCGTCACGTCGGTCGTCCGGAAGTAGAACTGCGGACGGTACCCGTTCACGAACGGGGTATGACGGCCGCCCTCTTCTTTCTTCAGCACGTACACCTGGGCGGTGAACTTCTTGTGCGGGGTGATGGAACCCGGCTTCGCCAGGACCATGCCGCGCTCGAGCTCGTTCTTCTCCACGCCGCGGAGCAGCAGACCGGCGTTGTCGCCCGCCACCACTTCGTCGAGTTCCTTCCGGAACATCTCGGCGCCGGTGATCACGGTCTTCTTGTGCGCGCCGAGACCGATGATCTCGACCTCGTCGCCGACCTTCGCACGGCCCTTCTCGCAACGGCCCGTGCCGACGGTACCGCGGCCGGTGATGGAGAAGACGTCTTCGATCGGCATCAGGAACGGCTTATCGATGTCGCGCTGCGGCTCGGGAATGTACGTGTCCACGGCGTTCATCAGTTCGTAGATCGGCTTGTAGGCCGGATCGTCCGCCGGCTTGTTGGCCGCGAACGCCTCGAGGGCCTTCGTGGCGGAACCGCGCACGATCGGGATCTCGTCGCCGGGGAAGCCGTACGACGTCAGCAGTTCGCGGAGCTCCATCTCGACGAGGTCGAGCAGTTCCGGATCGGAGATGTCCACCTTGTTCAGGAACACGACGATACGCGGCACGCCGACCTGACGGGCCAGCAGGATGTGCTCGCGTGTCTGAGGCATCGGACCGTCCGTACCGGCAACCACAAGGATGGCGCCGTCCATCTGTGCGGCGCCCGTGATCATGTTCTTCACATAGTCGGCGTGACCGGGGCAGTCCACGTGCGCGTAGTGGCGCTTGTCGCTGGAATACTCCACGTGCGCCGTCGCGATGGTGATACCGCGCTCGCGCTCTTCCGGAGCGTTGTCGATGGAGTCGAACGTGCGGATCTGGGACAGACCCTTGAGCGACATCGTCATCGTGATCGCCGCGGTCAGCGAGGTCTTGCCGTGGTCCACGTGGCCGATCGTACCGACGTTCACGTGCGGTTTGCTGCGGTCGAATTTTTCTTTAGCCATGAGGATTTCTCCTTGTGTTGAGTGGTGAGTGTTGACGTTCTACGTTCTGAGGGGCGGTCAGCCCTGTTTCCCCTTGACCTTCTCGATGATCTGTTCCGAGATGGAACGAGGCGTCTCATCGTAATGGTCGAACTGCATCGTATAGAGCGCGCGGCCCTGCGTCATCGACCGGAGCTGCGTGGCGTATCCGAACATCTCGGACAGCGGCACCATCGACTTGATGACCTGCGCGTCCTTGCGGGGATTGATCCCTTCGATCTTGCCGCGGCGGGAATTCAGGTCGCCCATGACATCGCCGAGGTAGTCCTCCGGCGTGACCACTTCCACCGCCATGACGGGCTCGAGGATGACGGGATCCGCCTTGCGGGCCGCCTCCTGGAACGCCAGCGAACCGGCGATCTTGAACGCCATTTCGGACGAATCGACGTCGTGGTACGAGCCGTCAAAGAGACGGACTTTGATGTCCTCGACCGGATACCCGGCGAGGATACCGTTGCGCATCGCCTCCTTGATCCCTTCGCTGACCGGCTTGATGAACTCACGCGGAATGACGCCGCCGACGATGCCGTCCTCGAACTCGTACCCCTTCCCCTTCTCGTTCGGCTCGAGGTCGATCCAGACATGTCCGTACTGGCCCTTGCCGCCCGACTGACGGACGAACTTCCCTTCGGCCGTGACCTTCTTGCGGATGGTCTCCTTGTACGCCACCTGCGGCTTGCCGACGTTCGCTTCCACCTTGAACTCGCGCTTCATGCGGTCCACGATGATCTCGAGGTGCAGTTCGCCCATGCCGCCGATGATCGTCTGGCCGGTCTCGTGGTTGGTCGTGACGCGGAACGTCGGGTCCTCTTCGGACAACTTCGCCAGCGCCTCTCCCATCTTCTCCAGGTCGGCCTTGGTCTTCGGCTCGATGGCCTGGTGGATCACCGGTTCCGGGAACACCATCTTCTCGAGGATGATCGGATCGTCCTCGCCGCAGAGCGTGTCTCCCGTACGGGTGTTCTTGAAGCCGATGGCGGCCAGGATGTCGCCGGAGTACCCTTCGTCCACGTCCTCGCGATGGTTGGCGTGCATCCGCAGAACACGACCGATGCGCTCCTTCTTCTCGCTCGTGGAATTATAGAGATAGGATCCCGCCTTCACCGTTCCGCTATAGACACGGAAGAAGGTCAGACGGCCGACATACGGGTCCGTCATGATCTTGAACGCGAGCGCGGTGAACTTTTCGGTGTCGGCGACCTTCCGGTTGACGGTGTCCTTCATGTTCGGATGGTGGCCCGTGATGGCGCCCCCCTGAATGTCGAGCGGCGACGGAAGGAAGTTGACGACGGAATCCAGCAGGAGCTGGACACCCTTGTTCTTGAACGATGAACCGCAGAGCACGGGAATGATGGAGACCTTGAGGCAGGCACGGCGAAGGACTTCGATGATCTCCTTCTCGGTGATCTCCTTCCCTTCGAGGTACTTCTCGAGCAGCGTATCGTCCTCATCGGAGACCGCTTCGAGCATCTTGGTGCGGTATTCCGCCGCCTGCGCCTGCAGGTCGTGCGGAATGTCGATCTCATCCCACGTCATCCCGTTGTTCTGGTCGTCGTAGATGTGAGCTTTCATCCGGACGAGGTCGATGATGCCCTTGAACATATCGCCCTGACCGACCGGCAGCTGGATGGGAACGGCGTTGGCGCCGAGACGGTCCTTCATCATCTGCACCGCACCCAGAAAATCGGCGCCGATACGGTCCATCTTGTTGACGAAGGCGATGCGCGGAACGCCGTACTTGTCCGCCTGACGCCACACGGTCTCGGACTGGGGCTCCACGCCGCCGACGGAGCAGAACAACGCCACGGCGCCGTCGAGCACCCGGAGGGAACGCTCCACTTCGATGGTGAAGTCCACGTGACCGGGGGTGTCGATGATGTTGACGCGGTGGTCCCGCCAGAAACAGGTGGTCGCGGCGGAGGTGATTGTGATGCCCCGCTCCTTCTCCTGCTCCATCCAGTCCATGGTCGCCCCGCCGTCGTGGACCTCGCCCATCCGGTGCAGCACACCGGTATAGAAGAGGATGCGCTCGGTGGTGGTCGTCTTCCCGGCATCGATGTGAGCCATGATGCCGATGTTGCGGGTGCGATCTAATGAGTATTTGCGAGGCATAGGAAATCCCGGTGCACGGGAACGGAACGGACGTACCAGTCCCCGCGCGATGATTCGAGAAAGAATGTATGGGAAGGGATAAGTTCTGTTACCACTTGAAGTGCGCGAAGGCCTTGTTAGCCTCCGCCATGCGGTGCGTGTCTTCCTTCTTCTTCACCGCATTGCCTTCACCGTTCGCCGCCGCGACGATCTCCGCCGCCAGCTTCAACGACATGGACTTATCCGAACGTTCTGATGCGTAGCCAATGAGCCAACGAATTGCGAGAGCGGTTCGCCGTTCGGGACGAACTTCTGTAGGAACCTGATAGGTTGCTCCGCCGACTCTCCGCGCACGGATCTCAATCATGGGAGAGACGTTGCTGACAGCTTTCTTAAAGACTTCGAGAGGGTTCTGATTCTTCGTACGTTCTGCGACCACTTCCAACGCATCGTACAGGATGGTCTGCGCACGATGCTTCTTGCCATCCTTCATGATGTTGTTGACGAAACGGTTGACGAGCACATCGCCGAACTTCGGGTCCGGCGCCAGGATGCGTTTGGAAGCTTGCTTTTTTCTCATGGTCGACGATTCAATCCGTTATTTGGGCCGTTTGGCGCCGTACTTGGAGCGGGCCTGCTTGCGGTCCTGCACACCCTGGGTGTCCAGCGTCCCGCGGACGATGTGGTAGCGCACGCCCGGAAGGTCCTTCACACGGCCGCCGCGGATGAGCACGATGGAATGTTCTTGAAGATTGTGCCCTTCCCCGGGGATGTAGGCGGTGACCTCGATCTGATTCGTCAAACGGACGCGGGCCACCTTCCGGAGGGCCGAGTTCGGCTTCTTCGGGGTGGTCGTGTAGACGCGCGTACAGACGCCGCGCTTCTGAGGATTCCCCTCGAGCGCGGGCGACTTGGATTTCACTGCCAGGTCTTCGCGGCCCAGCCGGACCAACTGATTAATCGTAGGCAACCACGTACTCCAGAAAAGTTCGGTTTTTGATTTGTAAGCCTTGTAATATAGGGAAAATATTTTTTTTTGTCAACAGTCCCGGAATGGAATTTCCCATCCCGGGACCGCTTGAGCTCAGGAGGAGGTTTTTGTCTTTTTCCTCGCCTTTTTCACGAGCACCACTTCCTC
>Ga0272412_1000344_pt1 | contig 13418 bp, 16 predicted proteins | sample WWTPWeurt_MetaT_FD_193540 | JGI IMG/M metagenome (GOLD analysis project Ga0272412, IMG submission 193540) | Metatranscriptome of activated sludge microbial communities from WWTP in Nijmegen, Gelderland, Netherland - WWTP Weurt (Metagenome... | ecosystem: Engineered > WWTP > Aerobic digester >...
ATTGTGAAGAGCTTATATAATAAACAATTTAAAATTACGCCTAACATCAGGCGAAAACTGGCTCTTTATCAATCATCCAATTGAGTAAGAGCAGCTAGACCTCGTTTGATCCAATGTTCGGGTTTATGATGTTATGATATTGGAAGGAACATACTTATAACGAAATTTGTGGAGTGTCCAGTGGTGCTCAGAGTTCCTGCTCTCCTGGATGTCTTATACACAGGACATTCGTAAACTGTTTAATCTTTTTCGTATTCTCTCTTCTCATCTGTTGGTAACAACCAAATATAGGGTATTTTGGAATACAGTTCTTTTGGATGAGACTCGTTAATACACTTTTCAGTTTCATCCCACCTTCCACCATCAAAGAAAAGACCATATACATAGCAGCCATCTGCCGGAGATTTGCTAACATCATACTCTTTGCTATTGCTTGGCAAAACAAAAAAGTCGAATTATAGTGTATCTATTGGAGTTTTATATTTTCTAGCAAAGTTTTGTAGGGTTCCTGTGAGAAAACTTTATGTGAAGAAGAAACCAGATATCCAGAAAGAGGGTGGTGCGCCATTATCAATCCACTTTTACATGAAGTTAAGCCTTTCCACAAAGTCCAAAATCCAAGATCCCAATGGCTTTAATGAAGGATAGGAAACCTTGTGCCATATATCGGGAACTCGATTATCAAACACTCCTATGTTAACTTCTTCCAGTTCAGATGACATAACCAGCAGCCCATCTATCGCCTTACCTAAGTCTATCATACTCTATTTAACGCGTTAAAGCAACTTATTAAACCTAATCAATTCCTGCTGCAAGACTGTATTCATGGATTCCTGATAAGTGATTGGATGCTTACGAGCAGCTTCTTCCAAATTGAAAGGTTGTGGTAGCTTTTCTAGCAGTTATTTGAGTTTTTATTTAACAATCTATTCGGGAGTTAGACCAGCTGCTCCAGAAGTACGTGGAAGCAGAGATAGAATAGTTGTACAAATGAAGTTAGTTTCAATAATGGCTGATGAAATTTCTGCATTAGAATGTAATCCGAAAATATCAGTGGGATCGTTGAGAGGTAAGTCTCTGATATATTGCTTATATGACTCTAATGGTCCATCAGTGGGGACATAATAACTGGTTGCAGTAGAAAACCGGTACTCATCATTGAGAATTGGGGGAGAGTAAAAGTCTTTGAGTAGGACCTTGATCAATCGCCTATCTTTTGGATCTGTAACTCTGCCTCCATAGTTGGCCTCAGCAACCATATAGTTGAGCGCATCCCAAGGTATTTCTTCATACTCATCCAAGAACATTTTAAGCTGGGAATAAGATATGGTGAAGTCAGGAGTAGTAAACTCATAAGGAATATTCCAACCCAGAGGCCCGTATTTACGGCGCTCTAAAATGAGAGCGTGAAAGAACGCCAGACCGAAGAAAAGCTTCTTCCATTCATGTGGCTTCTTTGAGTCTTCGAACTTCTTGTTATCTTGAGAGAGGAAGGAACGAAGAAGGTTGTTTTTAATCCCTCGAGGAGGTTCAAAAGTCATTTTCAGCCCCTTCATGAGAATAGTGGGTGGGAACACGTTGGAGGGCATGGAAGTCAGCCAAATTCGGAATTAGGCATTGCAATCTGCAGGCATGTTTTCCAAGATTCTGTCCAAGTCTGGCATAAAGCTAGGAGCCAAGTGACAATTCTAGAGTAAAATCCATTTTCCTTCTTAGATCGCTTCCTTGATTGATCTCTCAGCCATTTCTCCTTGGCCTTGACCTAGAGAGATCTGCTTGAATCCTTCTCCCTTGCCGAGACGCGAGGCAAGTGCTTGTATTTCTGAACGTGGATCTGCACCAGGAGATAGAATAAAGATTAGAGGTGTGTGAGGTTCAGAGTCGTTATATGTGGAATCGAGGTTAAAGGGGGGTGGCTGTATGAAGGTTTCATCCATTTCCCCAGCTATGAGTCGTTGAACACCCTGGCTAAATTTGTCTGGGAAGAGTGCTCGAACAATAATGAGCTTTTAGAAGGCGTTGATGAAGTCTTACCAGCGTCCAGGAAAAGGTCGATCAAGAGGCTATGGATCTTCTACCATTGAGTGCCATTGTTCAATATCACGCTCGAAGTCTTGATCAAAGTTAGCAAAGGCCTTAATTGTTGTTGAAACTTCGAGAACGGAGCACCATACTTTTGTAGGTAACCAGCTCTTTGCTGCTGAAGGTATGGGCCTTGATGGCTCTGTAGCAGTGACACCTACCATCAGATAGCGGATCTCGGCTGGAGTTATTTTCTTTTCGGATTCCATAATCTTGATGCACATGAGGAAGGAAAATATGAGCTTATCTTTCTCTAGTAAAGCCCGGCAGATGGATTCGTAAAGAGTAGATTGGAACTTGGCAATTATATTCTTTCTCCTTTGTTCATAATCTATTTTGTTTTCTTTTCGGGGAATGGCTCCAGCTCTTTCAACAGAGCGCCTGAAGAGTACGATATATGATTCAAGGGACCATTAGTAAGTTGGTTCAATAAGCGCTAAATCAAGCACTACAAAGTAAAGCGCAGAAACTCTTTTAGCCACTTCTTTATAGTTATCGCGTATTCCTTTGTACTCAATTGTGTTCTGCTCTTGCTTTTTAAGTTTTTCTTTGATATCTTCCTGCTCTGACTGCGAATTTTGCAAAGTTTTAATTAGAGCATCATCCTCAAGTAGGTCGCCTTAAGAATCGTTGAGCATTTTTAAAATAAGATCTTGAGTGCGTTTTTATTTTTCCTTGAGTTCGAAATACTCCTGAACAGCTCGCTGTCTCTGCTGATCCTTGACGGGCTCTTCGATCTACACCACGATGTTCAACATCTAATCCTCCAGCCCTTCGAAGGTGACCTGAAAGTTGAGAAGAGTCACTTTTACACATATTTCAGGCGGGTAGTGAGGACGAGCCATCTTGGTGGTCATGTAGAATCTGAAATCGGTATTATAGTCGATAAATTTGTCACCAAACTTTATTTTGTATGAAGAGCCTTGCTTTATAAGCTTCTACTGCAGGACTGGTTCGAAGACTGGTTCAATGTTCTCAGAAATGTTCTCTAATAATACAGCATAACCATACTAAATGGAGGACTCCAACCTTAGTGAGAGATCGTTGGCTGAGTGAGTAGGGCGCATAATCTATAGCCCAGTATTCGCCTGCTGTTAAGAGCCTTTCTCGTTGTGGGAAGTTTATTGTTGTTATTGTTAGCCTTGTCCTTCCATGTTGCGCACCCAAGTATTGGCTTGAGATTGTGGATCAATCATTAGAGGCCAGCGAGTGGAGTTCTTAAGAATTATGGCATTATCTATTGAGAAAGAGTCATTTGGTAGCTTCTATTGATTTGTCCACACTCCAATTGTAAGTGGATCGCAAAGTACATCTTATAGTGTAAACGCTGGTGAAGTAGAAATAGTTAAGCGCTATAGTATTTCAGCCCAAGCCTTGATTGACTCTTCACGGTAAGCGATAGGGAAGGCACCAAGATAGGCAATGATACCAGACGCTAACATACAATCTCCGATGACAGTTTGCGTATCCACACGGAACTTATCGGCCTTTTCCTACCATGATATTTTTTCACCTCCGAGTCCTTTGGTGAGAGCCTCGGCACGCTGCAATCTTTACTCGCAGTTGGTTACTTTTCGTTAAAGTTCTTCCTTTCTTAGAGTTCGTTCCTCAAAATCCTGTTTCAACTTCGTCACTTTGTCTATGGCTTCCTGCAGTTGAGCTTTCTTTTCCCTCAGTTTTGCTTCAGCAGCAGCAAGTACTTCTTCAGCTTATTTAAGTTCAATTTACTTTGGTTCTACCACCAACAGTGCCTAGTATGTTTAAACAACTGCCCTTATCCACTTAGACAACTGATAAGCAGCAGAAGAAGCATTTTTAACGACTTCTTCCTAGAAAAGGTCCTCCTGGACAAAGGCCTTTAATTTCTCTATTTTCAAAGGGGGAATACTCTTTATAGCATCAGTGTTGAATCCTTGTACACGCGATACTAGTTTATCGTTAAGAAGCTTCTTCTTGGAATAGTCCCAAAAATCTTAGATTTTTTCTAGAGAGCCTGGTGCCTTGGGCACGAACTTAACGTTTTAATCTTCATCAAATGCGTAGCAAATACCCTTCATGACAAAGGCAGCAGCTTCTGGGGGTTGCTTGAATGACTTTAAAGTATCTATATCTGACTTCTTAATCTGTTTGAGTGCCTCCTAAGCATCTGCGAGGATAGGCAAGACTTTGTCCAACTCTTTTTTGCAATCTTCTCTTAATACGTTGGCAGACTCTCGCTGCACATTACATTCCTTCTCTTCTTCCTCACACTTCTCCTTCTTTATGTCAGCTTCCTTAGATGATTTCTAAAGAATAATTAACATTTTTGAGTTCTCTTCTGTTTGCTGGACCAGCTACGGTTGAAGTTCATGTAACTCGATCTTCATTCCCTCAACCACTGATTCAGTGGTCACGATCTTCTAGACACCTGTGTCATATCGTTTGATCTGTTGCTGCATCATGTCTTGACGGGAGCTTGTCAGCTTCTTGAAAGTTGCCAGCAATTCCAGGTAGGATGTGGGAGTAACATAGTAATAACGACGCAGTTCATCTAAGTATCTACGAGATAACTTTATTATACGCATTTGCATATCCACGGCTACATCAACTAATCCGTTTCGCAATTTCTCATCTTATATTCCCATTTATTAAAGGAAATGATTATTAGCTGTGTTCCTTAATGCCTCTTCTGGCCAGGGTAGGAACCAGTCAATTGTAGTGCAGTTGACAAGGGATGGGAAGGTTCGCAAACGGCGACGGAAAGCCTCCCCAACTGGTGAAAATGCCAGAACAAGATGCAGATTTGTCTTACACTGCTTAACAAAATACTAATATTTTTCATTGTTGGAACCCTGCACAGAACCACCTAGGTCCTCTAAAATCTTTGCTTTTTCTTCAGCAGGAAATAGGTTTGGGACTTCTCCATTGTTAAGGATGTTACAAATGTCTTCCACCATTGATTCTTATTAAATCTATGTGTCAGAGAATAAGAAAACAATCTCTTTTCCATCTAGGCCTGAAGCTTTCATAAGTTTCTGTAGCTCCTCAACCCAGTTACGTTGGTCAACTTGTGTGGGCTCATTAGTAAAGGCAATGAAAGAGGAAAGTGTTGCGAGAGACTTTCTCCCAGAACCACCCACACCGACAAGCAGGCAATGTCCAAATGATGTTGTTATAACTCTGACGATCTTCAATATATGTTAAATGGCTGACATGAATAGCACCAAAGACATCCGATTTCCTGTGTAGAAGTTGTTATATTCTTCAAGTTGCTCATAACACTTTTTGCGAAGGGCTTCGCGGTCAGTGAGTTCACAGTAAATATCGGTCATAGGACGTTTAGTGGTGTCACCATCAGGGTATAGCGTTGGCACAAAGGAAGCCCATAGTAGGGGTTGAATTGTTACAAGAGTATCCCAGTCTCGCTTAAAGCCTGCAGCCATGATATCCTTGAGCATTTTATCAAAGATCTCCTGATCTTCACTATTAATTAGACGGTCTTGGAATACACGCTGGCATTCATGTGCCCAAAGTTTGAGGAAGTCGTTATCATCTTTGTAGGATTTGTAAGTGGCCTTTGCAATCCCCTAAAACACTTTAGAAATATCACGAAGATTGTAGATGTAGTGCGACTTTGCAGGTGTAGGTAGCAACTCCTTGGATACCTAGATCTTCTGGTATAAATCAATAGTACAGTCCACGATCTTGTCTTTTAGTCCTGTTATTGCGTTAGATACTGGTTGAGTCTAGCTCTTGAAGTACCATTCCAAAATGTTTGAGAAAATGCGTTGCAGAGAGTCCTTTTCGAAGGGCTCAACATAAAGCAAATTGAAGTGGCGCAAATATCGCAGCGTAACCACATTCCTTCCTCCAGTAGGTGGCAACATGGAAGTAACAAAAGTGATGTCTTATAGGAACTTCCACTCCTTGGTGTCCAGATCGTAGAAGCCTCCCGTGTCCATCCACTATCTTAGAAGTTCGATAGGTGGCTATGCTCCATATTTTTCCTTTGCTGGCATGTTCAGGTCATCAATGAATATTACTATGTATTTCTTGCCATCTTCTGGTCCGAAGTACCCTTTACGACGACGAGTGCATACTTTTGATTCAATGAGTCGTTGCACTTGGTTGGCCTTCGTCTATCCAGAGAAAGAGGTCGTTAGATTAGTATACTCCATATTAAAGTAATAGCGATTAAGTTCAGAAATAATATTAACAGTCTTTCCCGTTCCTGTAGATCCACATATAAGGATATGTTGTTTAGCTTTCACGGAGCGATGCAAGAAGTAGTTGTTTCTGATTGAATCGGAAGTAGGCACAATGATTGTGTTATACTCACCTCCAGTTGGAACGATATACTTTTCAACAGTCTGTGTCCAATTGGGCCAGAAATTTTTTCCCTTATCATAGCAAAGATCGAAAATGGAAGTTTTTTCTGGGATTTTGGCAGGGATAGAACGAGGCACAAATTTGAAACGGAGTTCTGAGTCCAATTTGTACTACTCCGCAATATCTGAAGCAGCTGTAATTAACTTGGATACGAATTCGTGGAATCCTTTGCGAGTTGTCTCCTCCAACGCTGCACCTATGCTCCAAATAGTAGAAAATAGTATCATATTGGCTAGTTGCTCTTCGAAGTCTTTGGACAACTTATTGGCTTGATTTGCTGTGGCTCCTCCAGACGGTGCCACGGGGTTGTTCTCATCGACTTCGTAGTCAGCAAGGAAGGAGCGCATCAATTTAATGCAATTGTTAACAAGAGCCATCTCAGACTTGTGAACAAGGAATTTCCCATAACGCATAGCCCAGGCCAATGTGCAATCAATGAGCCAAAGCATGAGGGTTTCAATAGATTCTTTGTACTTTTCGAGTACTTTTGGTATTGTTTTCACAAAGGATATCACTAGTGGATCCCATCCTAGCTATTTGGTCTCTAGGAAGACCATGCCGCATCGCGAAACTGTAGCAGGAGAGGCCTGTGCCAGGTCCTCCACCTCGAACATCATCGTCATCCAGTTTGAAAGCTTAATGATTTCTCCAGAAGTTAAACATAGCTTCTTGTTATCATCAAGCACTGTATTCATATTCTCAATCCATACAGCGTCCACAGGGCCATCGAAAACAACCCATTTTCTCTCCGGATTGTTGCAGTCTTGAGCGCACACTCTCATTATGATGGCCACTACACCATCGGACCACTGTTTGGTGTCTGCATCCAATCGACCATACAGTTAATCACTAGTTACTGATTTTGGGTTTAGTTTGTGGGTGACCGTATTAACATACCCTGGAAGTGTGCCTTTTAAGGAGGATATAGCTCTTTATAGAGATTCAAGTACTTTTGTCTTGCCGGAGAAAGCCGCTCCAACGAGCATTAGCCCATGTCGAACGTTAATAGTATCATATAACTGGATGCATTTGTTAAGGAAATTTTCTTGTGGTTGCAAGTTAAAATCTGAGCAGGCAGCCTTAATAGCATCTAGTAGTTTTCCGTAGTCAAGATTAGGTAGTTCAATTCCTGGGAACAGGTCTGAAGTGATGCTTTTGAACAGTGGCACATCGTTAATGGTGAACTTGGGTAAGTTGACGTCGCCTAGGGCCCGAAGACAGATGATGTCTTCACAGGAATCTAACATTACTCTCTTTAAATTGCCTGCAGCTGTGAGGATTGCTTTGACAGCACGCATACCGAAATCGTAGTGATCCTGTGAGGAAAGCTGTTCGGAAGAGAGCCTTAATGAGGCCACAACTTTACGAGCTAAGTTACGCGCATCCTGGAATCCAACAGAATATAAATAGATTTCTGAGATCATTGCGTAGTCGGGCACCATCATTGCGCATGGACGGAACTAAGCCTTGAGGTTATCAGGTAACTCGGATCGGCCTGCATAACCAGGATTCATTGTGATGTTGATGCAACAAGAAGGAATCAGTGCTATCTCTTCATCATCGAACATGAATACCTTGCGTTTTTCCTTGATAGCAGTTTGGATCGTGAACACCTGCTAAGCAATGACTGATAATACTTCCAAGTCGATACGGTTAAACTCATCGAAGCAACACCAGGCTCCAGAGGAAGCTAGACCTTTAAAGAACTTACGCATAGCCAAGAAGTTGAGACCATCTGAGCAATTGAACACCACGCACTGCACAGCACATGCTTTGGCTAAGTCTTTGACTGTTTCTGTTTTTCCTGTTCCTGCAGGGCCTTCAGGAGCGCCTCCATATTGAAGATGAAAGGCTCCCATCAATGTGCGGTAGCATCGATCTGTAAGTGGTGTAATGACCAAACGAGCAGAGTTACCCAAGTACTCAAAGCCATAGCGCAGTGCCGCATTGATCATCTTCACCCACAGAATCTATTCGTTCTTCTTTTCTTCCCAGTAATATCTGAGCTATGAGATCCAATAGAAATCATGTACAGAGTTGCAGTTTCTTTAAGCAAGATCTTCTATCGTGTCTTTGGCGTGCACATCCAGCACTACCAGTGCTCCTAATGTCAAACGCGCTAGATCTGTGAGGTCTTACCTGACCAACTCAACAATTTCCATTAATTGTGATTTTAAAAATGTCAGGTAGTCGTTAAGGCTTCCTCCTGGGAAAACCAAAGAGGCGCGAGGGGCCCCGCTTTACTGATGTTGCGGAGATATTGATTCTTAAAGTACTTGAGAGTCTCTTGCAGAATTGAAGCCACTATTACCCCCAAACACATTATAGGATATTGCAGACTCTGCACCCTTTGTCCAACGCATCATATTTATTGCCAAAACAATTTGTCCTGGCCATTTCTGCACCCACTTGGTTCTGGCTGTCTTGTCGTCTGCCATTGCATCACGCGCTATGCGGATAAGAGTTTCAATCATTTAGCGCTCAATATCCAAAAGCCACTTCTCAACATTGCCTTTTCGGTCACCCTCATTGACATCGATCTGTTTATTGAACTTCACAGTTTCCTTTTCAGAGGAGACCATTCCCAGCACGCACTGTTCAGGGGAGAATTCCAGCAGATTAATAGCTTCAAAGCACTTATTGATGTGCTTCTGGACTTTCAGAGGGTCCTTCGTATCAGCTAAGATTTCCAGAAGCTCTTCATCTGATAAGAAGTAGAAACGGGGAAAGGCCCTACGTTTGCTCTCCAAATACTCAGAAAGAGATTTCTAAATGACGTCGAGTGTCTTGTTATTTTGGTTGAATTCTGCCTTCAGTTTATCATTCTCAACTCCATCCCATAGCGAAGTTTCCTTGGAGAATTTTTCCATTGTGTTGCGCCAGAAAGTATCAACCCCATCAAACTTCTGTTTTTCTGTTTACATCTTCTTTTTGATATCATCAGACGCGAAGATCGGCTCTAGGTACATCCAGCCCCGTTGGCACTTAATCCAACCCTCCAACGTATCTTACATTAGTACAATTTTTTGTTCTAGGGTAGTAGCTGTTTTTAAGACTTGCTTGATATATGGGGAAGCCTTCATCATCATTAGAATGTTTAATTAGTCATCTAGTAATTGTTGCACCTCATCCACACCTCTCAGGACGAATGTGCCAGTCTGTTTATATGGATTTATCTCCAAATTAATACCCTTGCACTTGTCCTCCATTTCCTTCAACTTCTTTTCTAGCAGCCACTGCTTCTCTGCCTTCTTGGACACATCTTCAATGATATCACGATACTTGTTTAAGTGTCTCGTATTAATAAGATTCTCCAGAGTCATATCGGAGTCATTGGAAGGATCGATTTCCGGTTCTCCAGCACGCTAAAAGATCTCTCTCCAATGAGGTGTCGATTTCTTAGTGTTTTTCATTGCCTCGCAAGTCAGAAGCTCAATTAACCACAAATTCTCTCTGAACTTCTAGATGTCAGAAAGGATCTCCTTGACCACTGATTCTGCCAGCTCATCCGGCTTCTCTGCGAACACCTTTTAAAGACTCTTGGCCTTCTTAAAGAATTCTTGATTTACTCGCTTTTCAATGAAGCTGTAATCCAGACGCAAGAAAGACCCAGTCGTCCACTCCTTAGAATCCATCTTGAACGAAATTGCCAATTACCACATCTAGTAGTATGGGTCAAATGACGCTATCAGATCAGTTAGTACTTGATACTCAGATACAGATTGCTTGAACAGCACTTCACGCTCGTTAAAAGACTTTACCTTGTCCAAAGCCTTTTCAATAGACTCTTGCAGCAAAGAAGCATCAGCGAATATCTTCTGTGTGCTATTCTGGTAGTCGGAGAACTTGCAAACGGTCTTGAAGGTCTCATCCAATGCCGTGAGCTCAGCAAAGAACTTATCCTTTTCTTGATTAAGATTGTTCATAAACTTCTCTTGCTGAGTTTCTTAAGTCTGTTTTCCTAGCATTATTGCTTCCTTCACCTCAGCAGGGTTCGTCTTTAGGTACCAATAGTTGTTCATATTGTTAGCCTCAAACGGATAGTTGTACTTCTCCATTATCAAGATGAATTGATACACTCCATTAACTTCTGTGTTCATTTTTGCTAGGTTCACATCATTTTCAGCAATGATGTTCTGCAGCTCAACCAACTGCTTTTCGTTTAGGGGTTACATCTAGATGTTTTTTATCAATTCCACGTAGTTCTTAGAGATGCGCTCCACATTGTCAACCACTATATCAGAAATTCGTTTCAAAATTTCTTGATTCACTTCAGTAGCCTTTGCAATGAGGATTTCCTTTGCTGTGTGTGTCTTAACTTGAAAAAAATGAAGGTTCTTTTCGTCGATGCAGAGTCTTTCGATTTCTAGCTTGGCTTTTAGGTATTCGTGAAGCTTTGCTTCCACTTCTCCAGCATCCAACGAAAGGATCTAAGGATGCTCTTTAGGGTCCCCTAAAAGGTGACGTACAATCGATGATGCAGATTTCTCCATCAAGAAATTGTACCTCTAAAAAGCAGTTAATATCGCGTTGGGTTCTTCATAACCTTAGGCTAAGTACATTAAAATGCGTTACTAAGCATCCTTAATCCAGGGCAATTCTAGAGAAATTTCAAACGAACTTTCTTTTTTCAGATCGATAAGAGGTACCAGGTCTTTTTCTAACTTGAAATAACCATTAACTGTTTCTACCAACTGTTCTAGGGGTCTCAACAAAACTGTTTAGACAGTCTGCAGATTGGGCTCAAAGTAGATGGCTTAGTCTTCTGGCCCTTCATCTTCTCCGTCTCCAGCGGCGTCTGCCTGTTAGCCAGCATTTTGACCATTTAAATTGTTTTAAGCTGTTGTTTACTCCGGCTTCTTCGCCTTCTTACGATCCTTTTTCTTTGCCCCAAAATTGGTGTTCACAGTGAGGTTCAGGATCAGCAATGGGCTTTGGCGGATATTCCAGATTTTCGGGTCCTGTTTTTCTGGTATCGTGAAATGCTTCAAGAACCTTTAATAGTCCTCTAAAGTACCCTGAACCACATTCTCTCTCATATACGTGTTGAACATGAAATCTATGCGTTTAAGCAAGTGTTGGAGTCCTTAATCAAAGTAGTCCTTTGACTCAGTCATGTAGAATCTATGGATGTCTCGCAGAGTGTCTTAGATCTCAGATATAATGTACTCACGCCATTGCATGTGCAAGATTTACCTTGCTTGGTAGTGATAGGCTTTCTGAATGGCTTCGAAGTTAGAGTAGGAAATTGGCAGGTCTGATTCATTTAACTGAGTGTTAAACAGCCTGTGGTTTTAGAACTACCAAGTTCTTGTTGTTATCATGTTCATTGTCTGAATCTATAATTTGTGTTAGCTTATATGGATCTTTGCTAACTCATTCTGCACTTCGTTGAAAGGGAAGTTCAGCTGCTCGATTGTCCCGTAGTATGGGATGTGCTTTATTTCACGCCTGTTCCGGATTCTTAGTTAAATCCACTTACCAGATAGTCTGGGGTCTTGCATCTCCTTTAAGACTATACATTTTTTCATGAAACGGACATATTCCATTTCTGTTTCCTACATCAGAGAACCAAGCAACCGCTACCTAACCATCGTTTGTTGTTTACTTGGCTGCTGCTATTAAGACTGAGACAGTTATATCTACTGTTAAGAGCCCCCTTTTGTCTGCTATCCTGGTCCCTAACTGCTAGATTATTAATCTCCTTTTTGTTTGTATCGAGTGGCTCCATTGACTTTCTTTAAAATCCCTTCCTTTAATACTGCGCTTAATACTGATACAATTCCGTCTTAATGGGTATCAACATACTTAAGAAATCTCTTCTCATCTTCAGCATTAATCTGGCGCTGCTTCGAAAGTTCAACACGCTCTTTGAAAGCCTCTAAATCTTCTTCATTGAACTTAATCGACAGTCTCACCACCCATTTCTGGATATTTTGGCCATGAACTTGGACCAAAAATTTGTCATTCTATTTATCGTATTTGAGTACATCCACCGGTGTCCAGAAATACTTTCGGTCTACATAGCGCGGGCACATTGCATGAGGGCCTTTGCTTTAACTCCGGCATTTCTCCATCCACTATTCGGCAGTGGTTTCTTCGTCCCAGCAGTCGTAAAGCTTAAGGCGCTTATTTGTATTCAAACCTTTTTCTGGAAAATTTTGTTCTGTGTCACTAATATTGTCATTATTGAACTCAGTTGATGCAGCAATTACTTTGATTGGACTATTTGTAAGGCTTGTTGAACCTATTATACTTCTCTGGCTGGCTGCTGCCTATAAAGGCTGTGAATATTACTGTTATTGCAACTGTTGCTGTTGCACTTTCTTACTGTTACTGGTTAGTTGGATCATTGATTGCGTCTCCTCAGATAAATTTTGTGGCAGTCTTCTTAGTTTTGGTAATTTGAAAAGGTCTTCGGAGAACTTTGATGGAGCCTTTCCAGATGTAGCTACACTCAAGGCTTCTTCCTATGCTGCCCGCTACAATAGAAGTTCTTATTCACTGATCAAGCTCTTCAGCATGGGACTTTGCTTTACAAATCGTTTGGAAGGTTCTGCTTTTTTCTTATTAGTTGAAAGCTTCACAGACATTGATTAGAAGTGTTTTGGAGGCTGAGGAATTTCGTTCAAATTCTGTTGCTACTGAGCTTAGGAGTGCTATTCTATATCATCAAACAATTATTGTTCTCCGCTGGGATTCTAAATAATGTTTTTTATGGACTATGCTCCTTGTTAGTATTTCTATTGCAACTATTGCTACTGATCGCTCTAATGCTCGAATACATTTTCAACATACTTTTCCTCTTAGTCTGCTTCTTCGAATTAGAATTTGGGTGTGTTTATCTTGAAAAGAGGTCCTGTATTTTTAATTGTAAGATTGGGTGATTTTATGTTATAAAAAAAAAAGAAAAATTGTTAAGCAATTAGTGTTTAATATTAGAAGATATAAATAATAGTTCAGCAAGC
>Ga0272412_1000346_pt1 | contig 13392 bp, 5 predicted proteins | sample WWTPWeurt_MetaT_FD_193540 | JGI IMG/M metagenome (GOLD analysis project Ga0272412, IMG submission 193540) | Metatranscriptome of activated sludge microbial communities from WWTP in Nijmegen, Gelderland, Netherland - WWTP Weurt (Metagenome... | ecosystem: Engineered > WWTP > Aerobic digester >...
CCCACCACCGGCTTCGTGTGTCGCTGCTGTGGATCGGTGATGCGCGTCATCGAGACCTTTGCTCGCGGTGCGACGATCCGCGCACCGCCATTCCATGGGGCGACCTCGTGACCGGGCATCGCTTCCACGCCCGTAGCCTGCCGCCAGCACCCGTTCGGACGGGCCTGGTCGAGACCCGCTACGCCCGCCACTGCCATCCGCATCACGAGCCACGCTGCGCGGACCTTGCCCACCCCACCGAGGGCGGGCAACGGCTTCACGCAAGATGCGGCGCCTGGCGCAGCACCATGCACATCGCGTACCTGCGCGGTCGGGCGACGCTAGAATGCCCATAGCGCCGCGCCCCGACTGAACCGCCTCGCCTCGTTTCGCGGTTTCCTCCCCCGGGCTTTGTCCAACGCCTGCCCACAGGCGCAGGTTGGATCTTCATCGCCTCAAGGAAGGGGCAGGCGTCGAACAAAGCTGAACATCACCGGACGTTGAAGACCCGCCCAGGATTTCGCGAGGAGGGTCGCCTTGGACGACCGGTTTACGGCGACGAACTCAAGCCCCGCGCTGGCTCGACCCGGCAATCACCTGCCGTTGGAGATCCCGTCAGAATTTCCCTCGCTGGATCGTCTTGAGTGACCGGTTTACGGCGGCCAACTTGAACCTCGCCTTGGCTCGACCCGGCCATTTGCTGCCAGCTACGAACGGCAGGTGTCAAGCGAAACGAAGATTTAACCCCGGGTCAATTTACGGTGTCGCCTGACAGCAGGTCTATGGATCCTCGTCGCGCCGAACTCCAGCCCCGCACAAGTTCAAAATATCACCATCACGCCGCAACAAAGAGGCCGCCGGCCGTAATAACAGGCGTTCGGCCGGCCGGCCAGCCACCAAGCCACGTTGGTAGTGCTATGCCCTGCACCGAAATTTTCTGTCAATCGACCTTGTCACATGTCCAGGTAAGATCTCCACCGGGGAACTCGCCCAAATCGCTTGTCTTGCTCCCCGAACCGGTGTCCCCGGCCTTCGTGCTCTTGTTGAATCCTTCGAGAGTTACATTGCCAGCTGCGCCAGGGCCGGTATGCAGTACGGCATTTCCAGTGCCCCACGACGCTACTACACCTCCAGAACTACCCAACATTGCAGCGTCGCCGGACCAACGATCTGAAAATGGCAACGGGTTTATGGAGTCGATGATTCTAATCTTGGTAGTCGTGCCATCGGACGCTACCAGTGTTACATCGTATTCTGTTGACACATTAGCTCCGAATTAGTTGGTTGTTAAAATCTACTCACTACGCCAAGACTATGACTGGTGTTAGCCTTGTTAGGTGGTCGTAACAGTCTCGCCTTTCCAGATGCCAAATGGTTCGAGCTTATAGATCTGCAATTTGCTCGACTCTTGGTGAGTTTCCGGGAGGTTCTTACGGTCGGTCGTCGGCGAGAATTCAACACAGCGAACCATTAGCAGGCCGGACGGACGTCCACGTTATCCGATACCGCCGGAGCCACCATCGTGGCCAAGAGAGCTGTCCTTCCCGAGAAGCTGATTTCTCGCATATGCGTGGATCAAAGTGACGTGGCGCCCTTGGTGACATGCGCGACCATGCGTCCGAATGCATCGACCTCGACCACATAGGCCTTGTCGGTCCCCGCGCGCATGGGGATCGCGAACTCCGTGGTGCGCTCCCACGAGGCTCCTGCACCGTTTGTGGTCAGGCGGAACCGCGCGGGGACTGCGCCGAAGGCGTGGACCATCCCGTTGACGAACACGCCGACCCAGGTCCGAGATACATCGTCATCGACAAAGTATGAGCGTGAGACCGGCGGTCCCGCCTCGCCATTGGCACCGATCTTCTCGAAGCGCACTATGGTCTGGGTCCACGGCTGTCCGGCGGGAACACTGACCTCCAGCGCGTCCACCACCGGTGCCGTCAGCTTGATGCTGGTCCGGTAGTCTGCCTCGACCCATTTGCCGTCGACCTTGATGGCAAGGCCCAGAGGCCCCTGCAGCGGCCTGATCGCGTTCCAACCATCGCCGACGGGTTCGATCTTCAACTTAATGCCGGATGAGACATCGACATTCTGGAGCGCAAGTCCCGACTTGCGTCCCCACAGTAGCTTCAGAAGCGCGTTGCCGTTAGGTAACTTCACGCCTTCGATTTCCAGATCCTCAACGGCCTTTACGGGCGGCAAAGCCTCGGGCGCCACTTCCTGTGTCTTGGGTTCCTGAGCGCTGAAGCGAACCGCTTGATGCAGCGCGCCGACTCGCAGTCCGCGCGTCCTGAAGATCATGTTGGCGAAGCCGACCGGTGGTGGTTCCGGCGGGTAGCTCGGGTCAACTAGTGGTTCGTGGATCAGCGCGGAGACTGCTGCGTTCTTGGGAAGATCCTCTTCGAATACGGTCTGAATAGCAACGCGCGATGGACTGCTCGGCAATTGGTGCACGATCTGCTCGCTGCTAGGGAGAGCATCAGTTGGGTGCTCGGAGTCGCCATACAAGGGCCAACCGAACCAACCTACGTGGGCTTCGCGGTTCAGCAGTGGCGAGTCCACAAGGTTCCAGCGCTTTATGCGGGCGTCTAGCGTTGTCTCAACGACAGCCTCACGCGTCCAGCCAAGGCGGATCAGTGCGGTCTTGGCGCGCTTAACATTCTCTTCATCCGTGCCTGCGGGCCAGCGTGCGGCGATTTGCGGCCACGGCGCGAATAGCCATAACTTGGCCTGGTGCTTTTCCGGGTCCTGGATGGCCTTCTCCTCTTCGGTCTCCAGCCCGCGCACCGGACAGGGCATCCAGGTAGGAACCCCGCCCATTTGCGCCAAAGACTTGCCGTCGATGGTCGACGCCGCCAGCGTACAGGCACGGAGCGGCGGATCGGGCGCCAGATCGTTCTCTGCCCCAAGCCAAAAGACGGTGACCTCAAGTTTAGAACCGGGCGTTCGCTTTGCGATATCACGAAGTAGTCGGTCACCTCGCAGCCAACTGGAGCGCTCGCGCCGATCCTCCTCGTCATTCGTAAACCATGGCGTGATTTGGGCCATGCACTCCGCCCATGCAGGAATGATGGTGGGCACGAACTTATTCGGCGGCTCGGCAGGGACACTTAGCGAAGGCGCACCACCATTGCCGTAGCGCAGACGGACAAAGGCTTTGGCCGCGTATCGTGTCGATACTGGATCGATCTGAGCTTTGAAAAGGCGGCGCCGGTCTGGCTCCCACGCGTCCTTTGCTGCAACATCTCCGGAGTTCCCATCGTCCGTGCGCATCAACACCAGATCTGACGACAGGTCCAGATCGTTATCGACGATCCGGGCATCATGCAAGGCGACGAACTGGACCGGCTTGGGATTGCTGTTTAGAAAGAGCTCGTGGCGACACAGCACGCGCAGGCTCCGCCGGTCAGGCTTGTGCGATTCGTTGATGACAGCAGCCCAGAAGAACGCCTCCATCGTGATCGTGTTCGGTGCGAGCCCTTCCTTCTCCAGCACTTTCACATGACCGTTAAGTTCGATCGACCGCTTTGGCGCGCCACCGCTAGCTTCGATGAACTCAGTGACATGGAACTGTCGCTCTGAATCGAAGCCGAAGACTTTCGCGGCATCCCAGCCCAGCATGCACCGTACCAGCTTGAATTGGCTGCCCCAGCGGTACAGCTCGATGAAAATGCGGTTGATCCTCCTAGTCTTAATGCCATATCGCAAGTCTGCTGCGATGTTCCAGATAGGCGAGTCATTGGATGCGGCGGAGATGACCAGGCGGTTGACAACTTTCGGCCCCTGTCCATCAGCCTTCGACTCCCAGAGAACGTTGTTGTCGTTCCAAAGCGCGAAGTTGGACCCGTCAGCGGTCACCTCCTCGGTCAGCTGAAAGTTGCTCAGGCCCGCATGGTCTAGATTGAAGGTGGTCGAGAATTTGAACGTCGGTTTGGCCCAGAAGGTGAGGAGATCCGCTTGGTCACTGGCGGTTTCGCCACGGTCCGACTTGACAAGGGAGTCGTCGGACAGCCGGCACCATTGCCGCGCCTTCCACTGCCCATCGAGCTGCCTGGTCACTTCCAGCCACTCGTGGGGGAAGCTAGGGCCATCGTGCACTCGAGTGCTAAAAAAGCGCTGCGTCGCCCACCACCCGAACTGGTCAATCGGCCTGGGCCGCGCGTCGTCGGCGCGGCTGGATACACCAAGCTGAGGATGTGTCGCGTAGATACGCTGAGCGGCGCTGTCCGCGGCCGACCACGTACGGCGAACTCTTGTGCGGTATGCCAGGGTCCCGGGAGTGTTGAAGACGTAGGTCGACCCGATCGGCGCACGGTCGGTCTCAGAGGTGTGCATGTGGCAGTATTCGCTGCGCAGCACCGCCGGCGCATTGGACACGGTGCGTGATGCACCCGAGGCATCAAACTCCTCTTCCACATGCGCCACGATCGTGGGCAACGCCGTGCTTTCAAAGCCGTAGCGGGTGACCAGACCGGAATCTGCCGCAAGCTGCCAGTCGATCTGGGTCAGGCCTGCCATCAGGATGCCCTGAGTCGATATGAGCATTTGCATGTCGACGGTGCCCGATCGATGGGGGACGAGTGAACGCAGCCAGGAGGCTTCCGTTGTGGCGTCATTAACTGCCGCAGCAGGACCCATCACCAAGTTCTCGGACGGCGCATAGTGGTGCACCGGAATGCCACCCAACGCACTCTTGTGTTTCAATCGAAGATGGAGTGGAGTACCAGTTAGCGGTGTGATAGGGACCAAGGCGACGTCCCAGACCACGTTGGGAACGTCGGCCGGAACCGAAGACGCAGGCAGCGATATTAGGTAGAGCGGAGTTCCAGCGTCGAGATCTGCCATTCCCGGCGGCGCACTCCTCGCGGCCATGAAGTTGGGATTGCAGGTGCGCCGGGTCAACACCACGCCTACGCAGGGATCAGTGATTTCGAATGCTGTTGTGGCGGGGCCGTTCGGGCCGAAACTGATGATCAGGCTCTTGTCGCCGCTGGCATCTAGGTGCACGAGGCAGCTGCCGTGCTCCTCCAGGAACGGCGCAATGCGCGACACGTCCAGTGCCCGGGTCTCCGCGGGCAGGGCATACGGGCGCACGTTCGGGCTCGGGGCGTGAGTGGCTTCGGGTTCACCGATGCGCAGGAATCCTTCGTCGGTCCTGACCCAGAGCGGACGCACGCGTTCCCATCCGCCATTGCCGGATTCGTCCACCAGGAATTCCGCCTGCGTCTCAAGCGTCGAAAGGGTTGCCGATGTGGTCGCGGGAGGCAACGACAACACCAGCCTTCCTTTCGTGAATTGAGATTGGCTCTGCTCGGTGAGCGTGATGTCGAAGCCGTCGACGCGCTTGCTGTAGCTCACCCTGGTAGGCTTCAGGAACAGTCCGGGCACAAGATCGTCAAGGTTGACGATGCCGAAGCAGGGGAAGTCCCACTCATCGGGCGTAGGAGCTGGGTTGATGTCTGGCCGCAGAGCCTGCCCAAGCACTACCGACTCATCGAGGAACACGTCTTTGATGCGGTCACGCCACTTCGCATCGGGGACCTCGTGGAACAAGCCCCTTAGGATGTCCGCCTTGGTGACGTACCTCTTTCCGTTACGTTCGACGATGTGGACGTCTGACTTGGCCGCCGCGCCATAGATGCTGCGCATGTAGGCAGCGTCGACCAGCGCCGCAATGACGTTCTGAGTCTGGTAGACAAGAACACCCTCCACCTTGGACTGGTCGAACCAGTCGATCGCCGACTCGCTCAGGGGCTTGGTGGCGCCGACCGGCGCGTTTAGATAATCAGCCATTTACACCGCCTTGAAGGGATTCAGCAGGACGTCGTAGCCGTCCCGCAGCCACTGCACGCGGAGGGTCTCGGCTGCAACAGCATCGAACACCATCTTCAGCTTGCCGCACTCGAACCCGGACGCCACCGGCATAGACGCCTTCACCGGGGCTGCCACAAACAGCCGACCCCAAACAATATCGACCTGGGCCAATCCCTTTATCTCGCTAGCAAGCGGCTCCAGTTGGGGGCCGTAGAACCGTGCTATCGGAACGAATGTGGCATCCTGTTTTGCGAAGACAATCGCATAAGCGCGGGGGTCTGGAAGGCGCATAAGGGGCCTGTTCAGAGCACCAAGTTGGCCCACCTCAAAGGCCAGTTTGGTGGAAGGGCTCGACCGTCCTTCGTAACCCCATTCTAGCCGGGCAAGCGGAACGAGGAGGGTCGCACCCGTCAGCGTGGGGATGTCTCCGCACAGGCTCGCCCCAACGGCGAAGTGGGCTGCAGGCGGCAGCGGCGGATTCGCCCGCATAACGTTCCGCAACTCAAAGGAGTCCTTCGACTGCAGGTTGTCCACCGTCATGTGAGTTCGGACCCCGATGACCATACAGCTTGGCTCGTCGATCGTGAGTTCACCAAAATCGCCCGGAAGGTTCGCCGAAGGCGGGCCGGCGGCGATGACTGCAATGTCGGGCCGGGCCTCCGGCTCCTTCCATTCGCCCTCGCACCATGCCCTGACCACATCTTCGGGCAAGGTACCGGGAAAGTCTGCCTTCCAGCGGAACTGCCGCTGGGACCCGATCGCCGTGAAGGCATACGCACCACGTCCCGTGCGCACCAGTGCATTGTGGGTGGACTGCAGCACCTCAGGAGGAGCCACCACACGGAAAACGAATGCGTTTCCTGCATCCTCCAGGATCTGCACCAACTGGAACTTACCCATCGGCACGGGTTCGCGTCGAGACACCGTGATCGCATGACGCGGGTAGGTCTCCAGCGCAGATGGGACTAATTGGCCCAAGGCTCCGCTCGCCATGGCGGTGCTGGCGCCCTCGGGGTGCAGAAATCGATCCTGCATAGGCAAGCCAGGATGAAGCAAACGGTCCAGGCTCTGCATCAATGGCGCACTGCGGGAGAGCTTCTCGACTACCCACTCCAAGTCATGGCCCCAGAGGTCAGACAGTCCGGTCCAAGTCCAATTGATGCGGCCGAAGTCGTCGATACCCAGTGTGTCGTGCGCACTCGGCCGCTCGGTCAGCGTGTTGCGCTTGTCCAGCTTGGCCGCATCAGGGCCCCATAGCACGTAAGCTCTGCCTAGGAAGCGCTCGTTCTGGTCACGCAGAAGCAGCCAGTTGGCCGGTGGAAGGCCGCTGAAGTCGCCGGTCTCCAGCCGTCGCCTGGCCGAGACGGACAGCAGAACCTCGCAGGCCTCCCCTGCCGAAGCGAGACGCTGCACATGGGCGAGCAGCAGTGTCCCGTCCGCCCGGACCTGGGCCAGCGTGGTGTCGTCCGCGCCTTGCGACCGCGTGCTCTCCTTGGGAGGATCCTGGACGTACATGTCATTGGGCAAGGCATCCAGCCACTTGGGGCGCTCATCACTGCCAGCCGTGCCGGTCGGTGGCTCCAACGACCACAGGCGTCCACCTTCAAGGGGTGCGTATGCCTTAACCAGCGGGGGCACCGCCTGAAGCACCGATACACATTCCCATGCATGGCCGGAACTCCGACGTTCCCGCACCCACAGCCGGTATCCACCGACGGCCATGCGGGACATGGGCGTCGCTTCCAAATCGGTTAGCACCGACTTGTGGTCGATTGTGATTCTGATCCGCGCGGGGGTGGGAGGCTCCACCTGCAACGATGCGTCCTGCGGCAGGACCGTGACGCGTGCGTGACCTGCCTGCATCCTGCCCACCACTGGCGGCAGTTCCCAGAACGGCTCGAAATGCTGCACCTCGCAAGCAGGCAAGGCCGTTCCATCCGTGCCCTGCGCACAGATTTCCAGCTTGAGCTGGACCAGCGGCGATTCTGGGCAGTCTTTCGCCTCGAAGAGGCGGTCATCGTCATACTTTCGCCGCAGTGCGGCGTACAATATTACGCCCTTGCCGGCGACCGCCGAAGGCACTAGCGCGGTCCACGGTACAACGGCGGTCCAGAGATCGGCATCGGTCTGCCCGGGGGCTCCGGTCGGCAGGGGTTCGAAGGTCACGCCCTCGATCTCCCGCAGGCCCTGCCTTGAGAGCCGACGCTCCGGATAGACCTCATCCTGCAGATCGGAAAGAGGCGTGAGCTGCGATGCGCCGGGGCCAAGCAGGGCAGCGGGGTCGAGGTCGGAGTAGGCCCTTGCGATTGCTAGTGCCGCATCGTCGACATCTCCATAGAAGCCGGTCGGCACAAGGTCGCAATCCGAGGAATATAGAACCACCTCCGCCTGCTGCAGTACCCTTGTCCCGACTGCTGGATTCGAAGCTCTACTAGGAACGGTCAGGAAAACGCGGCAGGTGGTGGGTCCATGGCCGGCTCTGTCGACGAGGAGTTGCGCCGTCCCCTTGCTCGGCGCCGCAGGCGGGGACAGGTCGCGCCGGACGACCACCAAGCGAGCGAAATGCGTGCAACGGCCGTGTGGATTGAAGAACTCAACGTCGTAGTTCAACAACTCACCCGTCAATTCGGGCGTGACAACATCGGAGAACTGGAAGTGGCGCGTATCCCAGTTTCCCTGATCGATGCGGGACAGAGCGGCCCGTTGCTCGTCCGAAAGCGCAGTCCGGTCCATAGCAACGCCAAGGTGGGTGGTCGGGGGCTGGGTTGGTATCTCTACGCGGTTGCGCCCGCGGGCCTTGCCGGGTAGAAGACCGAGCGTGCGGTTCACGCTGAAGCTGGGCGCGAACCGCAGCGAGTTCTCATCGAGATGTTTCTTCCGGTCCTCGTAATCCGCGGCGTCCGGTGCGAACGCTGCCAACTGGTCGGCGTGGCCAAAGATCATCCGCGGAACATCGATGTTGTTCTGCAGGACGCTGTCGACGCTGATCTTGAAGTCAATCCTGTCAACGCGCTGTGTAGGCACTAGCGTAACGGGCCTTCGCCCAGCCTTCGACTCGATATAGGGATCGGCCAGAACCTGCGCGCCGCTGGGTATGGCCTTCGGATCCGTGGATATGAAGAACAGCAGGCCGGAGAGAAGTTCGATGGGAACATTCTGGACCCCGAGGATGCCGGGAAAGGCGAGCGGATCGGGCAGGCGGGCCTCCTGATTGTCATCACCTGCACCTAGTCTTTCGGCGTTAGTACTCCTATAGAGCTTGGGGAGATTGACAGGCGCTGTCGGGCTGCGCCGATGCTCTGTGATGAAGTCGCCCAGACGCCGCTTAGCCGCGTCCATGTCGTTCAACCCAGGCTGGTTTACGAAGTTCCGCAGGTCCTCCAGTCTCCACGGGATCGCTTCGAGGAGGCTATACGGAGCAGGCACCTCCGGCGACGCCTTGCAATCGAATTCCTTGAAGACAAACTGCAGCGCGCTCTTCTCGCCGCTGACTGGGTCCGCGAAAACTGCCGATGGGTCCAGTCCATTGACATCAAGGATCTTCTGATAGTCCAGAGCAAAAAAACTCGCGGTAAGCGCCTCGGTCGGCCAGGTGGTCGGGTCATAGGTCCAGTTCGACGCAATCTCGGGCTTTGACGCCCCGACGCGGACCTTTAGGTTGGCCGGGACGCGCAGGCCCAGCCACAAGGTGTCCGACAGTCGCTTGAAAAAGAGAAGATCGCTCATGTCTTATCCGATCAGTGCCTGGATGTCTTTTCTGACGAAATCGGCCTCGATGCGGGCCTCGTCAATCAACGGGGCATTCAATTGCGCCGGCACAGAGATCGAAGCCTGGATGCCGATAACGTTGACACTCAGCGTTGCCTCACCGCGCATCCCCAGTTCTCCATGGGAGGTCACTGCCACTTCGAGTTGGAGGTCGGCGTGAATCCGTAGACTGAAGTTCCACTCCTCGGACCAAGAGATTTGGATGCTTCGACCGAAGGGAAGTCCGATGCGGACCTGGAATGAGATCCGGACCCGCAGATCGATACCGGCATGCGCGAGAACCACGGCCCGGCCATAGACCGTCAGGCGCCGCTCGCGGAACTGACCCAGCAGAGCCAGGTCGGCACTGAACCCGAAACTGACGCCGGCCCACATGGTCACGGGTCCGAACGAGACCGAGGCGCTTGTGTTGAAGCCGGCCTCCAGGTTGCTCTGGGAGACCAAATAGACGTGACCACGGGCCGCCCGAAAAGCCAGCTGCGATGTGCCACTGATCCGCAATGGACCAAGTTCACCACTCACGGTGTTCGGACCGACGACGATTGCGAGCGACGACGACGTCGCCTCCATGGCCAGCCGAGTCGGCGGAAGAGCACTGCCCAGCAGGCGACCAGCGATGCCCGACGCGCCGATGGAGTTCCTGCTCTCCGAGAAAGTCTGGGCAACGATCCGCAACGAGGGTTCCTGGCCGTCGAGCAACGCCATCGCCGCAGCGAACGGTTGACGCTGGAACTCTATGGTCCGTGCATCGTCTAGCGACGTCTGCAGCCAGACTTTTCCCAATGCGGTGATCTGGAAGTCCGACGTTGCGATCAATGTCAGGTCGGCGACATAGAATTCGGGAATATCACTCTTTGGGCCTTGAGACGACGCCAGTAGCGCGCGGACAACAAGAGTGAGGGGCGTCTGCGAATCACGCCAGTTGTCAGGGCTACTCGCATCGGGCAGGCCCTCCTCAAGCTTCTTGCGCGCCTCGGCTAGCGACAACCGCGCCGTGCCCGGTAGTTCCACGTTGATGCCCAGGCCTAACCCGATTCGCCGGACGATTACGCCCGGGAAAAGCGGGATGCTGACAGGCGCCGCCGCACAGATGAAGACCGTCGGGGCCCAATCGCCCGACAGCCGGGCCCTGCCGATGCGGAAGTTGACTTCAACGCCCGGGAACGTAGGGGTGCTTAGTTGGCCCTCGCCGATCAGCACCTGACTGACGTCGGAATGCTGGTAGCGGACCTGTGCGTTTGCCTTGACACCGCCCGGTGCACTGAGCCTCACCTCGATCGACATCGCGTTGAAATCCACGGATGGCGCACCGTCCATCACGATGGACATTCCCTTGATAGCGCCACGTAGATCGGCTCCAAAGAGGTTCTTCACCCGCAATGCGATGGACTGCAGGTCGATGCCTGCCTTTGAGATATTGATCTTTCCGACGTCCAGCCGGAGGATGCCGAAAGCATTGAGCGACAGCCCTCCTGGGGGGCTAAACGCCAGCCCGAAGTCCGTTCCACCAGCGAACAGATCCACATCCTTGAATTCGGACGTTAGGCCGGAGAACAGGCCGGACAGCCATTCGCTTGCTGCGCCGGACAGTCCGCCCGACTTAAACGTCACGCGCCCGCTCGCCGCAACCTTCGCGACTTCTATCTGTTCGCCTCCTGCGACCGGCTTCAGTTCTACATTGAGTCCCATCTGGTCGAAGGTGACCCAGCCGCTGGGATCGCTCCACACGGTGTTCGTGTTTAGGCTCGCCTTTGAGGCGAACGTCCAGTCGGCACCCGACTTCGTGGCGTGCAGTTCGATCTCACCCTTGGACCCGACAAAATACGGTAGCGAGAAACTGAACCGCAACATGGCTGACAGCTGCGACGTCGACCAAGTGGCCTGTGCCGCGAGCAAGGTCACATTGCTGAACCGAGCAATCTGGATACTGCTGTCCAGCACTGCCTCTGTGGAGGTGTTTCTAAAGCCGGAGGCGTCCAGCTCAAGTTGAAAGAGTTTGAACGTTACGCCTAGTAGATTCGACGTCGCTACTGCATCGCCAGCTACGTTCGGTGTGACCTTCAACATCCAGGGCTTTGCGCCGAACGAGAGCGTGGCCTGCGAATCTTCCGTTGTCACGCCCAGCAAATTTTTGCCCTTGGGGACCTTGAATGTCACCTGGCCTGTTGTGAAGCGGGCAAGGTCGTACGACCTGCGCTCGCATTCGATTTGAATCTGGAACTCGAAACCATGCAGCGTCGTGGTGCAGTCGATCGACAGTGACTCCCCTGTCTCTGGAAACAGCGTGTTCGCCTTGAACCAGAGCAGGAGGTCCGTGAGCGCTAACGCAGAGGCCTCGGCGATTACGCCCGCCTGAACATTCAATGACTGGCCGTACAGCAGGTCGGCGCTGACGTTGTCCGACCCCAGTTTTACCGGCCACTCGACTCGGACCATGGTCATATCGACTCCTTCAGAGCGTTCGAGGTCCGTGTCATGTAGTCGTCGACTTCGTCTCGACGATTTGTTTGCCCGTGGCCAGGGCAACGCCGCTTATGCCAAGAAAGGCTAGCCAGGTCGCATCGAAGATCGGATACGTCAGGCTCTGGATCACGTTCATCACTCCAACAAACAGCAGCAGCACGTTGATTACGATGGCTTGATAGCGGTAGACCTGCTGCTGTTCGTCAAAGCCGGTGACCAAGTCGTAGAAGCCGCGGCTGGGCTTGAAACCGTTGGCATCCTTGCTGATATTGGTATCGATAACGAGCGAGACACCCGCGGTTCCCACACTGATGCCGAGCAATGCGAGGAGCGAATTCTCAATGCGCGGTAAGTCGCCGTAGACGATCCAGAGAAAGACGCCGGAGCACACGGCGAAGACGAACCACAGGCCTAGCTGCGTCCTTGCCAAGCTGTAGGTCGCGCGCGGCCGCTGCACGGGGTGCTGGGAAAGCACCAGCCCGAAGAAGTAGTCCCACTCCTCCGGCAGTGCTTTCGGATACTGCTTTTGAACCGCACGCTGTGCCGCGGCCAAATAGTATGTCGCTGTGCGTGTGGCGTCGAAATTGGAATACTGCAGCGCCAGCCAGGCGCCATCAACATGCAGAGGTCTCAGCATCATCGCATCGGTGAACCACCAAGGCGTTTTGGTATCCCGGAACGCATCGGTGTAAACGTACACGACATAGGTCAGCACCAGCACCAGCACCACAATGATCAACGCGATCCACACGCGGAGTGCGGTACTAACCGAGATCTCGCGTCTGTCGCCCGCCGACGCGTCGAGTATGATCGGGCTGCCCCCCCCATCCCATCCAATCGCGGGCACCAAGGGTTCCTTGCCGGTCAGTCCTGAAGAGTTGTAGATGGCGCTCCAGAGTTTCTCGCTGCCCTTCTTGGGTGCGATGCGGAACCGCAAGTAGACATAAGGGTCGCAGACAAAGCTTGCGATGAGTGTCGCGGAGTCGTCAAGATTGACACCATTGATAATCAGCCGGGGGGTCGAGTTCGGGTTCGTGAACCGTGCCTCCTGGTCGAACTCGGCCTTCTTCATCACCAGCTCAAGATCGCCGGCACCAGCCAGAAGCTGCTGACCTGCTAGGCGCGTCTTCGGATTCAGGGCCTTGCAATCATCGAGGCCGGGTGAGTGCGCTCCTTGAAGAATGTTGACACCAACAATGGTTGCGGTTGCGCCCAGTACTGGCATGGAGAGTCCAACCAGCCAAGCTAGCAACACCACAAGAGCACCTCGAAGCATTGATTGCATGCCAGTCCTCCTTCACGTTTGAGGATTCCGATAACGACGAACCTCGCCATGTCATGTCATGTCATGGATTCAACATAGACGAG
>Ga0272412_1000348_pt1 | contig 13357 bp, 26 predicted proteins | sample WWTPWeurt_MetaT_FD_193540 | JGI IMG/M metagenome (GOLD analysis project Ga0272412, IMG submission 193540) | Metatranscriptome of activated sludge microbial communities from WWTP in Nijmegen, Gelderland, Netherland - WWTP Weurt (Metagenome... | ecosystem: Engineered > WWTP > Aerobic digester >...
TATTAATTGATGAAGATTATATTTATCGATCATTCAATGAGCGATTTTAAATATACGTATGTAAATATATATATATATTTTTCAGTAGTCTACATTGAGAACCAGGCATACTCCTTGCAGTACCCAGTGGGATGGATGTTCTTCGGTCCTTAGGTTAGCTTCGAAGACAAGGCCGACACCCATTGCGTTCCTCCTGTTTTGTGTGACATAAACAGGTGTATTTAAAGAATCCTTGAGCTTTAGCTTGTTGGCCTCCACGGGAATGATCTGCATGATGGGCATATCGCAAATGAGTTCCTTTGGATTCTGGCGCTTGAGGCAGTTTTTGGCTATGTCCCATTGTGCTCCCTCTAAGTAGAGACCACGAACATAGCAACCGTGTTCCGGCTTCTTTTTCAACTCTTCAGCTGACCTGTGTTTTGTAATAACTGTATACAGCGTAGACTTATCAAGTGCCCATTATTTAGCTCGGCAGGTGGTTTGTACCAATGCAGTGAGGTAGGATTCAGGAATGTGAATTCCTGAAAGCCAAATAACGGCTGGCTCTCCATTGGCAACCCAATCTTTGTATTGGCGCACACGATTAGCGAAGTGCTCCATCCAGGAACCAAGTTTCTTTTCAGTCTGTGGTGCAAGGCGGGCCCAAATGCCAGGCAAGAAGGAATTGTACAGAGAAAATGCGAGTTCATCTAACTCCTAGCTCATACCGATCTCTCCCTTGAGTGCACGTTTGAGGTTTATCAACGAATTTTGGATCTTCTCAATGAGCTTGTTGAAGCGCTCCAGCTCTTGTAGTAACACGACTTAAGCAGGTTGGATGTTATCCTGATACTCCTTTCGCAGCATGAGAATGTCCCACTTATCTGGGAGTTTAGCAAGGATATCCGTAGCCACACCATCGATGTACTCATCCTTATTGGTCTCAGAGGAGGAGGCAGCTGCTGAAGTGGCCTACAGAGAAAGGACATTATCCCAGAGACTCTTGGCGGCGTTGGTATAGTAAGTAATTTCAGCGTTAGCGTGAAGGCCGAATACAGCAGGAGAGTTGATGACAGGGATGTCGTTGATGGTGTTTAAGAAGCCTTCGTAGTTCAGTTGCTTCGGAATGCCGTAGTTGTATTCCTCTGTTTTGGCAAAGAAAAACTCTCGATTTTTATCAAAGAGGAAATCTCCCATATATTCATCTAGATAGCAAACGAGGACACGGCGATCGTAGTCATCAGTAACACGGCCGCCATACATGGCTTCACCGATGAGATACTTGAGTGAAGACCAGGGAATCACTTCCTCCTTATTGTCGTAGGCCTTGCGCAGGTACAGTCCGAGGAGCTTGAAAGAGATACGGAAGTCGGACTCGTTGAAGTCGTAGTTAATGTTCCAGCCTATCTTACCGTACTTCCTTCTGTCTTGGATAATTGCGTGGAAGAACGCTACAACGAAAACGAGTGGTTTGAAAGCTTCATGGGGGCAAGAGCCTAATTCCTCCTCTGTGAGCTTGCTCAATGTCGATTTCATGTTAGGCTTAAGGCCATCAGGCGGCTCCGTAACAATTTTTAGTGACTTCTATAGGATACCCAAAGGGAATCGGTCTGTCGGTTGCGTTGTTAGCCAAAGTCTGAAGTCCTTGTGGGGCTTCTGCATCTACTCAAGTAGCTTTTCTAGTGAATTCTTTAGCCAGTCTGTTAACAAGTGGCAGTTCATGAGCATGAGCCAATGTCCTCGCTAAGAAGAGGTTTCCACGTACTACTGTGATTCAGCCTCCATGCCTTGACCTAGAGAGAGGAAACGGAACTTGTTACCAGTGAATCCTAATGTCTCACCAAGTTTCTGGACATCAGACAAGGGGTCGGCACCAGGTGAGAGGATAAAGACGATGGGGCTTTTCTCATTGGACTATTGATATATTTTGTCGAAGTTGGCTGTGGGGGGCTGGATGTAGTGGTTATTATTATTGTAGAAATCAAGAATAAAGTTCTTGACACCGTTGATGACACGGTCGGGACGGTAGATGCGCAGTACAAGGAGCATTTGAAACTTTGAAAGCTTAGAAAATTATCTTGGGAGTTCCTCCATCTCAGGCTTTTCAAGGTCGTACCAGCGCTTCCAATCAGCTTCATTGTTTTCCAGGTCATTAATAAGGTCCTTGAAGCTGTCGCTGAGTGTGATGAGTTTCTGCAAGTCTTTCCAGCCGGAATCGGAGACCCATTTATAAGGCTTAGGGCGTTGCACCTACTCAAGAGAGGTATTTCCCTTGAGGAAGAAGTCCAGTTCCACGCGGTTTAGTAGCGCCTCACCATCCTGGATCATGACTGTCATCTGCAGTGAGAATATGAGAATATGTCGACCGAAGATTCCCAAGCATGTGTAGTCGTAGACATTGTATGTGAGTTTTTCTGATATGTTTCTTAGTCTGTTTTGCAGGATGTTGTCCTTTCTGGCATCTCTAAGACTCTGGTAGAACACAGCAAGGTATGAGGAGAGGGAGTACTCATACATATCTGAGATGGCAGACAGCGACGTCATTGCAAAGAACAGGATGGCTCCACGTTTGGCAACGGGTGCGTACTGCTGTCGAGCAGTTTCGATTTCCTGAGAGGTGACCTCACCTATCTTGATGGCTTCCTCAATCTCGATGGATTTGGTCTTGGTCTCCTCTAGAGTGCGGATGAGGTCCTCGTTGTCGAGGAGTGAACCCTAGACCTCTGCCAATCTGCGAAGTAAGTCGTCCTCAGCCTCCTTTAGTTTCTTCTTGTTGTCGGACATAGATTGCACAAGGTCTAGACGTTGCTTTTCTTTTTCAGGGCGCTCAAAGCCTACGACGACGTTGAGCAGCTGATCACGCAAGCCCATAAGAGTAACGGTGTAGTTAATGACCATGGTTTTTCCCATAATTTCAGGTGTGTACTTAGGATTAGCCAGTTTGGATGTGAAATATAGTCTGAACTCGTCGTTGTAGTCTATCTCATTTTCACCTAGTTTGATCATCTTAGGCTCTGTCTTCTAGACAAAGTTCTTCTCAAGGATCGGATCCAAAGTTGGGTCAAGCTCCTCATCCACATTCTCGAAGAGGCATGGCTTGCCGAAACGAATGCAGTTTTCAAGCGGTTTCAGGAAGACTGTGGCACCCTCATTCATGTTTAGCACCTTGAACCCCTGTTCCTTTTCCTCACGACGCTTGATCCAGGTCACTGCCTGAAGTTGCGGGTCAATACAAAGCGGCCAGCGGCTGGCACGAGTTGTTAAAATACCATTCTATACGGAAAGTTCATCTGTGGGCAGTGTTTCGGATGCCCATTGAGATATCTCTACTTCAGTTGTTAGCAGGTCTTCAAGGCGGAAGGTCTCGGAGAAGGGTAGTTGCCGAGTGATGACATCTTGTCGCCAATGCTCGTAGACCATCTTCTTGCGGAAAGAGAAGTCGAAGGGTCCTGCATAGGATAGGAAAGATGAGCATGTAAGGCAGTCTCCAATGAGTTTCTTGATCTGAACCAACAAATTTTCTCTGTCTTCTGTCCAGCGTTTCTTCTCTCTGGATAGACCAGAGATCAGTTTCTTGGCTGCATTCAGTCTACGGGCCATTGCGTTGGCTTCGTCAGTCAGGTCTTTTAGCTTGGCCTCTTTCTCGATGCGTCGGACATTAAGGTTTTTCAATTTTTCATCCAGTTCTATTAACAACTTCTCTGTCTGTTGCAGTTCCTCTTGTGAAATTCTGGCCTTTTCTTAAAGCATTTCCACTTTCTTCTTCAGGGGTTCCACCTTCTTGTTCACTTCGTACAAGTTCAATGTTGCTAGACTCCACTTATACAGGCCTTCAGCAGGTTCAGAAACAGACTTAATCTAGTCTAGACGGTTTTCCTTGTTGTCAATGATTTTTTTTATTTTTGTTATCTGGCCGGCAGTAACAGAACCGATGCGCTCACTGTATGTCTGTAACTTTTGAAGCATCTTACCAGGGTCGTTCATCATCTGTCTAGCGCCATTCCAGCCTTCGCTTTCACTTTCTGTACCAAATGGCTTGAATATGAGCAGGATAATTCCTACCTATCGCACAGGCTCTGGAGGGTTGGCTAAGGCCTTCATGTTCTGCAGATCAACAGGTCGTACCTGCTTCAGGGCTTCTTTTGCCTGATTCAGAATGGGAATAGCATCCTCAAGGATCTTCTGGGCCTTTTCGTTTTCTTCAGCAATTTAAGCGTTTTCGATGTCGAGCTGTTGTTTCTTCTGCGTGGCTTCAGTCTGTGCTTTAGAGGCCTGGTCTGTGCTCTCTCTAATATCTTTAAGCAGGTCTTCTACCTCAGCTTTCTCTGAATTAACTTCAATTTGCTTCTTTTCTAGCTCAGCTTGAAGCACTTCGACCTACTCACTTGTCACCTGTAGCTTAACAAGACCACTTTACAGCCGCTTGGCCATATCTGTATATTTTTTACGTAGATCAGTTAGCATCTTCTTGTAGTTGTTTAAGAAGTCTAGGTAGTTCTTTGGTGTAGAGAAGTTCTTCCTCTTTAGCTGGAGCTCGAAATCCTTGGAATAATTTTGCACTGTTGTGTGCACAAGCACGATGTGTTGAATGATTTATTCGCGGAACTATTCTAAGTCAGCAACCTCTTCCAGGTACTGCTGTGCGACTGAGAACAGGGCTTCATCTGGCCATTGGAAGAACCAGTTTATGTTGGTTGAGGATACGAGTCCGGGGAAGTTACGACAGCGGATACGCAGCTGATCGCCAGCTGGACTCATTGCTAGGACGATATGCAGATTATCACGGGACTTCTCGAGGAAGAAATTCCAAAGATCTTCCTTGGTTTCGTTGATGCCCAGCTTCTTGGCTTCGTCACGCACCAGATCTCCCATCTGCTTCTTGCCCTCCTCGTCGAAGAGAGCGGGGACCATGCCAATGGTAAGCATATTATTAACAAGCTCAAGGAAGCCCTCTTCAATGACATGGGAATCCGTGAAGAGGAATGTAGTAGCTTATTTCGTCAGTTATTCATAAAGCTTCTTCAAGTCCTCTCTGAACTCTTTTTCGCGATAACCTCTCGTTAATTAAATTGTGAAGGTCTTGTAGCCGGCAGTGAAAGTGGCTAAACGTGTGAGACTTTGCTTGCCAGAGCCGCCGTAGCCAACCAGTAGACCGTGTCCACGAGGGAAACGAATGATACGCGAGATCTTCGTGAGGTGCAACAAAGCATCTTTGAACAACACAAGGTTCATTTCTGAGTTGGTATCCTCATAATTGTAGTCCTATAGCAAGTTGTTAAATTTCTGGCCTACCTTTTCAAAATCTCCACAGTCTTCATAGAGCTTCGGATCGATAGCCTCTGGATCAGCGGGGTTGGCTGCCATATAATCTCCAATGAGCAGGGGATTAGCAAGTACAGCTTCAGAAGCGTCTGCAAAATCGTCATTGAGGATCTGAGGAAGCAATTTCTGTCCAATCAATTGGCGATCCTCCTCAGAGATCAACCGGTCAACGAATACGCGCTCAAGCTCGTTGCGCCATAGTCTCAAGAATTTCTCTTTTGTTCCAAACTTCTCAACTGTAGATCGACAAAGGCCTTCGTACACACGGGAAAGATCTCTCAAGTTAAAGATATAGTGGAATTTCATGGGTGTACGCGGTAGGTTTTCCACAATCTGTTAGTAGAGCTTCAAAGTTCCTTTAGTGATTTTGGCGACAAGGGCACAAATTTCTTCATCAAATCCAGATACATGTGCTTTTAAGATGGAAGAATAAATTCGGTCCAGATTCTCCTGTGTGGGGAACTGTAGGACGAAACAAGAATACAGTGATAGTAGACGCGGGTCCACTGAGTTGGTGCCGCCACCAGGTGGTAGGATAGCTGAAACAAACTGTAGGTCCTTAATGATTTTCATGTCCAGAGTTCCAGAGCGTTCGTATATGTACCCCTTTTCAATGAGGAACTTTAGCAGCGCAATTGGCTGCTACGTACCATACTTGTCAATAGTTGGCATGTGGATATCGTCAATGAACACGATGAGCTTTTTGCCTGGTTGTTTTGGTCCGAATATACGTCCTGATCGTTTATCGATGTTGTCTTCGATTGTGGCCTGTAGGTCAGAGGACGTGGTTCTAGATGAGAAGTTGATAGCCAGACGCATGTACTGGTCCGGGTTCAGGTCGTTAGCGAGGAATGAAGAGATGATCACAGACTTGGCTGTGCCTGAGTGGCCGACGAACATGCATGGGCGCTTTTCGTTCTTCTCGTTGATGTGCTGCTTAATGATATAGGAGTAGCGCTTTGTGTCCACAGTAGGCACAAGGATCTTGGAGAATTTGCGGTCAGCTGGTGGGACGTACTCTGTGACAAGCTTTTCCCAAGCAATGAAGTTCTTAGACTCCTTCCAGTCATAGTAGTTGTCGAATAGTGAGGAGGGTGGAAACACTCGTCCAGAGATCTTACGCAGGAACTCCTCGAATTTTTTACGGGACTCGGGTTTAAGGCAAGCGCCAAGGCTCCATACAATGCAAAAGATATAGATGAACTCAACAGCATCAATTTCTTAGATAGGGTCATCTTCATCGAGGATAGAGTCTAGCATACGAGTCATCTATTCCACTAGGTTCAGGTTCGTACGTGGGATCTCGAAATGCAATGGCTGACCAATCTCCTCCCCATCAATGCCTTCGAATATCAAGTCCATTAGAGGCTTAATGTACTTCTAGAAGTTCTCATTCAAACACTCTATCAATGTTTCAAATTTCTCTTTGTTCTTGTTCCATTTTCCCATCCATTTCTCGTAGTAAGGGGCATAGCCTAAGTCTTTCGGATCAACGTACACCATACCGCACCTGGAGATGGTTGCAGGGGATGCATACTACAGATCGTACACTTCGAAAAGTAATTTGCAGTAACGCTCCAGTCTAATACGATCTCCATTAATAAGTGTTAGCAGCTTGTTATCATCCATGACTGAGTTCATGTTTTCTACCCAAACAGCGTCCACATCTCCATCAAACAGAATCCAACGACTTTCTGTCTCGCGGCCCACCGCTTTTTCGTTAGCTATACGGAAAGTCTTTGAGAGCAAGCCGTCCTTCCACTCACGTGTCTACATGTTCATAACACCGTACAGTTCGTTCACAGTTATAGACTTGGGGTTCATGCAGAAAATAGTCACGTTTTCCACACGCTTTAGGATTTCGATCACAGTTGACTTGCCAGACCCTGTTGGGCCCACCACCATTGTCGTGTGACGTGTGAACATTGTCTCAAACAGCTGTACTACCTTGTCCACTTACTTTGGCAGCTCACGGTACAGACCCATGCCCTCCATTATCTCAATGATCTTGTCCTTCTTCTCGTAAGGTTTTCTCTTTATGTCCATGTTGGGGAACAGATCCATAATTAGTCCCATGAAGAGTGGCACATCCTCAAATACGAATTTTGGCATGTTCATATCACGTAGCGCTCTCATCAAAGTAAGTTCCTCTGCCATATCTGCAGCTTCACGCTTCAGTTATCCAGCCATCACCAGCACAGATTTCAATGCACGCAAACCGAAGTCATAGTGGTACTGTTTAGAAAGCTGCTCTTTGGCAAGCTTGTACAGGACGTTCATCTTCTTAGCCAACATACGAGCCTCATTGAAACCCTCACTCATCAACATTATTTCGCAAATTATATTTGTGTCTGGCACCACCATCGTCACTGGGCGGAACAGTGCCTTCAAATTGTCAGGAAGCTCCGTCCTTCCTGCGTACCCAGGGTTCATTGTTACGAAGATCCCAACTGTCTCCTTTATCAATATTTCCTTCTTCAATAACTCAATTGTCTTCTTACCCTGGCTGAGAGCTTACTAAATTGTCTTGATCTACACTGATACCACAGACAACACTTCTGGCAAAATTCTATTGAACTCATCGAAGCAGCCCCAGAACCCAGTTTATGAAAGCCCTGAAAAGATTATACCCATTGCCTTGTAGTCCAGGCCTTCACCGCAGTTTGTTACACAGCATCTGATAGCTAAAGACTTTGCTAGATCCTTTACAGTCTCCGTTTTACCGGTACCAGCTGGCCCAGCAGGAGCGCCACCTAAATTGAATGACAACGCTGTTGTCAGTGTCATGATGCAACGATCAGTAAGAGGTGTGATAACCAGCCTTCCGTTCAAACCCTCATACTCGTAACCATACGTAAACACTCCAGTGCATTGTCTGATTCTGATGTCGTTGGCCTCCTTTTCCCAGTAGAAGCGCAACTGACTCTCCCACTCGAACTCACGAGCGTCCAGGATAGAGTCACGCACGAAGTTAGAAATGATATCACGTGCGTGAACGTCCACTATGATCAATGTGTTGACTTTCTTTCTATCGAGTGAGTTCAAGTCTGTTCGCACTAAGTCGATCAAATCATTCAGGTCCTTAGTCTGTTTTGTGCATTCCTACTTCATTGCATACTTGTTTCCTTCGTCTCGCACTTTCCTGAACACATCTTCCACTCGCCATGTCCACCATATCTACGCACCAACGATCGCCACCATGCCTAGATTAGCTAACACCCATGGAATACGCTCTTGATTTGCGTACACAAATGATGCCTCTTTCGTCTTTCGGTGCAACGTCGCCTGCATCTCAATATCCATTTTTGTCATCCACGATTCCACAGCTCCTTCAGGCTTCTATGGTTCGAAGAACGAGTACTACTCGCCCTCATCTGACTCCATTCCTGTCACTTGCTTCCCAGATTTCGCCATTTTAAGCTCCTTGCAGTTATCAAATAGTTTGAGCATGTGAGGTTGCACAGTCGATGGTTCTGAGTTACCTAGGATAGATAACAAGTCCTCATCTGACAGGAAGTAGAAACGAGGGAACACGTTTCTTTTAGTATCAAGGTAGTCTGAAAGGGACTTCTACCTTCTGTCCAGCTCGTCTGAAAGCGACTTCAGCTCAACCAGCCGGCCTTCATTTGTCACACAGCATGTGTAGATGTTCGGATTCTTATAAGACATCTCCATCATCTTGATGAATGTTCGGTTATTCTTGTCGAATTTCTTGGCTTCCTCACGAAGCTGCTAACGAATGTCGTCGGAGCCAATAAAGATTCCCTCTAGGTACATCCATTTCTTCTGAACGATGTTCCAGACATCGATGGTCTCAGAAATAGTGTTTAAAGCCTTTTCCCAGTGCCTAATCTATTTGAGGAAGGCGGAGACATACTTGGAAGAGCCAACCGTCTGCAGGTTAGCTTGCTAGTCTTCTAGCATCAAGCGCACATCATCAGTGTTCTTAAGCACCCAAGAGCGGACCTCCATTCCCTTCTTGTACTGGTACAGTTCAAAGGACGCAGTCTTCCAGGCTTGGTCGATCTTGGAGATTTCTTCTTCATTCTTATGTTCTTAATTGGCTTCGTTGACAATTTCAGAGACTTTTTCTGGGTAATCCTGTAAATTTAGTGCGAAAACCTATTCTAGGGTTAACGTTTTGATATTGCCCTCCAACTGCACACCCGTCTCCTTCATTAGCTTGGCCCAATGTCTATCCGTTATGGAACCAGATTTCAACTGCTGAATCAAAGGAATTGAGTCCTTAAATTTGGTGATACGCTCAGCAATCTTCTTGAAGACCTTGTTCTCTTCGTAGGTTCTGCTCAGTTTTTTTCTTTTCTTGTCAAAGTCATCTGCTCCAATACGTAGTGTTTCTGCATCCAACTTACCCCACAGCATCGTTGACCAGTCCTTCACCCTCTGTTTGAACTCGCGGTATAAGTCATATAAAGCGCTCAAAGCCTTGTTGTCCTCCTCGATTGCCACCAATTCCTTGAAAGTTGAGATTGGAAGGTTAAACAGCTTCTCCGCCAGCACTAACTCATCCTTACGTTTGTTTAACTCATTTAATTGCTCCTTGTACTTAGCTAGCAACTCCAGACCATCGTCCAAACTAGTGTCGTCGGACCCTGGGCCAGCTGCTCTATACTCTGCGAACATAGCTTTTAATTATCCCTTAAACTCTTCAACCTGCTCCCTAGTTACCTCTGCGAACTGCTCCTTTGTCTTTTTAAGCATAAAATCACGCTTTTTTGCTTCTCTTTCTAGTTCTCTCCACTAGTTTTCCAGTGCAAAAGCCTCTTCCATCTTCTCTGCATCCACATTTTGTGCATACAATTTAAGTGTGCGGAACTTCTCTGTCACATCAGAGATCTTAAACTCCATGATCATTGAGTGGTTCCGTATCTCTGCAATTACGTTGAGCATCTATTTCAGCTCATCTATTTATGAAGGTTCATGTCTCAGTTTCTCTCTATACTCCTCCATCTCCACCTTCAATGCCTGCAACTCGCGAAGTCCCAACTACTTAACGACATTTCCGTACTTGTCCAACCAATCTTTGGCCTACTGCTTGAACGCGTTAATAACGGAAACGAACTGCACCTGAATGAAAAATGCATTACGCTCTTTTGGCATCTCTTCCAGTTCTTAAATCATGTTCTTGAATTTATTCATTAGACGCTCTAGCAACGGTGTGGGCGTGTTCTTCTCAATCATCTTCTCTATGTTCATTTTCGACTTGTGATTCCAAAGCTCTTTTTTCTTCTCGTCCTCCCACATATCCTTAAAGCTCATTACTTTGTCGACTGCCTTGTTCATTATCATACTCAATATGAAGGAAACCTCTACGATCACTGGGTTGTCATTGACAGCGTCATAGAATGTATGTCTTTACACTAATTCATCGTTTTGTCCCTTTACTTGGTCACAGAATGTGCAATATCCATCCTTCCACCTCCAGAACTGTCTTGCCGATTCAATAACGTTGCTCTTAATCTTTTTTAGCACAGCCTGCATCTCTGGTACTGGTGGATGAGTGTTCAGGTTCGGGTTGTCATACTCCGCGTTGATTTGAAATAGAGGAATCATCTTGGCCATCGGTTGCTATATTAGATTCTTGTAACTTAACAATCCACGCATCACCATCTTCACTACTGCATTGTAGATGCGGCGCTCCCAGTAGTAATAATACTGCTTCATCTTAGGGTGGCACTTTGTAGACTTCTCAAAGATGCTTTCTTCAATTGAACGCAGATAGGTGTCTCCAACCAAGTTGTATTTTTCTACATTCTCCTGTACCACGCGGTTTAGATGCTCCTCGAAATGGTGCATGAAGTCCATTATAGACATCATGTACTTCGAGTCTCCCTTTGTGTTAGAGTCAAACTCGAAGTCCCGTAACAGCTGTGCCTCTTCAATAGCATGTACGAATTCCTCAATTGTTGTTGCATTGTTCTGCATCTTCTTCTTCATTTCGCGGAACTCTGTTATCGCATTCTGACAACTTTAAATGAAGTCGGGGATACCTAGAGAACTAAGGTTCAGAGATTCGTGACCTGGTTCCAAAGTACGGTTAAGCTTTGAAATCTACTGCTCTAGCAAAATCTTCTCTATATCCGTCAGGGAGTGTACTGCCTCTGAGTACTCCCTTAGCATCACATGCAGCCGGTCAATGTACCTGTAGTACTCCTTTTCCTGCAGTGAGATATTTATTATAGTTTTAGATATTGGGTAACCCATCTTTTCCAAGTGTTTCGCCTCCTTTATCAGTACCTTGAACTCGTCGTCGAACTTCACTTGATACTAGTTCTCTCCCAGCTTCACCAGGATCTTTTATTTCAGAAACACCACAGCCTTGTCCATTATTTTGTCATTCCAGTCCTTGAACTGCTTCTTCTGATACTAATCGATGCTCCTTGCTAACTCTCTGTAGTTGTTTTTTCTTTCATTGAACTCCTCCCCATCCAAGATGTTCTCCTTCTCCTTCTACAGAAACTTCATCATTGGTCGCTTCACACGGTAGAAAATCGATCTTACCCAACTGATCGCACCTGCTACTGGCGGTTTGTTTTTACTTATCACCATTGACCCTTTACCCTTCTCCATCAGTTCCTTGCCCTTGTCGAACAACCGTTTGTTGTTTATCACCTCTTTCGTGTATCTCTTTAGCACTTCAGAGTACTTCTATTGCAACAGCTTGTCGATGCCCTCCAGCGTGGGTACGTCCTTGAACTTTTGCAATAGGTCAAAGGCACCTTCTGAGGAACGTAGGTCACGGAATGCCTCATTGATCTGCTTTACAGTTGCATCCTCGATCACTTACCGCTCCTGTTTGAATTCAGTGAATAATTTCTACCACTAACCATTGTGGTTCTTGTGAAAGAAGTTGTATTCGCTTGTTTCGAAAGGTACGATCAGCTTCTTAACTTCCCCCACCAAGAAGTCAATACCCTCTGAGTTTCCTGTCACTTGCTTCAGATTTGGTAAGAATACCAAGAATTTGAGTAGGATATCAGCTATTATATACAAGTGTCCTAGCACAACGATCATATGCTCTATGCGGAATAATGCCTATACTGTGAAATCCCACCTCTCGTTCCCATCATCTTCAATCTTTTGCTTTGTCTACTTGTACAACTTTACCCACGAGTTCAGGATGTTCTTACCATGGTTTATCAGATCTATTGTTTGCTGTAGTTGGCCCTGGTAAGGCAATTTGTCATTTAATTTGAATAGTTCCTAAATTATTATCTGACTTTCCACCTTGTCTGCTATCTCGTTTGATATCAAATTTAAAAGGTTCATCATCTTGTCATCGCTTTTATAGTGACGTGATATCGTCCATACAGTTTTTAGCCCATTCATTAGAGAAGGTAGCGTCTCTTCCACTCCTGACAGCCCTTCAGAAGCAAGGTTCTTGAACTGACGCTCAAGTGTTGTCAGAAATTTTACATTGTCTTTTGCCTCATTATACATCTTTGTCAATTCCTTCATATTTTGATCAAACTCCTAGCAGGTCTAATTTGTTTAATTTTCTGGCTGGCAACTGTTTACGCGCTTCTTCACCGTCGTTATGAAGGAGTGGCTCAGCTATTGATGAAGAGTGCTAAGGATAGCGCTTTTAGACCGCCACATCTCAATTTCCGCCTAAGCTGAGTTCTGCTCATTCTTTTAGTTCTTCACCTTCTGAAGAGTCTCCTTAATCGTTGCAGCCCATGTTTCCAGCGAGTCCTCATACTTTAATATGAGGGCGTGGTCCTTCAAGGCAGTGTTGTCGTCTATCTCTTCTATTTGGTCTGGCAACTCAATTGTTATGCGGCTTGAGACCTACTGAGAGGAATGCTGGATTTGAGAACAGAACTTCTCCAAGGTTTGGCGCAGTTAATTGTTTTTTGTTTCTAAAGGAATAAACACATTTTTAATCAGCACCTAAAGTGAGTTGAGCAAGTAGGTAATATTTGATTTATTGTGTCTGTGGTCCATTAACTCTAGTTTGCTCTAATGTTGTTGTTATTAAGTATGTGTATTTTTTTATATTTATTTGCTCCCTTTTTTTTTTGAAAAGAAAGAA
>Ga0272412_1000349_pt1 | contig 13344 bp, 8 predicted proteins | sample WWTPWeurt_MetaT_FD_193540 | JGI IMG/M metagenome (GOLD analysis project Ga0272412, IMG submission 193540) | Metatranscriptome of activated sludge microbial communities from WWTP in Nijmegen, Gelderland, Netherland - WWTP Weurt (Metagenome... | ecosystem: Engineered > WWTP > Aerobic digester >...
GCCTACCAAAGCGAGGATTATAAGAATGAAGAGTGAAATCACCCAGCCAGTGAAGGCTAGGCGTTTTGGCAGCGAAGGATTGGTGCCTGTTGATAAGTACCACTGTCCGTATCGTGGTACAAAGGCGTGCGTGAGTGCGAGTGGCGGCAGTTACTGTGGCGGTTACGGTGGTGACGCGCCGATCAGGGGCACTCAGCTTCACGCTGTCCGGTGTCTGGAAGAACGCAACGCGGATTTTATTCCATACGACTGGGTGAAGCTGTCGCGCCGTTTGGCGTATTCCCCACACCCTCGTTAAAGAATCACAATCCCCAGATGCCAGTTCCAGGGAGGGAACCGAAGAAGCGATATCGGCGGGATTGGATAGGCGCGGGGTCAACTGCTTGGAATCAAGGCGGAAGGTACTGGTCGCACCAGGGTTCTCCGCCTTTCGCCGCTCCAGCGAGCGTTCACTGTTCCACCATGATCCGAGCTTTCCGGTCGTTCTCCCACTCTCCGACAATTTTCTTGCCGTTTTCGTACATGGCGCCCTGACCGTGTTTGCGACCGTTGCGCCATTCGCCTTCGTAACGGTCGCCGTTTAGGTAGTAACGGACGCCTTGGCCATTGGGTTGGTCGTTTTCGAACTCTCCTACGTATTTTTCCCCGTTTGCGTAGAAGTAAGTTCCTTGGCCGTTCTTACGACCGTTGTGCCATTCACCTTGATAGCGGTTACCGGTGCGGTAGTAGTAAGTGCCTTGACCGTCGATGACGCCATTGCGCCATTCTCCGACATATTTCTCGCCGCGCCCCGCATAGAGGTAGGTGCCTTGACCGTGCATTTTGGCATTGCGGAATCCACCGGTGTATTCGCTGCCGTCGGGGTAACGATAGGTGCCTTGGCCATTGCGGCAGTCGCCGCGTAGGCAGTCCGAACCTTTATTGACTTTCGCCGTCTGGGTTTCCGGTGCGGGTTCCGGGGGTGGAGGAGGAGAACGGACGGGTTCCCGAGTAACGGTTTTTTCGACTTCGCCGTCGGGCGGTTCGGGTGGTTCGGACGGTCGGATCGTTTCCGGGGCTTGACGGGAGGCGGGAGCGATCGCCACCACCTGTTTTTTCGGTAGGACGGCGGTCAGAGTAGTGTCGGCGCCAGGCGCCAAATCGACCTGCTTGTTCCAGTCTTGATGGCCTTCACGGCTGACCCGCACCTTATAAGTGCCGGGTTTGAGTTCGACCTCCAGCGGCACTGTGCCGATGTTACGGCCGTTGATCGTGACCGAGGCATCGTCCGCGTCGGCGTCAACGGCCAGCCGGGCCGGTGTCCCCAGTTGTGGCTGCATTTGTTTGAGCTTGGCACGAGCGGCGGCGGCTTGGCGACTCTTGGGGTATGTCGACAGGAATCGCTCGATTTCGGCGCGGTCTCCACTATCCTTGATTGCGGCCCACGCTTGCTCGGCCGGAGCGAGCTTCTCGCTGGGTGGGCTTTGCGGGGGCGTCGTTTCCAACGTGCTGATCTCTTCATCAGTGGTCGTCTTGGAAGGACGGGTATGACGATCTGGAGTGGTAGGTTGCCTTTCGGATTCGGTGGCTGGGGTTTGTTCCGCGACAGGTGGTTTGGAAGCGGTTCCAGGGGATTGTGTCACTGGCTGGGGTAGTGAGATCAAATCGATAGGCGGTATCTCCGATTTGGTCGAACGTTCCGCTGGGGTGGGTGGTGATTCCGCTGTGGCGACGGGGGTTGAGTCGGTCGATTTTTCCGGTGGGCGCGGTGCGACAGGTTTAGCGGCGGCTTCCGCTGCGGCCAGACGTTCACGCAGATCGGCCAGGCGAGCATGGGAAGGGTTGAGCCGTGCCAGCCCGTCGAGGGCGTTCCGGGTGGCCTTGAAGTCCCCTTTTCGCAGAGCGGCCGCTGCCTGATCGGCTTGGCGGTCGGCAATATTGTCGAGTCCGGCCAAGGCTTCGCTGTTGCCGCCATCCAGCTTGAGTACCTGGCGATAGCAGTCGGTAGCGTTGCCGCCCTTGCCCGAAGTCAATCGATTTGCTCTCAGGTGAGCATCGCATCGCTTGAGCAAAGCCGTGAGCCGGCTGGTATCCTCCGATGGCGGTTTGGCCGCGGCCGCCTTGGCCTCGCGCAGTTGCTTGCGGACTTCCTCGCGTAGCGAGGTCAGCCGGGGATGATCGGGAACCTGCTGCAAGCCTTGCTCGATTTGTAACAGGCTGACTTCATAGGCGCGATCCCGTTGGTAGTCGAGTGCTCGTCTTAGGAACTCTTCAGCGTTTCGTTGACGCTGCCCGGCCTCGGCTTTCTGCCGTTCAGCTTCGATTTTCCGCTGCTCCGCCGCCTCAGCTTGGCGACGGGTGGCCTCCTGTTGGGTTAAAATATCCCGTTTTAAGGCCAACAGGGCGGGGTGATCGGGCATGGCTTGCAAGCCCTGTTCGATATAGACCAGGCCAACATCCAGCGAGCCTTCCTGTTTGGCGCGCTGCGCTTGCTCCAAAAATTGCTCGGCTTGCAGTTTGGCCTGTCGCTGCTGCTCGCTGGCTTGCCGGGCGTTATTCTCGTCGGCGATTTGGCGGTTGACCTGCTCACGCAATGCCAACAGGAGGGGATGGTCGGAGACGAGCCGCAAGCCTTGCTCGATCTGGGCCAAGCTGCCGGATAAATTCCCGCTTTGCTGGAGTTCGGTGGCTTGCGCGAGCAGTTGATCGGCTTCGGCTCGCCGTTGGGTGACCAGATCGACAGTCAGTGGTTGCGGCGGCTGGGCCGGCGGTGAAACGGTGAGCGGCGGAGTAGGGGATGACGGCTGGTTGAGGAATAGATAGCCGCCTGCGACCACCGCGCCGGTCAAGGCCGCTGCCAGGGGTATTCCGACTTTCCAGCCACGCCGACGCGTGGGAACCTCGGCGTGGCCGATGACCGGTTCCAGGATCTTCCGGGGGGCGGTCGAGCCGGTCGAAATTTCGACCGCATCCAGCGCGGCGACGACCTCCTGACCGTCTTGAAACCGTTGGGTAGGGTCTTTTTCCAGTAGTTTGCTCAGTAACGGCTGAAAGTGGGCCAGTTTGGCGGGAAGCTCGGGGATTGGCGCCGTCACATGCATCATCGCCAGCGCGAAACTGTCTTCGGCGGTGTAGGGCACGTTGCCGGTCAGCATCTCATGGAGCAACACGCCGAGGCTGTACAGATCAGCGCGACCGTCCACCGCTTGTCCGCGAATTTGCTCCGGGCTCATGTAACGAGGTGTGCCAATCGACAAGCCGGTACGGGTCATGATCGTGCTGCCGCCGATCGTTTTGGCGATGCCGAAATCGGTCAGCACGGGGTTACCGTTTTCACGGAACAGGATGTTCTGGGGCTTGATATCGCGATGAATGATTTTTCGGCGATGGGCGTAGTGCAGGGCACTGGCGATGGCACGGGTGACCGACAGGGCTTCCTTCAGTGACAAACCCTCGCGGATGCGCTGTTGCAGGGTGCCACCCGACAGATATTCCATCGACAGGTAATAAGTGCTGTCGTGGGTGCCGATGTCGTAAACGGTGACGATATGGGGGTCGTTGAGCTGAGCGATGATCCGACCTTCCCGCAGGAACCGTTGAGCGAATTCATCGTCGGTTGTGAGGATGGGCTTGATGATCTTTAACGCGACGTGACGGTGCAGGGATTCTTGCATGGCGAGATAAACGATCGCCATGCCGCCCTGGCCGAGTTCGCGTTCGATCTGGTAGCCTGGAATGTGCATACTCAAAATCCTTTCACAACTGAAGCCGCTTTCCGGCGGTCGATGAGGTTCCGCGTTTTTTCTGTCGCGCTAATGTCTTGCTGGGTCGCCAACGGCCGCCGAAAACGTGCCAGTGTGTTAGGTCGACACGCTATGATAGGCCGAAATAATAGGGAGTCTCCCAATTTCCGGCAAAAAAGATACTTGGCAATGCCTGGCCAAGTTTTAAGCAAAAATTGTGCCGATAATTTGCGCAGCGAACTGTTCAATGGTTTGAGGAACGTGTTCTCATGTCCGGTAATACGGTTGGAAAATTGTTTACGGTGACCACTTTTGGGGAAAGCCACGGCCCGGCGCTCGGCGCGATCGTGGATGGCTGCCCGCCCGGTCTGGAATTGTCCGAGGAGGATTTGCAGAAAGACTTGGACCGCCGCCGGCCGGGTCAGAGTCGGCATACCACCCAGCGCCGTGAACCGGACACGGTGCGTATCCTATCCGGCGTGTTCAAGGGCAAGACCACTGGGACTCCGATTGGTCTCTTAATCGAGAACGTGGATCAGCGCTCCAAGGATTATGGCGAGATCCTAGACCGGTTCCGGCCCGGCCACGCCGACTATACCTATCATCAAAAATACGGGTGGCGGGATTATCGGGGCGGTGGCCGATCCTCGGCTCGGGAGACTGCGATGCGAGTGGCGGCCGGCGCGATCGCTAGAAAGTACCTGAAAGAGCGCTATGGGGTTGCAATTCGGGGCTATCTGGCTCAGCTTGGCCCGATTCGACCGACCAAATTGGTCTGGGAGGAGACGGAGAACAATCCGTTTTTTTGCCCGGACCCGGACAAGGTGGCGGCGCTGGAACAGTTTATGGATGTACTCCGCAAAGCGGGCGATTCCATTGGCGCGCGGGTGACGGTCGTGGCCAGCGGGGTGCCGGTGGGCTGGGGCGAGCCAGTGTTCGACCGGCTGGACGCCGACATCGCGCATGCGCTAATGAGTATCAACGCAGTCAAGGGCGTGGAGATAGGTGCGGGTTTCGCCTGCGTGGAGCAGCGCGGTACCGAGCACCGCGACGAATTGACGCCAGCGGGCTTTTTGAGCAACAACGCCGGGGGCGTGCTGGGCGGGATCTCAACCGGCCAGGACATTGTGGCCAGCATCGCCTTGAAGCCAACTTCCAGTATCCGGTTGCCAAGCCGAACCATCGATCTTCAGGGTGAGCCGGTGGAGATTGTGACCAAGGGTCGTCACGATCCCTGCGTCGGCCTCCGCGCCACGCCTATCGCCGAGGCGATGCTGGCGTTGGTGCTGATGGATCATGCCTTACGCCACCGCGCCCAGAATTCTGACGTGCGTACCGAAACACCGATGATTCCCGGCGCCGTCCCGCGTGATTCGGCGGACTAGAACGCTCCTACCCTGCAAACCTGCTCCCGGCGAGAGAGGGAATATCTTGGCGTCAATTTTGAACCGTGCTTTCGCGTAGCCTGTACCTGTGCCTATCCAGTTTTTATCTGGTCTACTTCGCCAGTTTGGGTGTGTTGTTGCCATATTGGGGGCCGTATCTGCGCGCCCTGGGATTCGATCCCGCGCGAATCGGCGAATTGATGGCGATTCCACAGGCGACCAAGTTGGTGGCGCCGACACTTTGGGGCTGGTTGGCCGACCGTACCGGGCGGCGAGTGCGGGTGATCCGCTGGGCATGCTTTATAGCGACGCTGACCTTTGCCGGTGTTTATGCGGCGGGCAATTCTTATTTCGGGCTAGCGCTGGTGACGCTGCTGTTCAGCTTCTTCTGGAACGCAGCCCTGCCGCAGTTTGAAGCGGTGACTCTCAATCATCTGGGTGAGCACGTTCATCGTTACAGCCGAGTTCGGCTGTGGGGGTCGGTGGGTTTCATCGGCGCGGCGGTGGGTTTGGGCTTCGCAACTCGGGATTGGGGGGTGGGCATCGTTCCGGCGGTGTTGCTGGGCTTGTTCGCCACGCTGTGGCTGAACAGCCTGCTAGTCCCGGAACGGTCCACGCCGCCGATTGCCCATCCGGCGCCGCCGCTCGGTCAGGTTTTGCGGCAACCAGTAGTGATCGCGTTTTTCGTCGCCTGTTTTCTCAATCAAGCCGCTCACGGACCCTATTACGGTTTCTTTTCCCTGTACTTGGAAACGCTGGGCTACTCTCCCGAGTTTATCGGTTTGATGTGGGGCTTAGGCGTGACGGTGGAAGTTGGCATGTTCGTGCTCATGCCGCGATTGCTCTTGTTGTTCGGACCGCGCCGGCTGATGTTGGCAGCGCTAGCGTTGGCGGCGTTGCGTTGGCTGCTGATCGGTCATTTTGCCGGTGATCTGCCGATATTATTGCTCGCCCAGAGCTTGCACGCTTTCAGTTTCGGAGTTTTTCATGCCGTATCTATCCATCTGATCCATCAATTTTTTCCGGGATCCCTGCAGGGACGTGGTCAGGCGTTGTACAGCAGTTTGAGTTTCGGCGCGGGTAACGCAGTGGGCAGTCTCGCCGCTGGCTATCTGTGGGTGGGACTGGGGCCAGCGACAATGTTCGATCTAGCTGCGGTGCTAGGAACGTTAGGTTGGTTAGTAGCGTGGCGAGGGTTGAGGACATAACCCACGTTTGAGTTTCGAACTGATGATCAAATGGGGCGCGGGCGGCGCCGCGTAAAACAGAAGTTGCCCGCTGATCGGGAGGCTGAACGAGCAGAGCGGAAAATGCCAGATAAGAGACTGGGAGCTGACGACAGTCGGAAGGCTGGTGACTGACTTCTTGGAGTGGAAGAGCCCGAAAAATCAGGCTATTGGCTGGAAAATTTGGTGGAGCGGAAGGGGATCGAACCCTCGACCTTCGCATTGCGAACGCGACGCTCTCCCAGCTGAGCTACCGCCCCATAAAAATCTAGAATGGGAATTATACAATCTTCGTATCCCACAGGATAGATCCCACGCCCAAAAAATCAGGACAAGTGAACTATCGGAGCTAGTGGCAATCCGATGGGAGAGAATGGACACCCGATACCTTGAGGGATGCGCTGGGGTCGATCGGGTCGGCAGCGTCCGGTGACGGCGATTTGTCAGGATGAATAACTTTTTCGCTTGCTTTTCCGACGCGGATTGAAGCCTCCAACCGCATCCCGCTCAGAGTTTCTCTCTGTCATAATAGCCCATCATTCATCAATATTGTGTCGAAACATGGAGCATTTTGTTCAGTGGTTCCGGCTTGCCAGTCCGTACATCAACGCCCATCGTGGCAAAACTTTCGTGGTGCTATTTGGCGGTGAAGCGATTAAAGCCGACCACTTTTCCGGCCTGATTCACGATTTTGCCCTGTTGCACAGCCTCGGCATTCGCTTGGTACTGGTGCATGGTGCCCGCCCTCAAGTCGAGGGACGCCTACGCGAAGTGGGTCGCGAAATGCGCTATGTCAACGGCTTGCGACTGACCGATGGCGACGATCTCCCCTACGTCAAGCAGGCGATCGGCCGAGTGCGCATTTGCGTTGAGGCTCAACTATCGATGGGTTTGGCCAACTCGCCGATGCACGGCGCGCGCTTGCGAGTCGTGTCGGGTAATTTGATCACTGCCCGGCCACTGGGCGTGCGCGAGGGTGTCGATTATGGTTTTACGGGCGAAGTCCGCCGGATCGACGACCGGGCCATCCGTTTGTGGTTGGACCAGGATGCCATCGTATTGCTATCGCCGCTTGGCTATTCACCGACGGGAGAAATCTTCAACCTGCGTGCCGAGGAGGTCGCGACCGCTAGCGCCGCTGCCTTGCGCGCTGATAAGCTGCTGGTACTCAGCGAAAGTTCCGTACCGCACGATCGCGATGGCCGATCGATCCGCGAACTCAGTCCCAGCGATGCCGAACGCTTGCTGGCCGAGCGTGACGACCTGAGCGAGGAAACGGTCCGTTACCTGCAACAGGCGTTGCGTGCTTGCCGGGCTGGCGTGCGCCGCACTCACCTGATCGAACGGCGGGTGGACGGTGCGCTACTGTTAGAACTGTTCACTCGCGACGGCATCGGTACGTTGGTGACCGCCGATATCTACGAAGGGTCGCGACCCGCTACCATCGATGACGTCGGTGGTCTCTTGGAGCTGATCCGACCGCTGGAGGACGATGGCACCCTGGTACGGCGTTCGCGGGAGCGGTTGGAAATGGAAATCGAGCGATTTGTTCTGCTGGAACGCGATGGCACCAGTATCGGCTGTATGGCGCTTTACCCATTTCCCGAGGAGCGGCTGGGCGAACTGGCCTGCGTTGCTATGCACCCGAATTACCGCAACAGCGGCCGCGCCGAAACGCTGCTGCGTTATATTGAGCGGCAAGCTCGCGAACAAGGGTTGAATCGGTTGTTTGTCCTGACGACTCGCGCCGCGCATTGGTTCCAGGAACGCGGTTTCGAACCGGCCGAAGTCGCCGACCTGCCGATACGAAAACAAGCGCTCTACAACTGGCAGCGCCGTTCGAAAGTATTCATAAAAACCCTGTAAGCTGTCTGCACCGCGATTTGTCGAGGACTCAAAGCCATGCCGACTGCCACTGTGCCGTTGCGGATCATCCAGATCACCGATCTCCATCTCAAAACCAAGCCCAGCCAGCTCTGGGGTGTCGATGTGGATGCCAGCTTGAATGCGGTGCTGGCGCATATCCAGGGCAGGAATCCCGCGCCCGATTTCATCATCGCCACCGGCGATTTGGTCGGTGATGAGCCGGAGGCCTATGGCCGTTTGCGCGAGCTCTTGGAACCGTTAGGGGTGCCAGTCTATTGTCTGCCAGGCAATCACGATTTTCCCGCTGTCATGGGGCAAGTTTTACGTAGCGGGTCGATGCGGTGGGAACGTCATCTCGTCTTCGATAATTGGCAACTCGTGCTGTTGGATTCCAGCTTCCCCGGTACGCCAGTCGGCCATCTGGCCCGTCGTGAGCTGGCGCTGCTGGATACCGCGCTGGCCGTTCATCCTGACTTACACACCTTAGTGTGCCTGCATCATAGCCCGTTGCCGGTCGGCACCACTTGGCTGGACACCATGACGGTGGTCAACGGTGAGGCCCTGTTCGCGATACTGGAACGCTATCCTCGGGTTCAAGCGGTGGTGTGGGGCCACATTCACGCGGAATTTACCGGCCGGCGGGGCAACATCCAGCTGTTCGCCACTCCTGCCACCAGCGTGCAGTTCAATCCCGATGCACCGGAACCAAAAGTGGATGAGTTGCCGCCCGGTTATCGCTGGTTCGAGCTTTATCCCGATGGAACGCTGAAAACCGGTGTGGAGCGGCCCGAACCGGCAATTCGACCCATCGCGGCCTGAGCCAAGCGCATTATTCTTGCCTGATTTCGACGCTATAATTTGCCGCATGAACATCAAAGACAATCTCGTTCGACACTATCTCTGGTTGCGCCAATACGGTCTTAACGATTCTCACAGCGGCAACGCCTCGGTGCGTGATGGCGATTCGTTTTGGATCACTCCCACCGGCTGTTGCGCCGATCTCGTCAGCAGTGGCGATCTGATCGAGTGCCAGATCGATGGCGTCATCGGCAAAGGCGCCTCGATGGATGCTCCCCTGCATCTGGCCGTCTATCAAGCCAACCCGAAAACCCAAGCTGTGCTGCACAGCCATGGCCCTTATTCCGTGGCGATGACCATGGACAATGAAGAGTTTCTCCCGGCCGACTTTGAGGGCCAGTTATATTTCAACCGGGTGCCGGTCCTGACCATCCCTTACGATCAATACGAAGCACACTCGCCGCGCATGGTGGCCGAAGTGCTGGTGGATTACCCCATCGCCGTAGTGCGCGGCCACGGCGTCTACGCCTGTGCCGCTACGCTCAACCTGGCCTACAAATGGACCTGTTCGCTGGAATTGTCGGCTAAAACTGCTTTTATTGCCCAGCAGGCAGGGAAGATATGAAGCATTTGCCGACTTGTTTTGAACGCCATGATCTAACCAGGGAGATGATCGGAGCGTTCGGACAGGTGCCGGCTAAGAGTTAAGAGTTAAATGTCCTCCAGTTAAGGCGGGCACATGAGCACCGACCCTTCCGCTGTTCCCCGCCATGATCGAACCGGTGCGGATCGTTCTACCGCTGCCGATCATCGGTTTGCTATTGCGGGCTGCGGTGGGCTGGGTTTGTAGAAGTAGCAGGGCGAGCCTGCTATTGATTGAGTTTATGAAACCTTTGACCGATTAGCGCGCGCCGATGTCGTTCGAGCCGACCCGATTGCTCGGTGCCGTTCTGCTGGCGCTGCTGGCGATGTCCTCGCTGTTGGTCGGAGTGATCATTGGCCTGTACGGCAGGCCGTCGCGGCGCACCAACGCCATCGTCATGGCGTTCGGCACCGGCGCGTTGATTCAGGCGCTCTCCCTTGAATTGGCGTTTCAAGGGGCGCAACGATTGCAGCTCGAAAGCCATTTGAGTGGTATCGCCAGTTGGTTTTGGGTAGCGGTGGGGTTTGCACTGGGCGGGGTGCTGTACTATCTGGGGGATTGCCGCTTGGAGCGATACGGTGCCGCGCTCCGGCATCCGGCCCTCGCCAAGCTCTTTCTGCTGCGTAAGAAACGAGAACAGTCGGCAAGCCTGCTGTCTCGATTGGCGCGGGTCGATTTGTTGCGATCGCTGCCGCCCGAGGAGATGGAAGATGTCCTGTCCTGCGTTCGGTCGGTACGGATCGCGGCCGGCGAGACGATTTTTCGGCGTGGCGAAACCGCCGACGCGCTGTATCTGATCGACGAAGGCACGGTGATGGCGCTCGATAGCTCCGAGATGCTGGCCGGTGGCGGGCGGACGGCCGCGCTGGCTTATCTGACAGCGGGACAATCCTTTGGCGAAATCGCACTGCTAAACGAAGGGCCGCGCACCGCTACCGTGGTCGCGATCACCGATGCCGTGTTATTAAAAATCGGCAAAATCGAGTTCGACGAACTGCTGGATCGTTTCCCCGATCTGCGCCAAGCGGTCGAAACCTTGAACGCCCAGCGGATTTTGCAAAATGTTGCCACTCCGCATACCCCGCCCGAAGCGGCGGCATGGCAACAGATCGCGCTGGCAAACATCCAGCGCTTGAGCCGCACCGAAGAAGCCGCGCTGATGGCCAAACACGCGGCGACCGGCAGCGCCCCGCTGGCGATTTTCCTCGGCGCGTTGCTGGACGGGATTCCGGAATCGGTGGTCATCGGTTCCAGTTTCGTTTCGCTGGACTCGTTCCGGTTCACGTTCCTGGCGGCGGTGTTTCTCTCGAACTTGCCGGAAGCGGTCGGCAGCGTGGTGGGGATGAGACAAGCCGGTTACGATACCCGACGCATTTTCATGATCTGGAGCTGGCTAGTATTGGCCGGAGCGGTGGCAGCCGCGTTCGGCAACGTGTTTCTCGCCACCGCTCCGCCGACGCTGATCGCCTTGATCGGATCCATCGCGGGCGGTGGTATTCTGGCCATGGTGTCCTCGGTCATGATGCCCGAAGCCTACGAGGATGGTGGTCCGGCGGTCGGTTTGGCCACCATCGCCGGCTTTCTCATTGCTTTCCTGTTTGGTTTTTTATGAAGCGTTGCGCTGATGAACGACAGTGGTTGGGTTTGCTGCGCTCGGTGCTGATTTATCATGGTATCCCGTTCCGCCGTCGGCGCTTGACGCGGTTTTACGCCCGCTTCATCCGGCCGGGCGATCTATGTTTTGACATCGGTGCCCACGTTGGCAGTCGGTTGCGGGCTTGGCTGCCGCTGGATGCCCGGATCGTGGCCGTGGAACCGCAGCCGAGTTGCATGGCCCTGCTACGCCGCTGGTTCTCGCGGGATGGCCGCGTTACGTTGATCGAACAGGCGGTCGGCGCCTGTTCGGGCACGGCGGAGTTACTGATCAGCCCGCGCACGCCGACCGTCACCACTCTTTCGCGCGACTGGATCGCGGCGGTCGGTCGGGATCACGCCTTTGCGGGCGTGCGCTGGGAAAGCTGCCAGCCGGTGACGATGACTACCCTCGACGAATTGATCGCCCGCCATGGTATGCCGGCGTTCTGCAAGATCGATGTCGAAGGCTACGAGCTGGAAGTATTGCAGGGGTTGTCGCAACCGATTCCGGCGCTGTCTTTCGAATACATCTCGATCTGCCTGGATAGGGCGCGGGCCTGCGTGGCACGTCTTGCGGTACTTGGGTATGACCAGTTCAACTGGTCGGTCGGCGAATCGCACCGCTTGCGGTCAGCCGACTGGCTCGGCGCCGAGCAGATGCTGGCCCGGATCGAAACGCTCGGCGCGACCGGTCGTTCCGGCGACATATACGCGCGACTGCAAGCGGGAGTGTCCGGCGTGGTGGGCGGGAACGGTCGATGAGTGGCGCGAATCATCCAAGCCCACCGGACCGGACGGCTATCGATCCGGAGCTGGCGTGGTCGCTGCTGCTGGAAGTGCGCCGCTACGCGCGGCGGTCGGAACCGTTGCCCGATCACTTCGGGGTGGGTCTCAATGCGCGAAGCCAGCCGAGCATCGTACCGATGGACGAGCCATCCGCCTTGCTCGAAATCGCGGCGACCGGCTCCTGGGTCGCCAGAGTTCCGGCTACCGAAGCGGCCATTGAATTGCTGGATTTGTACCTGCCACTGGCGTTGGCCAACCATGGCCGGCCGCTGACAGTTGCGCATTTGGGCCAAAGTCTTGACGGGTATATTGCGACCCAGGAAGGCGTGTCTCGTTACATCAACGGCTCCGAAAACCTGACGCATCTGCACCGGATGCGCGCGTTATGCGACGCTATCGTGGTCGGGGCCGGTACCGTGGAATGCGACGATCCGCGACTGACGACCCGGCGAGTCCCCGGCCCGAATCCGGTGCGGGTGGTTCTCGACCCGCGTCGTCGCCTTGCCGCCGGTTGCAACGTGTTTCAGGATCAAGCAGCGCCGACTGTGCTGATCTGCGACGAGACATTGGCCGATCAAGCTGGGCCGGGCGACGTTAGGGTTATCGGTGTGCCCCGTCGCGGTCATCGCTTGGATTTGTACGTCATTTTGGAACGACTGCACGCGCACGGATTATCCGGGATCTTCGTCGAAGGTGGCGGATTGACCGTATCGGCTTTTCTGGAGCAGGGATTGCTGGATCGGTTGCAAATCGCGGTTGCGCCGCTGATCATCGGTTCGGGTCGGCCGGGTGTGACCTTGCCGCCGATTCGGGATTTAGCCCAGGGATTGCGTCCCGGCCATCGCCGCTACGTGATGGGCGAGGACGTGTTGTTCGATTGCCGGTTGCGGGATGAAGCCATGAAGTGGATGCAATCGGTCAATGCACAACCGACGCGGAGAGAACCAATGGGTGACTTGGAAAACGAAATGCCCGCCAAGAGTCGAATCAACCAATTCGATTTCATCGAGTTCCCGGTGCGAGATCTCGATCAACTCAGAAAAACCCAGCGCTTTTTTACCAGTGTATTCGGTTGGTCTTACCAGGAGTGGAGCGACGATTATTCTGACACTAAAGGGGGCGGTTTAAGCAGTGGCCTCAATGCCGACCCTGAACATCGACCAAGGCATCCGCTTGCCGTCATCTACACGGCGGATCTGGAATCCATGCGGGAAAAGGTGGTTGCCGCCGGGGGCGTGATCACTAAGGATATCTTCTCTTTTCCGGGCGGGCGGCGCTTTCAC
>Ga0272412_1000351_pt1 | contig 13316 bp, 8 predicted proteins | sample WWTPWeurt_MetaT_FD_193540 | JGI IMG/M metagenome (GOLD analysis project Ga0272412, IMG submission 193540) | Metatranscriptome of activated sludge microbial communities from WWTP in Nijmegen, Gelderland, Netherland - WWTP Weurt (Metagenome... | ecosystem: Engineered > WWTP > Aerobic digester >...
CTGTTATCAAATAAAAGAATGAACCTCCTACATTGGCTCTGAGATCAACCCCACTTTCAAATAGGGCAATCCAACCTTCATATTGTAGTACCATAAAAGCAAAACCCAGGGCAGTAGCCAATAACAACATGGTTTTGTAACGTTGCCACTGAAATGCTTTAAATGCATTATATGCCATATGCAGAAAAATACTGGATATGATGATAACACCAGTACTTACATAAAATACCAAGGGCATTGAAAATTGCAACCAATTTCCTGCACCTTGTTTTACAATATAGGCGCTTGTAAATGCACCAAATAGCATGATCATGCTCGCCATGCCGACCCACAAAGCAAAAAGCTGAGGGTTTAACCTGCCAGATCCGTCTTCTCTTTTGAAAATTGTTGCTTCCATTTCTTATCTCAATTGTTAAATAATGAAACCAATAAAATCAAAGGCATATAAAAGAATGAGGAGAACATCAAAATGAGTCCACTCTTTCTGTCAAATCTTCTATAAAAGGAAAGGCTGAAATAAGCAAAAGCTATGGTCAATATCGCATTAACCACAAAAGCCATATAATTCATATCACCGTTGAGATATAAATAGCTCAGCACCGGTACAATTAAGGCAGTATAAAGCAGGGCATATAAGCCAACATTGCGATCAATAACCCCATCCTGTTCTGGCAACAGTCTGTAACCTGCCTTTTTATAATCCTCAAAGCCAAGAAAGCCAATGGACCAAAAGTGGGGAAACTGCCATAAAAATTGTACTGCAAACAAACCTAAAGCCAGGGTTGTTATTTGCCCCTGCGCAGCGGTACAGCCAATCAGAACTGGTAAGGCACCTGGAACTGCACCAACAGCCACTGCCAGGGTAGAGTATCTTTTTAAAGGTGTATATACAAATGCGTAAAGAACGAATGACAACATGCCCATAACCGCTGTGATGGGATTGATCATGGATAGCAGGGAAACACCTGCCAAACAAGCCAATCCTGCAAACAAAACGGCTTCGCTGATTTTCATTCTTCCTGTTGCCAAAGGACGCAGCTGGGTCCTCTTCATTAATGCATCATAATCCTTTTCTAAAACCTCGTTGATGGCATTGGCCGCAGCAGTGATCAGAAATCCACCAATACCCAATAAGAGTAAAGTAGTGGTATGAATCGTTTCTCCTGCAGCGATGGCATAACCCAACAGAGAGGTAAAGACAACCGTGAGGCTCAACCTGGCTTTCACCAATTGAACGTAATCAGCCCATTTGCTATAGGACTGTACGACAATCTCCCTGGATGGATTTTGATGATTCAAGATATTGAAAAGCTTGATTATTAATTAAATATTAGTGATCACCTACTTCACCTTCTTTCAAAGGTTCATATTGTGGCACAAACTCCCTTTCATCCTTGTTATAGTCATAAGCCCAACGATGAACTGAAGGAATGTTACCAGGCCAGTTGCCGTGAATAGGTTCAATCGGAGTTGTCCATTCAAGGGTATTGGCATCATATGGATTCTTTTGTGTTAACTTTCTACCTCTCCAAATGCTGTAAAAGAAATTAACCACAAAGATCAATTGAATTACAAAGGCAAGGATGGCTGATACGGTAATGAATTTGTTCATTTCCGCAAAGTGTTTGAAGGCATCAAAAGTATCAAAACTATAGTATCTTCTTGGTACTCCCGCCATACCCAGATAATGCATAGGCCAGAAAATAGCATAGGCCAAGATCAAGGTACCCCAGAAGTGGATCTTACCTAAAGTTTCATTCATGAATCTCTGATACATTTTTGGATACCAATGGTAAACACCTGCAAACATTCCAAAGAATGCTGCAACACCCATTACAATGTGGAAGTGGGCAACCACAAAGTATGTATCGTGCATTTGAATATCGATAGCTGAGTTTCCTAAAAAGATACCGGTCAAACCACCAGAAATAAACATGGATACAAATCCAATTCCAAAAAGTGAAGCCGTATTAAATCTAATACTTCCTCCATATAGAGTAGTAATCCAGTTGAAAACTTTAACCGCGGAAGGTACCGCAATGATCAACGTAAATACTACAAAGAAATTACTGATAAAGGGATTGACACCCGCCATAAACATGTGGTGAGCCCACACAATAAATGAAAGGAAGCCGATGGCAAGGATGGAGTACACCATGGCCCTGTAACCAAAGATAGGTTTTCTGGAATGTACAGAAAGTACTTCAGAAACGATACCCATGGCAGGTAAGATGATGATGTACACTTCGGGGTGACCCAAGAACCAGAAAAGGTGTTGGAACAAAATAGGGCTACCCCCAACTCTATCCAGTGCCTGGCCACCAATAAAGATATCACTCAAGTAAAAACTTGTACCCAAGCTTCTGTCAAATATCAACATAAAAAAGCCTGAAGCCAAAACCGGAAATGATAACAAACCTAATATGGCAGTTACAAAAAAGGCCCAGATTGGCAGTGGGAGTCTCCACATGCTCATGCCCTTTGTACGTAAATTCAAAATGGTAGTAATGTAATTAATACCTCCCAATAAGACGGATACTACAAACAAGGTTAAACTCACCAACCACAGCGTCATACCTGTACCTGAACCTGCCGATGCCTGAGGCAATGCACTCAATGGAGGGTAGGCTACCCAGCCACCTGAGAATGGTCCGGTGCTGAGGAAAAGTGAATAAAACATAACCACACCAGCTAAAAAGAAAAACCAGTAGGACAACATATTGAGGAAGGGTGAAGCCATATCACGGGCTCCAATCTGGAAGGGGATCAGCAAGTTGCTAAAGGTACCACTCAAACCGGCTGTCAATACAAAAAATACGATGATAGTGCCGTGCATGGTTACCAATGCATAATAAAACTCAGGTGAAAGCTTACCTACGCCTTCAGCGTCTACTACAATCCACTTACCCAATACTGGTTTTAACCAAGCCAGACTCTCTTCCGGAAAGCCCAACTGAAGCCTGAATACAATTGACATTGCTGCTCCAATTATGGCCCAAATAATACCGGTAACCAAAAATTGTCGTGCAATCACTTTGTGATCCATAGAGAACACATAGTGGTTCAAAAAGCCAGACTTGTATTTATCACCATGGTGATGATCATGGAAGTGATCATTGAAGCCTTGTTCTTCGATCAGGATATCTTCCCTGGTTTTTACACCTACTTCTGCCATTTTATTTATGGTTGTATTTTTATAATTAAATTACTCTCAATTCCGTTCTTCGATTCTTCGCTTTGCCTTCTTCGGTATCATTGGTATCCATAGGTTTGGTATCACCATAACCATTGACCACCAATCTCGATGCTGCAACTCCCTGGCTTACCAATCGATCTCTTACACTGGTAGCTCTACCCATTGAAAGTGCCCTATTGGCTGCTGGATCTCCTACATTATCGGTATGTCCGGCTACTTCCAACCTGATATGAGGATGTTTTTTTAATAAGCCGGCGATGTAATCCAATTCGTGGTTAGAAAGTGCATCCAGATTGTTGGATCCAGTATCAAAGAAAACGTATTTTAATCTTAGGGTCAATACTTCTGCTGTCATGGTAGTGTCTCTACCTGTTGCCAGTTTTGACCAAAGTGGGTCTACCGTTGAATCCAATTCTGCTTTGCGGTCTTCAATCTCGAAGTCTAAAAGTTTTTGATCTTTAAATGGATCTGCATCTGTTCCTCTGATGCTGGCTTTATAGAAAGACGGCAAGCCTGCAGCCCACGCATCATATTCTTCTTTGCTAACAATTTCCACAACTCTCCTCATAGAATAGTGGCCTTTTCCGCACAATTCTGCGCAAGCCAATTCATAGTTAAATTTCTCCCACCTTTTGGGTCCTTCCGGATCTGCCGGATCATAAGGCTCATTCCATTCAGGATAAGCGCTCAGCTCCTGTCGCATCTGGGCCGTAGTCTTGGTAGGCTTAAAAATAAAATAGGTTGGGAGTCCGGGAACCGCATCCATTTTAACTCTGAAATGGGGCAGGTAAAAGTTGTGCAATACATCTTTAGCCGTAATTCTAACTCTTACCGTTGAATCCACCGGCAATTTGATTACATCCGAACCAGAAAGGATGGCATCATCCATACTGGCTTTATCATTAAAATTAACACCCAAAGGGTTGTTAGACATATTTATGAGTCTGAAATCTTTGTCTCCGATTTTACCATCTTTACCAGGATATCTGATATCCCATGCAAATTGATAACCAGTGGCCTCGATTTCAAGGAACTTATCTTCTGGTCCCAAATCAGGCATTACATTGTTCCAGACTACCAGACCGTTGGCCACCAAAAAAGCCATCACTACGGCAGGAATTGCTGTCCAGATGAGTTCCAGTTTGGTATCGTGAGCAAAAAAGGTAGCTTTTCTTCCCTGCTGCATTCTGTATTTGTAAGCATACCAAAATAATAAGATATGCGTGATTACAAAAACAATGCCTGTGAAGATCAGGGTCACATTGAACAAAGAGTCAACTTCTTTGCCATGCTCTGAAGATGCTTCCCAAGGACCATAGCCCAGCATATAATCTCTGTAATACCATGCAGAATAGATACAACCTACCAGGAAGACTACCATAAACACTACCAACCACCTGCCGGTACTGTCATTGCCGGCCCTCATTACGGCCTCTTCTCCTCTGATCTTTGCGGCTAAATCATTGACTTTACCCAGCTGAACTGCAATTACAGCAATTAAGGCAAAAATGATGAGTGCACCAAAAATAGTCATTGTATGTCTTTTTTAAATTCTTTCTAAGTGATTATACGTGATGATGTAAACTCTCTTCTACGTATGGATCTTTTTCTGAAGTAAGCCTTGTTTTGGATAATGCATTAAACATTACAAACAGGAACAAGCCAAGAAAGCCCAGCATGGTTCCCAATTCTAATAATCCAGGGAAGGTAAAGCCCTGTACAAATGAAGATACATGTTCGGCGGCATGTCCGTGGGCCTCTGTTGCACCATGTTCAGCTCCGTGTCCACCAACTTCATGCGCGGTGTGCAGTACTCCCGGTTTCACCATCAGGAAAAAATCCAGCCAGTGTCCAAGAAATACAACGATGGCGACAAATGAGAGTGAACCATTTTTCCACTTGGTATCATTCCTCATTAAAACCAAAAATGGCAGTACAAAGTTTATGACAAAGTTGCCAAAAAACAATACCGGATAATTATCATATCTTTCTTTGAAATAGATTGTCTCCTCCCCGATGTTGGCATACCATATCAGCATAAATTGTGAAAACCACAAATAGGTCCAAAATACTGAAATACCAAAAATAAATTTACCCACATCATGCATATGGTGTTTGGTAAGGTTTTGGTAATAACCTTTAGACCTTAGATAAAGTAAGATCAAGGCTACAAGACACATCATGGCCACAAACAAGCTGGCCAAAGAATACCAGGCAAACATGGTTGAATACCAGTGAGCATCAACGCTCATAACCCATTGCCAGATCAATACCACTGATGTAAATCCGAATATCGGCAAAAACATAGCCGCAAATGTTCTGATTCGACGGTGAGTGGCGAAATTTTCCTCGCCGTGAGCCGACTCCTCTGCAACTGATAGTGACCTGAGTTTCATGGCAATGAACACGTAGGCTGCGCCTATCACGATGGTGCCAAATAAATACCAGTTTTTATTGAGGAAGCTTGATTTGCCTTTTAATATTTCGTCTGTTGCAACACTTTTATCATCTGCCCAATGGTATAGGTGGTTCATGTGCATGTAAACTGCCACTCCTATAAGGGTCATGATGATAAAACCCGGCAATAAATAGGCTGATATTGACTCAAATACTCTTTTGAAGGCTGTATACCAACCTGCATAGGCGGTGATACTGGCAGCCATAAAAAAAGTAGCCATAATAGCAATGCCTGTAAAGAATACGGAGTTGTGCAAAACATTTGACCAAAACCTGGTGTGGCTGTGATCATCACCCATCCATGTGAGTACCAGACACAACAATCCTATTCCCATCATGCTAAATAAGATGGTTCTTAATGTATTGGTAATGGTATATTGATTCATTTTTCTTTGCCTGATTTTATTGCCAATTAATGTTTTTCACCTTGTCCGCCTGCAGAATGTGGCATCGCTTCCTTTTTGGCTGCCGTATCCTGAACTGCTACCTGAGGTGCTGCTTTTGGAATCGAAGCAAAAGGTACATCAACAGAGTTCAATGTGTTTGCTTTTTCGTTATAGACAAGGTTTTTTGATGCAGCCTGCAGTGATCGGATGTAGTGAATTACTTCCCATCTTTCTTTGTAAGAAAGCTTATCTGAATAACCACCCATCAAGTTTCTGCCGTAGATAATCGAATGATAATATCTTCCATTTGAAGAATTGATGAAATCATCCAACAAGAAGTTTGCCGGCTGGGCAGGGTATTTTCCATCATCTCTAATCAGATAACCTGCACCATCTCCTTTTTCACCATGACAGATACCACAATATATATTATAGAGTGCCTTGCCATTCTCTAGTCCCGCTTTTGTGATTGGATAGGGGTTGTTGATAATCTCTGCTGTGGCTCTCAATCTTTCCTCTTCTGTATCAGCATAATAATAAGGAACACTGCCATTGGGTGTAAACTGACGACCGCTGCCCATACCTGAAGATCCGTCAGCGCTGCCAACATAGCCCCTTGCTATGGTACCTGCCACCGGTTTACGAGGTGCAGAAAACTCGTAGAGATCTTTTTCTGACCCCCACCTGTTTTGATAATAATAACTGTAAGTATTCGCCTCATATGCAACAGAATGTCCCATATCAGGCATGTATTCGCTACCTGTGCTGTTTCCACCGGGTTTTTGACATGATAATGCCAAAAAGGATACCAGGGCTAAAAACAGGATGTATTTGCTGTTATTCATCTTGTTGGAATGCATTATAGGTTTTTTGAATTTACCTCAGCCGCGCCTGTTGCACTAAATAAAGCACGGGCATCAGCCTCATTTACATAGGCCTTGTCAAAAGCAAGGCAAAACTTATCGTCTGAAATACGATCATCCAGCGTAGGGTTGGTAACTCCAGGCCCTAAACCACAAATGATGTAAAATGTCACCACCATACCTACACAGGCAAACAATACCGTTAGTTCAAATGTAATAGGAATAAAGGCAGGTACTGACCAATAGGGTTTACCTCCAAAAATAATCGGCCAGTCTTTGGTAAAGATCCAGGTCATACTTAGGAATGCTGTTAGAGTGCCTAACATTCCATAAATAAAACCTGCAATGTGAATTCTGGATTCCTCCAATTCAAGAAGGGGATCGAGACCGTGGATAGGAAATGGTGAAAATACATCCATTATTTCCATGTGGCCAGCCTTGGCTTTTTTTACCGCTTTGAGCAAGTCTTGCTCATCATTGTACAATCCGAAAATTACTTCTTTATGTGCCATGTTAAATTTTCCGCTAAGTGATTAATGGTGATCGTGATGAACTTCTTCCTGGTGACCGTCATGGTGGTGAGATACACCTTTGTATTGGTTTCCAGATGCTTTTAGAATACTCTTAATCTCTGCAACCGCAACAACAGGGGCAACCCTTGAAAAGATGAGGTAACAAGTAAAGAATAAACCCAAAGAACCAAGGAAAATACCAATTTCAACCCATGTTGGTGAATAGTATGACCATGAAGATGGTAAATAATCTCTCGCCAATGTGGTAGCAATGATAACAAAACGCTCAAACCACATTCCTATGTTAATAACAATAGACAGGAAGAAAGTCAACCAAATGTTTCTTCTCCATGATTTTTTCCAGAATAACTGTGGTGAAACCACGTTACAGAACATCATTCCAAAATAAGACCACCAGTAAGGTCCCAAAGCCCTGTTAAAAAATGCAAACTGCTCATAAACATAGCCTGAATACCAGGCAATGAACAATTCTGTAAGATAAGCAACACCCACAATGGTACCTGTAAGTAGGATTACCTTATTCATGGACTCAATGTGCTCAATGGTGATATAATCTTCTAACTTCAATAGTTTTCTTGTAATCAGCATCAGGGTCAATACCATGGCAAAGCCTGAAAAGATCGCACCCGCAACAAAGTAAGGAGGGAAGATGGTAGTGTGCCAGCCTGGAATTACAGAAGTGGCAAAGTCAAAACTTACGATGGTGTGAACCGAAAGTACAAGAGGTGTTGAAAGACCTGCCAGTACAAGTGACAATGCTTCCCATCTTTGCCAGTGCTTAGCTGATCCTGTCCAACCAAATGAAAGGAAATTGTACACTTTTTTTCTCATTCCTTTGGCCCTGTCTCTTACAGTAGCAAAATCCGGAACCAAACCTGTGTACCAGAACAACAAGGATACCGTAAAGTAGGTACTGATGGCAAAAACGTCCCACAACAGGGGTGAGTTAAAGTTAGGCCATAGTGGTCCTCTTGTATTGGGATAAGGAAAGATAAAAATAGCAAGCCATACCCTACCCATGTGGATAATTGGGAACTGACCCGCACATATTACCGCAAAGATCGTCATTGCTTCTGCAGCCCTGTTTACACCTGTCCTCCATTTCTGGCGGAAGATCAACAAGATGGCTGAGATCAGGGTACCCGCGTGACCAATACCTACCCACCAAACGAAGTTGGTGATATCCCATCCCCAACCAATGGTTCTGTTTAGGTTCCAGGTACCGATACCGTGATAAATTGTCCAACCCACCGTAAAAACAAATACTGCTAAAAAAGTTACGGCTACAATAAAACCTAGCATCCACGACATCGGTGGCGTCTTTTCCGTGGGTGATATAAGATCCTCCGTAATTTGGTGGTAAGTCTTATTACCCGTGATAAGTGGTTCCCTTATTAAGCTTACTGGTGAACTCATTCAATGGTATTTTTAAAAATTAAGCTTCTAAAGATTCGTCTCTGTTATTGACTTTCATTGTATAGTTGACAGAAGACCTTACGTTGACTTCTTCCAATACAATGTAGTTCAGTGGACTTTCCAACTTCGCAGCCAGATCGTCTTTGGCATTCATATCACCAAAAGTGATGGCTCCGGTAGGACAAGCTGTTTGACAAGCTGTTCTGACATCTGCATCCCTTAAAGTTCTTCCTTCGTTTTTGGCGGTAAGTTTACCTTCCTGTAACCTCTGTACACAGAAGCTACATTTTTCAATCACTCCCCTGCTTCTTACAGTAACATCCGGGTTCAACACCATACGGGTCAGATTGTCTGCGCCATACGGAATCTCTTCACCAAATTTTTTAATCTGGTTGGCCGGGAATAAATCTGCAGTTGTGTAATCCAACCAGTTAAACCTCCTCACTTTATAAGGACAGTTGTTGGCACAATACCTGGTTCCGATACACCTGTTGTATGTCATTTGGTTCAATCCCTCGCTGCTGTGGTTAGTAGCATTTACCGGACAAACGTTTTCACATGGTGCATTGTCGCAATGCTGACACATCATCGGCTGGTAAACCGTATTAGGGTTTTCAACACTGCCGTAATAGTATCTGTCTATCCTCAACCACGCCATTTCGTGGTGTCTTGAAACCTCCCGCTTTCCAACAACAGGTACGTTGTTTTCAGACATACAAGCCACTGTACATGATCCACAACCTATACAGGCATTAAGATCCACGTGCATTCCCCAGTGGTGACCTTTTGCATACAATGCATCGTGTCCACGGTATATTTGTTTGCTATTGAGAAACTGTGCGTGTTCTCTTTTTTCTTTGACTTCGGCTACACTTTCTTTCAGGTCAGCTATGTTGGTAGTATAAATGATTGACCTATCCGTAATAGCTCCCTGGAAGCCTTTGGCTCCTGTGAAGTAATCAAAAAATACAGTAGCTGCTTCGTCGGCATTAATCGTTTGACCGGTTGCCTTATCTTTATCAGTTACCCCATAAGTATGGTGGTACTGCACACATCCAAATTCTTTTTCTTTGCCCTGCTTTCCAGATACCGTTACTTTATCACTAAAGTACTGAGGATAACCTCCGTTTCTGGCAACACAGGCATTCACATTGACACCCACATTGGTACCGCAGTTGCCTGCTTCCATTCTGCCGTAGCCCAAAGCCAAGGCAACGGTGCCCTGCATCTGACCAAACTGCTGAATGACAGGAACTGTATATTTGACATCTCCTATGGTAATGTCCACCAGATCACCATCTTTTAATCCATTGAGGGCTTCAAAGGCTTTGTCACCATCAAATTTAACAGGAACTGCGAGGTAGTTGCCCCATACTGTTCTGTCAACCGGATTGGGCATTTCCTGCAACCATGGGTTGGTAGAATGTAAGCCGTTTCCAACTCCAATGGGCTCAAAGAATGAAATTTCCATTGGCGATTTGGAAGGTGCTGTCACCTTAGAGAAATCAATAGCTGCATTGGTAAATGCCGGATTGCCAGAACCTGCTGAGGTAATGACCAAACCATTGTGAAGTGAATTGTCCCAAAATGCCTGGAAAGAAGCGAATTGATTTTGACTGTTAAAAACAGTAGACTGCCAGTTGGCTTTCAAATAATCATAATAAGAAGGAGTGGCCACTTCAGCCCAGGTCAAAAATGACATTTCCGCCTGTCTTGAATCAAACAAAGGAGAAATGGTAGGCTGGATTAGGGTTGTACACTCATCTGATATTTTTACATCACCCCATGCTTCAAGGAAATGAGGAACTGTAGCGACCCAATCGCATAATTTAGTGGTTTCATCATTGGCAATCGACAAAGCAATTTTGGTTTTCGCTTTTCCAATGGCATTGGCCAAAGCTTCTCCTTTGCCGTGAGTATATACCGGATTGGCTCCATAAACGATCAATACGTCTACTGCGCCACTATTTAATTCATTGATCAGTTGGTCAAAGGCAACATCATCACCTTGCTTTCCATAATAGCTGGTTCCTGCTAAAATAGTGGTACCATAGTTGCCCAGGGCCTGATTGATGGCATTGACCATTAATTGTTCTGAAACATTGGTAGATGCGCTTAAAACAATTGATTTTCCGCCATTGGCTTTCAATTGTTCTGCTACTTTTGACAGTGCTTTTTTGGCATTGGCATTTAAGCCCATGTCAGGAGCACCACCACCTGTAATAGCGTTGTAAAGGAATGCAATGGCAGCCCCTTGTTCAGATGGCTTAACCAATATTCTGTTATCCGCATTGGATCCGGTAAGGGTCATATGACTTTCTACCTGATAATGTCTAGACATTACCGGTGCATTGACATCTTTAACTACTCTTTTCTGAACGTAGTCTGCTGCAAATCTTTCCGGAGAAATCCAGGTACCTAAAAAGTCAGCATTGAAGCTCACTACCAGGTCTGCCAAATTGAATTTATAAGTTGGAATAGCCCTTTTGCCAAAATTGATGGCGTTGGCATCTAAGACGGCACTGTAGGAAACTGCGTCAACCGCTAATGCTTTGGTAGCAGGATATTTTGCGGTAAAATCTGCAATTGATTTCTGAGCGGTTGGACTTGACAACGACTCAGTAATGATTCTGATATTTTTGGCTGTAGCCAATTTTGCTTTTACTTCCTTGTCTAGATCAGCCCAGGTGGTTGGCTGGAAGCCAGTGCCCGATTTTTTCAAAGGTGTAGCAAAACGATTGGTATCGTATAAACTTAAAACGGAAGCCTGGGCTCTCGCTGAAGTTTTGCCATAGTTTGATGGAGCCATGTCATTGGCTTCAATTTTAATGGGCCTACCTTCTCTGGTTTTTACCAGGATAGAAGCTACATCACCTCCATGTACAAAGGTACTGGCGTAATAATTGGCTATACCCGGTACGATGGCATCTGGCTTGGTAACATAAGGCAATGCTTTATTTATTGGAATGTCACATCCTGCAGCAATAGTTGCCGCTCCTAAACCAAAACCAAGGAATTTTAAGAAATCTCTTCTGTTGGATCCCAGGGCCGCTGAAGTTTCCTCATTGGCCATGGTGTCTATGAGTGACAACTCCTGATTGCTTTGCTCAATGAACTTTTCACTGTGTGCCAGATCTTGTTCGCCGATCCAAATGTTTTTTACCTCTTTTCTCATTATATCAATTGATGTGGTAATTCAATTTAAAGGTTTGATCAATAATGGCATTTTTGACACTCAAGACCTCCGATGTCGGCCACTGTCACTTTTTCTCTCTTGCCAGATTTGAGTTCTTCGTGCAAGCTGGTGTAGTTGGCATAGTAAGGATTGTCTTTGAATTTTACTTCTGCCTCTCTGTGACAGTTGATACACCATCCCATTGAAAGTGGAGCATTTTGAGCAACAACTTCCATTTTCTCAACAGGACCGTGGCACGTCTGACAGGCAACTTTACCTACGTTGACGTGCTGGGCGTGGTTGAAATAGGCGTGATCCGGTAGATTGTGTATTCTTACCCACTCAATCGGACCCTGAACTTTTTTGTCTACATCACTGGTAAGTGATGAAACGATGTCTTTCCATTGCTTCCTCACTTCCGCCTGTCCATTTTGATCTAATGTGGTCAGGTTTTTAACGGTTTTATATTCCTGCTCTATCCAGGCTGTAAATACCGCCTTGATTGAGTCTTCTGGATAATTTTCATAATTATCAATGTACTTATTGGTAATTGGGTTAAAACCAACCGAAGCAAAAATTTTGGTAATTTCTGCGGTACCATATTTAGAGCCTGTTTTGATGGCTTTGTGACAATTCATACAGGTATTGGCTGCCGGAATGACACTGTGTTTAGACCTTCTGGCGCCATCATGACAATATTGACAATCAATCTTGTTGAGTCCGGCGTGTGTAGCGTGAGAAAACTTAATTGGCTGGTCGGGAGCATAACCCTGCTGTCTTCCCAAATCTACTGCTCTTGTTACAGTTGTATAACCACCTAAAATGATACCTGCAAAAATCAGGAAGGAAACCATTCCTTTGGAGGTTAATTTTTGCCACAAAGTTTTATCCTCATAAGTCTGTCCTTGTTGTGCAGCAGCCAACTTGTTAAGATTGCCAATGATCAGGGACAGTAAATAGGAAAGAAGGGCAAGGAAAACAGTTATACCGATGTAAAACCAGGTATTGTCCTTTTCCACTTCAACAACCTCTGTGCCCGCGGCTGCCCCAGCTTGTTTTGGAGGATAGGTACCGTCTGCAACACCCTGGATGAACAATAGCATAGACGCAATCTCATCATCTGTAAGATTGGGAAATGCCGTCATCACTGTTGGCTTGTATTGATTCCAGACTTCTACCGCCCTGGGATGCCCTTTTTTGATCATGGCTTGAGAATTCCTGATCCAGGCATAAAGATTTTCTTTACTATCCCACTTTGCTTCTACTCCACCCAATGCAGGACCCGTCAAA
>Ga0272412_1000354_pt1 | contig 13290 bp, 10 predicted proteins | sample WWTPWeurt_MetaT_FD_193540 | JGI IMG/M metagenome (GOLD analysis project Ga0272412, IMG submission 193540) | Metatranscriptome of activated sludge microbial communities from WWTP in Nijmegen, Gelderland, Netherland - WWTP Weurt (Metagenome... | ecosystem: Engineered > WWTP > Aerobic digester >...
ATCGTTTTCATTTATTGATTTAGTTTTCAAAACAGAGTCTTCAATAGTTTGATCATCTAAATTCTTATCAGCATCATCTTCAGACTCGTTAACTCCGGCTCCCACAAACATAGGTAGGATAGAATTGACCACCGATCCAAAAGTGCCACCCAAAGTAAATGCACTGATGCCCACGAATATGAAACTGATAAGCAATAACAGAATAACTATAAGCAAGGCCAAAGCAATGGTGAGCAGTCCTGAAGAGATACCGAGTGTCTCCAGACTCATGAAAGTGTTTTTGTTCTACAAATACTTGAGTGACTATTCAAATTCTTCTTCATTCAACTCGTCCTCTTTCTCATCATTATCACTGCTTTACTTAATGTTAGCAAAAATCTCATTGATTCTGTGCATAGTTAGGTTAATGCCTAGTCTCCTACTGAGGCAACTGAACTCGAATTTAGATATAGACCCACTCTTGTCCCCCTCGTTGTCTAGAGCAATAAATAGATCTCTGGAATCAATCTATCCTTCTTCCAGCCTTTACATGAGTTCCTTGTATTCTTTCTATTTTTGCGAGTCATATCCTTCGCTACGCTTATACACAAGATTGCTGGTAAATATGTCATTAATGTACAAGCTCTCCACGAACTTTTGAGAATGGCTAATCTTATGTTTGTCTATCTGTCCAGTTTATTTTATTATAAAGAATAGTTGTTAGTAGTTGAAATTGGTGATTTCGAACACTGCCTTAATCATGTTGGGGGGTAACTTAACTAATACAATATCTTTTTATTTTTAAGGGAATCCTTTCTGATTGTTGTCGTTGGTCTGGTTAACAGATTGCACAGTTTCATCATCCTCGTCTTCGGTCATCTGTTGGCCAGAGATGGCTTCCAAAAGATTCAATACAGCTTTCTGGAAGTCAGGTTCCTTGATTGAATTATTGTTGAAAAAGTTAAAGCGAAGAATGGACTGTAATAGTTGATTGAGTTTTTCAATGTTAAGGAGTTAACGTAATCCAGGATAGCTTCGGAAAATGGTGATGTCAAGGATATTTAAAAAGGTTTCAATCTATTTATCTATATTTGTGTTTTGCTTTTATTCTGTCTAAATAAGGTCAAGATTGTAGCCTGTCAACATCAAGACAATGTTTTTAATCAATATACGCAGACTATTATCCATTATATTCTAGTTATTGCTATTACTTGGGCTTCCTACCTTCTGGAGACTCAACTTAAATGGAATAGCTGTAATAATCTAGTTGATTATTTGAAGTACAGCCTCTTTCTAGCTATCCTTTAGCTTAAGGCATTGCTTATCGTGCTTATTGGTCTGTATGATAACTTAAAGCTTATTTAAATGGTTAAATATTTCTAAAAATGCAAAGTCCTTCTCTTAAACGAAGAGAGACAATGGTTCACGAGCGTTGGGTAGTTATGCAGCAACATTTTTTTATATTTTATGCTAATAATTAACTAAATTGAATGAAGATGAGAAGAAGTTTTGCAAGTAATCAGTGAATTTATCCTTCTAGAACTGTTAGACAAATATCATTCCAGTAAGAAGTAACTCAAAGCCTTGGGCAAGTTACTTATAGCCAGAGGTATCTATTTTATTTTTAATAACAATAGCATCATACCTTGAGTTAAGTTTCTAGATGTTTTGCATGATATCATAGTAATGTGGTGGTTAGCTAATATTTTTCTAAGCAGATTCACAGATTTTACAATAGATTTCGTTTGTAAGCAGACATTATAAGCTACTAAGAGTAACCTTATTGATTGGCTGTTGTTTAAATGCCTGATTCATAGTGAAGACTGGACGCTTGTGTAATGACTTCTTCTTCTCATAAGTTTCAGTAATGTTATGAGAGATGATAGTAAAGAGGTTTTTCAGATTGTACATGATAATAACGATCTACTCATCGTTGAAACTCTCCATATCTTTTAGAATGTAGCCAATGTTCTTCCAGAGATACAAAGACTACAAAATTTCAATCATTGGTTTATTTTCGGACTCGTAGCTTAGCGCCTCAATGATCTTAGCAATGTTATCATATGCCAGTCCAAATATCAAGTTTATAAACGGTTCTTGGAAATCTTAATCACTCACTATCCAATTCTTTGTGAGACCAAGTGACTTCATAGTCTAGATTTAATTAGTCAGCAAATCACTCCTATTTAAGGAAAACTGCTTTCCCAGCTTTTTTGGTTAAAGATATGCCAACAACTGAAGGTTTTAGAATTGCTGAGGACTTTCCAATAGCTCCAGCATCTTAAATTGCTAAATAATCTGCTCATTATTGTTACTTCCAGAAAGATTAGCATTGTTGTTGTCGAATTGATTAACTGGAATCTAAGCAAACGAACCAAGAATGCTGGTTTAGCTTTGAATTTGTTAAGGTTGTTGCTACACTTAAGCAAGCGGCTACTACAACTATTGCTATGGCTATTACTGCTATTGCACTGGTGGTGGGGTGGATTGCTAGCAAAGCATAGAAAAATCACTTTAAATTAATTTAGTGAAAAACTCCAAGAAGCTTTGGAGCTGCTGGCTACATTTGCTCTTAGATTGCTATTACTAAAGCTGTTACCTATTGGCACCAGGCAGCTATATTTAGTTTTAGGGCAGCTGCAACTATTTGTAATTTAAGAACTAAATTTGAGGTTTCTTTAAATCTTCCAGAGATGAAGCTTAACAGGAGAGTTACCAAAGTAGGTAAAGTATGGTTTAATGGTTTTTGTGTGTGTTTGGAGTAAATTAGATATACTCCATCATATTGAAAGACTCCCAGTTAACTTTGGCGAATTAATGACGATCATCGGTAATGAGTGCGTTAATAATTTTTTTGATAATCTAGAATCCTGAGAGTCCGGACTACTGTTAGGCAAATGTATTGGTGTTGGTAGCTGCTTCTTCTCCATCATTTCCAGACAGCTATTATTATGGAGTTTGGAGGACTTTTGAGAAAGTCATAAGGTTGAGATAGTCTTTCATGTTACCTTTGTGCAATTAGCAGATCTAGTTCAGAATTACTTTGTCTTACTAGAGAGGGAAGAGTCTTGTAAATAGTGTGTTTATGCTGGCCTCATTGTAATTGCGGTTGCCCATTGATATTTGGACAAATATGTTGAAGATTTCCTTATTAAGCCCAAAGGTGTTAGTAATGATTTAAGCTTCAGAGCCATTGTCCAAGAAAAGTGACAATATTTCAGCCAGGACTTTGCTTTCAGAGTTAATGATATTGCTATAGGCCGAATCCACATAGTTATTGATGATATCCAAACCAATGCTTTCATTATTCTTGTACATCAATCCGTTGAGGAAAAGCAGCGAACTCTGGATTTGGGATTGTTTGGGGAAGAACTCGTTGAAGAAAGAGTCTGTGTTCTAAAAGCTGTCGTAAAAGTTGCTCTTAAACGTGTCGATCATTGCTTGGAATAAACGATCTTGGCATAGTCGTCTGAAGCTCTTCATCTATTCCAACATTTCCTCGACCTTTGTCCCACTTCTCGGGCAAATCACTTATTGTTGTTATTGAGCATTGCTGCCTGCTTGATCGAAAGTCTGTTACTGCTAACGTCCACTATTGAAATCGTTGTATGCCTTGATGAATTCCATTTGCTTATCCTTTTGATAATTAAATTAGAATTGTTGAGCCTGAGCCTGGGATTGGTCAAATGTTGAAGGTGGGAGGCGGTAACCCTTAACAAAAAATATTGATTCTGGGCAGTCAAAAATAACCTTTTCCATATTGATAGTCTCATTGCTTTAGAAGGCATTTACTATGTAGTTATCAGGCGCCTTAATAAGCTGTTCTTACGTTTATGCTTTTTGGTCTCTGGCATCAATTAAAAGAGTCTTCCACTTATATTCTCTAAGGATCTCTGCCTTATTGCAAGCAGTTTAGAAATTCTTAAGACATTCGTTGCGCACGCTGACCAGTTTTAGGGCAAGGATTTTCTATTAGAGCTGCAGACGACCCTCAGGGGTTTGCTTATTGCTCTTTGCATACAATTAATTCATTTGAATGATGAATTTCTGATTAAGTATCTATCCTCGGACATTTGCTTAAATAAAATGATCTACATCTAGTAGGAATCCCATGCTTAAGCCAATGATGGGCATAATTCGCATTTTGCTGAAGTAATTCATTTAGTATGAAAAGAAGCGTTGCTTTTCTAAAGAGCTCATTAGATAGTCTAGCTCAACAGTTACAGAGTCGCAGTGCTCTTCATCGCGACCTCTCTGTCCCTGAAAGACGAAGTAACTCTTCCTCAATTGGCAGAGTGAAGCCAGAGAGAACATCTAGTAGAATGTAGATTGCTTTTGATTGAAGTATTTAACATAAATGTAGTCTTCTAGGTTGGTGCTTGGGTTGTTAATTTAGGGAACAGATTCTTCTTAAGGATCCACGAAAAAAGTCTTAACAGCGCTGAAGGCCTTCTTAATCAACCTGACGTATGCATCTCCTTCGTATTACTTAATTGATGTAAATAGGTTTTAATACTCGTTATTACCCTAATCGTGGTCATAAGATCGTTTATAAGATGAGTTTTGCTATTGTTATTATTGCTGCTGCTAAGGAGGGGTGTTTTGGAGTGGGATTTGAAGCTAAGAGCCGTACTATGATGGTGCCTGTGGGCCAGCTAATCCTTAATATAGCTTCCCCACCTTCGCTTTAACCTCTGCAAAGGTCTTATATCGATTTCCCAACTAAATCAAAATATTGATTTCTTTTGTGGAGCAACATTGGTTCTTTTGTAAAAGCTTGCAAAGGATCTTGATATACGAACGGAGCAAACTCTTTTATATCTCATCATCAGAGTATTTTGAAAAAATTAAGTTTAGAACCTTTTAATTGAATCCGCAATTGTTTGCCAAGGACTTTAACTGATCTTTAGTACAACCTGATTCGAATAAGGACTACAATAGAGTTTTTGTTAGTATGAGACCCTGATTTCTTGTGAAATCTTCAATGTTTTCATCATATGATGTCTTGGCAGCTGTTTATTATTGTTATTGCTGGAGGAAAGGGGACTGCTTGATATTTTAGGCACCTTACTTGAAAATCTGTTGGCTCATAAAGGGAGAGTAATTGGGATAGACCAACTTCTTTTTTAGTTCGTAATCTCCAAATACATTGTTAAGATTTTCTAACCATTCGACATCAGTAATGATCTCTTTAACAATAGTTGGTACATTGAGGAACTTAAGGACGATACAGATGGCAAGCAATGGATTCATAAATTGTTGTTGTTAACTCTCACTAGCTTCTGTTTTATTAGAAGCTGCTGCTGTTGCGGTGTTGGTGTTAGCTGCTGCAGATGAGCCAGCTTAAGTAATTTACATTTACTGCTATTCTGTGAATTATATTAATAGTTACCACATATTGAAATCACCTTCGAAGAGCATGGCCCATACGGGGTTGAGGTGTAGGAAGTTAATTAGATTGTGAAGAGCATACTCTTTCGTATTCGAGCGGACTATGATGTCAGATGTATTCATTTCCTAGATCTCTTAGTCTGATTAGTTTCCAACAATCTTGAGTAGTCGGCGATACTCGTTGCGGAAGAATGTCGTTGGTGCAATGTTTTGTGGGCGGAAAGACATAAATCCCACCAGCGCCTCGATTATTCGCAAATAGTTCTTATTATCTTCATAATTGGTGAACTGAGTGTTCTGGCTAAGGTAGGGCAGATCTTCATTAAGGAAGCGTGTTAGCAAGAAATCTCCCTAAATAAGGTAGAAGGCCACCTTCAGCCAAGTTTTATCCAAGCCGTACTAAGTTATCATATCACACTAGTCCAGCATGTTTTCCAAGCTCTTACGCAGTTCGCGGTGGTCCACTGAATGTTAAGGTGAGATTGTAGTTAGACGTAAAAGTTATTTCATTACACTTTAGTTTAACGAGTCAACAAGCTTGAGATCTGATAGAAGTGTCCCTTGCTCGAATTCTCCGTAGTCCAGGTAAACAAGTTTAAGCAAAGTAACTAGATCATTGGGCTCTACCTTCAACTACTTCAGAACAACCTGGACAGAGGCATTTTTACTTAGCATATCATAAAGCTTAAGGCGCTAACGACTGCTGCTATTATTGCTGAGTGATGAAGAGGTAGCCACCGAAGCAAACTTTATTTGTGAAAGCAGTGAAATAAGTTCGATGACATCTTGGTTGATACTCAGTTCTTTAGCAAAGAATATGTTATTGTACTATCCACCGCCAGAGAATAAAGCAAGGATGTTCTATACCTTTGACTCTGCAATAACCACCAGGCTCTGGATGGGCACCTTAATATCCTTACTCTACAGTTGTTTTTGGTAATATTTTCTCAAGAACTTTAAGATAAGAGCTGTGTACTATGCGAAATCTTTTAAGTAGATTGTGTGTAAGGACTCAAAGAATTCCATTGGTAGATCTAGTTTATCACTTAAGTAGTCAACGATCTTTCTATTTGATCGTTTCCGGTTTCGTTATTCAGTGTCGCTATCGTCATTACTTACTCCTTCCTGCAGCTTCGGGATAGTTATTCCCTCTGCTTTGCCAGAGAAAAAGATATAAAGTGCTGCGAATATCAAAAAAGTCTCTGGAATTTTGTTTTGACGACTGCCGAAACTCGCCTGTGCCAGATAACCCACCAATTAATTTATGCCTTCTCTTGAGTTGTTTTCCTACAACATCGAAACCAATGCATTCAGCCCTGGTGTTGGCTCGATCAATAACTAGCTCATCTAATCTTGGTTGTTTGTGTCTAACATTGATTTGATATACAGGATGAAAGGATGCACCTTCTGATAGATTGTCCCATATGTATCTTCATCTTCCCCACAAATCAGGGATACCAACTCCTAAACTGTACTTAGTTTCAGCTGTCCTTGATACTAAAGAAGGATCTTAAGATAAAGATCAGAGGAGAAGCTAGTGTGAAAGAAGTCCTTGATGTTGTTGTTAATATACTTCTAGCTGATCTTGAAGTCTTCAATTTGAGACATCTGATATTCAAGCAGTGGCTGCCACTTGATGTGTGCGTGTTTTTTCTAGAGTTTTTTGATGCCTAGCTTTTTAATTGCATATTTGATTTTATCGGGCTTTCGAATTATCAAGAACACAACAAGCTGTTCCAGAATCAGTTGATCAATGTTGAGAAGGAAAGAAAGACTGCTGATGGCTTCCTTGATATCAGTGGGAAGATTAAAGAGATCTTCATGCTTGTTCTGACTGTCGAAGAAGCTGATTTTTAGTAATTTTTTGAGGAATTCCACATCATAGATAGTCAAAAGCTAGATTTTATTGTGGTTGTTAGCCAGCTTGTGTAACAATTAATTGATATTCTCAATGAAATTGGAAGGATCGTCGTCAATGGATAAGAGAGCACAGATCACTGATGTAGTGCTTCCACCTTCCATAGAATGATCTCTTTAGTCTTCTTCTCCATCCTCGTTAGCCTTCTCCTTTGCCAGTTGTTTCTCAAACTTTTCTTTAAGACTCTCCACAAAAACTTGAGTGCAATTGTCTGCAGAAGATATGTACAGCTCCTCAAACTTATCCTTGAACTCTTTCTCTTTTATACCTAATTCATAGAAAAACTGTCTTGGGACTTGCGAAACCTATACCAGACCCTTGCTGAGCAGCAAAATGAATAGGTATTTCTGCTGGATTCCAAGCTTCTTGAGCGCGTAGTGTAGTTACTCCTCTTTGTCTGAGCGACAGAGATAGAGCAGACTCGTGAATAGATCCCAGCGCTTCTTGTTGATTTTGTTCCTTAGATATATAAGGTTAACGATTTCTTGATGCTACCTCATTTGATAGCGATTTTGAATCAATGCCACTAGCCCAAGGAATTCGTTGGGCTATAGCTACAACTTTTCAGCAATCACATGAAGAACATCTTGGCTTTCCATTTCTCCAAACTTCTCATCGCTTAAAAGATCATGATTGCCTGTGAAATAAAGGATCTGTAGACCTTGTGCAATTCTACTATTAACCTGATAGAACTAAGCACAAACTTGGGTTAGGTTTATAACAAAGCGTTATTAACTCTTTAGGAAAATGCCAAATATCTCAAAGCTTGATTATAGAGCCTTGGCAATGTTCTTAAAGATGATGAGATTCTCTGCTTCAGAGCCTGTGTAAATTTCCTCGAATTATCGAATTTTGCTTGCTTTTATCTGCCTCAATAGTTCCATTATCTGGTCGTTTGGTAGGTTCTGAAGCTAGTGGCGGAGATAGCAAAGATACAGAGTGAGCGACGTCGAGTTGATAAAATTATTATTGTTATTACTGTTTTCGCTTAATTACTACTGCTATGGCTAAAAGTCTTCTAATAACCTGCTTACTAACTGTTTAATTTTGCGGGCTGAAACGCTCTTGTTGTACTGCTTGTAAGTTGACTATAAGAACTCAAATATCTCTAGCAAAGCTTGGCTCTTTTCATCAGTGCCCATGCTCTAAATAATGCCTTTTCCTATCTGTTACACATTGAAGTAGTTCAAACCTGACTCTTGGTTCTGAAACAGGTTGATGCACAGGTCAAATACATCCTTAAACTCGTTGATGTCAGCATACTCTGGAATTTTGGCTCCAGAAATTATGTTGAATGTACATGAAAGTATTTCCTGATAGTCTTGCTTCTTGAGGAAGAAGATGCACCGAATGATCTGCTCCACTATTTTGGGATCAATTGCCTTGTTTAGCTTCTTGTTTATAAGGTCTATCATATAGCGTCCCAAATAAGTAAGAATATCAATGTTGAATGTGCCTTTGTTATTGCTTTCTATGCTTTGGTCTGGAAAGGCAAATATCCATAGAAGATTTATTAGATTGCCGTTATCGAAAAATGCCAATTCTGGGTGAGCATGCCCCATTTTCATCAATAAGATTTTTAAGTTGTGTTTCAACTTGCCCTGGTCTTTGCTCAGGATGTTTTCCATTACTTCTGAAATTTCTTCGCTGTAGTCAGGGAAACTGTGCCCCACTCGGGCATGGATAAGCTCACTAGCTTGCTAACAAACCGTTCGCTTGAGTTCTCTAGCTGCTTTCTGCTTTTAGTTGTCAATGTTGATTTGTTGGCTGGGTTCGTCACTCTAAAAAAGGAAGATCTGTTCAAAGAAATCAGAAGTATCATCGTTGATGAGCTGTAGCTTCTTGGATTTGTAGATGTACTGTATTTGCATATCTTAGTCGACTTCCCCTGTGTCGATCTGACCTTCATTCATTTTTTGCATCATGTCGTTGATGGATCCTTTTTCCTTTTCTTGCACATATGAAAGAACCTTGCTGAATCCAGATTCTGCGATATCAGAGAAGAGTTTGCTCTTCACAGAAACAATCACAATAAAAGTGGCAGCGGCTGTGGCATAAGGTAAGAAATTGGTGGGGTTTATAATTGCTCCAAGTAGCAACCAAAGTAGAACCACAATAAAGTAGCAAATCAGAACATAAATCGAGAAGAGACTAAACAACCACATCACGGCCCTGAAAAACATTTGGAAATACTTGGAAAATTTTTTCTTTTTGATCTGCTTTTCCTTCAGGAAAAAGTTCTCTTGTGGGAAATCCATGTATGTGTAGTAGTAGAATAAGTCAATGAACGAAAATATCCAGAAAATGATCACAATATAAGCCAGCATCCGGATTTGAGGTGTGTCATTCAGCATCTTAATTGGGACAATCCAAAAGTTTTGAAAGAAATCTTCTTCAGTGATAAGATGATCATCTGGAGATAGCGAGTATGGTGCGTATAGTACACGGTTCATGAGGGAGATTCCAATAGAAGGAATTGACAGGAAAAAGATTGTTAGAAGATGCGCTATTACTGTCATAGTGTCCTGTATATACCAGCGTGGCACCTTGATCAAGTGCACTGTGGCTTTAAGCAACTCGTTTTGGCTCTTGATTTTTTCAGGCTTCTTCACCAGCAAGTTCAAGTGATTCTACAAATTTATTTTGTCAATGTAATACATCTGTGGTTGCTATTCCATTTTCTTGTTCTTTGGTTTTTGCTTCTGAGTTGTGGGGTCAGCCTAATCTTCAATACCAATGAAATCCTGATTTACGATACGGGTCACCCACTGTTAAGATTTGAAGGTGCACTCAATCTTATATTTCTACTTCAGTTCGCTCTAAGATATATTCTACTTTTCCAAGTGGTTCAAGAAACAGAACTCTTCGTAGGCCTTATCAAAGTCCAGAGCTTCCACGAAATCGCTTTCGAACTTGCTCACATGACAACAATTTTTCAGGAATAAGTCTAGAGAGTTTTCAGGCTGAGGCTCGGAGCCACCTGGGTTGTTATTGGCATTGTTTTCATTATTTCCACTGGCTTCATCGTTTTTCTTTATTAATGGGTTGTAGTCCACAAGAAGAGCCACGTGAGTGTAGCAAAGAGTAAGCGAATTTTTTAATACTTCAATCTAGAATCCCTTTTCTTTTAGCAAATTTATATTGTCAGGGTCGTCCAACTTCTGCTCTAAATATCCATGGAGATAGCAGAACTTTTCGTAGAGAGTTTTCATTTCGGAACCGCGTATGCGCTCAGTTGAGTTTTAGTTAAAGTACTCTTCATCTTCATCGTCAAAATCGTTGTCTGGTTACTGTTGTCGAGCCTCAGAAGCTTATTTTTTCTTGAAAATGAACTTGTAGAACTCTTTACCAGAATTTACGTACTTTTTAGATATCAGCACAACCAGATAATCAATGAAGGCTGATATTGGTGGAGTATGGATGAATACGTTTAGGAGAAGGTCTTTTAGGTTGAAATTGAATTCGACTTTGGTGTTTTTATTTTCTTCTCCTTCATCTTCACCAACATTCTGGTTCTCTTTTTCCTAAGATTCTTACTAAGGGTTAATCTGCTCACCAACAACAGCACCTAGTTGATTGAAAAGATTGATATCTTCTCCTTCGGCCAATTCATCCTGTTAATTATCGCTGTCTTTGTTGTTTGCTTCAGCTTCTTTTTCATTCTCTGCTTCTAATTGATTTCCAGTGTTATCAATTCTGTCCTCAATTTATATATATCGCTTAACGTTCGTGACCTAGTCCATCACATTGCTATAAATTACGTTAATACCATATAACACACCCACCCAAAGCACAGTTCCGATTATAATGGCTAATATTATACTAATGATAACTGCTGCGTAGGCAGCAGGACTGTTATCTAAACTTACAGGCTCAAATTCAATATTGGTATCGTTTGTCTTAGTCATGACAAACCAGTTCTCTGACTCAGTCCGATCTTTCGAAACAAAGCGCACTGCTGGTGCTACATCAGGGAGTTTATCAGTGGGTAATTTAACATCATGCTGCCAAGCAATAGTAACTAGTTTTTCTTCCTTTTTCTTGAATAAAGTGTTGAACATCTAATACTTTTTATAGAGCTCTTTGAGTACAAATCCAGGAATATAAGGACAGAAACCAGGATTTAAAGCGCCATCAATCTAATAGAGTGGGGAATTCATTAACTTGAAGCTGAGTGTGGATAACCACCAAGGTCTAATGTAGGCGTAAGCTGGATTATAATTGACATGCCAATGTTGGTAGTTTGGTTGTAAACTCTTACGGCTGCCAAAGTGAATGAGGAAAGTTGGGTCAAAGTTTTGAGGATCTTCAGCTAGTTTCTTTTATTCCTTGATGCTCTTCTACATGTCCATACTCCAGTACTGCTTGTCTCTGTTTTTACCGTAATAATCCTTGTTAAATACTAAGTTACTAGTATTTTAATTAATCAGATTTGAGTTCGTTGGTACAATATTGGCAAAAATATCGCCAAATTTATTTACAATTATCACTTTCCTTTATGGTCCACCTGAGCAGCTATCATCTGCGCAAAGAGTCAAGGAGCCTGTACAAGTCTACGGAAATAGCTTGTTAACCTCTGCTGCACCTAATGCTAGATGGGACTCAAAATGTGAATAGAATTCCTACAGTCTCGTTGCTTCCTTATGCAGAGCCTCTTGTTCTTGCTGCAACTCTGTTGAATTTAGCTGGACCTAAGTTTTATTGTTCCTCTTCTTCCGAATAATCTTGTGCAAATCAACTAAATCAGTGTTTGTGCTATTGTCTTTTTAGCTCTTTCTAAATCTCTATAGCATTTCATCAGCATTCCTGGATTTATTTTAAACAATGAGAAGATAATCATTTTTGTGGCTCTTAGCCTTGGTCTTCTTTTTGTATTGACCATCTGTAACATATGTTTTGACATTATCCTTAGAAGGCATCTTGCATCCAGTTTCATTAAAAGTAAAATCATTGCCAAACTTTGGGGCCGAAAAACAGTAGGCTGGAAATGCATGCTTCCATTAAATGTTAAAACTCTGATAGCTTTAGAAAATGGAATTCCCTTTTTCAATTTGGAGGTAAGCTGAATTGGTAAGAGTAGCGTTCTGCAATTCAATTTTGCCTGTTAATGTTTTGACATTCATATTATCAGCTATGGTGTTTGGTCCATTTAAAGAAACTTAGTTTCCTTCAATGGTAACGTTTCTAACCTTCAATAATTTGGTGTTGTACAGTATTGAGCATTAATCGCATTTAATGTATAGGGATTGAAGAGTGACTTGCTTGAAGATTTGGATCTTGATCGAACAGGAAGATTCACTAAGCATATTGTGAAAAGTGTAGTTTTTTTAATCATTTGTTGAAGCGTCAGGGAGTTAAATAAAAGAGTTATGCTGAAAGGGTGTCATACGTGTCCTTCCTGGGATCTTATATTTTAGCGCAATTCCAGCTAATTGTACTTCGGGTGAAAGTTTATTGATTTTTTAAGCTTAGTCAATATCCTATATATATATTCCACATTGTGTTATTGTAATGTTTACCTTGTCACTTGGATTGATGGCAACGGTTCCGTGATAGAAACAATGATAATAGATTATATAAAATGCTCCATAAAAAAGCAAAAACACAATTACAACTAAATTACAGATCCTCCAAAAGCTCCTTTGACGAATTGCATTTGTCAGCTTTTTTTAATTTTCTAGAAGTTAGGCGTCCTGCTACTCCTTTAGACTCTTCACTCGCTTCTATCTTTAAGCAGTTCCTTCTGATACTACCGAAGCCTTTCTACTATTAAGCTGGGATATAGGAGCCTCAGGTAATTATTGATTTTCATTTAGTAATTTTTAATCTCTCATTGTGGCTGGAGATTGAAGTTCTATTGTCTACATTTTCTATCCAGGACTGTTATCAACCAGTAGTTATTGCTGGCTGGGAGCTTCATCGACCTGGGGAAACTTTGTCTGGACCTACATTTGAGGAGTTTTTTTAGAGTAGTCTACTAACATTCAAAATTTATTTTTTTA
>Ga0272412_1000355_pt1 | contig 13282 bp, 15 predicted proteins | sample WWTPWeurt_MetaT_FD_193540 | JGI IMG/M metagenome (GOLD analysis project Ga0272412, IMG submission 193540) | Metatranscriptome of activated sludge microbial communities from WWTP in Nijmegen, Gelderland, Netherland - WWTP Weurt (Metagenome... | ecosystem: Engineered > WWTP > Aerobic digester >...
CGAATGGCATCAATATATTGTGTCACTCTATATACCGAACTGGCGACTTGATAAAAGGAAATCCTTTGTGATAGTTGAGCTTATTTCATTATTTATTTTAACTTTTCTTTCTCTTTTAGTAGTTGTGTTTGGGTTTTATACAACAGTTTACGCGATATTGGCGTTTAGTTCTCTAAAAATGTTATCGCTTATTGTAATGATTGGGCTTGCTGGAATATTTATTACCATTGCCTATTTGGCCTCTATTCAGGAAATTATTGGTATTACATATCCAACTATTAAAAATATTGGAGCGGGTCAATTTGGAATAAAACTTGTTAATGGGATAATTTTCTTATGGAAAGAAAATAGTGTGACCGATAAGTGGTATACAGTATTACTGTCTGCCTTCAAATATACATTATGGTCATTACCAATTAGCTTTACTGTTCTGCCTGTTATTATTAAAATTTTTTTCCGATAGTCTTATTCGTCTGCTGAGGAAGACCAATTTCAACTAAAATGGTGTCACTCCTGTATCATTTCTTCGTCTCTCTACATTACCCTAATGACCACATCAATCCCTCCCGCCCCGGCGGGATTCTGCCGAACCAAACTGTCCCAATAATGCCTATTAAAGGGACAGTGGACCCCCGCGAACCTTCACGCAACCCGCATGAATCCAACACCCATCAAAAATGAACCAATACCTGTAAATGGGACAGTCCGACCCGCCGGCCCACCGCGACGGGTCCCGAACCGGGACCGCCGCAGCCGCGAGCACCTCACCGAGAGCGAGGTGGACGAGTTGATGCGCTCGGCCAAGGCACGAGGGCGGTACGGCCACCGGGACGCGACCCTCATTCTTCTCGCGTACCGGCACGGACTCCGGGTGTCTGAGCTGGTGGCGCTCCGCTGGGATCAGGTGGACCTAAAGGAGGGAACGCTGCACGTCAACCGGATCAAGCGGGGGACGGCGAGCGTTCATCCTTTGCGTGGGCCGGAGTTGCGGGCCTTGCGGAAGCTGGAGCGGGAAGGGCCGACCGGCGGGGCGTACGTGTTTGCGAGCGAGCGCGGGGGACCGATCACGGCGGCGGGGTTTCGGAAGCTGTTGGCGCGGACGGGGGAGGAATCCACCGTGGGTTTTCCGGTCCATCCCCATATGCTCCGGCACGGGTGTGGGTACAAGCTCGCGAACGACGGCCACGATACTCGCGCCATCCAACACTACCTGGGGCACAAGAATATTCAGCATACGGTCCGCTATACTGAATTATCGGCTGAGCGGTTTAAGGGGTTTTGGGGGGATTAGCTTCTTAAAAAGTGTGAGGATTACATCCAACCCGTAAAGGAAAAAACTGTACGTTAAGCACCAAAGTGTCAGGTTGAAGCCTGAGAAGCTACGCCAGAAGTGTCAGAAAAATCTGAAATCGATTCTAACTTGACATGTTTTCTGTCTATAGCGGACGTCCAGTTGGGGTTCGCCTGAAGACTCAGCTAAACAGGGGTTTCAATTCCTTTTCGTGAACTGACCACATACTCGCTCCGTCTGGAGGTGGATGAATGTTGTTATAATTATACAAGCTCGCTCAGCATGCGGATATAACTAGTGTATCGTTGATCATTGATGATACCAACTTTTACCGCTTGTTTTACGCCACATGTGGCTTCAGGTTCGTTATCATGTAAGCAATCACCAAATTTACAGTTTTTTGATGGTTCTTGAAATTCAGGAAAAAAATAGCGCAGAGCTGTTTTTTCTACACTTTCAATACCTAGTGAACGTACACCAGGTGTATCTATCAAATACGAACCTGGATTCCATTCGTACAATTGGGATGTTGTTGTGGTGTGCCGGCCTTCCTTATGTTTTTTGCTTACTTCTCTGACCCGTATCATAGTATCGCCGAGCAGCACGTTAATCAAAGATGATTTTCCAACACCGCTGTTTCCAACAAGCACAGAAACGGTACCGCTCAAACACTCCTTCAGTTGGGTTATACCCTGTTCCGTTACTGTCGATGCTTCTATAACATTTATCCCAAGTTCTGTCGCATAATATGAAAGTATCGGATCACGTACATCAGTGAGGTCAACTTTATTGAGACATATAAGCGGTTTTACCCTCCCATTTTGGCAAAGAATAAGGTAGCGATCAACCAAGCCCGCATGAAAATTAGGGTATGCCGCTGTTGCCACAATGACGCCAATATCAACATTGGCAGCAATAACATGCTCCTCATTACTTGCTGCCGAAAAACGAGTGCTATCTCCACGTATGCGTGCAAGATAGCTTCGGCGAGCCATACGTCCTCTAATGAAACCTATTTCGCCTACCATCTCGTAGATAACTTCGTCACCAATTACCAGAGATTTACCAAGTTCAAATGGAATTTTTTTGCCGAGTTTGCATATAACAAGCTCTTTTCCTGTAAGACAAGAAAATGTTCCACTTCGTACTTCAGCAACGATACCTATTCTCTCTGATTCTCCTAATAGTTCTTCCGGCGGTATATCAAAAGATTTCCAACTTATTGGGTTTACATCGGTATTTTCAAAAGTTTCACAGCGTGATTTTGCTTTGGCTCGCTCTTTCTTAGCAAGAGCACGCTTATTTTGATGCCTGTTGTAAAGATTATTCGGGCCCTTTCTAGACATAACGATTGGGATTACATGATGCAGACATCGGTGATGCCAGCTCTGCTGATTCTTCGCTTATGCTTTAATGCATTAGTCAAAATGTGTAAAACGACTTCGTCAAACGAAATGCTCTCGTTCGATTGCACGGCTAGCACGAAAGCTCCATCCGGGTGAAACGACACTTGCCCATTAACCTCAAGAAAATACGGTATACCGTCCTTCGAAAGCCTATAGTCGACACGACAATACCCATTGATATCCAGTATATCAACAATGCGCTTGGTCATCAGGTGTAAGCGATTTTTTATTTCCTCCGATATATCTTTTGGCGTACTCACTTTCACTTGGTCATTATCGGGACCTTTTAGACGACTGTCGTAAATAGTACTATTTGGATATGTATATTCTACTGGTCCGAATACGCCCATACCCTCAATAAAAGTAGTACTTATATCACGGCCCGGAATATAGCTCTCCGCTAGTATAGGACTTGCATATTTTTTCAGTACGCGGTGCGTCTGCTCAGCGAACGCTTGCCAATTAGCTGTTATGCAATGTTCGTCCATACCTAAACTACTGCCTTCCGTATTCAGCTTAATAATAACCGGCCATTTTGTGAATATCTGTACAGCAGAACTACCTACATCTTCCGGTTTTGTTATAAGTCGACTCTCAGCCATCGGAATATTAGAGCCCTGCAATAATCTTTTAGTAAGAGCCTTATTGTGTGTTATGAGCAGTTCCGTAGGACCGGGACCAGTATATGGTATATCCATCTGCTCGAATAATGCTGGATAAAATGCCTCACGAGCAGCACCATGAAACCCCTCCGCGACGTTAAAGATGATATCCGGCTGTACGGTTTGAAGGTCACGCATTAAAATGTATATGTCCTCTGTCGACTCAATGGGGACGCATTGAAATGCACGCTGTATTGCCACGACTAGTGCTTTAATAGTTATTGGTGAATCGAAATCTATTTCACGTTCGCTGCGATGATAATTCAGATTGTATACTAGTGCTACTTTGGTCATAGGGTTTGCATGACAGAGTGGTTTTTCTGACTAAATCCGAAAGAGAGGAACTGCCATAGAATATTGCAAGCAATCATAGTACTGAAGCCAGAAACGTCCAATTTAGGGGCAAGCTCTACCAATTCAAACCCTATAGTCAATATTTTTTGTAATTTCCGTACTGCGTACTCCATTTCATGTGGGAGTAGCCCATTACTCACAGGAGTTCCGGTTCCACACATTATGCCGCCGTCAATAACATCTACGTCGCAAGTAACGTACACCGCGTTGAAACGCTCTCGCATTTCTTCAATAATTCTACTGATAGAATGCTCAAATCCATGCTCTCTCAAACATTTCATTGGGTACATCTGCACTCCTGTATCATGAACAAAATCCCTCAAATATTTCGGTACAATACCTCTTTGGCCAATCGCATAATGCTGATGACCTGAAATTATGCCTTCTTCGATAAGCTTTCTAAAAGGATTTCCATGAAAAACGGCAGGCAAATCGATATAAGGTCTTTCCATGTCAAGATGAGCATCGAAATGAAGTAAACCGATGCGTAGCCTTTGCTCATCAGCGAGTGGCTGAAGTATGCCTTTGAGCGTCCAGTAAGCAATACTATGATCTCCTCCTATAATCAAAGGAAAACACGCTTTTCTGACTTCTTGTACTGTCGATGCGATTCTTGCGCCGGACACCTCGGGATTTGTCGGAGTGATGTGTATATCGCCCAAATCGCAAATTCTCAGAGTATGTGCGTATACTTGTGTGTCAGTATCTATATCCCAGTATTCAGTGTTGCTGACAGCATCCCAGTAGGAGTACTCACGTACAGCCTTGGGACCAAGCGCCGCCCCTTTTCTATATGACATTCCATATTCAACAGGGATGCCTAGAAAAGCAACATCGTAGGAATATGCCTCATCAAGTCCAACATAAGGAGACTTCATAAAAGTTTGTATGCCACATTTCATGTGTCCTTCGTGGGGCAGATCTTTCATTTCTTGGGGAGATTAACGTAAAATAGCGGAAAAAATTCGTCTCTGTAGAAGGTAATAGATTCTGGATGATGCCTTATCATATTTAAAAGAGGTTGCATCACCTCTCGTCTTGCAACATCCGCAAGCAATTTCTTTTGAAGTCTATTGGTAATAGGACAGTAAGGGGATATCGCCACCATATATCCAGCATCGTTCTGAGTAAGATAAAAAGGCCACGACTGACAATCAAGTGGCCTTTTTTCTTTTAAAATACAGCCATGCATGTCGTCCAGCATGGGACAGCGATACTTACTTGTTGTTGCATCTGGAATGAGATTGATACGCCAAAGCCCTTGTACTTGAGTAAAAGTAACGCCTCCCCGAGTTTTTATAACTATCTCCAGACTAGACTGCTCTGTAAAAAGCGGAGCGTCAATCAATTCATCGGCTTCAAACCGGCAACATCTTTTGCAAGAAGCACAATCATTCTCGGTCAGAATGGATTCAAGCATGGTTTAATGAACTATCTCTCCAGAGTAGAGTCGCAAGATTACCCGGTTCATCCATGTGCTTTGGCAATCCGAGATAGGAAATAAGATGTCCGCTACGTTCAAATACCGCTTCGCCGGTTTCATCATTGTAGCTCACCATATCTTCGCGTCTCACCTTGCCATATGGAGTATCAAGTACAAAGCGGGTGGAATTTATCCATGCTGGGGTTTGTTTATTAAAATCGTCCATAATATGAAAAAGCCTGTCGATGCTCATCCGAAACGCTGCTGAATAATGGATCGCATCCGGTATAAAAATTGAAAGGTTACGTATGCCATGGCTATCAAGTATATGAAGATGGCGAGTGAGTACTTCTATATGATCGTTAATCTTCCTAAGAATGGGAAACTGATTGTAAAGGCGTACGTTATAAGTATGCAGCCGATCAATACATCGTTGTACTTCATCGCATATTTCATACGGATGGATACTGTGGTGTACAACTCGCACACGGTGCTCACCTAAAAGACTCATTTTGTCTTCCGTAAAAACGCGAGGATTAAAAATCATTCCTCGCGTATGCATGCGTACGGCCTGTATGGTTCCCACACTGGCAATACCTTCCAGCACTTCTTTCAGCTTTCCAAAAGAAAGCATCATTGGATCTCCTCCCGAAAGAATTACTTCATATATTTCTGGCCGGTCAGAAAGATACTCCAGTAACCCACGCAGTCGCTCTTGTAGTAGAGATTCTTCCTGCTTTTTTTCGGAAAGCATATCTTGCCGGAAACAATATTGACAATTTGATATGCATTCGGATGTCGGTAGGAATAGTATGCGATTATGATATTTTCGTATGATTGTACCACCTACCAACGCTTCCATATTATCCCTATCGTGGACAAAATCAGGAACTTCTCCGGGCGCTCTAAGCATTAGTCGTTCGCGGCTAGGGAATACAGCGCGATGGAGGGGACCATCCGTATGTCTAAGAATTGATATCTCCTCAGTGACTTTTCGTCTGTAGAAACTAGTTATTTTTACCGGTAATAATCTTTTCTGTACACTTAATGCGACATACTGCGTATCAAGCGTACGTTGTTCGTCAGGACTGGTAAGTGAATCAATCATGTTTATATTGACTCAATAATGTAATAACCCGGCAAACAAGACATGCCAGCAACCCAGCAATATATTCGAAAATCGTTTGCAATAAGCTGCTCCCAGTGCGTATATATTTTATTATAGTGGGCTTTTAAAGAGATAATTTCGCGACTCAACGGGCAGCGCCCTGCATCAAGCATGAGTCGCAACTGTCCATTAACTAATATCGGGGAAAACGGGTACGATTGGCAATCGAGCGGTTTAAAGTTACACACGCTATTGCAGGACGACTGGTCAAAATTCACTCTATCGCAGGCAGCGAATCTGCCCCCACCAGTTTGTACATCCGTCGTTATCAAATGCGCTTTTGGCAACCTCGTCGTCTCCAACTCTCCCGGATACAGCAATATCATATTTTCTCTACACGTTTCGAAAGAAATTAATACATCTTGGTCGCAGCAGCGATAGCCACATTCTTTAGCATGTTGAGAACAATCTGATAACGCACCTAAATTTTCTCTCATACGGATTCTGGTTTAGTGAGTAGAATATCAATTTCCTCTTGGGTGTCTTGATTCAAAAATCCTTTTTCTTGCATCCAAGTATCATCATGTACTGTAGCAAGACACTGTTCTCCACCCTCAGCCATTATGGCAACCATAACGCCTTCTCCTGTTTTTTGTGCCAGATGCTTCAATGCTATATATAACACTCCACCAGCAGCACCACCGATAAGAATACCTCTTTTTCTTGCTAATGCTCTTGCCATCAAAAATGCTTCGGCATCTCCCACCTTTTCCCCTTTATCTATGAGGTCATAACGCACATTCTTTCCTATTGAAACATTTCCTGGACTGCCGGTACCAGACTGATAATACGCATGCGCAGGCGGACCAAAAATCACGGAGCCTTTAGGCTCTACACCTATTACTTCTATGCGATGATTATACTCCTTTAACCTGCGCGCCGTACCACAGAGAGATCCACCAGTACCAACAGAACCAATAAGAGCTGTGATGTCTCCTCGTGTTTGTTCTATTAATTCATTACCCAGCGTCTGGTAGTAAGCCTCTGCATTTGCTGAATTATCAGCTTGTTGCATAAAGACGGCATTAGGTATATCACGACTCAATTTCTCCGCGAGTATCTCCCTTTCCCTTACTGCTACCTCATCTTCAGCATACCTTGAGCTGTCGATGAAACGGACTTCCGCACCATATGCTTGTATAAGCGCTATTTTTCCTTTCGATGCATGGTGGTCTACTACAGCAATAAAGCGGTAACCACGTTCAGCCGCAGTCATAGCAAGGCCAATGGCTGTATTACCTGACGAAGACTCAATAATAGTCCCTCCAGCTACCAATTTTCCGTCTTTTTCTGCCTGCAAGATCATATTTCTTGCCATTCTGTCCTTCATGCTACCGCCGGGGTTAAATTTTTCCATCTTTAATTTAAGCCGCCAGCGATTTTTTGATGTCACAGGTAGGTCAAGAAGTGGTGTATTCCCGACAAGTTCTGTTATGTGTGAAGACATATTGGGATGATCATATATCAAGCCGTGAAAAATAGGTATCTTGCCTGTATAGCCATTTTCCTGTTCCATCGCGGAAAACCGCTACCTTTTGAGGCAAAGGGATTTGGTGAAACATACTTTCGTTAGAGTCCATTTGATACCCAGCGGTGTTGAGGTATACCAACACATCTCCACGCACAGGAGGATAAGGGAAATCCACTTTTCTTTTCGTGAGAAGGTCCATTTCCAGACAAGTGTTACCGCCTACTGAAGCCCTATAGGAGGATAGCTTCCGCTTCTGAGCAGACACTACAGCAGGACCTGGTAAGAAATCTGTATTAAACCACTGCTCAGAAAGCATGTTAATATTCGCATCCACGTTAACAATGTTATCACCAGAAGATGTAGTACGAGACTCTTTAACTGAGAAGCATGTTATTCCAGCTTGATGTAAAAGCGCGCGCCCAGGTTCAATAATAAGCTGATATTTATTAGTTATCATTCTATCTCGTATAGACTCATGATTGTACAAAATAATAGTATTCAGGAGCACCTTAAGAAAATCTGGGCCATTTATATGTGAACGATAAGGATAAAAACCTTTTGGTTTGTTTCCGGCAAAGAAATCAGTATCAGACAATGCGTCAAAAATTATTCCTTGTTCTTCAGTAACATAATTTACGGCATATCCTCCTCCTATATTGATCACTGAGCACTGAATACCTGCTGCCCGTGCTGACTCTATGTATTTGAATATATCCTGTATCGCGACAGCTCTTTCCTCTATCGAATATCCATCCAAATGGAATGCAAAACCCTCACAGATAAACGCTTTCTTATTTCTTCTGACGAAATTGATAAGTTCAGGGAGTTCTTTCTGCGAGAATCCAAATCTGCTCGCTCTGTTGGTAAGATCACCAATACGAAAAAGGATGCGTACTTTCTTGAAATCCGCTTTTTTCGTCATAGAGTGGATATCATCCAACTCACCCCAAGAATCAACTGAAATTCTTGACCCAAGTAAGAATGCTAAAAGCAAGAAGTCAAGATTTTTTGATGGTCCTGACAGCGTAATTCTCTCTCCTGGTATTCCATGCCCTAGTGCAGCACGATACTCATATATGCTTGAAACATCGCAACCAATACCTTCTTTGCTAGCCACTTCAAGAAAGCTCATACCCTTGTTCGCTTTGACTGCAAAAGAAATGTCGTGATCCAAACCAGCAGGTTCTTTCAGTACTTGCCGGAATGCACGTATATTCTCCCTAAACACATCAGGAAATAGAAAATGAACGCTCCCTCCGTGCATTTCAGTCATTTTAACGATATCGTCTCTCCTTGAGATGAAGTCGGCTACATCCTTATGAATATCGTGATTCTGTAACTCTGAAATCATTCGTGTTGATGTTGAACAAGTATATGCCTTAAAGCAAGCTATAATATCAAAATCTCAAAATATTAAGATAGTTGTTGTTTGATAACTAATGGCTTTCGCAATTCAAGCCGACTGATTTGAGAGGTATGATCTTGCCATCTTCTTGTGGACACCCGGTTCATTAAGCGGCCTTCCGATTCTCGAAATCCCTGGGTGACAGGTAATCCAAGGTCGAGTGCCGCCGGATCGGGTTGTAGTAGGTCTCGATATACTCGAAGATGTCGGCCCTGGCCTCTTCCCTGGTGCGATAGCGGCGGTCGTGGACCTGCTCGACCTTCAGGGAATGGAAGAAGCTTTCCATGGCGGCGTTGTCGTAACAATTGCCTTTTCGACTCATGCTGCACAGGAAGCCATGGAGTTCCAAGGCGGCCTGGTAATCCCCGGAGGCGTACTGGCTGCCCCGGTCGGAATGGGCGATCAACCCCGGCGCGGGACGGCGCCGCCAGACCGCCATGGTGAGGGCCGCGATGACCAGATCGCGGGTTATCCGCTCCGCCATGGCCCAGCCCATCACCGCGCGGGAATAGACCTCCAGTACCACCGCGAGGTAGAGCCAGCCCTCGTCGGTTCCGACGTAGGTAATATCCGCCAGCCACACCCGGTTTGGCGCGGCGGCGGTGAAGTCCTGTTCCAGCCGGTTCGGGGCCGTGGGCAAGCCATGCTTCGACTGGGTGGTGGCCTTGAACTTCCGCGCCGCCTTGGCCCGAAGACCCAACATCCGCAGCCGCTTCGCCACCCGTCGGCGACTCGCCCGCCAGCCTTCGGCCCACAGATCCAGGGTCAGGCGCGGCGCCACGTAGCGACCTTTGTGAAAGTGGTAAAGCCTTTGGAGGTCGGCGTCCAGCCGACGGTTTTCCTCGTCGCGGGGACTTTCCCCACGACGCTTCCAGGCGTAGTAGCCGCTCCGCGTCACGTCCAACACCCGACACATCGCCAACACCGAAAACCGATCCTCATGGGTTTGCAGGAAGGCGTACCTTACCGGGATTCCCGCACAAAGTACGCCATCGCTTTTTTAAGATCGCGGCTTCCTCCTCCTTGTGGGCCAGTGCCCGCTTCAGCCGTGCGATCTCCGCCGCCTGCTCGACTTGCAACGCCCCGCCGCCTTCTGTCAGGCGGTGCCGCGTCACCCAGCTATGCAGCAGGCTCTCCCCGATCCCCAATTCCCGTGCCACCGCCGCCACAGGATGGCCCGCCAATACACGCTTCACGGCCTGCAACTTGAATTCTGGCGTGAACTTCCGCCTCGTTTTCTTTTTTTCGCTCGTGCTCATTGAACACCTCGTTGGCTTCCATCATAAGTGAGGTGTCCACGTAAGGGGGGCAGGATCAGTACACATGGGCCGTTACAATGTAGTTCAAGTAGGCGTGGCCTTATCTCGCCGGAAAAATGCTTCTGAAATCACTGTCAAAGTCTACTTCTTCCATGCTTTGATCTGGTTCGCGTGGGCGTAGCATTCGATCCTCAGCTCATTGACGGTTTTCAATCATCGGATCGACTCCACTGATATCTAAGCCTTAAACTTTTCATTGTAGCTTCTTACGTACACTAAGGACTACCGGACAAAACCTCATATGAGCGGTCTACAGGCCGAAGTAGTCCGGCCACTTGGTGAGTTCCAATGCAGATGAAAGACATCGCGCGCCGCTTGCCCGAGGAGATCTGGGCGCTGTTCGAGCCGATTTTACCGCCCCGGCTCTGGTGCGGGAATGGCCGTCCGCCCAAGAGCAATCGCGACTGTTTCCACGCTCTGTTGTACGTGTTGGTCGCGGGGATTTCCTGGGAACTACTCCCGGCGGGGTTTCCGTCCCACAAAACGGTCCAGCGGCGGTTGACCGTCTGGTTGGCGCTCGATGTGTTTCATCGATCTTGGCAACAGCTGGCCGAACGGTACCAGATGCTGCACGGGATCAACTGGGATCAGGTTCTCCTCGACGGCTCCAAAAAGCCGGCCAAAAAAGGGGCGAACAAACCGGGCCTTCCCCGGTGGATCGCGCTAAATGCGGGACGGCCTTGCAGCTCGCGTGCGACGGTCGGGCGATGCCGCTGGGGGTGGTCGTGACCCCCGCCAATGCCAACGACGGTTGCCATACCCGGGCGCTGCTCGCCGCGTTGGTCGTGCCGCCGCCGACCCCGACCCGGTCCCGGGTGGAACTCGATATCCGCAGCTTGCCCACGGCCCAGGCCGACGGCGCCTACGGCAATCGCCCCTCGCGCGAGCGTGCCAAAGCCGCCGGCTTCCGCTTGCAGGCCCCCTCGCGGGGTCAGCGCCGACCGGGCGTCGGTAAAATCCGCCAAGCGGTGGAACGCTGCCACAATTTCTTCGCCCAGTTCGGCCGTATCGGTCGCCGGCTGGATCGCTCCGCCAAGCGGTTCCTCGGCTGGATTCAATTGGCCGCTTGCCTCATCTTCCTCCGCTCGGGTTTTGTCCGGTAGTCCTAATATTTTTACTATCCTGTTATTAGCGCCAATCAACTTAATCAGTTGCCTGAAATAGTTGGCAAACAAACCTTCTTTTTGAATATTAAGAAAACCAGATAATATTATGATAAATATAGTAAGTTTGGTAGAGGCTTATTTTTGGAATAGCCGAATAACGAATTCGTGCATGTTAGGGTACTTGCAAAAGGAAAGGGTTTTACGGACCAGACGCCATAGGTTCCACATAGAGCATATGGTTAGCGCGATGGCTGAAGGGAGCTCGTTTACCTATAATCCTAAACTTATTGTATATAGTTGAATTTTGACAAGGTCGCGACGAGTTGGGTAGCCCGGGAACTGGGGATGGAGTTGGGGGACGCGCGGCGGACGCGGCAGCTGATCAAAATGATGGAGGACCGGTCGGCGTCGCCGACCGGAAGCGTACCGCCTGAGTGGCGTGTCGAAGACCAAGGTTGCCTACCATTTGCTGGACAACCCAGAGGTGGATTAGCGGGGAATTCCGGAGGTCCATACCACGCGAACGGTCGAGCGGGGTGAATTTATGGGTAATCAGGTGTCTTTAGAGATCGCGTCGGATGCACAGCCTCCATAATCGTAAGCCGTGAAAAATAGGGAAGAATTTTTTGTTCACCTTCTCCTTGGGTGCTTGAAGCGGTCAAGCACTCGTGCCAAGCGAGAGGGTGAAACTATGAGCGAAACTACAGGGCGTCAAACGAAAAACGGCGATGACTGGTTGGATTTTAAGGCGATCAAGGAAAACACGGATGTTCGCTTAGTTCTTTCCCACTTTGGACTGTTAGAACATTTGGAGGAACGGGGCGCGGAATGGGTTGGGTGGTGTCCTTTTGGCGACGAGCACGGCAAGAAGGACAGTTTCTCGATCAACGTGGAGAAAAAGACCTTTCAATGCTTCGCCTGCAAAGCGCGGGGCAGTGTGCTCGATTTCGTGGCGAAGTTCAAAAATGCCAATCTGCGCGAAGCGGCCCACTGGGTGCTTTCCCTCACCAGCGGCGACGAACCGCGCGAGAAGCCAAAGGAGGGTCGTCCCTATGGAAAAAGCAAGACGGAAAGTGGAACGCGTGAGATTGGAATGGAAACGGGCGAGCCTGCCCGCATCGCTTCGCGTAGCGATGTAGGCGAAGAGATTCCAACTGTGATGTCGTTCTCCCTCGCGTCTCGGCTCATCATCGCCAACGCCATCAATCCAGCGCATTTGCTGGTGGTGAATATGGATGCGGCCGGAATCGAGTGGAAAAAGGCGAGAAAGGAATAGGGAAAACGAATACGGGGTCTGTTGTTGTTGTTTTGAAGAACGAGTACGGATACGAGAACGTTTTTTAGAAGTGCGGAATATTTTTCGGTTCATGGCTTCCATGAGCCGTTTTTTTACGAAAAAACCGCGTGTGTTTTTTCGGCGGTTTTTCTCGTCGCGCCAAACAGGAGGACGGCGGTTTCTGGACAAGCCGCTTTCGTTGGTCGTCATGCCTCGGAGAGAACGCGTCGGAGGGCGGGAGGGTCCAGTTTTGCCCGCGAACGCTCGAACGCTCTCGTCCCGATCTTCGCGCACGGCGTGGGTGTGTCGCTTGGCGGAAGTGGCGCGGTTCGTACAGTATACACCTTCCATTTGGTCCGCCTCTCGTCTCGAACGGCGGGTCAATCGATATAAAAATCAAG
>Ga0272412_1000359_pt1 | contig 13230 bp, 4 predicted proteins | sample WWTPWeurt_MetaT_FD_193540 | JGI IMG/M metagenome (GOLD analysis project Ga0272412, IMG submission 193540) | Metatranscriptome of activated sludge microbial communities from WWTP in Nijmegen, Gelderland, Netherland - WWTP Weurt (Metagenome... | ecosystem: Engineered > WWTP > Aerobic digester >...
AAAATTATTTGACTTAGACCTAATAGTTAAATCCTTATAAAATGCTTAGTATTGATAACGGAATCCACCCAAGTGAAAGCAGTAATAGATAAATTCTTTCTGATAGGCAATAGACTGATGGCAACAAAGTTCAATACACGAAAATAAATGATATGGCTTAGGAAGAAGTAGCGAAAGATGACCGCAAGACAAATGAACACAGTCCCAAACACAAGAATTTCGTGGAAAGAGACGATTTGAATAAAGTTTTCAAGAAACGGTATAAAGATAAATATGACGCTTTAGAAAAATAAACAGAAGAATTTTCTGAAGACTAAAAAAAATTGTTTGATTCTGATAAGAAATAGAATGATTATTAAGAAAGTAATGAAAAATGTAAATCCGAATGTTGTAATTGCCTAAACGATCCCATAAGCAAATACTTTTTAATCAGAAAATTAAGTAGATTCATAGTGCATTTGATTTTATTTATAGGTTTTGGTTTAATTTTCACCTTAAGATTTGTCATCTCTAAAAGAAATATTACTTATGATATTAAGCTTTCCAATTCCAACCCCACTAGAGCAATTTATATCAATATGGAGATAGCTAACTGCATAGTCAACTTGAATCCAGAATTGGAATCAGGGAACACTGCTTTCAAAGTATTTGTTAATAAAAAGAATATGTTAATAGGAGGAGAAGAGCGAGATGGCGAAAATATTTACAAAACCAATTTCGATGAATAAAATGGGGTGTATAACTTTCACTTCTTAAGTTCATTCCGAGACTTGAAATTTTGCATTGTCCATATCAAATTTGGTAAGCATTTAGCTGCTAATGGATTAGCCAGGTTCACTTATACATGCGAAGAAGACTAGAAGTGCTATTTTGTTTAGAACAATACACAATTTATTGTTCAATAAATGATTTTCATGAGTCTGGGCAAGCGTGGATCCATTAATGCTAACTTTGGTAACCTTGTAGTATAATAGTTTTATTACAGCAGTGAAAGCTATGGATCGTTGTTCTTACACAATGCTAATATTATTGATAAAGCTAATATTACAATAAATACTGGTACAGTTGTAATTTAGTAGACGAAAGAATTCGAGCTGGACTGGATTAATAATGCGCAATCTTTCTGTTTTTCCTCTCCTTTCTATAATCATATCGAATAAAGTAAATGGAACTGTGACCTATCAGATGATTCTGGTATAAATGACAAAATAAATGATTGCAAAGGAAAGACTAGATTTTGCAGGGATAACAACCAATGCACACCTTCTGCTGTGATAACCGTTGAAGTAGATTCTGGTAATATCTATGCCAATCTACTAGATAAGGTTTACGCTGATGTAGATTCTACAAGCCACATTCTGAAGAGTAAACTGCATATTACTAAAAAGTTGGGCTTTGAAACAAAATTTGAGAAATAGATAGACAGTATTCGCAACAGTACCTCTGATATAGACGCAATCTTTAAACTAACATTGGGTCAATAACATCTACAGACCACCTCCACATCCTATTGGGTATTTACTCAAAACCCAGGGTTTATCTATTTAGGACCATGGATTATGTCTACAATATCAATGGACCTACTATCATCTGATATCTATGAGATGGAGGGATTTATGATGCCTGGATTTTGTCCTTATAGACCTTCTATTACCATTTCAAAATATAATTAAATGAATGAGCTATTGGTAAATAAATTTGGCAAGACTAATAAAGGAAAATTAGTGTTTCTTCATCCTCCAGTAAGGCCTTTCCCCAATAACACGTAGGAAATCAGTTCAGGAATAGAATTGTATTAGAAGAACATGTAGTTTAAGGAAAAATGGTGTGAAGTATAATACTAAAAAGAAGTGATAGAACTACAAGAATTAACTATATTCAGCAATCCCCTACTCATAGCAACATTGTTTGTATCTATCGCCGTTGCAATAACAATATCATTGATATTAGTTCTGATTTGCAGGGTAAAACTGTTTATTATCAATTAAGAACTCATAGACACCTGCAAACATCATAATAAATACAGTTAGCTGATTCTTAATGAGAGGCAAAGACAAAAGAAGTTGGAATTAGAGCAATATTAAGATGCCCGAGAAAATCTAGGCAGCCTGGAGCAAGATTTAGAGCAATAAGCTTTTCAAGCTAATAAGAAAGTTAAAAAATCCTATCCGATTCCAAACATTTAAAGTATTTTTGATTACTATGCTTACATTTCAGTTAAAAAATACATGATAAAATCAGCGAAATCCTTCTATGCTATAATGTTTCGCCTCTGCACTTAAGAGGAAATCTAGCTTATGAAAACAGGTGAACTCAATGTTGACGAGTATCTACACATTAAGGAACGTGATCTTAAAGACCTCTATTAGCAATATTGCTTTCTTAATCACTTCCCTGAAGAAGAGTTGAACTCCAAATATATGGTTAAGCTTCTCAAAGACAAGTATGGATATATTTTCGAAAATGATGAGGACCACTCACAAGTCTTCGTTAAGCTCATTGAGAAAAATAAAAAGCTGATTCCTAACTAGAAAGATATTGGCCGAGTGGACTCCCTAAAATTGTTCATAAGCTGCTACTATAGTGTAACTGGCCTGGAGAGCGACACAGAGTGGGTAGAGGATTTCAAGAACAAGTATAACAAATTCTGTTAGAAATATAGAATACCTGTAGAAATAATTCGCCCTCTGTAATTAGCAGAAGAACATGGAATTCGTGTAATTTACAAAAGTAGTTTATAGCTTCGGCAAATTAATGACATAGACTTCAGTACCAATCAAACCAGTTATTTATAAGGAGGGAAGCTTGATATCTTAAAAATGGAATGGAAGTCCGCAGCTACAAAATAAATTTACTTTATTGACAAATCCTAACTGGAAACACATTTTGATATCATAGTGAACCCAAATTACTACTCAGAGATGAACAACAAAGAACTTTCAGCTGGTAACCACAACAAAAAGAAGGCAAATTTCAATGAATCAGCTAATTATACGGTAAAAAAGACTATCTTATGTGAAAAATGGTTCTTGACTGATCTTATGATAGTTTTATTCTTCTGTACTATTTATGCTACAATGGTTATTCCCTTTTTCTTGTCAGTCATCATTATGAATTTAGTATATTCCAAGTTCTCGCTTAACTATCCAAGTGAATAGTTTACGAAATAGGACTTAAAGTATGATACTCTTAATTTTTTTTATGAGATCCTGAACCAAGATGCAAGGACAAAGGGGTTAATGTATGGAACGTTGAGCTTCCTTCTTTTAGTTCACTTTGACAAGATGTGGAAATACTTTAGCAGTAGGTTCCCAGAAGATATATCGTTTCTTTCTAGCCAAACGGAAGATTAATCATTTTGGCGCAAATTATATCATATAATTTAGTTGATTGGATTTTTTCTAGCCTTATTTATTTTTATTTTCTATTTCATTCTAGTAATGCTTTGGCTCCTATTAGGAGGAATTATCAATCCGGATAAATATCTGGTTTACGCTACTGCTGTCATTACTCTAATAACCACAGTTGTGTAAAAAGTGAAAAGTTTCTCAAAGCTCAACGTGGAGGCAATGGAACACATTTCAAGAGAGGTCAATGACTATTTCCTAAAAAATACCAAAGACATTGTTCAATATCTAATCAATGAAGTACAAAATGATGAATTGAAATAAATCAATAATTTGCCTGTGGATAGTGGAGAATTCAAAGACCTGGAAGATTGTCAGGGAATGAACAAAGAAGTGTAAAAATTCAAAAATAAAGTAAATATATTTTTCAAAGACCCTACCAAGTATATGGAGCACCTCAGTAATGGAGAGGTGATCTATCAAGCTTCTGATAAAGCTGATGTAAAGGATATAAAACTATAAATGAATGATATGAAGGAGGAGTTCTTGAAGCAGGCCAGAACTATCCTTGAAGAGAAGTGTAAAGAACTGAACATCCCCAACAAGCTTTTCACCATCTTCGACAAGGCACTTTTCCAATAGAGTGAGAGTATAGAGAAATAAATAAATGAGATATTTATGGAAACAGAGTCCTCATAAATGAGTGAAAAGCTTATTCGTTGGATCATCAAGATCGCATCAGATAAGGATTTTAAAAACTTGCAGCCTGAGGAGATGAAGCTGCACGTCAGTTACCTTCGCGACCAATTAATTGACTCTCTTTTAGAAATAATAATTCCATAACTTTTCCTCAACGATAGCTAACTAAATATATACAAGAATGGACGCTTATAATTATAACAAAACAGTTCATCTCAAGGTTTATAATCAGACAAGGATAAGGAGTAACAAGATTAGGAATAGATAGAAAAGAACCTAGATAAAATCTAGCAAGTCTTCCATAAGTTTTTGCTGATGATTAGAGTTATAGAGAAGAACGATCAAGCAGCTCTACTAAAATTTGTTATTGATATTATGCTTCTGTTACCCAAAGATAATTCTTGGACACAAAATAAAGATTCACTCTTTATGTTCAAATGCCTTAACTTGCTTCTTCAATTAACAACTGGATAAACTAATACAATGTTGCTTAGATAAAACTGCTTAGAGGCATTAGAAGTACTTAATATTCCGGAGAAATTAGGAATGTTCCTCTCACTTGTTCTTTCGCTTAACTCGGAGAGCAGTTGGTCATTTGGAGACTTGAAGATTTCAAAGCAATCGGAGCTTTGGCAGTTTATAAAGCAATTTTTAAAGGAGTTAAACTATCCTAAGGAAGTGGCTTCTTTGTTCACTTTCTTTTTCTCATTCATCTTTCAAATAACGAAAGGTCAAAATCCAAACATAGAAAAGCTGTACAAAGTCCTAGCAAAACAACAAAAAGTTGTTGTTGCACCTCAAACGAAAGAATTTATACGCAATTCACTCAATTTATAATAAATCATTGTTAATTCTGGTTCAAACTATTGTAACTCCAACAAAAAGCTCTCCTCCAACTCAGGGGTGTAATTAGATTTCATTTAGGAAGTTGCTTCACTTGGAACAAAAAATTTCTATTGCATTTTCGTTTCCAATCGTATGGAAGAACTCTATTCTTCTTCCATAATAGATGTGCTCTCCAAAGATATGCGCATTAATCCCAAAATCTTATTAGGTTTGGTAGCCTTATTTCATAAAGAAGAGGGATCCATCGCAGAGCAATGCATTGATGCCCTCATTTCTGAAATCACTTAAACACTTAAGATTAATATAGTGGCTTCCAAGAAAATATTACTTAGCTTCATTCGAATTGCTAATAGTACGTCACCTTTCGAGGTGGAAGCCATCTTACATAATATTTTGGATATGCATGACGAAAGAGCCAAAGAAGTCATAGTGGGTCTATAAAAAGCCTTCTGTTAAATCAATGATATTAAAACAAGGCAAGATATTGATCCAATTAGTCATAAATCCTTGAGCGAATTAAAGCAATTCATAAGCAAACCATTTTTTGCAATTAAAAAGAAATATTTTACTTCACAAGGTAAGAAGCATAATTCTAACGATTTACAACTTTCCTAGGATATTTAATCTGTTCTCATTGATTATTTTTCTAATGAAAATGTGTAGAATGAATAGGAGGATGATAGAAGCTCACCTAAATAAAAGAAACAAGATGTGACCAAAGGCAACAATTATAATTTCTCAAATAGATAGCAATCACGTGTGCATCCAGAAACTGAAGAAAACAATGCAGATATATAAAAAAGAAAAATTCTATAAAAACGCAAAAGCTTCAAATAATAATTATAGGAAGATGACTTTTAAGATGAAGAAAAGGAAAATCTCAAATAAAATACTGATTCTGACAATGAAGACGATGAAAATGATATAATGCAAAGTGAAATTAATGTTAAATCATACCTAGAAGTGATGAAAGATATCAGCAATAAAAAACCTTTATTTATGTTTGACTCTCTCTACAAAGAAGTTAAAGATATCTTCATCTGCAAGGAAGCTGGTATAAGATAGTATGAAGAAGCTCAGTTTGTTGTTGATTGTATATGCGATTTCCTTAAGCTTAGATACCAGCAACGAAACCAAAAAGATGATGCTGAATCATAGACTAAGAGAGACTATCTAGTGAAGAAGGTGTGCGCCACTTTGGCTAAGACTCTAAATCTACCTACAATATCATTTACACATTTTTTCAATTTGCTTCTTATCAACCATAAGTCTTTTGATGCACTCTATTATTTCATTACGACTCAGAAAGAGAACATCTTCATCAACCCTGCTTTCTTCAAAGAGGATGCCATCGTCTAAACTTCAGTGAGATAGGTGATCGAGTACATTGAATAACAAGAAAATATCATTTCTAACACCAATTTCACATAATTGGAAGAATATTTCCCTCAATTCACTATTAAGTATAAACATCTGATTTTGGACATGCTTTTCCGCTTTGAGAAGTCACAATCTCGTGACATGATGGCCAGTTTTGCATAAGAAGTAATAGAAAATCTTAGAGCCAAACCCATCTTTGCTAACCGTTAGAATTTCATTGATGATATTGAGAAGATTGTTTATTCTCTTATATTTTTCCGAAATTTGGAATTCAGAGATTTTGCTAAAGAAATAGTTGAATATGAAAGCGATAACCAAGTGCATAATAGCAATAAAATTACCAACAATCCAGACATGATCCACTTGCTAAACAGGGCTGACGATTTCTTGAAGGGTGTCCTGAATGGAAACCAATATCTCGTTGCATAAGTTGTTGCTGAAAAGTTCATTTTACGGAAGAAATTGAAGATTGCTGTTGTTCTAATTGCATTGTTGCAAAACCGGGCACTAAGTACAGACAATGGTGGAGTAGCTGAAGGTGGAGATGGAGGGTTTAACTTAGAAAAATCAAACGATCCTAATTTAGGTTAAGGTGGAGATAACAGTGATGAGATAGATCATAATTCAAGCAATAAATTTAAGAAAACTATTTAGAATTTCCTAAAGAAGTAAGGCTTTAGTAAGTTCATCACCTTCTTCCCTTACTTAAAGTACTACTTTACATCAGACCCTTTTACCTTTGCCAAATTCGCTATTTATGTTTTGCGTTACTAGTTCTCCTTCTAGGCGCTAACTGAAGAGTAGGTTGATACTTTATTTTCTTTGTTCTCACCTGAACCGCAGTTTGAACAACTTTCCCTTTTACTCAAAATAAGCTCTTATAATATGGAGATTCCCCATTTAATAGCCTAACTCATCTTTGACAGTAAAAAGGATAAAGTAATCATGGCATTTTGTGATTCTCCAAACATGGGACCTTTATGTAATTGTCTAAATGCCAGCTAAGATGAATTCATCATCCTCCTAAAGTTATTTTATCGCTGCCTCTCCAATGAGGACCTTGACACTATGTTCAACATTTTTTCCCTGAAATCTCATTTCGATTGCAGTTTTGTGAAGGGCCTTTATAGCTTTGTGGCTCCGCAATATTTGAGGAAAGGTTGGAAGAAATTAGGAATGACTTCGATTTTCAACTCGGGATTTGAACTGCGAAACTAGCTTATTTTGAAAATGTTCCCAGATTATCATGAAAAGCACTTCGCAGCCATTGAACTCGTGCACAACATTAAGAAAGGCTATTGGTTCAACATTATGATAATGAGGGATACATTTCCCATATTCCGGGAAGCGCGCTTGTTTGGTGGGAAGCGGTTAATCAGAAATCTGACTTGCTCAATTTTGGGATTTATGAAAGCTGAAATGAACTAGAATAGCTTCGACTACATAAAAACTAATTTAACTCAGATATTTAAAACTTTTCACCAAAAAAAAAAAGCTCAAAAATGATTGGATCACCAGCTTTTATGTTCTGGTACACAATGCCAATCTTAATGAACATGTTTTTATAAATCATTTGATTGCTGAAGAAAAAGAATTAGAAAAAAAGAAAGAATGTTTCGGTCCTATCTAATTTTATGAGGAAATATTTATTCGAAATTTCGATTTCGACATTGATTATGACACCATAATTGTAGATCTTTTGGATAAAAAGAAATTCGAAAAAGATGACAATAAGAGCCAAAAGAGTGGAAAAAGCAAGCAAAGCAAGGCCAGTTTAAGCTAAAGTAAGATGAGTGATCATTCTAATCAACAATAAAAGTATGAAGAAGAAATATAAGAGTAAAAAATAACACTTAGTTTGATACAGAAATTTAACAGGATTCCACTATCCATGAAATATTAATTACTTGAATATGAATTTCAGAGGAATTTACATAAGAGTAAAACATTCTCATAATTAGAAGAGGGAGCTACACAAAAACAAGACGATAACAAATATAAATTTGAAAGCGTCTTCTAGCCAATCAATATTGATGAATTAGATAAAATTGAAGTAAAGCTTTCTTAAAATTAAGCTGGCTAAGACTACGGTCTTGAAGGAGTTTCATAGTAATAAATTGATTTTATTTCTAATAAAATGCCAACTTTAGCATCAACAAAAATCAAAGATCTATATATCGGTATACAAAAATAATATCAAGAAATCCACGTTCGCCCCAACGAAAAGAAATTCATCATTTATTATCTAATACTGTATTCCAGTCTTCACAACTTGCGTCATTTGGAAGAAGAACGCACTGAGATTTTGAACTAGTAACTAAAAAAGGAAAAGTTAAAAAAAGATAAGAAAAACACATAGGGTAAGACAAAAAAGGACCGCTTTCCTTATATCTAAGCTTACTATATAGTAAAGATCTTCCTAGAAATGGATCTGATATTCAACGCAATTGATAGATGGGGTTACTTTCAGTATAATGAAGAATTCTCTACATTCTAGAAAAACTTGGTGGAATAATTTTTCTTTTTGGGTCTCTTTGCAGACAACTTCTAACATTAAGATAATACTAATCAGTAAAATAATTAACAATAACAAGAAAATAATAATAATTCAGAAGGTAGGGAAGGAGGAGAAGATGATCAACAACAATAGAAAGGTGAATAACCTTTAAAGAAAATAAAGATCAAGAAATAAATTTTAGAATGGTTTTTGAACAGAGTATTCCCTTCATCATTGAGAGATATTTTTCTTAAATATCAAGAACAAAAGTAAATTAATCTAAACTTTAACGATTTAGTTGTCAAAGAAAACTATAGATTTTACACTAAGATGACCTATGCACTATTTACCACAGAGTAACAATATTAATAGCTGCTAAAAATTCGTTAGCAACAAAAATTGAAATCCATTTAATAAATGAATGTGTAACTACAAGATGAAAATATTAGCAAAGACAGTATATTTGAACAAAATCCTCTTAAACGAATATTCGCCCTTGAAGAGGCTGAAGTTTAATTGTATTTTGATATAAAAGAAAAATTCTATGAGTTAAAAGATAAATTCTTTATTAAGGAAAACAAAAAAAGAAAAAATATATTAGAACAAATGCAGTAGATTAGCTTACCATTTTTATATCTATTCAATCGACGCATTGATCAGTTCGAAAAAGCATTACTCAAGATGAGTTCGAAGCGTCCAGGTATATTAGGAAACCAAAATGCAATTCAATTCATTAAGAATCTTCTAGGCTCAGCTGTATCACAGTAAGATGATGTCAACAATTTTATGCAATTATCTAATCAGATAATTAACTATCTATGCACTACTTGTATGAATTCAGATGTGTACAACATTAAGCTATTCTTGAAAGTAGTCTTGGCAGACAACGCAACACAACTGGAGCTAAATGAGCTGGTACAGATTATCATGCGTGATAAACTTGACCTATTCAACGTAATAATGTTTATCTATGGACGCTCGTAAGTGGATCATTATAAAAATCTTAAAATCAATAATATCTTTAACTACTAAAAATTCCCGATAACCAATTTATATGAAAAGAGTGAATTTGAGGATATCAAAGAAAATAATTACGAGGAGCTAGCTAATAAGAAAATAAAATAAAAGGGAGGCAGACAAGGAGGCAGTGAAAATGAAAAATAATTTGTAAAAGTTCTTGAGAAAAAGAAAGCTCGTCGTAAATAAAGGATAAATTATCTCTCTTTATGTCTTAAAAAGCTTCTTTCAAACCTCCTTATTAACAATGATATGAATTAGTATATTATCACCCTTGTCCTTTGTTATTGTGGTGAAGCAGAAGCTTGGATGGATCTATTTGATAAAAAAATGAATATTTATGACAATAACAAAAAACTGTCAAAATTCCTATTCAAACTTCTCTGCATGTTCTCATAATATAAACTACCTCGTAATTATACACAAGAGGATCTATAAAACTTGTCAGTCTTCGATATACTAAACTATCTTGAGCAGTTTAACTTGATGTCTATTATTAAGTTAGTAATTAAGAAGGCTCAAGTTTAATCTACCACCGTCGATGGGCAAGGAAGCATACAGAAGAGTTATAAAGATGATAAGTACACTAAATATAGAAAAGATCTGGAGGTTGTAATCAACGTATTCTCGTGCCTTTCTAATAAGACTTCGGAACTAAATAAAAAAAATTATTATAAGGTAGCCTAATTTTTATTAGAGGATGTTGATTAAAGCCTCTATAAAAGTAGAATTGATTAAGAACAGAAAAAGTAGTTAACAAAGTCTCTTAAATATGCTATTAGACTAGCATTTTTAGAATTTTTGAGTCAAGACCAAAAGAAGTACCGCTACGAAATATATTAAACTGTGGATAAGTTCAAGAATATCATTAACATTGGTTAGGATTTCGGTCAAACACATATTGATTAAAAATTACGTAGTAATATTTACCAATTGATTGACCTAACTGCTAATTTGATCTCTGGATACAATGAAAGTCTATTATCCAATCTTATTAAGCTTGTGTCTGCCGACTCTAAATAGATAATATTATTTGCTTCTTTATGGATGTGGTGTAATTCCAAATATAATATCTATAGGGATAATGATGCAGCTAAGGAGAAGGATATCGAGAAAGATATCACCAACATTCTTATGTTGATGTTCCTAAATGAAATGGAAAAGTTCAACATAAAATCATAAAATTCTATTACAAATAATATTTAAGATGCCAATGCCTTATTGACCAATATAGAAGAGCTGTAAACATTCTCTTCACTCAAAGTATAGGTTTATAATAGGATGAATTTCAACAAAGTAGACTTGGAAGAAAAGAAGTTAAAAGAAAATTATCTTCAAAATTTTAAAAAATTAGAAAATAAAAAGAATAACAACAACTACCCAGATTTAAAAGATAGCTCCTTCTCCAATTCTTATGATGAAGAGTACCAGAATCAAGAAACTTAAAATGTAAATCAAACACAGTAACAATAGCAAACTTTAGATGTTCTAAAATCTATTTCTAACAGCCTAAAAATCTTTGAGACACCTCCAGACAAAATGAAGAACAGTTTTCTCACATCTGATAATTTTTATTGGCTCGGAAAATAGTTTGCCCTATTCATTTAGAATACTATGAAATCATTGAAGCCTTAAGAGTCGATAGCCTTCAACATGTTAAAATAAGAAGTTTCTAATATATTAAAAATCTTAGATGATCTTGGTCCTCTAAAGTAAGTTTTGTATGCTTATATCAAATTCATTATAAATTGCACTGGTATGTTTGATACAAATATATTATAAGCGCTTCTAAGGTTCACTTCAAATAAGTCTGTTGCATAAGCTTATCCTGAACTAGTAAGTTTAATTTAGAAGTTCGTTGGCAATATCTCTTCTATTACCTATAAAGAAATGGCCTAGATTCTTGATGAAAATCTCTAATAAATACAGCCAAGTGAAGAATCTTAGCAATGGTAGCAGCAACAAAAATAGTAACAATAATCTCAAAAATAACTAGCTAAACAAGTTACTTAAGTGCAGGAATAAGCTTAAACATAGCAAGATAGCAATCAAAGTCTACTCAGACAATGCTTGGAAATTACTATTCCTCTTCTATTTTTGGGTTACAAACAAATTGTAAGACGCAAATATTAGGACACAGCTGCTTTCGACGATTAATCAAAAAAGACAATTGAAGGGATAATATAATCTTTAAGTGAATTTTATCGTAAGATTAATATGGATGAGACTTTAAAGGAATGTATGCAAAAGCTCTTCCTATTGATTATTAGCATTGTTTAGGGAAAAGATAAGCACGAAATAATATATCTAAAGATGAGCAAAAAAGGTGACAAGAAGCCTACACATGATAATCCAATTATTAATATTGTTGAAATCTACTCTCGTTATCTTAATTTTTCTGTTTATAAACAAAAAGGGAAAACCAACGTAAATGATGTTAACCGTTTTGAAATGATCCAAAAGTATTTCAGTGTGTTAGAATATGTTTTAGTAAATATTGAAAAATGTTTCCTTAACCTTTACTTATCCAGTGAATCTGGAAGCAAGATTACTAGCAGAATTGTGTCAATCATCACAGAATTTCTTTCATAAAATGATTTATTTATGCAAAACAAGTAGACCTATTCAAATAAAATCATTGAAAGTATTATAAGTCTAGTCAACCAGGACTTCTAATAGTTACAAGAAGAATTTTTCATCATGTTTAAAGTCAGTTCAGCGGATGCTCAGAAATTCAAACTAATCATGCACCAATACAAGAATCAGATAGAAAACGCAATAGAGCACATGAAAACATAATAAAAGATATTTTTTTAGAAAAATAAAACTCAGAGTAAAAAGACTCGTTTACTTTAAATCTAAAAGAAATTACATAGAAACTAAAACCTTTTGAACGAAGATCTGTACTATCTTTTTGACACTAATAATGATGGGACAGTTTCGCTAAATGAGTTTAGACTAATCCTAAAAAGACTGGGCATTATCCTTTCTCCCCATAAAACTGTCGAAATATTTTCTCATGTTAAAGAGCCATCTTTCATAAAAGCCGTAACAAATAAATAAGCAGTCATGGATCTAAATCTGAATAAAGATGAATTCGAATTGGCTCTAAAATTTATATAGAATTAATGCATCAACATCACAATGTATAGATAAGGAATAACAATTGAAATGATTACATTCTATATCATGTATTTGTTATTGCTTCTCTTAATGGTATTTACATTTATTTTCCTTGGAGTTCAAGCATTCACCATTCCAGGATCTTTCGGTTCTATGGTTAATTCCACTTTCCCAATTGCTGGAGGTTTAGGGGCCACTTCTTCTGTTAAGAAAAACAACGAAAAGGTAAAGAATGAAGAGAACGTCAAATTGAACGTCAAATTGAGTATGAAAACAATTCAAGCCAATAACCTATGATATTTTTATACTTTATAAATTGCC
>Ga0272412_1000361_pt1 | contig 13219 bp, 12 predicted proteins | sample WWTPWeurt_MetaT_FD_193540 | JGI IMG/M metagenome (GOLD analysis project Ga0272412, IMG submission 193540) | Metatranscriptome of activated sludge microbial communities from WWTP in Nijmegen, Gelderland, Netherland - WWTP Weurt (Metagenome... | ecosystem: Engineered > WWTP > Aerobic digester >...
GGTCCATTTCCAATAATAAAGCAATCTTGTTTTTGATGGATATTTTCAAATTTTCTTAGTCTCCTTGCTTCAGTGTAATGCCATTTAAGAAAACCAAGGTTCCATCCTCGCATATGCAGGTAAAATCCTATTGTTCTACGTATAGAATTCCAGTTGTTAACTTCCTTCATGGTTTTTTCTCTATTCCGTACTCAATTTTGCTATCGCCCCACCATCCACGACTAGAGCCTGCCCGGTCATAAACGAGGATTGCTCATTATTAGCCAGAAACAAAATAGCTTTGCCCACTTCATCCGGTTGCCCTACTCGACCCAGTGGATGTTTCCAACCCAACTGCTGCACCCGTCCCTGAATATCACTGCCTTGGACATGACCACGCCCTAATCCAGCGTGAAGCATAGAGGTATCGACGGCACCGGGCAACACCGCATTGACCCGAATCCCATCTTGCGCAAATTCCAGCGCCATCGCCCGCGTCAGGGCTAGTAATCCTCCCTTACTAGCAGCGTAAGCCGCAATGTTAGAGGACGTGGACACTGCGTGAACTGAGCTGACATTGACGATTGCGCCACAATGAGCTTTAAGCAATGAATGGGCGCTCCGAGCAAGCAGGAACGCCGCGCGCAGATTAACCGCCATGATTAAGTCCCACTCCTCAACGGTCGTCGCCAGCAAGGGCTTGCAAATTTGCAGAGCGGCATTATTGACCAAGGCATCCAGCCGACCTTGACGGGTCGTTACTTCAGCCAGGATGCGCGCCGGAGTCTCCGATTGGCTGAGATCGGCTTGGATAAACAACGCCACTCCGGGTAGATCGGAAGTGGGCTGCTGATCGACGCCAATCACCCGCCAGCCCTGTTCGAAAAACAGCCGCGCCGCCGCCGTGCCGATACCACCCGCTACCCCCGTGATGAGCACCACCCGGTTCATCGTGAACTCTTATTCAAGGCATCGATCAGGTTTTTAATCGTACCCTGATGCACCCGCTCCCACGCTTCTGGACTGGCGTTCGCATTATGCGGAGCAAGCAAAACATTATCCATCCAGCGCAGGGGACTGTCAGCGGGCAACGGTTCTTCTTCAAATACGTCGAGGGCGGCCCCTGCGATCTGCATAGCTCGTAAAGCAGCGACCAATGCGGGTTCTTCGGTGATGGGTCCTCGCGCAATGTTGATAATTACCGCATCGGGTTTCATCAGTCCGAAGGCAGCGGTATCCATGAGGTGAAAGCTGGTCGAATTCAGGTCGCAGTTCAGGCTAACGAAATCGGCTTGACGTAGCAGGTCTTCCTTACTGACCATGGTGATGCCGGTGGCGGCTAGAAAGTCGGCAGGCATGGCGACAGGATCGTTGCCCAGCACTCGCATGCCGAACGCCACAGCGCGCCGCACGACAGCCTTGCCAACATTGCCAACGCCGATCACGCCTAGAGTGCATTCGCGCAAGGCCCGCCCCTGCGTCTTTTGCCAGATTCCGGCTTTCATGTGTTGATCCAACACCAGCAAGCCTCGGGCAAAACAGAGTATGTAACCTAGTACGGTATCGGCAACCGGTTCACTGAAGGCATTTGGAGTATTGCACACGGTAATGCCTCGCTGCCGACAAACGACCTGATCAATCGAATCGATGCCGGTGCCCCACTTGGAGATCACCTTGAGGCGCGGCGCGGCGTCCAGAACGCGGGCGGTGAACCGATCGTCGCCACAGATCGCGCCGTCAATGTCGCCGACCCAGGGGAGTAAATCGGCTTCTTCCATGCGTTCGTTGACAGGAGGCAACACGACTTCGATGTCGTGTTCCGCTAACCAGGGGCGGTATCGGTCAATAACCGGTTGCAAATAGGTAGCGGACACCAGGATTTTCCAGCGCATGATTCAGGTTTCCTTCTGGCGGTGCAGGTAAAGCAACTCGGCAATGTGGAAATCAGTTTCCTCGTCAATGTCCCAGGCTTCCTGCCGGTCGATTTCGAACAGCAGCGGTCGCTCGCCGATCCGGTTGCGGCGCTGTTCCAAGGTGCGCCGGGTGAAGAGGTACAGGTTGGAGTTCTCTTCGTAGATCGGCGGCAAATCCTGGGTGCGCAGCAGCACGGCTGGGTTGTGGTTGACCGCACGACCCAGTTGATCCCAGAGTCGAGTTTGCAGGCGGGTGACGGTAAACAGTGAATCATGCGTGGGGTAGTTCGCCAGCAAATGATCAATGGCCCGACGGATGGTTTCCGGTCGCAGCAGGGGATTGGTGCTGTGGGTTTGCAGGTAGAAATCGGCTTCGACCTGGGTCACGTCATGCAGGAGGATTTCGTTCATCGGCACCATCCCGCCTAGCAAATGTTCGGGACGCGGGATCAGCCGGACGCCCGGAAAGCGGGCGGTGATTTCATCCTGGATCAGTGGACTGTCGGTGTTGATTACGACCTCACTGATTTGGGGACAGGCCAGCAGGCTGTGCAGGATGTGGTGATACAGCGGCTGGCCGGCGAACGGACGGTAGTTCTTACCGGGTACTCGCTCACTGTGGTGGCGCATGGGTAATAGAGCGACCAGTTTCATGCCGACAACATCCTGAGTACAGTTCGCGCTGGTGCGCCTTCAGCGCCCGCTAGCTTGAGCGGTAGGCAAATCAGTTCGTAGTCGCCCGGCACGACTTGGGATAGGTTGAGACCTTCCAGAATTACTACGCCCGCTTGCAACAGGGTAATGTGAGTCTCTGGCCCGTCGTGAAAACGCTGAACCGACAGATAATCCACACCAATCAATTGAATGCCCCGCGCCACCACCCAGTGTGCCGCGTCAGCGGTGAGGGCGACAAAATCGCGATGGAATTCACGATCACCCCGACTCCAACTCTCGGAATTACGGGTACGCAGCAACAAACGCCTAGTGTGAGGGGGCAACGCCAACCTTTCCAAGTCATCAGCGGTAATTACGTCAACTTCTGGCAACGCCGCCACCACCGCCGGACCGATCAGTGTATCCAACGCCAGCGCAGTCACATCCGCACCATCGGCCAGAAAGTGCAAGGGCGCGTCGACATGAGTCCCGGTGTGCAGGTTGCAGCTTAGATCGCTGTCGTTGCACTTATCGCCATTGATCATATTACGCCGACGCCGTAGCTCCAAGGGAGGGCTTCCTGGCCAGCATAGTAGTTCAGGGGAGAGTAGTAGAGAAATATCAATGTAGTCAGCCAAGCGAATTGTCCTTGTAGGGGAGATGGCTGTAGTCGATAATCTGACCGCCGTTTTGTGCAGGGATTTTATCCATTGCCTGACTAAAGCCGCGTGGGTAATAGAAGGTTTGCCTGATTTGGTCATTCATTGGGCCGGTTTGTTTGAAACCTCGGTAGGTTCCCCAGAATTGCATCAACCGGAATAGCGGAATGTCCAGGAGATTGTTCCGTAACTGGCGGTCGCGCCGGGCATGGTAGTAGTCGCTGGTCACGTTGCTAAGGAACAGGCTCAGGAAATTGCTGAAATAAAAGTGTTCGTGGGAAAAAATACGTTTGAGCGCTATGGCTTCGCGCCGATAGCGGTTGTAGATACGGGCAGGCGTTTCATTGTGAACGTGGATAATCTCGGCTTCGGCGGCATAGGCGATGTGGTGGCCTAACTGCATCGCTCGATTGGCCCAGTCTAAATCTTCCAAGCCCGTGAGAGTTTCATCGTAGGGGAGTTGTTCCCAGAGCGGACGACGTATGGCGGCGTTGGCGTTATTGCAGAAGGGATGGTTTTGCCAGAGGTTGGAGTGATCCGGAAACCAGTGCGCGAAAATTTGCTGTTCGGAATAGTGGGTGGTTTCGTTCCCGCGTTGCTTGCCGTAGACCAGCGCCACTTGCGGATCGGTAAAGGGGGCGAGCAATGTTTGCAGCCAGTTGTCGTACACCGGATAAACGTGAGCGCTGGCGATGACAAGGAATTCACCGGTGGCGTTGCGGCAACCCAGGTTAAGCGAGCGTCCAAAAGAGAAGTCCTCAGGTTGGATTAAAAATGTTTTGGCTGGGTAGCGGGAGGCGATAGCCAAGGTCGCATCCGTGGAACCGGAATCTACGATAATGATTTCGATTGGATTGATTGTCTGCCGAAGAATGCCGGTTAACAATCGTCCGATGTGTTGCTCTTCGTTATGGCAACGGATAATAATTGAAACTTTACTGGCTGGTTTAATCAAAATAGCTTCGCTCATTGTAACCGTTCAGACCCCCCTGTGGTTTTCGATCGAACCCTAAACCGCCGAAGGATGAATCAATAGCTTACGTGCCACAGAGCCACTTTTTTGGCAAAACGCTGTGGGGGGTCTGAACGGTTACCGCTCATTAACCTTAGCCTTATTAAACTTAATCTATTTGATCAACCAGCGGTTTTTCAATCTAATTAATACTTTTTTGAATGAGGCAATCAATTTTGAATTACAAATAGATGAATCAGTTTTTAATTCTTTTCGGACATATTTTAAGAATTTTTTTTCATTAATCAAATCGCGAAATGCAATTAGATTACCCCAAGCTTTATTATCAGCAAGTTCACAGGGGTAATGCGCCAGTCGATGCCAGTCATGACGGATGCCATAACGAATAATAGGATGCCATTCGCTGACGTAAACGGTATAGCCTTTTTCAACAAGGTAACTGGCTAAATCATGAAAAGTGTAACCTAAAGAAACTGTTTTATTATCTTCAAATTCACATTCGATGACGGTTGGCCTAAATCGCTCCCATGGAAAACCTTGAAGTACAAATAAATCATGACCTTCAGTGTCAATTTTTAGGAAGTCTACTGCGCTGATCGATTCCCCAGCTAAAACTTCGGTTAAGGTTATAGTATCAACCGTTTGTTCAAACTTGTGGCTAGGAAGAAATGCTGAAAGTCCACTCACTCCACTACTTTCTTCTGATCGATAGAAGGCTAGTCCTGAACGGGTTTCATTGCTGACGGCACGTTTATCCAGCTTTACTTGTCTTTTGTTTTGATGTTGTGCAAGACGTTCCAGCAATTTTTGACGGTTTTTTTCATCAGGTTCGAAGGCAAAAATTTTCCAGCCTTGATTGAGAAATGGCATTAATGCTGAACCATGATGGGCACCAACATCAATCATTGTTGATCCGCCTGATATTGAAAAAAATTTAGCAATGCAATTAGTTTCATCAAAATGGACTGTATCTTTTCTGGAAAAAGGACCAACTAACCTACACGGTGCTGACTTAGCGGCATCAATTAATAATTGATGCATATCGGAAACAACGTTCCACACATTGTGTTTTGAAAATGCATATTCACGTCCTGTTTTACCAAGCTGCTTTTGCAACTCTGGAGAAATTATTAAATTACGAATTTCCTCAAGAAGATGTTGCGACTTGCGTTCTTCAACTAGTTGCACACATCCTGACGCCTTTAAATACGCCATGGTTGCATTTTTAGGTGGTCCATATGCTATAACTGGCGTACCTGAAGCAAGATATTCAGGTAATTTGTTTGCAATAGAATAACCTACATAAATTTGTGAGGTTTCATCGAAATTATAAGCAATTAGTAGTGCGTCACTTTCTTGGAGAAGATTGATATAGTCAATTGCCGGAACTTGATCAAAAATTCTAATTGATTCCATTTTTGAAAATTTTTTTATCGCCATCTCTTTCCAAGGAGACCGAGTAAATATTTCCAATCTAACTTTAAGTTGGGAATTTAATTTTTCAATAACATCAGCGACATCACATATACTTTGGAACGTCATATCTTTCGCTAATGCACCAGTATATCGAATTACAAATCGATCTCCAAGAGTATAGCTTTTCACCTTAGGGGGAAAATAAATTGGATCAATAGCGTTGGAAAATGATTTAAATTCGCATCCATAGCGTTCTTGAAATGCATGCGCCATATCATTTCCGATACTAAAACATATACTTGCTTTAACTAGCATCTTTCGAAGAGATTGATCAAAGTAAACAAACTCATTGGGATTATTATTTTTAAGTCTTTCTGGCCAATCATCCATCAAATGAATAACAAACGGAGCAGCAAGAACAGTAGTTAGGCGAATTGCAAATTCATGTATTAATCGATTGTCAACTCCTCTATAATAAATAACTTCTGGATCATAATCAATAACTGCTTCCATTACTTCATTTTTATCAGTTTCAATCGCAATTATTTCTCCACATTTTCTACAAATAATCAACTGGTTATTAGAAGCATTTTTTATACAAACCAGGCGAAAATTATCAGTGGGCCAAGTTCCAAAAAATACTTCCTTGATCCGTGATGTCGCTGCAATCTCACCCATATTGGTCAAATCTACTACTAGAATACGTGGATACAATCTTTCCAATTTTTTCATACTTTAATCCTATAAATTTTCATCTCTTTAGCAAAAATAACCACGGTTACGCCATCCACTGTATTGCCATAAAACCTTTGAAATAAATTTTGGTCGAATTAAAAAAATACGCTGTAATAGCAATTCAGATATTAAATTATTTAAAGGAATATAGGTTGCAAATATGTCAACAGTTGACATATTTGAAAACTGTGCTGCATTTTTTAATTTCTTAATATAACGATAATAGATTTTATCTATTTGCTGAAACGTAATAGAATATACATTGCTGTGTGGAGATATAATATTAGGCGACAAATATTTGAATCCATGAAAATGGTAAAATATCAATGGATAATTATTTACAGTAATATTTTTTTTATAAAAGTTGACTTGACAGGAAGATATATTCCACGGAGCGAGATTTGCGCCTGGATGCTGTAATACTACTACGCCATCAAATCGTTGCGGCCAATCATCCAAATATTTTTGGTCGCCAAACTTATTATCTTCATAACGTGCATAGCACCACTCAATACATTTTTCTCTCCACCATTGCAGGCAATTTAATCCTGCCCCATTGCGTCGAAACGACATCATGCCTACATTATAAATACCAGACTTTTCTGCCAGATAAGCATATTCTCGGCTATATCGATGCTCAATAATCAGAATCGAGCCATTACCAAACTCAGCAAAGATAGGAGCGGGGTCGCTAAAAAAATAAAGATCAGCATCAAGATAATTTATTAAATTAATATTTTCATCTTTTTTGAAGATATATAAGGGCAGAGATGGTGTGCAGGTCCAGTAGTATTCGACCGGACTGCGGTTAGCGCGGGCGGCAGCGAGTCCTTCATCACCAGCTTCAAATTCATTACGCGTAATGAGACGTACGTTTGCCAGATTCAGCCGCTGAAGTACCTCATAGGACTGATCATCAAAGCAGAGTACCCACAGCACGAACGGACGCTGACAGTGTTCCCGTAACGAGTGATACAACGCCAGCCCCCGCGTCAGGTAATTGCAGTCGAAATAAGTGCAAAAGTGATAGGGCTGGCTCTCGTCCGGTATGGCGTATTCAACCGTCATGGCAATTCAATCCGTTGCGGCGAGTAGAAGGACTGAATGGCGACCGCTACCCGCATGACCTGCTCATCCTGGAGTTCAGGATACATGGGCAGGCTAAGAATCCTGGCCGCAGCCTGTTCGGAATGAATGAGATTGCCATGGATGAGGCGACCGGCGTAAGCGGGCTGACAATGCACCGGCTGGGGATAATGGATGAGCGTACCGATGCCGCAGGTTTTCAGATAGGTTTGCAGTCGGTCGCGCTCCGGCGCACGAATGACGAACTGATGATAGACATGTTCCGCATCGTCCCGGCATTCCGGCAGACCCAGTATTTCCCCGACCAGCGCCCGGCTGTAGCGCTCGACCAGCGCTCGGCGACGCTGGTTGTCGGCGTCCAGATACTGGAGTTTGACTCGCAATACAGCCGCTTGCAACTCGTCCAGGCGTGAGTTGATGCCGGGAATAGCACTGATATAGCGCTGCCGCCAGCCATATTGACGCAGTTCCCGCACCCGTTCGGCGATCTCACTATGGTTGGTTACTACCGCGCCACCATCGCCCAGCGCGCCCAGATTTTTAGTGGGGTAGAAACTGAAAGCAGCCGCATCGCCCCAGGCGCCCGTTTCACGACCGTGCAGGGAAGCGCCATGGGACTGGGCGCAATCTTCAATGACCCGCAGTTCGTAGCGACGAGCGATATCGAGAATAGCGGGCATATCGGCGGGCTGGCCGTAGAGATGCACGGGGACTACGGTGCCGGGCCGCTGGCCTTGATGGTGGTGCAGGGTGTGTTCAAGATGATTGGGATCCAGCGTGTAGGTAACGGGATCGATGTCGACCAGCACCGGTTCAGCTCCACAACGTTCGATGGCGGCCACTGTGGCCACTGCCGTATGGGAGACGGTGAAGACGGCATGGCCGGGGCCGATGCCACAGCCGCGCAGGGCTAATTCCAGCGCATCCGTGCCGCTGGCGACGCCGATGGCATGGCCTGCGCCGATATAAGCCGCAAACTCGGTTTCGAAGGCTTCCACCTCGGGGCCGAGGATATACCAGCCGCCTTCAAGCACTCGCCGCAGCGCCCCGTCAATTTCCGCTTGGTGAGCCAGATAGCCGGCTTTGGGGTCAGTCTGGGGAATTGCCGCCGTGTTCACAGGTAGTGTTCCAGATGTTGCCGATAATAGGCCAGGGTACGGAACAATCCTTGTTCTAACCCAATCTGCGGTGCCCAGCCCAGTTCTGTGCGGATCAATGCATCGTCGGCATAGTAGTCGCCGATGTCGATACGCTTGCGGTCGGCTGGAAACTGGTGGATGGCATAAGTACCCCCGTTGTTGGCGGCTACTGTCAGTTCAGCCAGTTCGGTCAGGCTGACCACCCGGTCCCCGCCCAGGTTATAGGCTTTACCGTTGGCGGTGTCCTGAATTGCGGCCAGCAGTAGGGCGTCAACGACGTCCTCGACATAGGTGAAATCACGCAGTTGTTCGCCACCCCAGACTTCAAAAGGTTTGCCTTCCACCAGCAGACGAATCCAGATGCCGAGAAAAGTTTGGCGGGCGTCCTTGACTCTCATACGGGGGCCGTAGGTATTGGTCAGGCGCAGTGCGCAGGCGTGGATATCGTAGACATTATTATAGAGGATGTGGTACCACTCGCCGGCCATTTTGTTGATGCCGTTGACGTCGACGGGGCGCAGCAGATGTTTTTCATCGACGGGCAGATAATCGGGTTTGCCGTAAATCTGCCGGGTGCTGGCGAAGACGATTTTGATTGTGGGATTGTATTTACGGCAGGTTTCAAGAATAGACAGTTGGGCGTGGGCGTTGATGTCCAGGTCGGTGTAAGGGTCCTGCATCGAGTCCATGTGGCTAGTTTGGCCCGCCAGGTTGAACAGGTAATCCTGGCCTTGGACTAGATATTTCATGCTGTGCGGGTCGCGCACGTCGGAGATGTTAACCCGCATCTGTTTTTCGAGGCCGGCGATGTTGAACAGATTGCCGCCGTATTCGGGGATGAGGCTGTCGACCAAGGTGACGCTTGTGCCCAGGTTGACCAGTCGCCGCGCCAAGGTTGAGCCGATAAAACCCAGTCCGCCAGTGATGAGGATATTTTTGTGGCTAAAAATCTGATCCGTGGGTAACTTAGACATAAGCTAATTATCCGAAATCCAAATGTTACTTGACGAAAGCGTGCGGTATATTGGGGCTGGACGGATTCACAGTAATCATCTGTCGGCCCGGTGACAATACCAGATCTAAATCCTCCATCGGCACGGCGCCCAGCAACACCTCATCGCCCAGCATCAAAGCCCCAACAAAACAGATTCGATCTTCGAACGACACCTGAATAGGCCCTACATAGGGAACTTTGTGCGATCGCCCGTCAGCGACTGTTACTTCTCGCTCGCTGGTGGATTCCAGTTGCAGTTGAATGACGATATGTTCCGGTATGCACAACATGAGCGCCCCGGTGTCGGCAAGGGCGCGCACTGTGACTGACCGCAATCCTGGTTGTCGAGGATTACTGAGTTTGATGTCCGCATAGATATGCCCCATTTGCCTCTCCCTCCAATGTTTAGTATTAACTTGCTAATTCCGATCTTAAAGCTACTCGTAATGACTGTGCCCTCTCATGATTTAATCGCCTCCATGAAAAACAAATCCGGTTTGATCACTGTTCCATCCGGGCGAGTGTCAAGATGGAATTGGCTCCAGTCGGGAATCTGGCTAGTCGTTGCGTCTTGCGGGACCGGGTTGGTAAAGCCGGCTGTCCGTAGGAGTCGGGCGAGGGAATAGCGGTCGTACATCCATTGGTGTACTTCGCCACCGAGGCGAAACCGGCCAATGGCCAACGCCTGCCGGTCTTTCTCACTCAGTAACCACGCCAGTAGACCACGTTTAGCCATGCCGGGTAATGCCCGAAGCCGCTGTATGGAAAGACGTGGCTGCCGCACGGCGAGTGTCTGGTGAGTGCGTAGCGTCCGCACCAGTTCACGGCCTTCCTCGCCGATTCGCGCATAGATGAAGGTTTCATTGGGCAGGGGATCCTGCCGCAGCCAGGTCAGCATTCCGCCGCCGCTCTGTTCGCGCGCCATTTGGTCGAAAATCTCCAGCATGATCCAGTCGTAATCATGCGCAGCGGTTTCATCGCCTGACTGGGCTGTCTCCAGTTTCTGGAGGTAGAGTCGGCAAAGCTGTTCCAGGTCAGGGACGCCAATGCGAATGATCCCACCGGGTTTCAGAACCCGGAGACATTCTTGCAGGAATGCTAATACATCCGGTTGGCGGAAATGCTCCAGCACGGCGGCGTGGTAGACGACACGACAACTCGCGTCTGGCAGTGGAATGCCTCGACTCAAATCATGCTGGATGATATGCGAATCGTTGGACGATACGTCAATATTAATCCAGTCGGGATGGAAGCGGCCGCCGCAGCCGAGGTTGAGATAGGGTGTCATCAGGATAATAGTAGACCAAGGACGCTCACGCTGTTTCAGCCACAGATTGAGTATGACGGGTGGCGATCAGTCCACGGTAAGCGAAGGGTACCGGGCCGGGTAACTTGTCGGGATCATCAAACTCGGCAATTACGTTCCAGTGCAAACTTAGAATGGATCGAAAGCGTTGCGTCGAAAATATCCAGCTTGGGTAACTGGCCGGGTAAATTTCCGGGGGGACATGCTGGATGCATAGACAGTCGGCAGAGCCTTCCCAGAATGGTGTCCGGTCGATGATCAGAAACGGGCAGGGCGATGCTAGGAGTTTGTCGAGCAGGTCGTAGGGGGCTTCCAGATATTGGAGTACGCTGCTTAATAGAATCACTTGGGGTTGCGTTTCGGCAAAGCACTCGTCGATCGAGGCGTAGAACTTGAGTTGGTGGTCCTGGAACTCGCGCCGGCCTGCCTCTACTTGACGCGGTTGCTCGATAATATTCCAGCGGACAGTACTGAGTCCTGCCAAAAATGCCCGGTTCTGAAAATAGCTGCTGCCCAGCGAGCCGCCAACATCAAGTACGTTAAGTTTGCCATTGTCACGCGCCGCGACCCACATCAGCCCAGCCAGCAGCGGCCAAGCATATTGAATTTCGTTAAACAAGACGGAATCACGTTCGTAGACCGCCTCGCCGCGTTTGACTTTACCTAGTGCATCTGTCGTCTTTTTCAGGATGATATCCGCATCGTAACCGACACTATCGCGCTGAGCCTCGGCCCAAGTCGAATAGTTGCCGACCAAACCGAGTTGGTTTGGTATTTGAACACCCTTTTCAACTAGTCGGCTTACATGGACTCGGTTGCGCAATTTTTGTATGCCATAAACTACAACTGGTGGCGTAAAGAGCCGAACAAAATCCTTTGTGTTCATGGTCTGAAACTGTTCATTTCCTGTCAGTTTCACTATAGACCGGCGTAGAAAGCGCTTGGCGCGGCTCGCCAAAGCGATTATTGGTGATGCAGATTGATCGTTTATTGCCATGGCTTGGCGATGCAACGCTGCACACTTCGGATGCTCGATTGGATCAGGCCAGTTTACCGGTATTGGTGGACAGCGCCGCAGGGGTGGATTAGCCCATTGTCCTGCACTACCTGAATTAGTGGCTAGCGCATCGAACCCGATGTGTTGCACCATGCTCCAAGGTGGGCGCAGGCACAAACCTCCTTGCAGAATATGATGATAGAGCCAGCGCACCGCCCAGATGTTTTTTCGCAGTTCTACCTCGGCCATACCCGGCAAGTCTGCGCCATAAGTGTTGCGGTCAATCCCGCACTCTTCGGCTGCTATCATCATTTGCTTGGCGGTATGGTCATTCATGCCTTTCCATGCCCGCGCCCAAGTTCCCCATACCCAGCATTCCGCACGACCATCGAAATACGGCTGATCAGTTATGTCACCGGGTGTTACGAGTGGGTGTGTCCAACCAGTCATGCTCATCACTCGAACATCGTCCTGGTAGTGGCGCAGTGCAGCAGTCAGGTAGTCGTAGGTACCGGGTACACAGATCAGATCATCCTCAAATACCAAACACATCTCGTGTTTGCTTAGAACCTCGGTTACCCCCGCCAATATGGATCGACCGAGACCCCAATTCTCGTTCCGCTCGCAAATTACGATTTCGCACCAGTCAATACCATGCAATAGCGCACGTACTTGTTCAACCAAGGGAATCTTATCTAGAGTGTGTGGGGCATCGCTAAAGGCATAAATCAGCGGTACTCGGTTATCGCGTAGACAGGCTAATGTTCGCCGCAAATGGTCGGGGCGAGCGTAGGAAAAGAGGATAATAGGGGTTATCGACATAATTTAACGTTAATTTCTTCAAATTCGATAATTACTATGTTCCATATTCCCATCTAAATAATAGATTGAATAGTTAAAATTTCTATACCACATTAGTGAATTATTAAAAATATCTTGATTTGAGAAGAAAACCTCCTGTAATGGATGATGTCTTTTTGAGAATATGGATTTGTGCCAGTAAGGATTACGAACACCTTGCAAAAGCCTGTCATTATATTCAAAGAAAATTATTCGATTAGCGATGACTACAGTAAACCATTTATGCATTCCCTTAGCCCATGAGAACATCACATCTGTCATCATTGATGGCGTCTCAAGATAGCCTCGCTTCCCAACCCTCATTAATTCTTCACATGCATTTTTAGGATTTTCAACGTGTTCTAATACATGGGAGCAAAAAACAAAATCATAGGATTTATCATCAAAAGGCAGACAATTAATGTCCGCAATTTCGAACGGCTTCCCATCAGTTTTTAAATTTTCTGCTCTATGTTGCGATCTTTCTGTATATAAATCAACTAACATAGTTGCATAAGGAAATGGATA
>Ga0272412_1000363_pt1 | contig 13188 bp, 11 predicted proteins | sample WWTPWeurt_MetaT_FD_193540 | JGI IMG/M metagenome (GOLD analysis project Ga0272412, IMG submission 193540) | Metatranscriptome of activated sludge microbial communities from WWTP in Nijmegen, Gelderland, Netherland - WWTP Weurt (Metagenome... | ecosystem: Engineered > WWTP > Aerobic digester >...
CTTCATATCAATATGAGGGTGGTAGGTGATTTCGGTGCCTTCTGGATAAATACCCAATAAAGGCGGCCTATTGACCTTAAACTGACCCTTTACTACGAATATAAATTCATTTACTGCCCAACTTGACCTTCTAACCCGTCTAGCACTAGTTCTTATATAATCTAAAGCCCACCCAAAATCCTTAGATGTGTTTTCGAGATTCTTTAGATGTACGGTTTGCTCATCGTAGATAGGCTTCGTATATCTTGCATCCAGGGGCAACGTATATCTTACATCCGTACTCATTTCATACCTCCAACTAGGCTCAAAAATTCCCCTCTCAAGGAGGGTGATTCTAAAAACATACCACGCATCAACGAGGTTACCATCTCAGTATTCGCATCCTTTACACCTCGGGCGCTGCAACACATATGGTGGGCCTTTATAACGATTGCCAAACCCTTTGGTTCAATGAGGGCCTCAATGAGATCACCTAATTGTACTGTAAGTTCCTCTTGGATCTGAGGACGACTGGCTAGATGTTGGGTTAGGCGGTTAAACTTGGACAACCCAATAACTCTTTCAGTTGGCAGTACTCCTATATACACCCTACCCACAAAGGGCATCAAATGGTGGGAGCACATGGAGTTGATACTAATGGGGCCAACCAAATACAACTGATCTAGGTTTTCTGCATTTGGGAAGTAGGTGACAGCAGGCATGGGGCTGTATCGACCACCCATTGTCTCCTTGATAAACATCTTGGCAACTCTCTTGGCCGTATTCTCCGTGTTGTGGTCACTACCTACGTCAATTACTAAGGCCCTCAAAAGGTTGGAGACAGCCGCCTCTACTTCTTGTAGATGAACATCTTGCTCCTCAACATTTCGATATAAATCATGGATGTTATCATTGGCATGTAGTCTAACACCCAGATGCTGAGCCCGAGCGAACAACACATCAGATATCTTACCTATAACCTTTACTTCATTATTCTGCATTTTATACCTCTATGAATTTGGACAAAATATCGGGCCTAGAATTAACGATCAACAGGCTGCACATACCGTTATACTCGAAATAGTTGAAGAAGTTGAAGGTACCTAACAACTTAATCGGTATCTTAGCCGCCAACAACTCCTCATAGGTGTGGTAGGTGTAGCTGATATTTGTATAACACAGGTAGGTTGGAGTATAGGAGATATTACTACCTACCGCAACAAAACCAACTTCCTTGTTATCTGAATCTAACAACCTATAAACCTTAAAACCTATAAACCTAAAATCAATGGGTTCCAATGAGTAGGATAAACCAACCAAACCTATAGTGTAGATGAATATCTCATTGGGTTTATCCTTCAAAGATAGCTTCACTATGGTCTCAAGGGGTATAGATGATAAAATGGATAGGGGTATATCCATTTTATACCAAAAGACCGGAGGAGTAAAAGTGTAGGTTATTATCATCCTCCCAATGTATGTACATGCAAGTATCCTCAACATAGGATAATGGAAGGGTTTTAATTGAACCTAGCTTGAGTAGCAATTCACCTAGGATAGACATCTCACACTTGAAGATAGTCTTCGAGGGTTCGACAACATTGGTTGCGGATATCTTCTCAAGTACCTTTCCGTAGGAGGATGTAACCCTCAAAGAGACTGAGCCATCTGATACCACCATCTCAATTGGGATACCTTGAGAGTAAAAGGTGATTGCATTACCAAAGATGGTATCGAAATCTTCCTTACTGACCTCAGCTTTAGTGGCCTCTTTTTCCATGAGGTCAGATATGAACTCCTCGATATTATTTACCTTATCTTCCTCAGTACCTGAGTCAGGTTGAATCAAGGGTTGAACCAACCTGAAATGCTTGTTGTAGGCGTAAATGGAACTGGAACTAAGTGTGAGGTTGAAACCACTACCACCAGATACCGCTTCAATTGTGGCAAGAGAAGCTGGCAAGAGTGCTACAGTAGCCTCCATTCCTAGGTGCAGGGTTCTATCCTCAACACACGCTAGGTGGAAGTTGTCATAACAAATAGCCTTTACTCCGCCCTCTTTGATCTGGAGGTAGATTGGAAGTGGGGTCTTATCCTCATAAGCACCGCTCAACACTACGCGGTTTGTTAGCTCGTAAAACTTCTTGACCTTACTACCATCCAGCTTGATTTTTAGATTGGCTTCTTCCAATTGGATAGCAATCTCTTCATATGGGATGGTAGTAATATCCCCATTGTAGCTTCTGCCTTCGGTAGACCTAAACTTTAGGCTATTATCCGTAAGCTTAAACTCCATAACCTTTCTACTTTTGATCGTACCCATAAATTGCTCAATGGGTAGAGTAAATTTCCCTGTGGCCTCCACCTGCACATTGACTAGATGGAAGGTACAGGTACTTATTTTGTTGGTAGCACCTAGTTCTACGTGCTTCTCAGAGACTACTACTGAGACGTGTTCGACTACTCCAAGAGCTTTCTTTATGTTGTTCAGAGCCTTGGATAGCTCCTCACACTGTATCGTAAATTGCATAGAAATTACCTCACGTGGGTTTACAAAACGTATTTACAAAGTCTATCTAGCGGATCTGGTAAGATACCTATCTATTATGGAGCAAACTTTCAGGAAGTTGTAGTTGTAGAGAGACCCCCACTTACGGACCTTACTAAGGATGTATGAAGGATGGATCACAAGCAACTCACTCTCTGCTAATGGAGCGATGTTGTACATGAATGCAGAGTCGTTCTTAACGTCAATGATACAGTCTGACCATAGTAACATCAGAGCTGAACCTGTATACACAAGGCTAAGGTACATCATTCTATCCTTCCTAGATAGAATAATTGAGGGTCTCAGACTCATGTATATCAGAGTCATTGCCCACACACCCTTCATCTTGCTATGGATACGTTTATAGGCCTTATTCGCATAATTAGAATCACCATCATTAGAATCATGCCTATTAGAGTTGAACTTGACCAACAACTTAGATGCCTCATACCCAGCACCTTTAGGGGTATCTAAGCTAGTCAGATCATCAATCTCAAGGGTATTCAGTATTGTACCGTTTACCCAGGCTGTAGCAACACTATTACGACTAGGTATTTCTATACTTTTACCCTGATCCGTGCTTGCTACAAAGTAGACTCCGGCTCGTATAGTTTCAAAGGTGTTTAAACATCTACCTTCTAGATCACCAACAACGAGAAACTCCAAATCTGTACATACGCTACCTAAAACATCTCGTAGCTCTGGTACATTGCATTTGGATGACATGTCTAAAATTAATCCGCCTATAAACATAGTTTTTACCTAAAACCTAAAAGTACATGCGATTGAGGAATTATCCGTACTGGATAATTCCGGTTCCAAGAAACCATCATATCTACCTTTTCAGCTACGCTCTCTACTGTAGCCTTTGGTCCAGCTGCTGGAGTTAAAACCAACTCCCTGCCACTTGGCATGATAGGTAAAATCTTATCTTTAATCCAATCCAAATCCACTTGATCTGTAATAACTGCCTTAACCTGTGCGCACCTATGTCTATCCAGTACATACATGATGTTGGGTAGTAAATCCTCAACGTGATCTACTTTAGAACTTGGTGTCTTAATGTCCAGGCTTATTCTATCAATCTGGTGAAACAGATTGTAATCAAGTATAGTACCTGAGGTTTCCAGAGATACTGTATAACCTATATACTGGAGGTTGTTTACTAGGTAAGCTATTTGGGTGGGGTAGTGCATTGGCTCACCACCCGTAAGGGATACCTCTCTAACTCTACCTTGACCAAGGGACTCAATTTCCGCGATGACCTTATCTAGAGTATACAACTCAGATTGTTTCAATGACCAGGTACGTACGGTATCACAACCCGTACAACCGACTAGGCACCCACCAACCCGGCACAATATTCTAGGTCTACCGATTTCTAACCCTTCACCCTCAATGGTGTAAAAAATCTCATTGATAGGTATGTGATCCTTGGATAATTCAGATATGGATTTACCTACCTTAGTGTTGTCATACTTCAACGGTATCTTCACAGTCTCTCTCCAAGGAAAATCTTATAGTACCATTGCATTGCACATACTCCAACATATTGCCTATTAAACGGGCATAGGCCTCAGGGTTAGTTTTAGCCAAGTCTCCATCGTTACTTAATCTAATGAATCTATTTATATACTGGAGATAATGGGACTCAGTATCGTCTAGGATACCTTGCCGTTTTTCATCTTCTAGGTTAGACTCTGCAGACGTTCTATAAACGTATAGTAGGTTTGCACTAAGTCTCTCTAGATACTCTACCTCATGAGGCAACCTAACGTCAGATATTACCCAGTTAGCAGAGTTATCCAACTTTCTGGACATACTACTGGTGAAAACTAATGGGTCAATACTCTTGATAACACTACTTAGCTGGATTACAATATCCCGTCTAGTCATGAAGGGCGGTAAATTAGGGTGGCACTTATCCTTAAGATGGCGCTGAGTAAACTCCTCCTCCGGTATATCATATAGAATTGAGGCTATCCTACGCAGGGTGTCAGCAAAAGCGACCTTAATAAATCCATGCCTAGATACTAATACATCTGCAATGGTATCCTTACCACTCCCTTTTGGTCCCATAAGGCCAATAATCATGATTTCCTCCTATCACCTTTTAAGGTCTCACCGTTTTCCGACACCAGAGCTAGAGATTCTTTGATATGGACATCCATATGTTGAGATAGATACTTACCTCTAGGTGTATAGAAAGTGACTGTCTTGAATATCTTAAAGACATCCTCAGGGTCAGATAAATTCACCTCCTTCATTATTCCCTGTAATTGGGATTTTACCACCTTAGGGTACACATCTGAGTAGAAGATAGTTGAGATGTCAGCATCCCGTAAAGCTCTACTTACAATGTGATCGGGTGCAATTGGGAACTCCTTCCCGTTATAGACTGTGCAATCTATTGCCTTGCATATCAACTCAAGGTCATCCCATAAAAGGCCTAGAGTAGTTGAATTGTCCCTAACAAATTGAGAGGAGGTAGCTACATTCAAAACATCCGAGATAGAGTAACAGCTACCTGCACTGTGGTTCACATCATGAAAGATTGCGGCAAGAGCACCTAATTGACATAGACTTAACCCTGCACTGATACCCTCTGATCTATAATTAACCAACTCGGACTGAATGTTTAGAATAGTATCCAGGACAACCATCTGGGCATGTACGGAGTTGTGGTAGGGTGCAGAGTAAGCCGTATTGTGGATTGTGTATAAATCCCAGGCTGTCTCTAAACCATAATACCTTAAAGCTGCCGCAAACCTCTGATCTAAACTAGCCAACTTCATATTCAGCTCCTTCAAAAAATGGATAGTTTCTATCCAAATAATCTTTAATCCTTGGAGTATCCCAGGGTTTCCATATGAAAGATAGAGCTTTATCTACATCAAACTCTTCTCCCAACTCCTTCTTCCTATCCTCAAGTGACAACCTTATACACTCCCTTAAATGGGGTATAGAAAAGTCCCACTTGTGCATATGACTATCTGCAAATCCAATCTCTATTTCAACTTCTGTAGGTACAGTGAATTTAACATCGAAGACGCGGTTGTAATATTTCTCTGCCCCTGTAGTAAAACAATATTGGAAAATTTGTAGAGCGATCAATAGGAATCTAAAATGCACCTCCATACGTGAGGAGTCATGCACCATAGCCTCTATACCAAAAGGTAGGTCAGTCATCCTTTCACCGTTGTAGGTTGGTAGTCCATATTCATCTAGTTCAAAATACTCTAGATCTAACAAGGTGTCGTACACCGCATTCATAAACAACCATGCTGAGGTATGTACGATATCAGCCGCAACACCTTGGATAGGGGAGTTCATGGCCCTTCTATCCATTGCAGCCATTAGGTACTTCACACCCGTTAGGTATCCAAATAGATTACGCTTGCGCCCAATAAAGCTATGGGTATGTAGGTACTTTCTAGCCGTATCCACTGCCCAATCCAACCAAGCCTTGGCTACATGATAACGCTTGAAGAAGCCATCATACACCCTACGGGTTTCGGGTACATCCCTATCCGCAGCTCTAGCTATAGACTCTACGGATCTACCATAAATAGCACCGAATACAATAGCCTTAACCGCGTTACGGAGGTCAGATGTAACCTCCGTAATATTCACACCGAAGAAGATGGTACAGTTAATCTTGTGGATGTCACCTTTAAGCTGTATCTCATCATTTACAGCTTTATCACCTGTCTTAAAGTATTTAGCCCTTAGATTTCTACCTACTTTGAATAGATTACCGAGCTTGAAATCCTGTGCAGCAAAACTCCAGCAATTATGTACCAATACGGAAGGTTCGACTAAGTTTCTAGAAATGAATAGATTATGGTTTTTCAGCACCCCTATATCACCTACGAAATCTGGTTTCTCTATAACCCTAATGGATTTAACTTTAACGGATTTGATTGTCATAATCCTTTTCCCACATTTCTACAACATTATACCCAAGACTACGAAAATACTCAATACGATCACAAGTCTCTTTATATAATCTAGATGCCGTTTTATTACTAAATGGGCTGGGTTTACTTCTAGGTGAGTAAACATTAGGATTACCGTGAAAACAATCGCCATGAAATTCAAAGATGGTTTTGGTAGGCTTATGGAACCCATCTACTCTAAGGTTTGTTCCAGGTATATTGTACTCACCCCAATTATCAGCATGGCGTATTCTTATCCGTAATTTTTTAGCTACCTCCTTTAACCACCTTATACCTTTTAGGGAGTGTCGTCTACTAGCCGCACATTTTGGGCATCCAGTTTTAGATGTATTGACAATATTGTCTGGAGTAACCATCCACTGAAAATTACACCTCATACACTTATGCTTAACCTTAACAAAGGCACCTTCATAATCACCTAAAACTTCAATGTTACCTTCGTGTATTCTATTTACCTGGTCTACATATTCCTCATGTGTTTTTCTATGTTTTAATCCTCTACTTCTCTTAGCACACTCTGGACACCCGACACCCCTAAGGACATGGTTGGGTCTAACTGGGTATACATGGAGGTATCTACATTTATGGTTTATCTTAGTGCCGTCATCTATATAATGTTCAACTACCTTAATGTTTGTACCATGTACTTGCCTAACCTCAGCACAGTACTCCTTATGTGTTTTTTGCACACCCCAGGTCATACTGACTCCGTATCTATCAATATGTTTTCTTCCGGCTGTATGTCTATAGCTTCAATGTACATACCTCTAGTCTCAGACCATACTCTATGGTTCTCCGTTACCCATATACTCCCACCCTCATACTCAATCTCAAGCATGTGTTCATCCGTGGTATGCCGGCTACTAGAAATAATAGGTTGATATTCCACACGATGGGTAATATGATTAAAGGATTTAACTCTAGGTAGTTGTGGCAACTCAAGAAAATCTTTAAGTTGAATCCTACCAACCTCGGTATCGACATACATATCAAGGTGAATACATCTAACTTCGTGGGCACTTTCATCGAGTTTAAGTATTAGGTGGTTACGTTTAGCGGTAAACATCCGCTTGATGTATTTGGATTCAGCCGACCTCTGAGGTATCTGTTGTAAGGAGGGTTGATAGCTGTTACCTCTGCCTGTAACTACCTCCCAAAACCCCCACCCAGGTCTCAATTTTCCATCTACTCTACCATCCTCAGACTCACTAATCTTGCGGTAGAAAGAGTTGATGTATGAGGACTTTAGTTTGCCCAACTTACCTATACGTTGCAACGCAGCAACCTCTGGGTAATCAGCTTTGTACTTCTCTTGGAAGTCCGATCCCATAGAAGGTTTTGGCTTTCCTGTTTTTGGATCCACTGCACCGTAGGATACAGGTTTCAGCTTTAATACCTGGAAAAACAAGATTACCTTATGCTTTACAACACTTAGATCAAAGTAGTTCTTACTGATAGCCCCAAACAAACCCTTGGTAGGTATATTGGAGTTGGCACCTATTATAGCAGACGCTTTTTTAACGGCAGGTGAGGCCATCAATTTAGCCGTCTCATCTTCTATCAGCATATTGAGAGGGGACTTAGCCCCCAACATATCGAATAGGTATTTTACATCTACATTGACCCCTCTCTGCTCCATATGCCCAAACATGTTGATGTTGTTTGACATCTGGCAGGTGACAAACCTGATATAGTTTTCACGGTAGCTCTCAATCCTGCACATCCGTTGAAAGCTGGCTTCCTTCATCATAACTTCGCTCAGAGCGTAAATACTCTGTACATCCATGGCAGCGTAGTTTAGGAAACCTGGGTCACGTAGTTCCGTCTCCGCTACCCTTGATCTATCCTCCTTATTGAAGGTAGACTTCTGATAGTAAAAGTCGTTACCGTATAGAGCACATAACTGCTTCAAAGAGGCATAGGATGGACCGTAGTTTTGGAGAGTTTTGAGGTTCTCATCCAGTACATATAGCCCAGCCATCGTATCAAATAGGGGCCATCTAACTAGGGGTATTTTTAACTGCTGCCTGAATATACGGTAGTCAAATTTTCCATTCTGGACAATAAGGTACTCCGGATCCTCTTTGCTATAACTCCTACGCTCAAAGACCAGGACAGCTAATTGGTTTTGTATCTTTTCGAGTTGCTTCTGAGTGAAGGGAGAATCAATATGGCATACCGGCAGTATATAACCTTCAGTGGAATCTAGAGCAAACTGAACGGTTAGGAGCGCATTACCATACACGTTGAGATTGGCATCCTCAGTATCTACAGCGAATCTCTTAGCTGACCGTAGTCTAGCGTATAGCTTCTCCCAATCTTTAACTGTCTCTATCAGTATGGGGTTTGGTTTTACCTTGGAGATGTTGAAAGGAGCTTGCTTGAAGTATAGGCTTAACAGATTACGACACACGAATCCCAATAGGTTTGCATTGTCAGTAGCATCATCCTCATTACCTATATAACCATCGTTGTCGTCGATGGTGTCGTCTACATTCTGTACGACATAACACTTACTGATATCTATTGTATGAACTACCTTGACTTCTAGTCCATCTAGATCCAGATTACGCACCCAACCCCGCTTGTGATAAACGTCCTTGCTTTCAAACAAGGCCTCAGCCGCTATATCACCTAGGATAGCTACGTGGGTTGGTTTAATCTTCTTGATGTACGCCTTGATTCTGGAGATGGATGCCCTATTCACATCCCCATAGTAGGCTTGATCCAAGTGATAGGATTTGAAGTAGTTGAAACTTATCGCAGCTTTAGCCCACTCACGGGTTTTTCCAGTGATGTGGGTATATTGTTGGGATAACCTGTTCAGGATATTAGTTATTACTACCCCACCTTGACTACCTAGCAACTTACCATCTCTCAGGTCAGGGCTATCGACATAATTGGTCACTACCAACAATCTGTAGTCAGAATCTCCCCAAGTATTGGATATGGGTAGTTTTAAGTCAAATGGGTGGCATTTAAGCTCTAAAAGTGCTGGAGGTACTGGGTAAGAAAAGTCGATGTACCTATGACTTTTCCAACCGTTTTTGGTGTAATCCATACAGTTACCTTAAAGGTTATAAAACGTAAGCGGGAGCTTACCGCTATGGCGCTCCCGCTTAAATTTACACTTCCGATTTTCTTGCACCTCTATAACCCGGATGGTTACGTAGACTGTAATCCACCATTCTACCTAACATCCGGAGTAATTGGTATTGGAAGGATTTACAGCGCCTCACTCAGCCGCGGGAGTTGTGACTGCATCCTCTACAGCCGGCTCCTCAACTACGGGAGCTTCAACTACGGGAGCTTCAACTACAGCCGGCTCCTCAACTACGGGAGCTTCAACTACGGGAGCTTCAACTACAGCCGGCTCCTCAACTACGGGAGGCTCGATATTTTCCATTTGGGTAATCTCAGCGGTTAAATCAACACCCGCTTCGCCTCCTAGAAAATCATTGGTGTTGGCTGACTCCGGGATTGATGCGACGTAGTTGGGAAACTCAGGGTTCTGGATGTTATTGTTGTATGCCCAGAGCTTGTAGGCAGCAATTAGTTCATCAGAGATGATACCAGTAACCTCACCTTGATAGAGACCTTCAAGGGCAAGTTTGGTTTGTAGAGCTTCAATGTCGCTATTTTGTAGATGCATGGTATTTCCTTAATAATTGGATTAAAGATTATTTCTTGCTGAGTTTAAGTTGGCGGAATTCCTCCTTAACGTCAGCCAGGTTATTGATGGTAATACCATCCGTAGTCATGTTCTGAAGAGTTGATTTAAGTGAAGTCTTGTCATTGAAGAATGCTGCGTAGAAACCTTCGTCCCTTTCCCACTTGACTCCAGAGATAACTACCCTTTGAGATAGCCTGGATGCAGCAGGTTGTGCGGCGGAGGTACATAGGTACAACACACCATCTTGAATCAAGGGATATACCTTAAGCTCCTTACCTACACTTGGTTTAGACTTGCTTCTAAAGAAGTCTACCAGTTCTACCTTGGATGCTTGATCCGGATTGAATAGTTTAGACCTTCCTAGAGTGAATAGCTCAAACGTCTCTTCCAAGGATTCCAACAGATTTTCAGGTACATCAAACTTTGATGAGATAGTGTCAATTAAAGCTCTCATATGACGAGCAGATTTGACCTCGCAATAGATGTAAGGCCCTGACCACTTCTTGAAGCCATAGGACTTTAGACCACCCATAGCAGCATCAGGATCTTCGGCATCTACTATAGCAGCTAGGCCACCGTTAATCACAGATATGTAGAGATCAATTGCGTTATCCTGCTCCAAATCAACTGTTGGAGTAGGTTTCTTCACAGCTTTCGGCTTGACCTCATCAAGCACATCCAACCGCTTGATAGGTGCAGGTGCAGTAGGTGTCGGGACTACAGTACCCTTGCTGTTGATTGACTTAACCGCAAGATTGATTGCCATTGTCAGGGTCCTGACGGGGTCCATAACGACATCCTTATCGTTTGCATCCGACACTACCCACTTATCAATACCTAGGTCAGCATTGGCAATTATGTCGTACTTTACATTACCCTTCTCTGCATAAAAAGCATTCGCACTTAATTTGTAGATAGAGACACCATCTATGACCTTGTAAAGTTTGCCCACCTCCTGGGTTACACCTTGGAAAGGCATACCAGCAAGTTTTGCCAACTGCGTCTTTATATCCTTAGTGGAGGTGGTATCCTTCGTGATTATGAAGGCTGCCATCTTATCAACACTATCCGTACTGCCATCTGAGTATTCAACTCTTAAGGTACGCTTTGAGGTACGTGTGATAACACCATCACCCCATTGTGTATGAACCTGCAAGTCTACTGCGTCTGAATCCTCTAGATTGTTGATACGCAGATACTCATAGTACGGAACCAAACCTAAGTTTTCTGCTCCAAATAGATCCATACCAGCCACGTAAGGTACGCTTCTTAGGAGAGCAGAACCCGGCAACACTTCACCATCAGGTATAGGTACAAATCGCGTATCTACACTCTTATCCTTACGGTAGTTATCAAAGTCTTTTTGCTCTGCCTGCCTATAAGTCTGAAATGCTGTTAGGTGATCCCTAAGGGTGGTAGCAAAGTCATTATGGGACATGATGTTGGGCAAAGTCATTGGGATAAGGGATGGAGCTTCCAGATCCCTATACAATGGGTTACCATCGTTTTCAAACAAAGCATTTGAAACCATCTTAGACGTCAGACGTCCTATCTTGGTAATGTCAATCGTTCTGTTGCATACAACCCAGTCAAAGTAAATCTTAGTGCGTGTCTCTTTTCCTTTGAGGTTAGGGCGATTAATACGAGCCTGACCCTGTTCCAAGTCACCTGGGGACCAAACAGCTTCTACACGAATCAGTCTAGACGCATACTGTAGATTTAAGCCCGTGTTCATGGACTTTTCTACACCGATCATGACTATTTTATTCGGGTTCTTTTCAAACTCAGAAGCACACTCAAACTTGTTCTCTGCAAGGTAGTGAATGGCCTTTTCTTTCAACCCAGACGGGAGGCTTTCATAAATGATGCGAGCAGATTCCCTATATGAGGTAAATACCAGTATTTTACCCGGTATCTTCTTATCAATGTGCTCCTGAACTAGTTGTGCAACCTTCTTGGATTTCGGACTAGTTGTATCCTTAGGGTCGGATAGAGCAATCTCTCCAGCTTTATCACTGGTAGGTGCTGTTAGAAACTGTTCAAGCCTAGCCAGGTAGGGATTCAACTGCATCTCCAACTCTGAACTGTTGGATTCATCTCCACTATTCAGTTGAGCAAGCAACTCTGGATTCTCAGCTTTAAGTAGCTCCAGTGTCTCTTGAAGAATTGCTTCATACACAGACTGTTGATTGACCGTCAGGTCTTCAAAGTAGAAGCTCTCCTCAATGGGAGGTAGTAGGGCTGCCCACTCCTTACGTTTGCATACGATAACATTGCAGTGCTGTTTCATCCGTTGCATTACCATTGCTTCTGCACCGGGTTTCCAGCTTAGTACCTTGTTTCCCCTAAACTCTAGACCAAATTCATCCATGAAGGTTTCTCTGGACCCGAATACAGAGGGATCCATCAGGTTGAACTGCATGACTACGTCCGTAAGAACGTCATGCACAAAGGTACCTGACAATAATCTCTTGATTGGGATTTCACCTACCAACCTTTGAGTAGATATAGTTCTCTGAGATTCATTCTTAAGTTGGTGAGATTCATCCATGATTACGGCATCAAAGTTGAATTGCCGTAAAAATTCTGCATTCCTACCAACCTTTAACCACTCCTTACCATAGACTATTTCTTCGGTATTACCCTTGATGAAGTTGTAGTCGGTAACTACGATGGTATTGATTGGGGCTGTCTTGATTAGCTTCTCAAGTTTTTCTTCACCCCAAGCTTTGAAGGTGGCTCCAGTAATGGCGATGATGTTTAGTCTACCACCAGTAACATAGTTGGCTTCCTTGATGTAATCCTTAACTAGGTGTGACGGACACATTACTAGTGGGCGCTTGTAATGTCCCTTCTTCATCTCATACAGAATATCCGTCAGTGCTAGGATTGTCTTACCGCCACCGGCATCAATGGCAAGAATGGCAAAGGGAGGACTATTTTTTAGATAGTTGAATGCCCTATTCTGGTGAGGTTGGAAAGTAATATCCTTGGTTAAGGGTATATCAGTAGCCTTAAAGGTTTCAGGA
>Ga0272412_1000364_pt1 | contig 13158 bp, 2 predicted proteins | sample WWTPWeurt_MetaT_FD_193540 | JGI IMG/M metagenome (GOLD analysis project Ga0272412, IMG submission 193540) | Metatranscriptome of activated sludge microbial communities from WWTP in Nijmegen, Gelderland, Netherland - WWTP Weurt (Metagenome... | ecosystem: Engineered > WWTP > Aerobic digester >...
AATATTTCTGTCAATATTTTTTAACACGTCTACCAATTTGTTTATTTATATTTAATAATTATTTTATCAAAACGCATTAAAATCAAGTTTCATGAAGAATTTTGTATTTTCCATTGGATTAATACTTCTTTGCTTCTTGGGATTAGTTAGCACACGGGTTTATGGTCAAGCTCAAGAGCAAAACAAGGCTCAGAGTAAGCTTACCGAAAAAGGAGTAATTCTCTTTTTTAGTCAAAACCTGAATGTTAACGATCCGAATGATGCTAAGAAGTTAGAAGAATTTTCACTCTATCTCAAAGAGGAATACGGGAAATCACGACAGATGATTTATTTATATCAGGAGAAATCATTTGTAACGTATTTCAGTAATACTAAGCTCTCAGAGCTAGAACCTACAGTGGCCACTATCTCTCAAAAATTTAATTTTGTAAAAATTAAAAAGATGGGGGAAGATGAGTTTATTTCGAAATATCCTAATAGAGCAAAGACATTAATTGATGGACAATCCATCATAATTAATAAACCTGAAAATGTTCATTTATCGAATGAAACCAACTCTAATTCTAATAGTAAACCTAAAAATTAAAGATTATGAGAAATTTATTACATAAAATATTTTTTAGGTTAAGTCTAACCTTAGGGGTTGCTCTATTTTTATCCGTTACCGGTTTGTTTGCACAAATTAACATGCATGATGGGAATGAGAACATTACCTGTGCAAATAATGCAGTTGATTTCTACGATTCAGGTGGGCTTGGTGGAAATTACCAAATTAATGAAAACTACACCATAACATTTACCCCTACTCCGGGGATGATGATTGAAGTAGACTTCACAAATGGTAATCTTTTAAATGGATGGGATTATTTAGATTTTTATGATGGCCCAAATGTATTTTCACCATACATAGGTAGTATTACAGGAGCCTTTACCGGACAAGTACGATCAGGTACACCCGGTGGTGCGCTAACCATTCAATTTACGTCAAATCCTTTTTTTGGTATGTCCGGTTGGGAAGCGAAAGTTAGATTAATCGCTATAATGGGAAGATCAGGTAATCAAAATATTACATCTTGTTGTGGCAGAATATATGATCCGGGTTGGAGGAGAAATTATAACAACAATGAGAGTTCTACCATGACTATTTCTCCACCGGCAGCTTCATGTTCAAATGTCAATATGACTTTTGTGAGAGATATAGGTGGTTTAATTCAAGCGGAATGTTGTTGTGATCGGTTAAATTTACACAATGGGCCCAATAATTTATCCCCTCAATTAGGCAGCTTTCAAACTTGTTCACAACCACTTTCAACGCCCTATGTGAGTACAGATCCTACGGGTGCATTGACATTGGATTGGCGTACAGATGGTAGTGTTGAATATGCAGGATTCATTATTGATTTAAGCTGTACCCCCAAGCCACCTTTAACGGTTTCTGCTACAGCAACGCCCCCTAATATCTGTACCGGAGGAACTTCTGTGCTGGCTGCAACATCTAACCGGACTGCGACTTATCTATGGAATCCTGGTGGTTTACCGGGTTCGCCTGTGAATGTGACTCCTGCTACCACGACGACGTACACTGTGACTGCAACAGAAACTGCAACCGGTTGCACGGCAACAGCTACTACTACTGTAACCGTCGTTCCTACACCTGCAATACCGGTGATCAATACCAATACATCACCGGTATGTTTTGGAGCAACCGGAGCCGTTTATTCGATAAACGCTGTTCCAAATGCTACCACATATAATTGGACCATTCCGGGAACAGCAACTTTAGTGTCAGGTCAAGGAACCACATCCATTACAGTTGATTGGGTATCTACGCCTGCAGGCCCAACTACCATTACGGTAGAAGCAGTTAATGTCGGGGTAGTAACTTGTACAGGGCCTCCATTAACTTTTAATATTACAATTAATCCATTACCAACGATTACTACCAATCCTGCTACTGTTAGTCGATGTGACACGGAGCCACCTTCACAGCTTTCAGCTTCCGGTGGTGTAAGTTATGCATGGTCACCTGCTGCGGGTTTAAGTGCAACAAATATTGCCAATCCTACAGCAAACCCACCAACTACAACCACATATACAGTCACAGGTACCGATGCTAATGGTTGTACCGGTACTGCAACGGTAGTAGTTACGATTAACCCGGGGCCAACTGTGATAGCTAACCCTGTGGCTGTAACTCGTTGTTCCAATGCACCACCATCTCCTTTATCAGCTTCAGGGGCTACAAGCTATACTTGGTCGCCCGTTGTAGGTTTGAGTGATCCAAATATTGCCAACCCAACTGCCAATCCACCGTCTACAACAACATATACAGTAACAGGTAGTATCGGTGCTTGTACCGGTAGTGCTTCGGTAGTGGTGACGGTTAATACGGCTCCTACAATTACTATAAGTCCTGCATCAGCTACTATATGTGCATCTGATCCTCCGGTTACATTTACAGCCTCAGGAGGGAATAATTATGCATGGTCAACCGGTGCTGTTATTGCAACTATCAGTGTGAATCCGGGTGTAACAACTACTTATACAGTAACAGGAACAGATGGAAATGGTTGTACAAACACTGCTACCGCAGTATTAACAGTTACACCTAACCCTCCGACTCCAACGCCACTTCAGGTAACAACTCCTGTCTGCCCGGATCAATTGGCGACGGTATATAATGTGGTTAATGTTCCGGGTACTACCTATACATGGACAGTGCCTGTACAGGCTACATTGGTTTCTGGGCAAAATACAAATTCGATTGTAGTTAATTGGAGAGATGGTGGTAATGTACCAACACCTCCCGGAAGTTATAATATTACTGTTTCGGCTACAGCCAATGGATGTAATTCTATTACACCACTAACGATGGCGATTACAGTTCAGAATCCTCCACCTGGCCAACCTTCTGCACCAACGGGGCCTACCCCTATTTGCAAGGGAACCTCTGGAAATTATTCCGTTACGAACGATCCTACAGCCACATCCTATAATTGGACGGGTCTACCACCCGGATCATTTATCAGTAATGGTATAAATACCAGTTCTGTAACCATTAACTGGGGAGCTGCAGCAGCAGGTACTTACACGATTAGTGTTACAGCAAGTAATTCATGCGGTACATCTCCTATGAATTCAATGGTTGTGGATGTAATTGATGTAAGACCACAACCCAGTGTGATCACACCTCCCGTAAATATTTGTGTCGGCCAGACTGCTACGTTCTCAGTAGTGAATGATGCGGATCCAAGTGTTACAGGTTATACATGGACCAATTCATGTGGTTGGACAGGCACCAGCACAACCAATTCTATTGATTATACACCTACTGCCGGTGGGCCATGTGTGATTACAGTAGTTGTAAATAATACTTGTGGTGTATCAGCACCAAGATCATTGGTTGTTACTCCAAATGATGTACCGGCACAACCATTACCAATCACAGGACCAACAGCAGTTTGTCCAAATCAGATTGAGACATATAATGTACCCAATGTTCCCGGCTTAACCTATACTTGGAATGCACTTCCTGCCGGAGCCAGCTATGTTTCCGGTCAAGGAACTAATCAAGTTAGAATTAACTGGGGAACTGCAACTCCGCAAACATTCAGTTTGACAGTTACACCATCTAATGTATGTGGTAACGGTACTGCTCAAAGCATTGATGTTGTAATCGGTGATGTGCCAGGTCCTTTGGCAGGTATTACAGGTTCTACAAACTTATGTGCCGGTCAATCAGGTGAATATTCAATTACAACACCTCCCGGAAATACAAATTTTGCATGGAGTATCTCTCCTGCAGGGCCTTCATTGTCGCCAAATGGTAGCAATGCAACAGTAGTATTCCCCGCAGCAGGTGTATTTACAATTACAGTTACACCATCAAATTCTTGTGGAGTCGGTTTGACGCCATCAACAATCAATGTTACTGTAATTGCACCAACTGTAATCAATACTCAGCCAATTGTAAGTTCTTGTACACCGACAACTTCATTAACTGCAACACCTGCAGGTGGTACTTGGGCATGTGCTTCTTGCCCCGGTGGTGCTACTATTGATAATGCAGGTAATGTTTCCGGTATGAATAATCCCGGTGGAAATTATGTATTTAGCTATACTGTCAACAACCCACCATGTGCATCGGCTACATCTTTTGTTACTGTAAAATATGACGCTGCCGTGGGTGGATCAGTAGGTTCAGCGGCAACAATTTGTAGTGGTGGAAGTGGAACGGTAAATCTTTCCGGCCAAAGTGGAACAGTACAACGATGGGAAAGATCTACAGACTGTATAACATTTACTCCAATTGTAAATGTGTCTAATTCATATACGTATATTAATCTCACACAGACAACATGTTTCCGTGCAGTAGTTTCCAGAGGAAATTGCCCCGAGGTAACTTCGAACAGTGTTGCTATTACGGTAGTTTCCAGAATTACACCAACAGCTTCACCAGCCACGCAGTCAGTGTGCGTACCAAATGCAACAGTTACAGGAGTATTGCCTCCGTTAACCACAGGCTCTTGGTCATTTGTGACGGGCCCTACTGTGGCAACAATCACCACAAACGTTGGAACGGGAACGATTAACGGTATGACGATGGTTGGTACTTATACTTTCCGTTGGACGGTAAATAACCCTCCATGTCTACCAACTTCGGTTGATGTAACCGTTACCAGGACTCCACCTTTGACAGTTCCAAACGCAGGAGTAGATCAGAATATTTGTGCATCCAGAGCAACATTGGTAGGAAATATACCAGTTGTGGGTACAGGTGTTTGGAGTTATGTATCCGGTCCATCCGGTACACCGCCAAATATCCAACCGGTTAATCAGAATATTGGTATTGTATCAGGTATGACGACACCCGGTCTTTATATATTCCGATACACTATTTCTAATGCATTCTGCGGTTCATTAACTGATGATGTTGAGATTACTGTAGGCACACCACCTACAGCGGCTGCAGCCGGAACAGATCAAACTGTCTGCGATCCAACTGCAATTGTGATTGGAAATAATCCTCCAATTGTAGGTACTGGTACGTGGTCATTCCTAACAGGACCCGCAGCAGCATCTATTTCACAAATGAATAATATCGGTAATATTTCAGGTATGAGTATTCCGGGAGATTATTATTTTAGATATACTATTTCTAATCCTCCCTGTCCATTTACATCTGATGATGTTAAGATCACTGTAATAAATCAACCTTCTCAAGCTGCAGTAGCACAGACTGTATACAATCTTTGTGATGCACAAGGTGTAACATTAAGAGCACTTAGACCACAATATGGTACAGGTACATGGGCCTTTGTTTCCGGACCTTCTATTCCAACTGTAAATTCACAGGGAACCGATGGAATTGTTACCGGGCTAACAGCAGTCGGAACTTATAAATTTAGTTGGACAGTAACAAATTTACCTTGTGCAGGCACATCAACTGTTGAAGTTGAAGTAAATCGTGAAACACTGATTACTGAAAATATTTCAGCCGGTCCTAATCAAGTACTATGTAATGTTACTACTACAACGCTAAATTCACCAACTCCAATACCACCAAGATCTACAGGTACATGGGTATATGTTTCAGGACCAGTTGCCAATGTGACAGTTACAACAAATGGTACTCAGGGTAATGTGATTAATATGGATCTTCCAGGTATATATGCTTTTGAATGGAGAGTAAATAGAACTACAGGTAATTGCCCGGGAGTTTCAGCAGGAATCATCGTTGAAATTAAACCTTCTCCAACTGTTGCAAATGCCGGACCGGATCAAACGATCTGTGGAACCACAGCTACTCTTTCAGGTAATGTACCTTCTGTAGGTACACCTACTTGGTCACAAGTTAGTGGTCCTTCTGCCTCTATTATTCCAAACAATAATGTGGCAATGGTTAGTGGTATGAATACTTCGGGAACATACGTATTTAGATATACAATATCAAATGCACCTTGTACTCCATCCACAGACGATGTTACGATAAATGTTTCTACAGCACCGGTTCCCGGATTTGTTGCCAGTGATGCAACAGTTTGTGCAGGAACAAATTCAGGAACATTGACACTTACAGGTCATTCCGGTAATATTGTAAGATGGGAATCTTCGACTAATAATTTTGGTACATTTGCTGTTATTGGAAATACTACTAATACCTTCGCATATACCAATTTGACCACTACTACTTCTTACAGAGCAGTATTGAAAAATGGTGTTTGTCCTGAAGTTACTTCAGGAGTTGCAACAATTACCGTTAGCCAACAACCAACGGTTGCAAATGCAGGTGCAGATAAAAATTTCTGTGGCAGTGTAAGTTCAACTAACTTAGTTGGAAATACACCTTCTTTCGGAACCGGTACATGGACATTCCAGAGTGGCCCAACAACACCTAGCTTTAATGTTTCAGGCAATATCGTTAGTGTTTTTGGAATAAATACTCCCGGAACTTATGTGTTCTGTTATACTATTTCGAATCCACCATGTACTCCTACACAAGATTGTGCAAGCATCATCGTTTCTCCTCAATCAATCGGAGGCACAGTTGTAAGTTCAGCTACAGTATGTTTAGGTGCAAATAGTGGTACTTTAACATTGACAGGTAATAATGGCAATGTAGTTCGTTGGGAATATTCAGAAGATATGGTAAACTGGATTCCAAATAACAATGTGACATCAACGCAGAATTATTCAAATTTAACAACGACTCGTAGTTATCGTGCAGTCTCACAAAGTGGCAGCTGTCCGATTGCATATTCTGTGGCTGCTACAATTACTGTTAGCCAACCTCCAACCGTTGCAAATGCCGGGCCTGATCAGTCTTTCTGTGGAAATGTAACCTCAGCAACTTTGACCGGTAATCTACCGATTAATGGTACCGGTTCTTGGTCATATATATCAGGTCCTCCTTCTACACCGAATGTTACATCTAATAATAATGTAGCACAGATTACAGGAATGAATAATGACGGGACTTATACTTTCCGTTACACAATCTCTAATCCTCCTTGTACACCAACAACAGACGATGTGACCGTTACAAGATATACTTCTACTATTGGAGGTATATTGGTAAATGCAGCAACAGTATGTGCAGGATCAAATTCCGGTACATTAACCGTATCCGGTTTTAATGGAAGTGTAATTCGTTGGGAGTCATCGACTGATGGTTTCAATGGAAATATTACTCAAATTTCTAACCTATCACCTACATATGCATATTCTAGCCTGACTACTACTACATCATTCAGGGTAGTTTCTCAAGCAGGTGCATGTAGTGAAGCAACATCGAATATTGTTACAATTACTGTTCAACCGGCAACACCTGCAGCTAATGGAGGCCCCGGTCAAACGGTATGTACATCTTATGCTACTTTAAATGCTCAATTACCAAACATTGGTACAGGTACATGGTCATTTATTACCGGACCATCACCGGCCATTATTGTTACAAATGGAGCACTTGGTGATATCACAGGAATGGTATCAACCGGAACATATACTTTCCGTTGGACTGTAAATAATCCTCCGTGTGCGCCTACAACTGCAGATGTTATTATCGCCAGATTACCTGACGGGGTGATTGCAAATGCAGGTGCTGATGTTACTACTTGTAATACTTCTGTTACGCTAAATGGCAACACACCGGCACCGGGTACAGGTTCTTGGTCTCAAGTTTCCGGTCCAAGTTCTTCTATTTTTACCAGTGTTACTCAGGGTATCGTTTCCGGTATGAATATTCCGGGAACATATATTTATCGATGGACCATCACCAATAATCCATGCCCGGCATCTACAGATGATGTAGTTGTAACTGTATTGGAAGGACCTTCACCGGCTCAAGTTGGTGCGCAATCTGTAATCGTATGTGATGTGAATGTTGCAACATTAACAGCTACAGCTCCTGCAAATGGAACAGGTACATGGTCATTTGTTTCAGGACCTGCCACTGCCAGCATTTCAGGAAGCCCTGTTGGTAATGTTACCGGTTTAACAACCAATGGTACTTATGTATTCCGTTGGACAGTTACCAATCCACCATGTTCACAGATTAATACCATAGATGTAGTTGTAACACGACAAAACGGTTTAGGTGTGAATGCATTTGCCGGAGCTAACCAATCAGTATGTAATAATCAGTTTGCATTGGTTGTAGGTAATCAACCACCATTAGGATCAACCGGTCAATGGGCCTTCGTAAGTGGACCTGCAATTGCAAGCATCACAACAGTTGGTAATTTCGGATCAATTACATCGATGTCTCTTCCAGGTTCATATGTATTTTCTTGGACGATTACACCAACGAATGGATGCCCTTCATCTACTTCTATGGTGACGGTAACGAGGGTATCTCCTCCAACACCGGCAACAGCAGGACCAATTTCAACGATCTGTGGTAATTCTACGATTTTGAATGGAAATACTCCTACTGAAGGTACGGGTGTATGGTCATTTATTTCCGGTCCTATGGCTCCTACTTTAGATGCATTAGGAACAACAGCAACTATTACAAATATGGATATGACAGGTGTTTATGTGTTCCGTTGGACAATCTCCAATGCGCCATGTACACCATCTGCATTTGATGTACCTGTTACAGTTTTTGCAACTTCTCAAAGTGGTACTTTGAATGGAGGAGCAACAGTATGTAGCGGTAGTAATAGCGGCACACTTAATCTTTCAGGATATGAAGGATCGATAGCGCGTTGGGAAATTTCTACAGATAATTTCAATACTTTTACAGCAATTAACAACGTTTCTCCAAACTTACCGTTTAATAATGTAACCGTAACAACTTGTTATAGGGCAATAGTTAAAAATGGTACCTGTCCTGAAGCAGCTTCTAATATTGTGTGTGTAAATATAGTACCTCCAGTAACAATTGCAAATGGCGGATCAAATCAGACTGTTTGTGGTTCAAATGCTACGTTGACTGGTAATATGCCTGTTTCCGGTACTCCTACATGGTCATTTGTTTCAGGACCGGCTATACCAACTGTTGTGTCATCTAATAATATTGGAATAGTTAGTGGTATGACTACCGGTGGTGTTTATACTTTCAAATATTTGATTGATAATTCACCATGTGGTACATCAGAATCTCTAGTGTTTGTTACTGTCAATTCAGGTTCTGTAGGTGGATCTGCCGGTCCAAATAGAACAGTTTGTGCAGGTAATAACAGTGGAAATGTGATACTATCCGGTCATTCCGGCAATGTGGTTCGATGGGAAACATCTACGGATGGAGGCCTAACATGGCAACCTGTTGCAAATACTACTACTGTATTCTCTTTCTCAAATTTGACAGCAACAACAATGTCTCGTCCTGTTGTGAAAGATGGTTCATGTCCTGAAACATTCGGATCTGCAGCAACCATTACAGTTAATCCGGCTGTGATTGCTAATGCAGGGGCAGCACAAAGTATTTGCGGTTCTACAACTGCAACAGTTACCGGTAATAATCCAATGAGCGGTACAGGAACATGGTCGTTTATTTCGGGACCGGTGGTCGCAAGTATTTCAACTAACGGAACAACCGGAAATATTACCGGTATGACAGCCGGTGGTACCTACGTATTCCGATGGACGATTTCAAATCCTCCGTGCGCAACGACTACTTCTGATGTATCTATTACTACCAGTCCAACAACAGTTGGAGGAAGTGTAAGTATGGATATGACAGTTTGTGGAGGTGTTAACTCTGCAACCTTAGTATTGACCGGGTCAGTTGGTAATGTATTAAGATGGGAATCATCAGTAGATAATTTTGTATCATCTACGATTAATCATTTAAACCCAACTGTGCAACATACTTATGTGAATTTGACTCAAACTACATGGTTTAGAGCGGTTGTTCAAAGTGGAAGCTGCCAATCTGAAATTTCCGGAGCAGCTAAAATTACAGTTGTACAGCCAACTACTCCTGCAAATGCAGGTAATTCGCAAACAGTTTGTTCAACAAATGCTACGCTTACAGGTAATATTCCGGTGAGTGGAACACCATCATGGGTATTTGTTACCGGACCGGGATCTGCACAAGTTACTACCAATGGAAACATAGGTATTGTGACCGGAATGAATGTGCCCGGTAATTATATCTTTAGATATACTATAACAAATCCTCCATGTGCATCTTCATCTGCAAACATTCAGGTAACAGTATTGTCACCGATAAATGCAGGGAATGTAACCGGTGCTGCAACGGTATGTGCTTCTGCTAATTCCGGAAATATTGTATTAGCAGGCAATGGTGGACCGGTTATTCGTTGGGAATCATCAACAGATATGGGCGGAAGCTGGAATCCAATCGGAAATACAGGTAATACTCAAGGTTACACCAATTTAACACAAACAACTTGGTTCCGTGCCGTAATTAATGCAGGTTCGTGTGGTGCTATATTTACCAATCCGGTTGAAATTACGGTTAATCCGGTTTCTGTCGGTGGAAATATTTCATCACCTGCAACAGTTTGTTCCGGTAATAATTCAGGAGTACTTACTTTGGCAGGAAATATAGGAACTGTTACTAAATGGCAAATGTCTACAGATGGAATAAACTTTACTGATATTCCTAATCAGACGTTGATACAAAATTATAGTAATTTAACTCAGACTACATTCTATCGTGCAGAAGTTAAGAGCGGTATTTGTTCAACTGTTTTCTCTACTCCGGTACAGATAAGCGTAACACCTGCTTCATCAGGTGGAGCGGTAGCGAATAATACTTCAGTTTGTTCCGGTTCTAATAATGTAACTTTGACTCTATCAGGTAATGTTGGTACAGTTGATCATTGGGAAGCATCTAATGATGGAATAACCTGGACAACTATTGTTAATCAAACGTTGAGTCAAACATTTACGAATTTGACACAAACAATTATCGTAAGAGTAGCGGTTCAAAATGCAAATTGTGGTATCGTATTCTCAACACCTGCAACTATTACAGTTAGCACTCCTACTGTGGCAGGAACTCTTGGTTCACCTGCGACGGTCTGTGGTGGTAACAATAGTGGTATTTTGAATATCACAGGTAATACAGGTTCAGTTATCAGATGGGAAGTTTCTGTGAATGGAAATCCATTTACAACTATCAATAACCAGAACCTATCTCATACTTATACGAACCTTACTCAAACATCAATTTTCAGAGCTGTTGTTCAAAATGGTGGTTGCGCTTCTTCATTAACTAATGAAGTTACAATTACGGTAGATCAAGGTAGCAATGGAGGTGTTATTTCAGGTGGGACAGAAGTATGTACCGGTGTAAACGGTGGTGCTTTAACTTTATCCGGCCACAATGGATCAATTCTCAGATGGGAGTCTTCTAATGATGGAATTAATTTTGCACCAATAAATAACACAACCTCTGTGTTAACATTTGCAAACTTGAACCAAACAACTATTTATCGAGCAGTAGTTTCAAGCCAATTCTGTGGTGGACAAGTATTTTCACAAACAGCAACTGTAAATGTTTCTCAACCAACAGTTGCAGGCTTCATTTCCGGAAACAATGGTTCATGTGGTGGAACTGCAAGTGGAGTGATGACTTTGAGTAATTTCCAAGGCTCAATTATACGTTGGGAATCTTCAACTGATAATGTAAACTTCACACCGATTAATAATAGTCAGTCACCTACATTATCCTATAGTGTGAGTGCAACTACATATTATCGAGTGGTTGTTCAAAATGGTTCATGTCCTTCAGCGATTTCTCCTTCAGCAGCGGTGGTTATCTCTCCGTTCTCTGTGGGTGGAACCTTGGCATCAAGTGCATCAGTTTGTTCCGGTAATAATAATGGTACAATCACATTATCAGGTAATATTGGTAATGTAATTGATTGGCAAGCTTCGACAGATGGAGGTATTACCTTCCAATCTATTGGAAACCAATTGAATACTTATAATTATTCTAATTTGACTCAGACAACGATATTTAGAGCGGTAGTTCAGAATGGTGTTTGTCCATCGGTAAATTCTTCTACAGTAACAATTACTGTATTGAATAATTTGGCGGTGTCAGCACAGGCTGTAGTTGGCTGTAATGGACAGGCAAATATTTATGCAAGAGCAACCGGTGGTAGTGGATCCTATGTTTACAGCATTAATCCACAAATTCAATCTGATAATGATAATGGAGACTTTACCAATATTCCTCAGGGTGTGTATACCATTACTGTTAGTGATGGAACCGGTTGTACAGCCATCACTAGCGTAGTTGTAGGTAATGGGCCAACTGCACCGATAATTAATCCTGTAACTAATATTACAAGGAATACAGCATTTGTTACTTGGCCTGCAGTACCTCCCGGTGCCGGAGTATTCTATACATTACGTTATAGAATATTAAATACTCAAAATTGGACTCAAATTTCTAATATCAGCAGTACATTCCAATTGTTGCAGAATTTACAGAATAACACTACTTATGAAGTGCAGTTGGCATTCCGCTGCGGTTCGAATGGCCCATTGAGTCCATTTTCAACCGGTTTAGTTGATCGCTTCACTACACTAAGTATGGGAACATGTAGTGATAATATTGTACCTGTACCTGGTGGTGTTTATGTTGATCAAATTACAGCAACAACTGCTGTAGTGAATTGGAATCTAGTTCCCGGGGCAGCCGGTTACATTATTGGTTATGGACCACTAAGTCAAAATCCAAATTCTTGGACTCAGGAAGTAGTTTGTAATCCACAAAATTCATTCTTGATGTTTAATTTACAGAGAAATACCAATTATGGTGTTAGAATTCGTACAAATTGCTCAAACTGTACAACTGCGTTAAATAATAACGATAGACGTTCAGCATGGACTATTAGTATTAATTTTGCTACTCCTTCTGCCAGAGATTATGATGTCATCGCTGCATCTTCTGATGTGGTTGTTTATCCTAATCCTAATAAGGGTAATTTTAATGTAAACTTTAGTTCAAATGTTTCAGAGGATGTAACTATTCAAATAATCGATGTAACAGGTAAAGAGGTATTATCTCGTACTACCGTTTCTGAAGTTGGTGAAAATAGTATTCCTGTGGAATTAAATGGATATTCATCAGGAGTTTATATGCTTAATGTGATGGTAGGTAGCGAAAGAAAGACAATTAAGATGATTGTTGAATAATCTCGGTAACTATCCTTCGAGAATTTAAAAGTGAAG
>Ga0272412_1000365_pt1 | contig 13158 bp, 10 predicted proteins | sample WWTPWeurt_MetaT_FD_193540 | JGI IMG/M metagenome (GOLD analysis project Ga0272412, IMG submission 193540) | Metatranscriptome of activated sludge microbial communities from WWTP in Nijmegen, Gelderland, Netherland - WWTP Weurt (Metagenome... | ecosystem: Engineered > WWTP > Aerobic digester >...
CCGAACCTCAATACTCCAACCCACCCGTGGCGGCCCGTTCCGCCGGTTTTTGAGCCTATAACCCATGACCGAAAGTTTTGCCGAACTGTTTGAACAGAGCCTGGCCGACAAGCAGATGCAGCCAGGTTCCATTGTCCAGGGAATGGTAGTGGAAATCCGGGCCGACGCCGTCATCGTCAATGCCGGACTGAAGTCCGAGGGGCTGATCCCCATCGAACAGTTTTACAGCGAGGACGGCGTTCTCGAAGTGAAAGTGGGCGATATGGTTGAAGTCGCCTTAGATGCTCTCGAGGACGGATTCGGCGAAACCCGGCTGTCCCGCGAAAAAGCCAAACGCGCCCGGGTCTGGACTGCCCTGGAGAAAGCTTTCGAGGGCGAGGAAATCATCAAGGGTCTGATCAGCGGCAAGGTCAAGGGCGGCTTTACCGTAGATATCGGCGAAATCCGCGCCTTCCTGCCCGGCTCACTGGTGGATGTGCGCCCGGTGCGCGATGCTGCCTATCTGGAAGGCAAGGAACAGGAATTCAAGGTCATCAAGCTCGACCGCCGCCGTAATAATGTGGTGGTGTCGCGCCGGGCGGTGGTGGAGCAGGAATACAGCGCCGAGCGCGAAGCCCTGCTTCAGAACCTCCAAGAAGGCCAGATCGTCGATGGGGTGGTCAAGAACCTCACTGACTACGGCGCATTCCTCGATCTGGGCGGCATTGACGGTCTGCTGCACATCACCGATATGGCCTGGCGGCGGGTTAAGCATCCCTCCGAAGTGGTCGCGGTCGGCGACAACATCCGGGTTAAGGTTCTCAAGTTCGACCGTGACCGCAATCGGGTGTCGTTGGGCCTCAAGCAGTTGGGCGATGATCCCTGGATTGCGCTGGCTCGCCGCTATCCGGTCGGCACCCGGGTGTTCGGCAAGGTCACTAACATCGCTGAATACGGCTGCTTCGTGGAAATCGAAGAGGGCGTCGAGGGTCTGGTTCACGTCTCGGAAATGGACTGGACTAACAAGAACGTCAATCCCAATAAAGTCGTGGCGCTGGGCGACGAAACCGAAGTCATGGTGCTGGATATCGACGAAGAGCGCCGCCGCATTTCGCTGGGCATGAAGCAATGCCAGCAGAACCCTTGGGACGAGTTCGATCAGAACCACGCCAAGGGCGATCGCGTATCCGGCAAGATCAAGTCGATCACCGACTTTGGCATCTTCATCGGCCTGGATGGCGGCATCGACGGTCTGGTGCACCTGTCCGATATTTCCTGGAACGCCCCTGGCGAAGATGCCGTCCGCCAGTACAAGAAAGGCCAGGATGTCGATGCCGTGGTGCTGGCGGTAGACCCGGAACGCGAACGCATCTCGCTGGGCATCAAGCAGTTGGACAAGGACCCGTTTTCCAACTTTGTCGCTGATCATGCCAAGGGCGCCATCGTCAAGGGTCGCATCCTGTCGGTGGATGCCAAAGGCGCCGTGGTGGATCTGGGAAGCGGCGTTGAAGGCATCCTGCGTGCTTCCGAACTGTCGCGGGAGCGGATTGAAGACGCCCGTTCCAGCTTGAAGGAAGGCGAAGAGATCGAAGCCAAATTCATTGGCGTCGATCGTAAGAACCGCACCATTACCCTGTCGATCAAGGCCAAGGATATGGCGGATGAAGCCGAGGTATTGCAGGACTACAGCCGTAAATCCAGCACCGGCGCGACCTTGGGCGACATTTTCAAGGAACAGATGAGCGCTCCGGACGACTGACCGTCCGCTGCGCCCCGTTGTGAAAGATCGCGATGGGGTGCAGCCGCTGTGGTCAGTTGCAGAAGAGGGCGGCGTAAACGGCGTCGTGGTGGGCATCACCCGTTGGGGGAAATTTCATGACGAAATCGGAATTGATCGAGATTCTCGCAAACAAGCGCAGCGACATTCCCTACAAGGATGTAGAGCAGACGGTAAAAACCTTGCTGGACCAGATGAGCGAATCCTTGGCGAATGGCGAACGGATTGAAATTCGCGGCTTTGGCAGCTTTTCGCTGCACTTTCGCCCGCCCCGGATCGGGCGCAATCCTAAAACTGGCGATGCCGTGGACTTGTCTGGTAAATACGTCCCGCATTTCAAACCCGGCAAGGAGTTGCGGGAACGGGTCAACGACCGTGAAGGCGGCGGTGGATTTTTCTGACTGCCCGGTTGCTGAACTGGACCCCGATAATCCGTCCAGTGATTGGCTATCAGCCACCGCTAAAGAACCCACAGCATCAAGTGGGTTTTTTATTGGAGGGAACTAGATCATTAGTCGAAAATCACCATAATTCGCAAACTGCTTTCCGGGTTTGCCGTTTTTGCGCCGCTCTGGCAGGGGAAACCGATGTTCTGGATTAAATTCATTCTGATTGCCGCACTTCTATCGGTCGTGCTGGTGCTGGGCCTAGAATTTTCTACCTTGCATACCCAGCTGGTCACGGTTAATTATCTGCTAGGAACGGCAACCCTGGAGTTGGCTTGGGTCATCGTGGGCGCCTTTGCCGCCGGTGTGCTGATCTCGGCGCTGGTCGGGGTGTTTGTGGTGCTGCCATTGCGCTGGCAGGTAGCTCGGTTGCGGCAAGCCACTGCCAGCAAGGATCATGAAATCAGCCTGCTGGCCAAGAAAGTCGGGCGGGAAGCACGTTGACCAGCCGGGGTTGCGCCATTAGACCATGATGGAATTACTGTGGCTGCTGCTGCCAGTGGCCGCCGCTTCTGGTTGGTGGGCCGCCCGGCGGGCCGAAGTCAAGCGCAACCGGGCGGCGCGGCGCCGTGCCGACTACTTCAAAGGGCTGAACTATCTGATTGATGAACAGCCTGATCAGGCCATTGAGGTCTTCACCCGAATGGCCGATGTGGATCGGGACACCGCTGAAGTTCATCTGGCGCTGGGTAATCTGTTCCGGCGACGCGGCGAGGTAGACCGGGCGATTCATATTCATGGCAGCCTGATTGCCCGCCCCACGCTGACCGCTGACAAACGTCGCCGGGCCATGCTGGAATTGGGCGAAGATTACTTGCGGGCCGGACTGCTCGATCGGGCTGAAGCCTTGTTCCGGGAATTGCTGGACCAGCCCGCACATACCCAAACCGCCTTGTCCCGCCTGATTTATATTTTTCAGCAGGAAAAAGACTGGCGACAGGCAATTGCCTACAGCGACCGGCTAGAGCGGATCAGTGATGAATACCGAGGGCGGCAAAGCGCCCATTTCTGCTGTGAACTGGCCGAGGAAGCAAGCAGTGCGGGAGAGGGCGACGCCCATGTCAAGGCATGGCTACAGGACGCGCTGATACGAGACCCTGGCTGCACCCGCGCCAATCTGCTGCTGGGTCAACTGGCGATGCGGGCGGGCGATTATCAAACCGCCATTGTCGCCTTTCAGGCAGTTGAGCGGCAGGATCAGGGTTATTTCCCCGAGGTGATCGCGCCGCTCAGCGAGTGTTATGACGCCTTGGGGCGGCTTGATGGCTGGATCGCCCATCTGCGGGAAGTCCAGCAGCGGGATCATGGTGGACGGATTACGGATGCGCTGGCGGACTGGTTGTTGCGCCAGGAAGGCGAAACGGCGGCGCTACGATTTCTCGAACAGGAACTGCGGGATTATCCAACTCTGCTTGGATTACGGCGGCTGGTCGAGATCAAGTTGGCGCGGGGCGAGGGCGTAGCCTATACCGAGTTGCAGGTTCTGCACGACATCAGCACCCAGCTACTCAACGGCGCTGCCCGCTACCGTTGCGACAACTGTGGCTTCATCGTCAAATCGATGCACTGGTGCTGTCCTAGTTGCCAGCAGTGGAGCGCGATCAAGCCGATCCCTGATTGGGTGCTCAGAGCCAGTGCTTGAATTCGTGCATGACGCCGCTGCTTTGCAACGGTGAGATTCAATCAAGTTGCGTCTGTGTCAGATTATCCTATGGTTATGCTAATGGTTATGTCACATGAGTGGACTTTCCAGAACCCAATCCTCAGCCATAACATAAGGAGTTATCCTATGAAATTACTACATTTGCTGTTCGGGTTGATGCTGGCGCTGTGTTCTGCTGTGACGTTCGCACAAGCAGTGGATATCAACACGGCCAGTGCAGAGCAGTTGGCAAAGGCGATCAAGGGGATCGGTCCGACCAAGGCGGCGGCGATTGTCAAATATCGTGAAACCACCGGCCCTTTCAAATCGGTGGATGACCTGACCAAGGTGCCGGGAATCAAGAGCAAGGCGCTGGAAAAACTGTTAAAGGATAATAAGGAGATGCTGACAGTGGGTGGCGCTGCGACTGTCCCGGCGGCGCCGACTCACGCTGCTCCAGCCGCACCGGTCATGCCAACAGCTCCGGCAACCCCCATTGCGCCAGCCAAACCGACAACTTTGCCGACTCCAGCCGCACCGGTGGTCATGCCAACCCCAACGGCGCCGGCCAAACCGACAACTTCATCGACTCCAGCCGCACCGGTCACGCCAACAACTCCGGCAACCCCAGTTGCGCCAGCCAAATGATGATGTAAGACAGCGCATGGTTGACCTGGCAATGGATCGCCGTCTGACCGCCCGTTTGTCGGGCGGTCGTTGTTTATAATGGCCGCATGGCGACCGCCGTTGCTTCCCTCGGAATCCCTCCATGTTTCGTCCTCTGGAACTGTTCATCGGCCTGCGCTACACCCGGGCCAAACGTCGCAATCACTTCATTTCCTTTATTTCCCTCACCTCGATGCTGGGCATTGCGCTCGGCATCACCGCACTGATCACCGTGCTGTCGGTGATGAATGGCTTTCAGCAGGAACTACGCGGGCGCATTCTGGCGATGACCGCCCATGCCACGATCAGTCATTGGAATGGCGTAATCGAAGACTGGCAGGCCGTGCGGGATCAGGCCATCGCCCATCCCGAAGTCCAGGGTGGCGCACCGTTCATTCGTGGCGAAGCGATGCTGAACCATGCCTCGCTGGTCAGCGGCGCTTTGGTGCAGGGCATCTTGCCGCAGGAGGAGCAACAGGTCTCGGACATTGGCGGCAAGATGGTTCAAGGCTCACTGGCCGATCTGCGCCCCGGCGCGTTTGGCGTGATCCTCGGCAAGGCGCTGGCGAATGCGCTGGCGGTGCGGGTGGGCGACAAGCTGACCATCATTACCCCACAGGCGAATGTCACCCCCGCCGGGGTGTTGCCCCGGCTCAAGCGCTTCGATGTCGTAGGAATTTTTGAAGCCGGGATGTACGAATACGACCGGGGGCTGGCGCTGATTCATGTCGCTGACGCCGGCAAGTTATTTCAGTTTCCTGAAGGCGCGGTGACTGGGGTACGGCTGAAACTGCGGGATTTATTCCAGGCCCCACGGCTGGCGCGTCAACTTGCCCAGCAATTGCCGGAAGGCTACAGCGCCCGCGACTGGACCCAGGATCACGCCAGCTTTTTCCGGGCGGTGCAGATCGAAAAAACGGCGATGTTTGTGATTCTAACCCTGATCGTCGCGGTGGCGGCGTTCAATATCGTTTCGGCGCTGGTGATGGTCGTGACCGACAAACAGGCCGACATCGCCATTCTCCGCACCTTGGGGGCGACCCCTCTCAGCATCATGGGGATTTTCATCGTGCAAGGCGTCACCATTGGCCTAAGTGGAACGCTACTTGGCCTGATCGGCGGGGTATCACTGGCGACTCATGTCGATGTGGTGGTGCCCTTCATCGAACGGGTGTTCGGCATCAAGTTTCTGGCCCCTGACGTGTATTTGATCAGCGATCTGCCCGCGCAGGTGCAATGGGGCGATGTCTCGACCATTGGCCTGGTGGCTTTCGGACTGGCAACGTTGGCGACGCTGTATCCGGCCTGGCGAGCCGCACGAACCCAACCGGCAGAGGCGTTGCGTTATGAATAGCCCAACCACCGCTATCGAAACAGTTGTGCTGGAATGCCGGGGATTAGCCAAATCATTCCGCGAAGGCAGCGAACGGCTGGAGGTGCTGCGAGCAATCGATTTCCAGATTCGACGCGGAGAGCGGTTGGCCATCATCGGCAATTCCGGCTCGGGCAAAAGCACCCTGCTGCATCTATTGGGCGGACTGGATACGCCGACGGCTGGTTCGGTGTGGGTGACCGGACAGGAATTGAGCCGTTTGGGGGATGCGGGCCGGGGCCGGTTACGCAATCGTTGTCTGGGCTTCGTCTACCAATTCCATCATCTGCTGCCGGAATTCACCGCGCTGGAAAATGTGACGATGCCATTGCTGATTCGCGGTGAAGCGCCGGCTAAAGCCAGCGCACGGGCCACTGCGTTGCTGGAGCGGGTCGGGCTGGGGCAACGCCTGACGCATAAACCGGGTGAACTGTCCGGCGGCGAGCGGCAACGAGCGGCGGTGGCGCGGGCGCTGATTACCGAACCGGCCTGTGTGCTGGCGGACGAACCGACCGGCAATCTCGACCGGCATAGCGCCGAACAGGTCTTTGAATTGATGCTGGAACTCAATCATGATTTGGGCACCAGTTTTGTGGTGGTGACTCACGATCCAGTCCTGGCGGCGCGCATGGATGCCGTATGGCGATTGGATGACGGACTGTTAAAACCGGAAGGTTGAACTGGGGTCACCGCCCTGAAAACTCCGCAATCCTGCCTATCCAATTGATTGTCGGTTTAATCATCCTAAACCGGCCAAGATCTCGTCGGTCAGGCTATCGCGCCCGTCGCAGACTATTCACTATCGGACAATCTGCCGATCCGACCTGACTAATAAAATCAGGATCGAGCAGATCAGTTTCTCGACCCGCATAAGGTTCGACCCGGATACACCGGCACTCACCTTGGGCCAAAGTGGCGTTCTTGACCAGATACTCCGGAACCACCGCTTGACTCAGCACAACATGAGCAGACATTGGCGCATAGTTATCGTAGGTCTTGACCGACAATCCCAGCCCGCTGAATTCCTGATAAATTCCGTAGCGTGTCTTTAGAACATTACTAATATCGGGGTTAGCGAATAGTTGCACCGCGACTTCCAGCGCCAGGTAAATGCTGTCAGACGAAACGACCGACGGGGTATCCTGATAATCCTTGACCAGACAATACAATGCATTTTCCCCAGCGCCTGGCGACGCGGGACAGGCATAACCCTTATTGCCAAGCTCGGTTTTCAGCAGAGCGTAGATATTCGGCCAAGTGGCCAGCAACGGCGCCAATTCCTCAGCGTTGCGCGGCTGGCAACGAATCGCGTACAGGGTTTTATCGGCGCGATAAATTAACCCCGGATACTGGGGAATCTGATTGACCGGCAATGGCGGCTGATAGAACCGGGTTGGTCCGACAAAGGCGTAACTGGCTGACGGTTGCCCCAACAAACCGCTGAACTCTTGATGGGGAGATAGAAAAACCAGGCGCAAAAAGTCATTAATTTGATCGGGATGCTTGGCGGCATCGTTGATGATCGCCGGAGAATCCGTAGTAATCCCACAATCCGGGCAGTGATCATCATTACAGCCGGTCAGCGTTAATAAACCGATGAATAACAGCAGTAGCACAGCTATTCTTGAACTGTTAGGCATGAGATGGTTTTCCCCTTGGCGCACCGTTGATACCCACCAAGCATAATCCCTTCCCGGAGCCTCTGCCGCATGAGCGCCGCCCAGTCTTCTCTGCACTCACTATCCGAACCGGTTCGCACCGCGTTGCGTCTGCTGTTGGTCGGTATTTTGCTGCTGGCGGTTCTCCAAATCCTGCGGCCATTCCTGGCCAGCATGTTATGGAGCGCCTTCATCGTCATCGCGGTCTGGCCGGGGCTGTCCTGGCTGCAACAGCGCTTCCACTGGAACCGGGCGGCCTGCGCCCTGCTGTTGGTCGTAGCGCTGGTTGGTTTTGTCATTGGGCCATTGCTGGTTGGGGTCTCCACGCTTGCTACGCATGGCGATGCTCTGTTTCAGGATGCCCGGACCGCAATTGATCGGATTCCTGCCGAACCGCCGGTCTGGATAGTGAATTTGCCGCTGGCCGGAACGACGCTGGCGCAAACCTGGCGAGACGCTGCTGGCGACAATGACAGTCTGCGGGCGCAGTTGGGGCCGGCGATCCAGACCGGCGGGCGCTGGCTGCTGCATCAGGCCGGCGCTATCGGCGAATTGTTTCTGCAATTTTTAATGGTGATCGTATTTTCGCTGGTGTTTTACCTAAATGGCGAAGCGATCAACGATCTAATGCGGCGACTGGCCGACCGCATTGGCGGCAAGCAGGTGTTGGAAGCCCGCGCTCAGGCGCACCAGGCAATTCGGGCAGTGGCGCTAGGAGTGGTGCTCACCGCGTTGTTGCAAACCGGCCTGGCGCTTATTGGCTTGCTGATCGCGAGAGTGCCGCTAGCGACGCTACTGGCGTTTGGCTGCTTTCTGCTGGCGGTAGCCCAAATTGGCGCAGCTTGGCCGGTATTGGGCGCGGCGCTGTGGCTGTACTGGCAGGATCACACCGGCTGGGCTGTATTCATGGCGATCTGGGGTCTGTTCGTAGTTGGCGGCGTCGACAACATCGTGCGGCCCATACTGATCACCCGCGGTATGCGCATGCCGCTGACCGTGGTGTTCGCCGGTGTGATCGGCGGCCTGTTCGCTTATGGCCTGATTGGGATATTCCTGGGGCCGACACTGATGGCCATTGCTTACACGTTGCTGCTGGCCTGGCTTAAGGAGGCGGAAACGGTTGATTCGCCTGGCGCTGACGCCGAATGAACGGCTCCATCTGTGCTCCTCAATCGACCCTGACAGGAGAAGCGGTCTGGGCGCTGCTGCTGGCGTTGCGGCAAGCGCGGCGGCAGTGGGAGGCTATTCCCGAACGGCTAGGGCTAGCGTTTGACATACACGGGCAAGCGGTGGTGGTCCCGGTGACCGATTCTGTCACCCGAATCGAGGTCAGGGCCGACGGCGACTGGATCGCCAAGGCTCCTATCAGCCCCGCCGGCGCGGAACTGCTGGATTTATATCTGCCAATCGCACTGACTTGTCGCACCCGGCCATTGATCGTGGCGCATCTGGGGCAAAGTCTGGACGGGCGGATTGCTACGCGGGAAGGCGCATCCCGCACCCTTAATGGTTTGGAAAACCTGATCCATCTACACCGACTGCGGGCGTTATGCGACGCCATCATCGTCGGGGCCAGCACAGTGGAATGCGATAATCCGCAACTGACTACCCGGCGGATATCAGGAACAAATCCGGTGCGAGTTATTCTCGATCCCCACCGCCGTCTTATTGCCGACTACCAGGTTTTTCAGGATCAGGCTGCGCTAACCTGGCTGATCTGTGCAGAACAAAAGGCTGCTCAGCGTGGGCCGGGTCATAGCCGCGTGATCGGTGTTCCCTACGACAATCAACGGCTGGATTTACCGGCGGTGGTGCAGAGGTTGCGCGACGGCGGACTGTTCGGGCTTTTCGTAGAGGGCGGCGGTTTGACTGTGTCGGCCTTTCTGGAGGCCGGGCTGCTGAATCGGCTACAAATCGCCATCGCGCCGCTCATTATCGGTTCAGGGCGAATGGGCATCGCCTTGCCCGCCATTCAGGATTTATCGCAGGGATTGCGCCCTCGCTGCCGCCGTTATGACATGGGCGAGGACGTGTTGTTTGATTGCTGGCTGCGGGATTGAAGGTGGCGTGTCGTCAATCTTCAATTGACGAGCGATTGTGGGCACGCCGCCATACGCTCAGGCAAAATCGGGTCGTGGCGAGCAGCCGACCTTTATCTTGTGTGGACACCCTGCTGACCTGCCTATCCGCCGGAAACAACCCGATTGGCTATCTGCCGTTCCACCCGCCGCAAGCTTTTGAACGCGATGGCTCGGATGGCGTTATCCTCGCCCTTGTTATCCAGGATGTTTTGCAATGCGGTTTGCGCGGCCTCGCCGCCCAACCGACCCAAGGCTGCAATCGCGCTGGATCGCGCCCCGGATTCCCCACCAGTCGCCGTGGCGCGACCAACCAGCGCCGCGACTTCCCGTTGTTCCAGATAAACCGGCAACGCGGCTTGCCGCTGTTCAGCGCTGGCCAGCAAACGGCTGTCCGCCCCGGACAGAACCACTCGCAAGACCGGGCGCAAAGTCGCGCCATCGACGCTCTTGGCGCGCTCCAAATGCGGTAACACCGGGTCGCCACCCAGCCGGGCCAAGGCGGCGCTCGCCGCCGCGCGCACGCCGGAATCGACATCCTCCAGGGCTTGCCACAACGCCTTACTATCCTTGGCGTCGCCGCACTCGACCAGACAACGAATGGCCTCGCGGCGCACCGCCACCGGATGACGGGGATCGGCCAGCGCGGTCCGCGCCGCTGGCGCGACGGCGAGTTGCAGTTGACAGGCGGCCCAAAGACTGGCTCGCCAGGCTTGCGCTTCCGCGTCGGCCTGCTCCCGCGAATGCCGTTCGTTGGCCTGCCGCCAACCGGCAGCCGCTTGTTCCAGCGCGGCTTGCATGGCTCCCGCCAAATCCCGATCGCCGCTGCTGCCAGCGATCCAAGCCGCCTCGGCCCGCGTCGCCGCCGCGTCGCCGCGCAGCAGTTCGCTCAGGCCGTCTCGGGAGAAGGCCTGGCGGCGAATCAAACCACGCCGCAATCGTTGCCGAACCTGTTGATCTTTCACCACGCCCAACCGTTGGGTCAGGGTGGCGGGGTCGCCCTGCCGAGCCAGGAAACGTGCGGCGGGCTGGCTGATCTCGGCGTATTCACTGTTCAGGGCCAGCAGGTTGATCTGGGTGGCGTCGCTGGGATAAATCCGCCGCAACGCCTCCAGACCCGCCTTGCGCAGACTAGCGTCACGCTGGTGCAGCAAGCCCGCTAACACCGGTTCGGAAGCAGCCGCGCCCAGCTGGCCCAATTCGGCAGCCGCCCGCTGCCGGGTGGTCCCGTCCTCGTAGGGATCGCTGGCGAGGCGTTCCAGCAGGGCGCGGCTGCGCTCGTCGCCAACGCGCCGCAAACCGCTCAGCGTCCGCCAGCGCAGTTCGCCCACCCCCTCGCGGGCCAGCCGCTCCATATTGTTGCGCACCCGCTGGCGTTCGTCGGCGTCGGTCAAGCGGGGGAGCAACGCGCCAAGGGCCTCGGCGGCATCCGGGGCCAAGGCCCGGTCGTCGGCGGGCAAGTCAGCGCGTTGATCGAGCAACGGTTCCAGATATTCCAGAGCGCGCCGGTCGCCCAACTGGCCCAGCGCAGCGATGGCGCGTTTCCGCTCTACGTCCGTGCCCGCCGTGAAAGCCAGCAGCAGCGGTTGAAAGGCTTCCGGGCGTTGCTGTTTGGCCAAGCCTTCGGCGGCAGTCAGCAACAGTTCGCGGCGACCGCCGACCAGCGCCCGCGTCAACGGCTCCAAACTCGCACCCGGCATACCGGCAACGATGCGTCGCGCCAGTTGCGCGCAGGCCAACGCCCGCATCGCTTCGTCGCGGTCGTCCAGCAACCGGACCAGCAGCGTTTCCGCCGGTTTCGCCTCCAGATTGCCCAACACCTCGACGACGCGCATGCGGATGGCGGCGTTATCGTGATCGAGCAACGGCGGCAAGGCGTCCAGGGCCAATTCTTCTCGATAACGCGGGTATTGCCGCCCGTCCGCCCGCTTTTGCTCCGGCTGGATTCGGTCGCGCAACAGTTGCAACAGCACGTCCAGCGCCAGACCGTGCTGCGCGGCTTTGTCCTTGTCCAGCAACCAGCGGCCCAGCAGCGGCGCAGCGGCGATGTGGCCGATGCGCCCCAAGGCGCGCAGCAGAGCCGGGCGATCGGCAGTCTGGTCGGGATCGTCTTCCAAGCGCGCCATCACGGCTTCAGCCGCCTTTGCCGCGACCTGCTCGTTCGTCCGGGCGTGCGCCAGCGCGACCAATGCTTCCAACGCCCGGTTGGCAATGCGCGGTTCAGCGCGCAGAGCGGCGGCCAACACGTCCAGCGCCAGCGCTTCGCCGCGCTGGGCCAAGCCCACGGCGGCGCGCAGGCGCAACTCGTCATGCTCGCTTTCCAGGGCGCGGCTCAGAGCTACCGCGATGCGCGGATCGTTGGCGTCGAGCAAGCGATCCACTACCGTCAGTCGCAAATCATCGTGACGGCTGTTCAGCGCCAGCAACCAGGGTTCCAGACTGCCAGCGGGGTACAGGCGGGGCAGTTGTTCCAGAGCGTGGCGGCGCGTCTCCGCGTTGGCGGCATCGACCGCACCACGGGCCAATTCAGCGGCGCGCGCATCGCCGGTCGCAGCCAAAGCCAGCAGACGGTCAAACACATTGCGGCCAAGATCGGCGGAATCGACGTTCAAGGCCAAGGCCAGCGGTTGCAAAGGTTCGTGGGGATGCAGTTCAACCAGCGCATTCAGCGCCGCTTGTCGGACCAGATGATGCGGGTCGCCCAGGGCTTGGCGCAGCACCGGCAACACCGCTTCCCGACCGATAGCAGGCTGCTGGGCCAGCACGGCGAGGTGGGCGATGCTGTCGCGCCGCACCCGTTGATAATCGTCTGGCCCCTTGGCGACCGGCGCTTGCCGAATCAGCCCGGCATACGTTCCGAACGCGAGCCGCCACAGCTCGGACGCACTGGCTTGCTCTTCATCCTTGGGCGGTCGTCGCCCGCCGCCGGCGAAGCGCAACACCGTCAACAGACGTTGGGTGGCGGAGTTGTTCGGCTGTGGCTTGCGCTGAAACAGACCGCGAATCCAGCCGGTCTTGCGCTCCAACGGCGTTTCGGATTCCGGCGCAGTGTGCGGCGGCGCCTGATCGGTGGCGATTTCGGCCAGACGTTTCGCCTCACGCCAGAAGGTTTCCGGTTGCGGACGCAGGCCGAGCACCTGGGCGGCGGCGTAGCGCCGTGCCGGAGAATCGCTGGCCAAGGCATTGACGACCGCATTGAGCAGGCGCGGCCGTTGCGTCGGCTCCGGCCAGTTGCGCATATCACTGGCCTTTTCCGGTTGGCGCGGCCCGATCAGTTCCAGGCCCCATTGCCCCAAATCCTCGTCCCGCAACCGGGCTTCCAGAACGCGGGTGGCGGCAAAGCGGATTTCCGGCTGGCCGGCGCTCAGGGCGCTGAGCAGCAAATCCGGTTCCAGTCGCTCTCGCGCCAAAGCAATATCGCGGGCCACGATCACGGCAAAGGTCAATTCCTGAAGATCGCGCTCGTGATCTTCCAAACCTTGCAGCAAGCCTTGCACCCCGGCGCTACCCAGTGCGACGAAGCTGTACAACGCGCCGCGC
>Ga0272412_1000366_pt1 | contig 13137 bp, 23 predicted proteins | sample WWTPWeurt_MetaT_FD_193540 | JGI IMG/M metagenome (GOLD analysis project Ga0272412, IMG submission 193540) | Metatranscriptome of activated sludge microbial communities from WWTP in Nijmegen, Gelderland, Netherland - WWTP Weurt (Metagenome... | ecosystem: Engineered > WWTP > Aerobic digester >...
AAGACAAGACATTGATGATATACATAAGTGAACAACTGATTCAACAGAGTCATCTAAAATATAGGGGGGAAGTCGATAACTCTCACTATCCGCCTATTAACAATTCAACATTTTAACCTTGATTCACTGTTCCAGAGATGTGCTGCCAAGATGGTCGGTACGGATGACACAGAGAAGATTTAACATACACAAATGCTTTTTAGCGACACCTGGAACGCATTCACCAAATGGTGCAAGTCCCAGCTAGACTTAGACAGGACTATTTCAATAGCTGGTTTTGGCAATATATCTTATAAGATCAACGAGGACTCCAAGGATCAAAAAGACAAGACATTGATGATATACATAAGTGAACAACTGATTCAACAGAGCCATCTAAAATATAGGGGGGAAGTCGATAACTCTCACTATCCGCCTATTAAAATAAACTTTGCAGCAGTGTAGAAGCTCTTACCAGAAGTCAATAAACAAGCGATCAAACAGAACGTTGAAGCAGTTTTTGCAGATATACAAGATATACTAACCAACGTTCCGAGCACAGAGATTGATTTAGGAAATTTGGGTAAACTGAACTGCTACGAGAAGACACTTAACTATGAACCGTTTGTTATTAATAAAAAGTCAACAGTATTGCAATCAAAATCGACTGTAAAGAACCTTTTAGAGTAACGTCGCGGGATCTCTCAGTCGATGTCTACACTGCCCCAGAAACAGTAAGCGATGGCCAACGAGCTTATCGGATTAGGATAAAGCGGAATCCAAGCAGTTGATGAGGAAATGGATAGTGGGGCTCCAGGATTGGGAGATTCTCAATAATAAAAGAAGAAATTTGGCTCTTCTGCAGCTCCTTAGATGATTCAAGGAGCCTCCGCTTCATTGGGGAAGAAGGCACTTAGCTAGCTATTTCTACAACACGAAAACAAACAATTATCATCTCCAACCCGTCGATTCTAACTCCAGAATGTTAACATAGACCCAGACCTCCTAGCTGCAGGTACAGATCCTTTAGCAAAAAAGCAGGACTTCAGTAAACTGGCTGGTAGCGCAGCTAATCTCATAAACGCTCAATTCATGAAGCCACCCAATGCTGTGATTCGATTTCCGCCAATCCTAGATAAGTTTTCAAGGACACTGGCTGCCCCTCTAGCAGCCCAGAAGCATAACTTATCTGTAAGTGCTCGCATTGCTTCAAATTACACGGAAACTGCCAGAAAGCTCTACTTTGATTAAGAGTAAAAAGCAATAAGAATTCTAAAGTTGTTTGATGCTTCAGTGCAGTTTACTGCCAATTAAGAGCTTCTTGAGACCCCAGTAACAATGGCTGAAGAACTGGCATACGTAGTTCAAGGCATGCGCAGTCCAGAACTGGAAATAAAAATGAAAGCAAAGCGGACCTGCTATGATAGATACAGAGCCTACATAGAAAATGAGATATCAATTGATTTTGTGGCCCCCATCAACCACGACTGGATTACGGACATTCTGGATCTGATTCCACATCAACTACAATACGTAGAACGAGCCCAGATGGAAAATATGATTAACCTTATGCTGAATGAAATAAATAGAGACTATTATGACGCAGTCCGTAAGGCCATCCTAGATTACGTCCTAAAAGATGAGACTGAGCGCTACAGAATAGGAATAATGGAGACCTTTGAAGAAGTGAAGGACTACGGCGAGAATTTATTCGCTGGTATCGAACCCGATGATGACTGGAGGGAACACGTAAATCTTGCTAGAGATGAGATAGCCTAAAACTTAGTTATCTGTTCTAACGCTACTCTTTAGCTAATGGAATTATGGAAGAAATATGAAAAAATGCACTTCCTTGTTCTGCCCTCGAAGAAGGATCAAACTATGACAATTCAAAACTTCCAGGAGATCCAAGTCAAGAACATTACAGAAGTTAAGAATCACCTCGTTAGTGAGTGGCATAAAGATGTGATCGAGATCTTCAAAGAAGAGCTTACTCAGATGCACCGCAACAAGAAGTAGGCCGTGCTATTCTTTGAGAGCAACGCTACACTTATGGCTAACCAGATTCGCTAGTTAGTGAAGGACTCACTCCTTCTCTATAAACAGTTCTTCTAGCGCTTTAAGAAAGAACGTCCCCTTGAACCCGAAGCTGTTGTGGCTGCTGAACGTGGAAAATCCTACTCTATTGAAGATGTCTTCTTACATGTAAAATTAACAGCTGAGGAAAGTACACATCAGATCATGTTTGTGGATGATCTAATGGAAGTGATAAAGAAAGACTTGTTGAGAGTAGTCGACGACATTGTCAAGACTACTCATGCTTTCCCAAGAGCAGAGAACCACATTGCTCGCTCAGACAAGACGCAGTTGTGGGACATCCCCTTGGAAGATGAAGTGTATGTGGCAGTAAAGGAGGAAGTGGAGGGGATCCTAGACAAAAATCTACGCAATGTCTCAAAAGTAACAGCAATTTACCAAAAGTTTGCGTATCTCCTAACAGAACGAGAAAAAGTGGAGGCATGGACCAACGCAGCCTAACGCACCAGAGAAGAGTATAAAAAAGAAATAGAAAAATATGAAAAAACATATGCAGATGTTATGGCTCAGATTCCCTTCTACGTGCGTGTTAATATGGTTCTTGTGGATGGTGTAGATGTTAAAAAGTAATATCTCACCATCTGTCAAGATATCATTGCCCTTCTTCAGTAAAGCATCCACCATTATATTCTAGATCGCAACTCTGAAATTTCAAAGGAGGTTAATTCACGTCAAGAGATGTTGCGAGCAAAAGCAGAGACCACAGAAAAGCTCGTTGAGTTGGAAGCCTTGATAGGCAAGATTCTTAACACTGAGTCGAAGCGCATAAAGGGAGAATTTGAAGAGCTTAAGAAGTGGTTGAGCTTACTTTACAATACCTTTGAGCGAATATCAGAAGAAGATTTAAAGTAAATCTACCTGACTGCTAACCTTGTATATTCTGTTCTAGATGTGGTTAGAACCGAACAAGAAAGATTAGAAAAGGAAAGGGAAGACATTGAAGGAAAATTAAAGAAGAAGAAAGATGAATTTGAAGCTAATATAGCTGAACTATATGGAAAGATAGAGACAATCAATTCACAGTACTCTTCCGAAGTGGCTAGGGAAAATGCATGCAAGGCGATAGAAGGATATGGAGCTCAGATAAAGGACTATCTCGCTGAGATGCAAGACATAAACCACAAAGAAGAATTATTAGGATTCGCTCTAACAGAGTTCCCAAAGCTATTAGAGGCACAAGAAAATCTGAAACCATATGAAGATCTGTGGTTCTTAATTAGAGATAAGTTCGAAAAGTTGCAACAATGGAAGACAGTCAAACCTGCGTGCATGCTAGATCCTGAAGAAATAGAAAAAGATGTTAAATAAATGGTGCAGACCTGTTTGAAAAATAAATTTAAGTTCCAGAAGAGCAAAGCAATGGCAACGCCTCTCAAGCTCTGCCAGAATGTGCTTGATGAACTCACCGATTTCAAGAAGTAAATACCTTTAGCGAGAGTGTTTTCCAACAAAGGTCTCAAAGAACGTCATTGGCAACAAATCTCAGATGTGCTGAACTTTCCCGTTCGTCTGGAGAACAAAGACAAACTTGCTAAGTTCATTATGATGGAACTCTCTCCTGAGATCTATGTTCGTTTGGAAGAAATCTCTGATTCCGCCAGCAAAGAGTTTGGAATCGAGAAGATTCTTGACAAGATGCGTGAAGATTGGATGCCAATAGAAGTAGAGCTCAAAGAGTGGAAGGACACCAAGACCTGCGTCGTTGCGGGAGGCTCTGTTGACGAAGTGCAGTAGATTCTCGACGACCAGATAGTCAAGACCCTCACAATGAAAGGCTCCCCTTTTGCCAAGATCTTTGAAGAACGCATTATGGAGTGGGAAGGATGGTTAAACTACACACTCAACCTCTTCGAATTCTGGGTTAAGGTACAGTCTGTGTGGCTGTATCTCGAGCCTGTGTTTACCTCTCCTGATATTACTAAGCATCTTCCAAGAGAAGGAGAGGAGTTCAAAAAGGTTGATGCTGATTGGCGCACCCTTATAATCGGTAAGGTGCAAAGAGACCGTCACATTCTTGAGTTTACCAAAGAGCGCCGTATGTTAGAGACACTAAAAGAGTGCCATCTTCGTTTAGAGATAGTCTAGAAGGGACTTAACTCCTATCTTGAGGGAAAGCGTACAAACTTCCCAAGATTCTATTTCCTTTCTAATGATGAACTGCTGGAAATTCTTTCAGAGACCAAGGATCCCTTAAGAGTGCAACCACATCTTAAAAAATGCTTCGAAGGCATTTAGAAGCTCAAATTCGATGCAGAAAAAAAAATCCACGGAATGTACTCTTCTGAAAATGAGTATGTTTAATTCCTTTCGGAAGTGGATGTTTCTGCAGCCCGAGGCAACGTCGACGAGTGGCTTGTTTGGGTTGAAGAGAGAATGATTGAATCCATCCATTTCCAAACCGAAAAGTCCTTTAACGAGTTTCCACGAATGGAGCGCCATTAATGGGTCATCGGTCGTACAGGAATGTGCGTCCTAGCTATGAATATGACTTATTGGACCATCAATGCTGAGAAGGCGCTCAATGAAGAAGGCGCAGAAGGTGTCAAAAAATACTCTGTGCGCTGTACAGAACTGCTCAATCAAATCGTGAACTTAGTCAGATCTAACATATCAGCTCTAGATCGCTGCACAATAGAAGCCCTCATCGTGCTGGATGTGCACAATCGAGATGTTGTGGTGAGTCTAGCAGAATAAAAAATAGAGAAAATTAATGATTTCTAATGGCAAGCTCAGCTGAGATATTATTGGGAAAAGAGCAACACAGTGGTGAGAATCATTAACGCAGTTTGCGAATACAACTATGAGTATCTCGGTAACTCTGCAAGACTGGTTATTACACCATTAACTGATAGATGTTATAGGACATTATGCGGTGCTGTGCATTTAAATTACGGAGGTGCTCCTGAAGGGCCAGCAGGCACGGGAAAGACAGAAACCGTGAAGGATTTGGCCAAAGCTATGGCCAGATAGTGCGTGGTCTTTAATTGTTCAGATGGTCTCGACTATAAAGCAATGGGCAAGTTCTTCAAAGGACTGGCCTCTTCTGGTGCTTGGAGTTGCTTTGATGAGTTCAACCGTATAGATTTGGAAGTGCTTTCAGTCGTCGCCTAACAAATTCTTACTCTATAACTAGCCCGTGGCCGAGGAGATAAAGAATTCTTCTTTGAGGATGCAATGATTAAACTCAAACCAACTGCTAACTGCTTTATTACAATGAACCCAGGGTACGCAGGTCGTTCTGAACTTCCTGATAACTTGAAGGCTCTGTTCCGTTCAGTGGCAATGATGGTACCAGACTACGCTCTTATCGCTTAAATTTCTTTATATTCATTTGGGTTCTCCGATGCCTCCAACCTTGCTCGCAAAATCGTTACAACATATAAATTATGCTCAGAATAGCTCTCTTCCCAGGACCACTACGACTACGGTATGCGTGCCGTGAAGTCTGTGTTAACAGCAGCCGGAAACTTAAAGAGAAAATTCCCTTAAGAAAATGAGTCAATTCTTATGTTAAGAGCAATAAATGATGTCAACTTAGCAAAGTTCTTGGCCTTTGATCTGCCACTATTCAGAGGTATTACATCAGACCTGTTCCCCGGAGTAGTTTTACCAGAAATTGATTATAAAAACATGTATGAGTGTATTGATCAAACTCTTGCAGAGCTAAAATTATAGTAAGTGCCCTACTTTGTGGAGAAGATCATTCAAATCTACGAGATGATTCTAGTGCGACATGGGCTCATGATTGTCGGTCTTCCCTTCTCAGGTAAGACCTCCGCAACCCTTGTGCTAGCCGGAGCACTTGGACGACTACAACAACGAGGGCAGATGGGTGAACATACTGTACAAATAACAAGATTAAACCCCAAATCAATAACGATGAAACAACTTTATGGTTTCGCAGACGAAATCTCTCATGAATGGACTGATGGAGTCCTTGCAGTGAAGTTCAGAGCATTTGCCAAAGCTGAAGACGATGATAGAAAATGGCTGATTTTCGATGGACCTGTTGACGCCGTTTGGATCGAGAATATGAATACAGTGCTTGATGATAATAAAAAGCTGTGTCTGAACTCAGGAGAGATCATTGCTATGAGCCGAGCAATGAATATGGTCTTCGAACCAATGGACTTAGCTGCTGCCTCCCCAGCCACAGTCTCCCGTTGTGGTATGATATACATGGAGCCCAGTTCAATGGGTTGGCGTCCATTGTACAAGTCCTGGAAGGCCTAGTTGCCAGCCCTCCTCAAGCCAGAAGATCTCGATGAAATAGAGATGCTCTTCATGTGGGTAATAGATCCTCTTTTAGAACATTACAGAAACAAATTCAAAGAAATCAGTCCAACACAAGACCAAAATTTAGTAGTCGCCCTTATGCGCATGTATAAAGGGTTGTTGCATGATTTCGAGGAGAATCCAGCCATGTATGAAGCCATGGAAATTAAAATAAGACACAACCTATTAGACTAGCGATTTGTGTTCGCCCTAACATGGTCAATTGGAGGTGCACTAGTACGTGAAGATAGAAAGCCTTTCGATCTGTATGTCAAACGTCTGTTAGGCAAAGATATTCCAATGCCAAAAGAAATTCTAACCAAGAAGATATCTTTACCTGAATAGGGCACCATGTTTGATTACGAATACCGTCTTAAAGAGAACAAGACAGATGGTGAGTGGATTAAATGGTCAGAATAAATAATTGCCGATGATTCTAAGTATGCAAAAAAGAAGGTCCAAGAAATTCTAGTTGAAACTGTAGACACAATCAGGTATATTTACCTCCTTCGCCACAATATTACATGCGAAGTACCAACCATTTTCTGTGGTCCGACAGGAACTGGCAAATCTGTATATATTAAGAACTATTTGCTAGGCCTACCCAGGACACAATTCTCTAATATCTAGGTAGGTTTTTCAGCCCAGACCTCTTCCACTTAAACCTAAGACATTGTAGACTCCAAGTTAGACCGTAAAAGAAAAGGGTAGTATGGTCCCAAGTTCGGTAAGTGCATAATCTTCGTTGACGATTTGAATATGCCTATTAAAGAGAAGTGGGGTGCATAACCTCCCATAGAACTGCTTCGATAAGTATTAGATCAAGGAGGATATTACGATCATAAAGAGAAGGAAAAACCTTTCAAGAATCTTGTAGACATAGTATTTGCAGCAGCCATGGGTCCCCCCGGAGGAGGTCGTACCTTCATTACACCTCGTTTGTTGAGACATTTGAACCTACTTTCTATTGCTGAGTTTGATGATGATACTCTTTCTCGTATCTTTGGAACTATCTTGCACGTTTATTTTGCAGCATCTGGATTCAATGCTGATATTGTTAAAAACGAAATTAAGCTTTGCCATGCAACTTAAGAAATTTACCATTTTGCAATGGCTGAAATGCTGCCAACACCTTTAAAATCTCACTATCTTTTCAACCTGAGAGATTACGCCAAAGTTGTTTACGGAGTGTGCATGGGAGATAAAGATACAGTGAGTTCTCTTGAAATCCTTGTTCGTTTGTGGACCCATGAGTGTTGGCGAGTCTTTGCAGATCGTTTAATAAACGAATCTGATCGCTAATTGCTATTAAATGCAGTACGAGAAACAGTTAGAAAGGTCTTCGGACTCAACTTTGATACTGTTTTCGCCCATATAGACATTGATAAAAATAAGGAAGTTAACACACTCGATGAAATTCGTCACCTTATGTTCACTGATGTTCTAGCCCCAGCGGGAGCTCCCAAACGTCCTTACGAAGAGATATTAGATGAACTGAAGTTGCAAAAAGCTTGTGAAGAATCCTTAGAAAATTATAATATGTTGTCAGATAAACCAATGGACCTAGTCTTGTTTTCTTTTGCAATTGAACATCTACTTGTCCTGTCCCGTATTCTAAAACAACCAGGAGGAAATGCCCTACTCGTTGGAGTGGGCGGCTCCGGCCGACAATCACTAACAAGGCTATCAGCTCAGATGTCAGACTTTAAGCTTTTCTAAATTGAAATATCGAAAACTTATGGAAAAATTGAATGGCAAGAAGATTTAAAGAAATTATTAAAAGAAGCTGGTGGAAGAGGAAAGACAACTGTTTTCTTATTCACAGACTCTTAGATTAAGCAAGAAGGCTTTGTAGAAGATATCAACAATCTTCTGAACACTTGTGAAGTGCCCAATCTCTTCCCGACTGAGGAAAAAGCAGAAATTATGGAGATGGTGCGAGCTGATGCCCGTACAGAAAATAAAGCTCCTGAAGGCACTCCAGATCAGCTCTATGCCTACTTCGTGGACCGCTGCAGAACCAATTTACACGTTGTTTTATGTTTTTCTCCAATAGGCGATGCTTTCCGTACCCGTGTGCGTATGTTCCCTTCATTGGTTAATTGTTGTACAATAGACTGGTTCTTTGAGTGGCCGTAAGATGCATTGGTTTCAGTGGCCAAGAAATTCTTGGAGAAGGTAGAAATGGATGCCGAAACTAAAGCTGGATGCACCGAAATGGTACAATATTTCCACGAATCAACGATCGTTTGGGCAAAAACCTTCTTTGATAAACTCCGTAGGAAATACTATGTCACTCCCACTTCCTACCTAGAAATGATTGTTACTTTCTAAAGTCTGTTGGCAAAGAAGCGTAGAGAAACACAAAACTCTATTAACAAATATGAAAATGGATACAATCAGATCATTAAAACAGAAAAATCTGTTGGAGAGATGCAAGCCAACCTAGAAGACATGGTTCCAAAACTTAAATTTGCTGCAGAAGAAACTTAAAAGAAGATGGAACATGTGGCAACAGAAAAGGGGAAAGCTGATGTTCTTGCTGAAGCTATTTCAAAAGATGCAGCTATAGTGTAGGTCGCTGTTGACGAAGCCAATGCAATCAAAGAAGACTGCGAAAAAGACCTAGCAGAAGCAATGCCTGCTCTTGAAGCTGCACTTGCTGCCCTTGACTGCATCACATCTAATGAAATCACTTTCCTGAAAACTATGAAACAGCCTCCAGAACCGATTAAAGAAACCATGCATGCTGTATGTCTAATCCTGTATCCAAATCCTTAAGAAAAGAAGAAAGAAGGTCTAAAAACTGTTGTTGACTGGTGGGCGGCCTCTGTTAAGATGCTAGGATGGCCCGATTTCTTAGTTAAGCTAACAGGATATGATAAAGAAACCTTAGATGAAAAGACAGTTAACAATGTAGGTAGTTTCCTTAATGAAGAGAAAAACAAAACACTTCTCACGCCTGCCAACGTTGAGAAATCATCTCCTGTCGCAAAATCCATGCTACTGTGGGTTAAGGCTATGTATGACTTCTATTTCGTTAACAGAAGAGTAAAGCCAAAAAAAATTGCATTAGCTGAGGCAGAAGAAAAATCATCTAAATTGCAAGCTTAACTAGATGAGAAATAGAAAAAATTAAAAATTGCTACAGACTAAGTGGATCAGCTCAATAAAGAATTGCAAATCTCCAAGCAACGCAAGGAAAAGCTTGAAGCTGAGTATGAAGACTGCTCAAAGCAACTAGAGAGAGCTAAGAAACTGATCGAATCACTTGGAGGCGAGAAAGGTCGTTGGGGAGAACTTGCTTAAGAACTCAAATCCTTTTACACAAATCTAACTGGAGATATCCTAGTATCTGCAGGACTTGTCGCATATCTTGGAGCATTCACTCCTACATACAGAGTCTAAATTATTGAGGAATGGTCTCGCAGAACCACGTAAGAAAAGAAGATACCAGGCTCCGCTAAGTATTCACTGCAACGAGTACTCGGAGATCCAGTCAAGATCCGTGCTTGGAACATAGACGGGCTACCATCAGATTCCTTTTCCATTGAAAATGCTATTATTATCTTTGAAGCCCGGCGTTGGCCCCTTTGTATAGATCCTTAAGGATAGGCTAATAAATGGATCAAGAAGATGGAGATTTAACGATAGATCAAAATTATCAAGCTTACAGACTCTGACTTCCTGAGAACATTAGAAAATTCAATTCAATTCGGAAAACCTGTTCTTCTTGAAAATGTTGGGGAGGAGCTAGATCCTTCACTTACTCCCATCTTGTTAAAGTAAACTTTTGTCAAAGGTACAACAACCTACATCAAACTGGGTGAGTCTACAATTGAATACCAGCCAGATTTCCGCTTTTATATTACCACAAAATTACGTAACCCACATTATTTACCTGAACTTTCAGTGAAGGTTTCCATTCTCAACTTCATGATCACCTACGAAGGCCTTAATGACTAACTTTTGGGTATATTAGTTAAAAAAGAGCGCCCAGATCTTGAAGCTGAAAAAGAACGGTTAATTATAGAGTCTGCAGACAATAAGCGATAACTAGCAGAAATTGAAGAAAAAATATTACAAGTATTATCAGGCAATAAAAACATTCTTACAGACGAGTCTGCTATCAACATCCTAACGGCTTCAAAAGTTACTTCTAACGAAATCAAAGAGAAATAAATTGTCGCAGAGAAGACGGAGAAGGACATTGACACTGCTCGTGAGACTTATCAACCAGTATCTTAGCAGGCTTCAGTCCTCTTCTTTACAATCTCTGATCTAAATAACCTAGATCCGATGTATCAATACTCCCTTGTCTACTTTATTGACTTGTTTACGCAGGGAATCATTAATGCAGACTAGAGTGATATCTTTGAAACAAGACTAGAAAACCTTAAAAATTATTTCCTTTACTCACTCTACTCAAATATTTGCCGATCACTATTCGAGAAAGATAAATTGGTCTTTTCCATGCTTCTAGTGTCTAGACTACTTGACTTCCGTAAATAATTGTAGCCCGATGAATGGCGATTCTTACTCACGGGAGGAATAGCCTTGTCAGAACAAATGCCTGACTAACCGAAGAATTGTTCTTGGTTATCGGCAAAGGCGTGGGGAGAAATAGTTCGTCTTTCTAATTTAGAAGCTCCTTGTTTCAAGAATTTCTATAAGGTTTTCCATGAACCGCAGACACTACGAGGATTCCAAGCCATCTTTGATTCCACTGAGCCTCATACCATGCCCCTGCCAGGAGATCTGGAACAGCGTTTCTAGGGATTCTAGAAGCTCCTTGTCTTACGTACAATTCGACCAGATAAACTTATACCTGGAATCCAGCTATTCATTATATCCTCTCTTGGGAAGAAATTTATAGAGCCACCTCCATTTGATCTCGCTGCTATTTATAAAGATTCCTCGCCAACCACACCGTTAATATTTGTGCTTTCTCCAGGATCAGATCCAACTATTAATCTATTTGCCTTCGCTGAAAAGAACTTCAACAAGACACCTTAAGGTATTTCTTTAGGACAAGGTCAAGGCCCTAGAGCTCAATAACTAATCTAAGATGGACTATAGAAGGGGGATTGGATAGTACTATAGAACTGTCATTTGGCTGTCACTTGGATGTCCACCTTAGAAAAGATTTGTGAAGAAATTTCACCAGACCCACGTAACACCCATCCAGATTTTCGTCTTTGGCTCACTTCTTATCCTTCCCCAGACTTCCCAACTGCTATTTTGCAGGCAGGAATTAAGATGACAACAGAACCTCCAAAGGGACTCAAAATGAATCTCAAATCAAGTTATTCCATTGACCCCATAAACAAAGCTGAGTTCTTTGATACATGTGTTTAGCCAAAAGCCTTTAAAAAGCTTCTATTTGGACTTTGTTTCTTCCATGCAGTTATTTAAGAGCGTCGTAAATATGGAGCCTTGGGCTGGAATATTTCTTACGAATTTAACGAATCAGATCTCCGTATCTGTGTTAGATAGCTTAAAATGTTCCTAGATGAATTCTAAACTACTATACCCTTTGATGCATTGAAGTATTTAACTGCTGAATGCAATTATGGTGGTCGTGTCACAGATGATAAAGATCGTCGTTTAATATGCACACTTCTTGAGGACTACTATTGCCCAGAGACAGTTAATTCTGATACTTATAGATTTGGCAAGGATCCCGTCTATATTTCTCCAGACTTTCCCTCAAGATAGGAATACCTTGACTATGTCAATGAATTGCCATTACTCACTCCTTCTGATGTGTTTGGTTTCCATCCAAACGCTGATATAACTAAGGATATGAATGAAACTAACCTTTTAGCTAGTTCTCTTCTCTTATGTACCTCAACTGAAGGAGCAGGCTCTGGAAAAGTTACAATGGAAGATGTTTTAGATGAACTCTGCAATAAAATCATTAAGGATTTCCCCTTACCATTCCCTATTGAGTAGATTCTATAAAAATATCCAGTCATGTACAATGAGTCAATGAACACCGTTTTAACATAAGAACTAACTAGATTTAATAAGCTTATTAATGTTGTTAGAAGCTCTCTTAATGATATCAAGAAAGCTCTTAAAGGTCTTATTCTTATGAGTCCACAGCTAGAAAGAACTGCTAAAATGCTATTCAATGGACAAGTTCCAGAAATGTGGATGGGTTCTTCCTACCCTTCATTAAAACCGCTCGGAGGTTATGTTTAGGATCTTCGTGCACGTCTTCAATTCTTTTAAACATGGATTGATGAAGGTCCTCCACGCGTTTTCTGGATCTCAGGTTTCTATTTCACTTAATCTTTCTTAACTGGTGTACTCCAAAACTATGCAAGAAAATATACTATTCCTATCGATGAAATTGTATTTGACTTTGAATTTTTAGCTCAAGAACCAACTACTAAACCTGATGATGGAGCTTATATCTAGGGTCTCTTTATCGAAGGAACTAAGTGGAATTACGATACAATGATGTTAGATGAAAGTGATCCTAAGGTTTTGTTTGTCAAATGTCCAACTATCTAGCTTAAACCTACACGCAATATTGATTTAAAGATATATCCAAATTACGACTGCCCTGTATACAAAACTTCAGCACGTAGAGGTGTCCTTTCTACAACAGGACACTCTACTAACTTTGTCATGTGGATTCGTCTCCCAACTGATTAGTAGTCTCGTCATTGGATAAAACGTGGCGTTGCTTTGCTAACTTAGCTTGATGATTGAGCCTATAGTAGTAATAGATATACCTAAAATATATAAATAAATATATAAATTGTTTATTATGTC
>Ga0272412_1000368_pt1 | contig 13089 bp, 18 predicted proteins | sample WWTPWeurt_MetaT_FD_193540 | JGI IMG/M metagenome (GOLD analysis project Ga0272412, IMG submission 193540) | Metatranscriptome of activated sludge microbial communities from WWTP in Nijmegen, Gelderland, Netherland - WWTP Weurt (Metagenome... | ecosystem: Engineered > WWTP > Aerobic digester >...
AAATAAAAAAAAGAAAAATAAAACAAAATTTTCTTTTTGAACAGCAAAATAATTGATAAAACAATAGAATAATACTATAATTGGAATCAGATAAACATTCATCACACATCCAACAGATATGAAGTCTATTAATCCTTTATCGAAGAGATAAAGAGGTATTTATTCTGAAATTATTGACCCTGATAATGCTACGGAATTAAAACCCATTGATTATTCATCAGGCCCCAACCAACAAATTTATTGCTCCCAGTCCATGTCTAGCATCCCAAAAGCGATTAGTCTTTCACGGCTACCTACTAAGCAAGGCAGCCGCCCTTTGTAATAAAGCCAGCAAAGCATTTAAGATGAACGATAAATTCTAAAATCTCGCGCTGTCTCCCGTAACGAGCAACGATATTAAAACCGAATAAAAGCCAACTAAATTGAGACCTCTGTTGACCCTAAGGTAATGGAGCCCTTTGACCCTATTCCTGGCTAGGTGCCGCGTAAGGTGGCGATCGATCGTAGACGAAAGGAATTCGCTTCATTCGATCTGAAGGACTTGTTGTAATAAATAGGGATTGACTTGAACAAAAAAGATGATCAGGTTGAATGGCTGCATCTTGAGCTGTTTGATGACACTTAATTTGATGACAATACTAATGAACTCTGGATATAAAGAAGATATGATGAAGACATGGTATTCCATCCGATCTAAGGTAAAGGCCTTCACAAGAGTAAAGAAGGGCAGTTAGAATACAAATCTGTAATTATAAGCGATTATGATCAAAAATCTGAGCATTTCAAGGGTATTTGGAAAAGCAATGAGCAAGCTTGTTCTCTGCCAAGACTGTTCATCTGCTTTGACTCTGAAGACCCGCGGAAGTATGTATTACGTCTGGCAAACGCATTCCAGTAGCGAAGGTATGCGGACTCTATTATCAGATATAATTATTATATAGACAACATGCCCTTCTAGGACTTAAGCGAGCTAGATACCGAGCAAAAGAAGCGGATAGAAACTCTAGCGAAAACAAAAAAGCTTGAAGAAGCTGAAACCACGAACTTAATTCTGGAAGTGAGCAATGACTTCGCGCGCACAATGAACAAGATAATTTTCGATACTTATTTGGAAGATTAAGCCCCAGTCAACAACCCTTAGAACGCAGGACAGATAGACGAAAATTCGGAATATTATCCAAAGCATTTGAAATTGCCACCCAAATTAAAGGAGAAGGAGGTACCTTACTCAGGGATGATGGAACTGGAACGAAATAAAGGAGTTAAGGAAATATATATGTTTGACCCTAGACAGATTCATTCAGTTGAACCCAAAGACTTTACTGAGACATTCCGCGATTTTTGCTTCGCTTCGTTGTACATCAAGGAGGAAGTGATCCGTGCACTGTAGGAAATCCGATTTGAGTGCAACAAAGTCCTTGAAATGCCCATCTTCAACTTTGATATAACTGAAGCCATGCACCTCGACCAATTCAAGCATATCCAGGAGTCTGCTGTAAGTCAACTGGTTTACAACTTGAAGGGACAATGGGTAGAGGGAATGATAAAAATAATAAAGACCCAGTTCGAGAAGGTAGGAAAGGGATGGTTCAATATGAAGGAAACGTCCAAAATCACATATGACTTTGGAAAACTTAAAAGGTTTCTAACACTTGTGAGACTTATGATGCAGGATACACTTTCTTCTCTCATCTGGCGCAATTACCATTAGTATCAGTCTTACATTAATTCGTTTGTTCCCGAAAAGGTCATAATCCGAGACACTTGGGATGTCGAAAACAAGTTTCCTTAGGATCGAAAAAAAATGGCTATCCCCCAATTGCCATAGAAGGATTCTGAGCTTTTGCAGTGGACTCCAGCTTAAAAATAGTTGATTTTGTAGTGTGCATAACAGCCTCATTAAAGCAGCAGCTCTAATAATTAACCATAGCAGTAGAGCGCTTAGGCAGCTCCAGCTTCTCAGCAAGCCGAAGGTCATGTTTAAGCTAGTAGTGAATCTCATTCATAAACTCTTTGTCTGTTTCAACTGGATCTGCTAAAGACTAATCAAGATGATGCATTCATATACTCTGCGAAGAACCCCTACGTATTTGTCAATGTGGTGCAACAGGCTTTTGACAAGGGTTTGGAAGAACTTTCAAAGATTCCAGATCTTGAGCCAAAAATTCTATCAGATTTATACAAGTCAACCAAACTTGACACGCCGATAAAGTCTCCGATGAAACCGCGAGAGAAGCCAAATGACCCGGACCCTCTCGCACGTCCGCGTAAATACCCAGATGAAAATAAATGGTTGTGGGACATGTCTGTAGCCCTGGAAGAAAAAATAAAGGAAGCAGTAGGCCCACTAGAATTATATCTGAAAGCGTTTGATAAATACCTGCCGATACTAAAGTAAAACGCGGATGATTACGTGAAGGAAATAGAGACAGATCCCAACCCAAAAGATATCGATGCTATTAAAGATGAGATAGCACAAGTATATCAAAGACAAGAGGACCTTAAAACACAGATTCCTGAAGTAGTTTAAGTTTCCTGTTTCGAGATTCACTGCAAGGAGATATTGGGATACCTGTAAGAGAAGTTGGAAGAACTGGCCAAGAACTTAAAGCAGCTAATAGCAAAGCGGGCGAAGGAGCAGACAGTAACAATATTCAATCAATTTTCGATGATAAAGCAAAAGATAGGAGAAGAACCAAAGAACATTGAGGAACTAACTGAAATAAAGGAGTACATGTTAGGCCTGCCCAACGAGCTGGAGAAGATTAAAATAGACATGAACAAGTGCTTCGACATTTATAAGATGTTAGAGGACTTTAATTGGCGCTTTTCCAATGATGAAATGAATAGAAAATGGAATGTATTTGCTGGTCCCCGTGATGTTATGAAGTTAGTGGACGAACGGACAAGTGCACTGGATAAGCTTAAGGCGAAGTTTCAAGATGAGATGAAGACTGAGCAAGAAGAGTTCAAAGATGAGTTTGAAACGCTTTATCAGACTATTTCAGGTTTCCACTCATATTAAGATATGAAAGCACATGAAGAAGTAGCTAAAACAGTCTTGGATGTGCAATCTTCTTTGTAGAAGTTTATGGAAAAAGCGAGGAAATTTAACACACGCGAGTCGCTTTTTGAAATGGAGTCGACCAACTACGAGAAGCTTGCCTAGATGCAGAAGGAATTCCAGCCTTATGCGAACCTTTGGACCATAGTCTCTGGATGGTTGAAAGGCTCTTAATCTTGGCTCAATGATGTCTGGGAAACAGTTGATGCTATCGGGGCTCAGAAATTCGTTGAAGATGGATATAAAACGTTATAAGGAGTAATAAGGTTCATGAGAGACCGATAAATAACAAGTGTACAGAAAATTGCTGAGATTATCAAAGGTGAATTAGAGGAGTTTCGGCCGAAGGTGCCACTTCTTGTAGCGCTGCGCAATCGAGGTATGACAGACCGGCATTGGAAAGAAATCTCAGATAAGATGGGTTTTGAAGTTAGACCAGGAGCACCTGCCAACAATTAAAACCCTACAGGAGAGTTTACATTCAAGCGCTGCCTGGAGATGGGACTCATGAAGTATGTGGATGCTATCGTGGATATTGGTGACAAGGCTGGCAAAGAGTACAATATTGAGGCAAAGCTAAATGAGATGCAAACGAAGTGGGAGGACATCAACTTCAATGTGCTTCAATATAAGACTTCCTACATCATCAAAGGCTATGATGATATTATTCAGGTGCTTGACGAGGATATAGTATCCACACAGGCCATGCTATTTTCGCCATTCAAGAAGCCCTTTGAAAAACGCATTGAGGACTGGAACACGACTCTCAAAACCATTTCGGATGTGTTGGAAGAGTGGGCCAAATTCCAAGGGCAATGGATGTATTTGCAGCCAATTTTCGACAGTATGGACATAGCGAAGTAACTCCCAAACGAAACTAAGAAGTTTAAAACTATCGACTCAATGTGGAAGAGTGCCATGAACAACGCCTCTTCAATAAAGAACGTGTAGAAGGTGTGCACTGAGGAAGGACTTTACGATAAGCTACGCGAGGCAAACAAGAACTTGGAATACATCCAGAAAGAACTAAATAAGTACTTGGAGAGTAAGCGAGACAAATTCGCACGATTCTATTTCCTCTCAAACGATGAGCTGCTAGAAATTCTGTCCCAGACCAAGGAACCAACTGCAGTGCAACCACATCTCAAGAAGGTGTTTGAGAACATCCATTCAATTGAGTTTGATGCATAAAAGAAGATCCATGCCATGTTCTCTGCTGAAAAGGAGAAGGTGCCCTTTGTGAAGCCAGTAGACCCCAACAAAAAGAACGTCGAGGACTGGATGGGAGAGGTCGAAAACATGATGAAACGATCAGTGCGTGCAGCACTACTGCGCTCCATTGATAACTACCGTGAAATTGCCAGAGAATAATGGGTACTATCTCACCCTGGCTAGTGTGTGCTTAACGGATCCCAGGTTCATTGGACAATGGAAGTAGAGGCAGCAATAAAAAAAGTGGTGGAGGGATATGGAGTACCTGAGTATTGGAAGAAGTTGGGCTCTTAGCTCAACGAGCTGGTTGAACTGGTCTGCAAGCCACTGACGAAACAGGAGCAAGTGACGCTGAACGCCTTGATCGTTATTGATGTACATGCCAAGGATGTTGTGGAAAGACTGATCAAGGAACGAGTTTAAGACATCGGTGCATTCGAATGGATTGCGCAACTGCGTTATTATTGGGAAACAGACGATTTATATACAAAATGTGTGTAAACTGTGTTCCCTTACGGCTATGAGTATCTAGGAAACACGTTGAGATTGGTCATAACTCCATTGACTGATAAATGTTACATGACGCTGATGGGAGCCCTGAGGCTGAATATGGGTGGAGCTCCTGCAGGTCCAGCCGGCACAGGCAAGACTGAATCCACAAAGGACCTGGCCAAGGCTCTCGCCAAATAATGTGTCGTATTTAACTGCTCTGATTCAATGGACTACATTATGGTGGGTAAATTCTTCAAGGGTTTGGCTTCTGCTGGAGCATGGTGTTGCTTTGATGAATTTAACCGTATAAATATTGAAGTACTTTCGGTCATTGCTTAACAATTACTATAACTGTTCACTGAGAAGGCACGCGGTACACCATAAGTAGAATTCGAAGGTTCCATTATCAAGTTACAGCCCACTTTCTCAGTTTTTATAACTATGAACCCCGGTTATGCTGGTCGTACAGAGCTCCCTGATAACCTGAAAGCTCTTTTCCGTTCTGTAGCAATGATGGTGCCCGACTACGCAATGATTGGTGAAATAATGTTATATTCTTTTGGTTTTAAAAAGGGTCGTGAGCTAGCACGCAAAATGGTGGTCACTTTTAAACTTGCTTCAGAGCAGCTCAGTTCCCAAGATCACTACGACTATGGTATGCGAGCGGTGCGTTCAGTCATTAACGCAGCTGGTCTACTCAAGTCTCAGGCTTCCAATGCAACTATGGATGAAGAGTAGCTTTTGCTGAGAGCATTGCGTGATGTCAACTGTCCTAAATTCCTCAAGGATGACATCCCCCTTTTCGAAAATATCATATCTGACTTGTTTCCTGGTGTTGAGCGTCCAAAATATGAGTACGGCAACCTTTTATCATCTATTACAACTGTTTGTAAGAAGCTCACCCTCCAGTCAACGAAGCCTTTTGTTGAAAAAGTCTTGCAGCTTTACGACACAATTCAAGTACGCCACGGACTCATGATAGTTGGCCCAACTGGTGGAGGCAAGACTTCCAACTATAATGTGCTATAGCAGTCGCTCTCTTCCCTCTCAAACAGTGGCTTTTACAAGGTACACACACATATCCTGAATCCTAAATCAATTAAGATGGGCCAACTCTATGGTGAATTTAACGAACAGAGTCACGAATGGTCTGATGGTATCTTGGCATTCATCATCAGAGAAACAGTGAAAGATACGACCTCCGAAAAGCATTGGGTGGTGTTCGATGGCCCTGTGGATGCAATTTGGATTGAATCAATGAACACTGTGCTCGATGATAATAAAAAGCTTTGCTTGAACTCAGGATAAATCCTAACATTAACTCCTCATATGACCATGATGTTCGAAGTTGAAGACCTTGCAGTAGCTTCCCCTGCAACAGTGTCCCGTTGCGGCATGGTCTATATGGAACCAATTTCCATTGGGTTGCAGCCACTGGTGGATTCTTGGATCTAACGATTACCCAAGAACCTGATTGAACGTAAAACTGTTGAAAAAAAACTACGATCACTCTTTGATTTCTTCCTGGAACCCGGAATTGACTACATCAGACATCACTGCAAAGAGATTGTAGCCACAATGGACAACAACGTAACGCAGTCGCTCCAGCGATTGCTTGATTGCTTTCTTACAGACTACGCTGATACTGATTATAAGAAGGTGTCTTCTGAGGAGCTGGAGAACTTGGATCAAATTTTGGAGTCCATATTTTTCTTTTCTTTCATCTGGTCTGTTGGATCCACTGTGGACTATGACGGTAGGAAAAAGTTTGATTAATTTGTACAGTAGCATCTCGCCAAATGGAAGACTGATGCAAACTCTGGCAAAGATGGGCCTTCTGGTGTTTAACTACCCCCAGCTTCTTCTTTAGAAAACAATAACCAACCCTGGTTCGTCTATGACTATTTCTTCAATCGCGAATCTAAGTAATTTTTATCCTGGGCTGAGCTCTATAAGAACTTCGAAATAGAATAAAAGCTCGGCTATCACGAAATCGTGATACCCACAAACGATTCTACACGTAATGTATTTATTAAGAAGCTTTTGCTCACACACGACTTTCACGTCATGTGTCCTGGCCCTACAGGTACTGGAAAATCTCAGAATTCTTATAATTTGCTAAGCAAAGACCTTGGAGAAGAATATTAATACATTGCTTTGACATTTTCTGCACAGACATCTGCCAACCAAACCCAAGACACCATAGATTCGAAGCTAGACAAACGTAGAAAAGGTGTTTACGGACCACCAATCGGCAAGAAAGTTATAATCTTCGTAGACGACTTGAACATGCCCAAGAAGGAAGAGTATGGAGCATAACCGCCAATCGAACTTCTCAGGTAGTTCCTCGACCACAATGGATGGTATAATCGAAAAGAGCTCTCGTTCATGAAGTTGGAGTGTATCACTCTTCTTGCAGCTATGGGACCGCCTGGAGGTGGCCGCTCTAACATCACTGGTCGGTGTGTTCGTCATTTCAACGTATTGGCCTATCCAGAACTTGACAAAGACATCATCTCTCAGATCTTCACTAAGCTAACTAAAAATTTTTATAAACGGTATGCCACTAACATCCAAGCCATAGTTCCCCAATTGGTCGACTCGGTTCTGGAGGTGTACTATTTAGTTCGCCGAGACCTACTTCCAACTCCTTCCAAGAGCCATTACACTTTCAATTTGCGTGATATCTATCGAGTTTGCATGGGACTGTGCTCCTCCACACCGAAATACTGCAATGATCTTCCAGTGCTGGCAAAACTTTGGTTCAATGAAAACATGCGCGTGTTCCACGACAGACTTACTACCGAACAGGACAGGGATTACCTTAAGAATACACTAGGCAGTTTCATCGAAAAACTATTCCAGTTGAAAAAGGAGGAAGCCCTTGATATTGAGCGAATAATTTGGGCTGATTTCCTTGCGGGTCGCGAAGCTGACCCTAGAATTTATGCTCCAGTCACAGATATCGGTTTATTCATTGGAAAGATGGACGCCTTCTAAGACGAGTACAACAGTGATGTATCTTCTTCAAAAAAAGCAATGAAGCTCGTTATGTTCTTGGATGCCTGTGAACATATTGCAAGAATTGCACGTATCCTACGCCAACCGTTTGGAAACGCCCTTCTATTTGGTGTGGGTGGCTCAGGTAGACAAAGTCTCTCCAAAATGGCTACCTTCCTTTCCAACTACAAGCTCTTTACAATTGAAGTCGTGAAGGGCTACAACATGAAAACTTGGCGTGAGGATATAAAGAAAATGCTCATGATATGCGGTGTCGAGAACAAGCCCCTCACTTTTCTCTACGTCGACACTCAAATAATAGCTGAAAATATGCTGGAGGATGTCAACAGCATCTTGAACTCTGGAGATGTCACCAACATCTATCAAGAAAAAGATATGGAGGACATAATGGCGGCCTGCAAAGCTGACTGCATCAAAAAGGGATTGCAGCCCAATAAGATGAATATCTTCACGCAGTACCTTATCAGAGTAAAAAAGAACATTCATATCATCCTTGCCATGAGCCCAATTGGTGAAATGTTCATGACTCGTTTGCGTATGTTCCCATCCCTTATAAACTGCTGCACGATCGACTGGTTCACTGAATGGCCTGAAGAGGCATTGGTTGGTGTTGGACGAGGGCAACTGATCGATCAAGAGCAAGAGCTAAAAATCGAAGGCAAAATCAATCAACTGGTGGACATGTTCAAGTATGCTCACAAGTCAGTAGAGAAAATTTCCAAAAGATATCTTCAAGAACTGAGGCGCTACAACTACGTCACTCCAACATCATATCTTGAGCTCCTCAACCTCTTCAAGTCCATCCTTGGAGAAAAGAACATCGAGCTTAAAATTCAGATCGAGCGTCTCAGAAACGGTCTTGACAAACTCATCCAAGCCAATGTGGCTGTCGAAGACATGAAGATTCGCCTGACCAAGATGCAACCAGAACTCGCCAAGGCATCAGAGGAGACAGAACAATTTATGCAGAAATTGACTGTAGAGAAAGAGCAAGCTGATGAGAAACAGCGCATTGTGGCCAATGAAGAAAAGATCGCAAAACAATAAGAAGCTGAAGCTCTTGAGTTAGCTTCCAAGGCAGAGTCGGCAGTCTCAGAAGCCAAAAGGCAGTTAGACGCCACTTTATTGAAGGTCAACGAGCTTCAGAAAAACCACTTGGATGAAATTCGTTCACTAGGCCAGCCACCTGAAATTATCAAGCTCGTCCTGGCTTCAGTCGTCATTCTTAATGAAGCCCTCTTTAAAGACAAAGGTGGTATTATCATGACTCCAGTGCCAAACCAAATAGGAAAAAAGGAAGAAAATTACTTCCAGACTGCAAAGCAGTACCTTCTAAACGACACTAAACTCCTGCGTATTATACTCGTGGAAAAGTTCGATAGAGAAAGCATTTAATAAAGGACAATTGACAAACTCGAGCGTGTATGTCTGGTGGACCCTAAATTCAACTCAAAGGATGCATACAAAGCAAATCTGGCCACAGGATATTTGTTTGACTGGTCCAAGGCCATGTACGACTTTTATAAGGTCTTTACTGAAACGAAGCCACTTCGTGATCAGCTCGAAGTTGTTAAAAAAGTCGTGGCTGAAAAGAAAGAAGAGCTAAGAGTTAAAATGGAGGCTTTAGACAAGATCAATGCACAGATTCGCACCCTCACTGAAATGTTTGAGGAAAAGAACAAGTAGAAATAGCTCCTCATCAAAAAGATCGAAGAATGTGAGTTGTAACTAGATCGTGCCAAACGTTTAACAGAAGGACTTTCCGACGAAAAGGAGCGCTGGTCGAGAGACATCAAGCGCTTAGAGCTGAGTGGGGAAAATATACCAGGTAATGCCGCTGTCTCTGCGTGCATGCTATCATATGCTGGTGCCTTTATAGCCAATTACCGCATAGAGCTGGAGAGTAGTTGGGTTAAGTATCTCGATTAAATCCAGATTAAGCATACTCCTGATATCACGATGAGATCCTTCTTGGGAGAAGACGTCAAGATCCAAAATTGGAACATAAACGGCCTCCCCAAGGATTCCACCTCCATCGAAAACGGCATCATTATCTTCAAGAGCAGACGTTGGCCACTCATGATAGACCCTCAGAACCAGGCAAACAAGTTCATCAAAAATCTCAGTCGAGAGTAAGGAGAACACGAAATTAAGAAAGCATCTGATCCTCAAATGATGCGTTACCTGGAAATCAGTATATAATTCGGAAAGTGGGTACTTATAGAGTCTGTTGGGCGGGACCTTGACCCCTCTTTAGACCCGATTCTGCTCCAACAAGTCGTTAAGCAAGGTAACAACCTCTCAATTTAAATCGGAGACAAGAACATCAGCTACAACGACTCCTTCCGCTTCTTCATGACAACCAACCTCCCTAACCCCCACTACTCCCCCGAAACCAGTGTTAAAGTGACCATCATCAATTTTGCTATCACACCGTTCGGTCTAGAAGAGTAGATGCTCGCCAAGATCGTTGAACTCGAAAACCCGAACCTTGAAAACAGAAAAAGCGAGATAGTCAGGAAGAATGCTAGTGACCGAAAGTTGCTCCTCTAGCAGGAAGACCAGATCCTCCGCATGCTATCCGACCAGAAGGGAGATATCTCTGAAATTCTGATGGATGAGTCCCTAATCAACAAACTGCAGGATTCTAAAAAGATTGCAGCAGAAATAAATCAGAGAGTCCAGGATTCTAAAGTAACTGAGGTGGAAATCGACAAAACTCGTGAAGAATATCGTCCAGTCGCACAGCGCTCTTCCATCCTATTCTTTTGCATATTGGAACTTTCCACCATTGATCCCATGTATCAGTACTCGCTGTAGTGGTATATTAACCTGTTCTAAATGGGCGTCGAGAAAGCTACACCCTCTAAAGACTTGCAGGAACGCTTAAATAACCTCAATAACTACTTCACATATTCTCTATATGAGAATATCTGCCGCTCTCTCTTTGAGAAGCATAAGTTGCTTTTCTCTTTCCTATTGGCCCAGCGGATACTTTCTTCACAAAATAAAATTAACTAGGAAGAGTGGCGCTACATGCTGACAGGACCGCAAGGGGAAATCGAGATTTAAAAGAATCCAACTTCATGGATTGCTGAGAACTCATGGCCAGATATTTACAGAAATATTTATGGCGTTTCTAGACTAACCAGATTTGACGGATTTGAAAAATACTTCTTTGATAACTTTGATGCTTTCAAATCCTTCTACGATTCTGCTTCGCCTTAGGATGAAGAACCTCCAGGAGAGTGGAAAGATCGCCTAGATCTCTTTGAGAAGCTTATCTTCCTTAGAACACTGCGGCCAGACAAAGTCATTCCCTTCGTTTAAAAATGGGTATCGGTCAATTTAGGAGAGCAATTCATCATCGTCCCGACCTTTGACCTCGGCAACTGCTTCAAGGACTCCAACTAACTTACTCCATTAATCTTTGTACTATCTCCTGGTTCTGACCCCGTTGCTGACTTCCTGCGTTTCGCTGAAGAAAACAACATGATACGCAGAGTAGAGAGCATCTCGCTTGGATAAGGCCAAGGCCCAAAGGCTGAGAAGATGGTTAGAGAAGGCGCATAGAAAGGAGGTTGGGTCCTTCTCTAAAATTGCCATCTGGCCACTTCATGGATGAAGGACCTTGAGAAAGTTGTTGAAGAAATGGATGAAAACAATCACAAGGACTTCCGTTTGTGGCTAACTTCCATGCCATCTCCTGATTTCCCCTGCTCTGTGTTGCAGTCAGGAGTAAAGATGACCATTGAGCCTCCTAAAGGGTTGAGGAACAATCTGCTTAGATCATACACAAATATGACTGACTTAGAATTAAATGACTGCAAAAAACCGGAAAAATTCAGAAAACTTCTTTTTGGATTCTGCCTCTTCCACGCTATCATTCAGGATCGTCGTAAGTTTGGGGCCATTGGCTGGAACATTCCCTACGAGTTTACCAACGAAGATCTAACTGTGTGCAAAAAATAACTTAAGTCTTTACTTGACGACTATGAAGAAGTTCCCTATAAGGTTCTCAACTATCTTGGCGCTGAAATTAATTATGGAGGTCGTGTCACAGATGATAAGGATGTGAGACTTATCAAGACCATCCTGCAATTATATATTTAATAGTCATCACTAATGGACAATTTTAAATTTTCTTCAAGTGGAATCTACATATAAATTCCCGCCCAAACCAAAGAAGAGTATATTAATTATATTAATAATCTTCCGTTGAACCCCGCACCAGAAGCCTTTGGCCTGCATGACAATGCTGAAATCACCAACGCTCAAAACGAAACTCGTACTCTCCTTGAAACATTATTAAGTATTTAGCCTCGGTCCTAGTCAACCACAGGCAAATCGAGAGAAGAAAAAATAGAAGATATTGCTTCATTCATTGAAAAATAAACACCATCAGTCTGGAATGTGGAAGAAATAGGAAAGAAATACCCAACTGATTATAAAGAATCAATGAATACTGTACTAGTGCAAGAACTCATTCGTTACAACAAACTGTTAGCTATCATGGCGACTTCTCTTGTTTCAGTTAAAAAGGCTCTTAAAGGACTTATAGTCATGTCTGAAGAATTAGAGCTTATGGCAACATCATTGCACGATAATCAGGTTCCAAAGATGTGGGCAAGCAAAGGACACTTATCATTGAAGCCTCTGTCCTCGTGGATAGGAGACCTCAAAGAGCGTGTGGAATTCTTAAATAACTGGATCAATCACGGAACTCCAAAAGTATTCTGGATTTCTGGATTCTATTTCCCTCAAGCTTTCATCACTGGCACATTACAAAACTATGCCCGTAAACATGTTGTGGCTATCGACAAATTGAGCTTTGAATTCAAAATTAAAGATGATCTTCTTTATAAAGATGTTGTTGATAAACCAGAAGATGGCTGTTATGTATGGGGAATTTACTTAGAAGGATCGCGTTGGGACATGAAAAAACATATTATTAATTAACCTAAAGCAAAGGAATTGTACAGTGATCTTCCCCTTATGCATTTAATTCCAGTTATTAACAGAGAACAGCCAACTGATGGAATATACAATTGCCCACTTTACAAAGTTGTTTCAAGAGCCGGAACTCTTTCCACCACAGGTCATTCGACTAATTTCGTAATGTTCCTTGAACTACCTTCTAAGGAAAAAGAAGAAATTTGGATAAGAGCAGGAGTTGCTGCTTTCTTAGCTCTCAGATACTGATCCACATAGATTAAGATAGGTCTTACATCAATTAAATATAATAAAAAATTGGCCCATTCTTTCTTTGTTTTTATTATTAAATGTTGCTATGTATGTTA
>Ga0272412_1000372_pt1 | contig 12989 bp, 5 predicted proteins | sample WWTPWeurt_MetaT_FD_193540 | JGI IMG/M metagenome (GOLD analysis project Ga0272412, IMG submission 193540) | Metatranscriptome of activated sludge microbial communities from WWTP in Nijmegen, Gelderland, Netherland - WWTP Weurt (Metagenome... | ecosystem: Engineered > WWTP > Aerobic digester >...
ATAATCAGGTTATAGTTGGCGGTTTTTAAAACAAGTTTAGGGTCAAAATGTTTAAATATCTGCTTGACACACATAAAAAGTTTTGCTACAATAGAAACGAACCCTGGAGTATTCTAGGGATATTGAAAGTTGTTTGTCACAAAAGCGAATTAATTAATAAGTATTTTTCGACCAAACCCTGCAATCCGTATGGGAAATTAATAGTCCAAGAGAAATCTAAGGATCAATACGAAACAAAAGCCAGTAGTTTAACTATTGGCTTTTGTGCTTAAACTTACATCATCTCATATTTAGGCAGATATAATGAGTAATACATCAATAAGTGATTTTGACAAGCGAGTCATAGTTTGTTCACGACTTTTTAACCAAAAGGGTGAGGGAGCGGAGTGGAACACTGTAGCTTATTTGGTTGACAACCTTAAAGTAAAATCAGTTGGGGATTACCGTATCTTGATGAATTACAATCTTAATAGGGGCAAGGGATCTGTTGACCCACTAGAAATCGATGTGATACTTATTAACCGTTTTGGTGTTTTCTTGATTGAAGTAAAAGATTGGTGGGGGAAAATTGTTGCCCAAGATGGGAAATGGATCCAAAATGCAAATAGAGAACATGGCGATATTTTCGGTGAAGTAAATCACAAAGCAAAAACTCTATATGCGAAATTATTTGGATCCCAAGGAGATGTGAAGGAAATTGGCAATATTAGTGTTGTTGGATTGATTGTATTATTTAAAGGATTGCAGTTTTTCGAAAACAAAAGCAAAAGCTTTGAAAACAGTAAAACCGTATTGGGTCTGACACCCGAATTAATCAAAGCATTGACCTCAATGGATTTCATGCATAATCGCCACAAAAACCAATTACTTTCAGACAAAGATATCGAAAAAATTACTAACGCCCTCTTTATATCTCACGATAGCAATACTCAAATCGTTGGTAATTTCCAGGTTGAAAAAGAACTCCTGCCTGGTGATTTATTTGATGCGTATGAGGCGGTAAGCATGTCAATCGAAAGTCGTCGTGTACGAATTAAGCGGTACAAGATACCTCACTTCTCTATTAACAATCAAACGATTATTGAAAATTTCGAAAGGAATGCCAGAGCAGTAGCTTTGTTGGATTCTCATCCAAATATTTTGCAAACATATGATTTCTTTCCCCATCCTAGCAGGGCAGATATTTTTTACGAAATCACTGAACTGATCAAGGGAGAACGCCTAGATCAAATCATGAGCAAGTGTGAAACAACGATCCCATTGAAACAACAAATTAGATACCTAAACTCACTCTGTGATGCATTAGACCACGCGCATAAAAATGGAGTTTACCACCGTAATATATCCCCCCAAACCGTGCACATAACTGGCATAGGTGTTGTTAAGTTAGCAGATTTTGATTTTGCTAAGATTGTTGGAAAAAAAACCATATCAGTCCCTACAGAATTGTTAGTAGAAAATCTCTTAACTGCGCCAGAATTACTGGTCAGTTCTTCTAAAGCAACACCAATGAGTGACATCTATTCACTAGGATGTCTATGGTATCTTCTATCCGCATTACCTAACCATCCTAAAGCAATTGAGATTGATGAGGTCGACAAATTCGATCTTCCCAAGTCTGCTCGGGATTTGATGAAGAAAATGCTTAATAGAGTAAGCTCTAATCGTCCTAGCGATATTTCTGAAGTGCAAAATGTCCTAAATCATATCACCATAAACTAGCAGCAAAATAACCTACTGAACATACGTGAGGTAACAACATGGACTCTCAGCATGACACTTATGATGGATTTACGAAGGAGCTTCCTAAGGAATTGCAGACTCGTCTAGATCTGATAATGCAAACCATTCCTTCTTTCTGGGAACAAAAAAGGTACGATCATTTCACAAATCATGGCCAATCACATTCTGAAAGCATCCATCGCCAGAAACTAGCCCAATTGGCTCAAGAATTACCTCAAAATCAGCGTCTAACCACCGAAGAAGTGTTTATTGTGTCAGCAGCAGCCTGGCTTTACGAAACAGGTATGCAAAGTCCGAATTTACGTCCAATCTTAAATTTTGAATCGCGACCCGGTGATGTTTTGACTCCTCAGCAATTGCAAGAAATCCGCGAAAAGAAACATTTATTAACCGAACAATTAATATATGATAGTGTTAGCGATAATTACAGTGGCGTTTCGTTAAATTTAGGTCTAACCAGGCCTAAAGATGATTACACTACTTTGATCGCTGAGGTTTGCCGCTGGTGTTCTAATGAGCCATTGGATAATGTTCCGGATAAGTTGCCTATAAAGGGACTCCCAATTCGAGTACGTTTATTAGTAGCACTTTTGAGATTGGCAGATCAGTTATATATTGACAGTTCACGCGTTAATCTTGATTTATTGTTTGAGCGATCAAAGTTACCCATGAGGCAGTTTGCCCGATGGTGGGCTTATCACTATGCCCAAACGCAACCCATTGCAAATGGTCAAATCCGCTTTCACTATTTTGTGCCGGATGCTCAGAAAGAATATCTTGGACATCTTCGGGCTTTAATTGAACCAGAATTTGATATTGATACTAATCACACAGTGCGATATTTGTGGGACAAGCACCAACTGCGACTCATGCCGCAAAAAATTCCAACTGCTCGGTTTGATCGACAAACCGGTTTTCGCAGGCAAATGAGTCGAGATCTCTTATGGTTCCTGAGACAGGAAGTATCTCCAATGGATACACCTCAAGAACTACTGATAGAAGATGTCCCAACTGAACGGAGCATGTTAATTTTAGACTTCGAAAATTTTATCCTCCAATTAGGGCAAGAAGGCCAATCCTTGTCAATTGATGAAATCGGACAAGCCGCTATTAGTTTGATGAAGGAAGCAAGCGATCAGTCTCTTGGTCCCGTGGACTCAATAGCTATTGGACATTGGGATCGGCCAGATCTCCAAATTGTTGCTGAAGAATTAAAAGAGAATGTTTACAGGCTTCTAACCGTACGCCAGAATGAAACGCCATCAGATAAACTCGCTACAGAACTGAATAAGGCATTTTCCTCAACCAATCCACCTAAACAAATTTTCTTGGTAGCCCCTGCAAAAGGGTTGGCCGCGTTCACGAAAAACGAGTTGTCGGATAAAGGAATTGCAGTATCTGCCTGGATCACAAATTTACCAGAAGCGCGTATTTATCAAGCCGTAGTTAATAAATGCAAGTCACTAAGTGATATCTTATCCTTACAAGATAAAGCCAATCTTGATAACAGTCAACTCGTCCGTTATCAAGCTATTTCTATCTTACGGCTAGAAAGTGAACTATCTGAAAATAAAGATGGTTTAAGCCTAGAGCAAATCCGCCGGATGTTAGAACAGATAGATGGAATTCCCGGAATTAACAACTGGTGGATTTTATGGCTATTCAACAATGGTGTTATCCGTGTAAATAGTAATGATCCTTTGGCTAAAGTAAAGCTTAACACCGAAAACCAAGATGTTACCCGTATTCTTCGCATGCGAAAGATAGTTTTATCGACTATTTCCAAACTACCTCAGGAGGGAGATGGGGCGCGACAAGATAAGTTGTTGAAACAGTTGTTACTTGACGAGAATTTTCATGGTGCCGATGAAACAATCCAATTTCTAGAGATACTAAAAGAAGATGGGGTTCTAGCGCGACTACCAGCATCTTATCTTACAGACAACCAACCTATATGGCAAGTTGATCCATCCTCATTAGGTGCAGTTGTTAGCAACATTGAGAAGTATCTACCAAAATTCATCTTGGCGTTGGACCACTTCATGGTGAAGGGAGGTTTTCGTATTGTCCACGAGATTGCACTATCCCGTCAATTGGCCACTTACTTCCCTAGCTCTGTAGTAAATACGATTTATCAGATAGCTCAAGAAAATGATTGGGTAAAACAACAAGACACAGGCGAGAAGTTTCGTGAAAGTAACAATCCAATCATGGGAGTGAAGTTGTCAGAGGAGAATCGTAAAGTCGCTGAGATTCTCCGCAACAGAGATATCTTGCTCAACATTCTTTATAAACAAGGAGAGAGAGGAATACTACGAGACCTATTATGGCAACAATTAGCTAAAATTAAATCATTCACGATAAATAATGATGAAATTGATTTATGGCTTGGTTATCTGGAAAAAGATGCAATCGCAAGCATCGAAAAAAGTTCTATGGGGTGGGAAAAGGACGTAATCAAACTGGATACCAAAAACACTTTGGTACAAAAGCTCCTAGGGAGAAACTACGTTTGCAGTATAGTGTCGATTTTTCGGATCAGCGGCGCAACCCGGATCGAAACAAAAAAAACCGAAAGGGAGATAACAGAAAAATTGGCTCTTTTTGTGACCCATCATAATACACAACTCGCTGAATGGGCGCTTGGATACGCTAAATCAATCAAGTTGGTGAAGGAAGATGATCGCTGTGTGTATTTAAATACACACAGCTTGGTCAAAAATCTAGATCGTCGGGAAACCGCAAATTGTCAAGCTCTTTTAAACTTCGTTAAGAAAATTGGATCTGGAGGATGGGTAAACCAGAGTCTTATTTTTCAAGAGATGGAAAAAAATACTCAATTTGGCTATAGCAGAGGGGAGCACGAATATTGGTTAAATACGACTATTCATCGTCAGAAATTGCTTGAAGAAAAACGAGAGTCACAAAAAAATTATATTATTCATCAAGTTAAACCGTTGACAAAAAAATGACAAGATCAGAAACTGAACTATCGCTCCCACGAGAACTACAGACTCGACTAAATTTAATTATTCAAACTGTTCCAAGTTATTGGGAGCAACGTTATCATCATTTCACGTTTCAAGGTTCTCAACACTCTGAACGTGTTTACCAAAAGACATTAGATATTGCACAACAATTACCAGAACATTGTTCTCTTACGTCAGATGAAATTTTCATATTAAGTTCAGCAAGTTGGTTATATGAAATTGGCATGCAGAGTCCTAATTTAAAGCCAATATTAAATTTCGATCGTAAATCTATAAATTCGTTCAACCCCATACACTTACTCGAAATCAGAAAAAAAAAGCATTTATTAACTGAACAGCTCATTAAAGATAGCCTTGACAAAAACTACGAAGGGGAGCCAATACACCTTGGCTTAACGCATCCTGTGGATGACTATGTCCGTTGCATTACTGAAGTTTGCCATTGGTGTTCAGATGAGCCACTAGATATGGTGCCTCTGGTATGGCCTGTAAATGGTCAGGATGTACGAGTTTGTTTATTAGTGGCAATCTTACGATTGGCAGACAAACTTTATATTGATAGTGGCCGTGTCAATTTCAGAATATTGCCCAGTTTCAAACTTCCTTCAGTTGAATTTGCCCAATGGGCAGTTTTTCAATTTGTTCAATCACTACCAATCGATAAAAATCAGATTCGTTTTTCTTACACTCTCCCCTTTTCAAAAAAAGACCTTCTTGGCAACATTAGAACGATAGTGGAATTACCATTTGAGCGGGTGAACAATAGTGAAATGCGATTTTTATGGGATCAAGAATTACATTTGGCACTTCATGACACGCCGATTATTGCCTTTGATCGGTTTGAAGGTTCATCAAGAACATCATTTATGAAGGATCTTGAAGCAATCCTGCAGGAAACTCCCCCAATAAAGCCAATATCGTTAGAATACCCTGGTAAGCCATCAATTGTTGAACCTATTAATTCATTTAATGCCAAAACTACCCAAAACCAAATTGATTTTCCAAATATAAACGTTTCATTACTGACCCGCATTTTCCCTTCTGCTTATTGCCGTAACCTTGATGCATCCAGTTTTCCATTTGTGACCATTCACATCGACAATACATATACAAACTCCAGTACAACAACTCTGCGTGCAAGTATCTCCATTGAGGATTATAGTGATAAAGCAGTTACCACAACCAAGGTTCTTGAAGGCGAACAGACAAATATCTCCCTTCTGCCATTACTCAAGCAAAGCAGATTAAGCGAACTTAGTGAAATTCGCCGTTCATCTTTAAGGGTTACGGTAGATCAGTTATTCCCTCAGTCACGTACGCTTTTTGACCAATCTGAATTTGTTTTCCTTCAGGCTCGGAACACTGCTATTATTGGGATACTAAATCCTGATGGCAGTATTGTTGATTTAGCAGATTATTTGTCTGCATGGGTGACGCCACGCCATCCTGAAATTGAACAATGGTTAAGGAAAGCTGCAGAATATCATCCAGAAAGACATTTGATCGGATATCAAGGCGCTAGCTCTCTCTCTGAAGCTAAACTTATAGTGAGAGAACAGGCGCGAGCCATTTATACAATGTTGAAAAACGATGGCCATATAACGTATATTAATTCCACCCTAAATCTAGGAGAGCAAGCAGGCATAATTTCACAAAGGATCAGACTGCCTCGAGAAAGCTTAAACTCAGGAGGTTCCGCTAATTGCATTGATGGAGCAGTTCTGTTTGCAAGTTTTCTCGAGTTAGCATCCATCGAGCCTCTGATTATTCTCATACCGGGACATGCTTTTGTTGGCTGGCGAACTTGGGAAGGAACTGAAAGTTATGAATTCCTAGAGACTACAATGATTAGAAACGGTGATTTTGACTCTGCTCAAAAAGCGGCGCAAGAGACGTTTGACAAAATGACTTTTGAGGGATACTTTAGCAACAGCTTATTTAGCCAGCATGGGTTTGCAAAAATAATTGATATAGCTAAATGCAGAACTAGAGGCATCTATCCGATTGAATAACAGGTATCAAGCCTAGATTGTCTCATCAATCCTTACCCAAGTTATTTGTTTCGACCAAGCCTTTCTGAAGCAATATCGATTTCTTATAATTTTGTAATTCTTCCCTTAATTCATTAGTCTTTATCCTCTTGTCAGGATCTTCAACAAGCATCTTGCATAAAAGATCATACAAAGGTGTAGAAATGTTATGCTTTGACAACTTTGGAAATCTTCCACCGTCGTACATCGAGGGTATATTACCGTTTATGAAGGGTTTTATTCCAGTCAGTAGTTCATAAAACAATATTCCGGTTGAAAAAATATCTGTTGAGGCACCAACCCCTTGTGGGTTTAGGAATTGTTCTGGCGCACAATATTCTGGGGTCCCTACAAAGAAATGCGTTCCATCCTCAAGCAGAGATATTGTTGGACGGTTCTGAGCCCGAGCAATATCAAAATCAATCAACACTAACTTTAATCCTTTGTGTGATGAAATCTTCAATACAATATTTTCTGGTTTAATATCACGATGATAGATATTGTGCCGATGAATGTATTCCAGCACGTCAACAAGTTCCGCAATAAACAGAATTACATCACTTTCACTAAACGTATTTACACCCCCATCATCAATTAATCTTCTCAAAGATTGCCCCTCTACCCACTCCATTACTATTCCTAATGGATCAGAAATGATCGAAAAAACATTTCCAATGTTTTCATGATCCAACTCTGCCAAGATAGTCGCCTCACGTTTTAAATTTTCTTGAAGCCTTAAGGTATCTTCCACACCACTGTTAGAAACCAGAAATTTTATAGCCACAAACCTCTCCATACCAGTATCCCATGCTGACACCACAACACTATGGTCGGTTTGATTAATCACCTTTAAAATCATATACTTTTCATCTATTACCATCCCAGATTTAATGACAAGATTTTTGTGGCTCTTAGCTGCGGCTTGACCTTCACTCTCTAGTTTATTTCTCTTTTGCGTAGTCCAGCGCCGCAACCAGTCACCCAAAAAAGCAGAGAACACCTCCCAACTTCCAGTTTGAGGATTTTTCCAAATCAATGCGCGTTCTTCAAGCTCTTCTGCAAATATTTCATCAATAGACGAACCTTTTATCAAATCTAATAAAGCATTCTGTAATTCAAGTTTTAGTGCAGGTCTATGATTATCTACCAGTCCACTAAGCCACAGATATTTGAAATGTTCATCAGCAGTTTCCCGAAATATTTGTTCGGCTGCCCTAAAGTCCGGAGATAATGAGGATTGATCTTTTAATGTATCATAAAGTATAGATGACATCATCTGGATATAACACGGATGTTGTCCGCCAAATCCGTAGATGAAGTCAACTACTTTATCTGACCAAGCATTGCTGTTCGTTTTAATCGGTTCTTGTATCAGAGAAAGTATTTCCTCTTTAGTTTGAAAAACCTTTAATATATTTGTTTCAAGTATGTTGAAAAGAGGTGATTCGCTTATTTTAGAATGCCCGATTTCAGAAAGAGGTCTAGGCGAAGCAATAATATAATAAATATCATCTGCTAAGATAGTGTTTCGAAGGTTTCCAAAAAAATCTAAATCAAATTCCTCATTTCTTGCAATCGCCCCAAACTCATCAAGAAGCACAATAAATTGATATTCTTTTTCTTTACTCCAGGTGGCGAGATATTCCTCGAATTTTTCAGGATCATATAAATCTACACCTTCAGATAACGCCGCTTGGCTTTCTCCTCTATCAACTAGTGATTGGCTTATCATGCGCCAAATACGCGCAAAGTAGTCTTGCCCGTTTCGCAGACGGGGCATGCGAGAAAGGTCATAATATATAGGAATTACCTTATCTTTGTCAATAATTTTGTTTACGTGTTTATGTACATACTGTAACACTGAGCTTTTACCAATCCGATATTGCCCAATCAACTGAACCGATCGAGAACTTCTAAAGGATGTTCTCAATCGATTGATCGTAGCGTCACGGCCAAAAAACAACTTGCCGGTAGATACAGGATTAGGGAACTGATAGGGATTGATCATTGCGTTACCCCTCCTCGCGGATTACTGTGGAAAGCGGTTTATATTTCATTAACCATCTATAGAGCAGTTCATTGTGAATTCGTATTTTTTCACTATCTCGATTATGGATTTCAACTAATTCACGATTAATTAATTCCCCGAATTCTGGATCCAGTACAGAGAAGAAATCATTTTCCGAAAAGGTTGGAGCCTTACGATGGATATAATTTAGAACATTTTTCTTGTATGCAAAATTACCAGGTTGTTGCATTGATTCGGCGACTGCTGACAAAACTTTTCGACACGAAGGAGCAGTAAACGAAGACCATAACTGGGCAAGGCTCAACTTAATGTCTTTTGGCATTGTATCTAGTTGATTAACATCATTCAATTGAATACGATGACGATTAGAACCCTTTGCAAAACTAAACAATGTATCACAAATCATCTGGAGATAATATGGATGACCACCTGTTAGCTGCAAAATACGCTCAATAGCATCTTGGTCGTAAGATATATATTTCTGAACAGGCTGCACAATTAAAGAAATAGCATCTTCTCGCTTCAAATAACCAACATGGCAATTGATGGCCATACCAAACACGGATGAGAAATATTCTCTTTGCTTTGCGACTAGGCCCCAAGAGCCTGCTATTATCCAATTTAGTCTCTTGCGAGTTAGCATTAGCGATCTCAGGTACTGTAGCAACTCCTCAACCAACTGGGGATTGAAATTTAAATTATCCTCGAAGCGTCTTCCTAACAGTCTTTCGAATTCATCAAACAATATAATGATTTGAGTATCCTTCTTTTCGAGAAATTCACCGACGATATCAAGCCATTCCTCGAATATTTCGTCATAATCTCTCTTTGGATCGAAGAAAAAGTCCCTTTCCACTGGCAAAGTTACAGGCAATCTTGCATCTCTCTTGATACGCCTAGCAAGATTGAAGAAAAACTCATTTATACTGTTAATGTTAGCAGCTCTACCTTGAAAATCGAAGAAAACTAACCGATAGTTTTGGAATAATTTCCTTCGTTCTAGTTGATAAAGTATAGAAGTTTTTCCCATTCTTCTTTCCCCTTGAAGTGCCACTATCTTATTCCGCTCAGCGCCAAAGAAACGATCTTCAAAGAATTCAAAGATGTCCTCCCGTCCATAAAAGATCTGCGAATCTGGCGACAATGGTAGTCCCCAGACATATGGGGTACTTTCGGGAAATTTGGTAGACGCAACCTGGCTACTAACAATATTCCCAGGTCTTGAAAATATTCTAGGATTCCCCTTATGGTCTTTGTATTGAATTAACACTCGAACCTCAAAACTAGTACCCGGGTGGAAAGGTATCAATCCAAAGGTAAGAGATACTTCATCTCCTGGATTTAGTACTGGTATTGTTTGAACATTAGTCCGCACACTTACAACGGCGCTGATTACAACGGCGCTCAGATATTGTGCAATTCCAGATCCCTTATTACGGATATATACTATTAGTGGGGACTCTTGACCAACTACAACTTGCTCTGATTGAAACTCAATTTCAAGTTCTGTTTCACGGGACATGGTACGTTGAAGATCAACTAATATTTTTATCCAATGATCTTCAAGCATATGCCATATATATCTGTTCACAGGCGAAAGGTCACCTAATAGAGTTCGCTGCGCCTGGAGCGATTCTAAAGATTTTGTTACCATCTGCCTCGCTGTGTCGAAGTCTGTAGTTGATATAGATTTAATTGTAAAATTCACAAACTTTTCCAAGTAGAGAAGAATATCAATATCTAGTTCATCATCAATCGGCCGGAGAGCTATCTTCTTTGTACTAATATCGGCTCGCATTATCAGAATACTCGTAATGTTTAAGATTTCTTCCTTAGCAAATACTAACTCCTCTGGTACTTGAATATCGAATAATATCAACCAAATTCTATAAATACCCATTAAGCTATTGTTTTCGTCTGGTATTTTTGAGGAAAAAGTCTTTGTAATACTCCGAAGCGCAGAAGAAATCCTAAATGGCGAGATAGACTTGAGCATACCCAAGGTGTCCGCAAACGATAATTGCGAAGGGAGATTAAACTCAGTCAACGCATTTTCTGTTTTTTGAATGAGAGCATCTTCATAACTTGATTTAGCAATTTCGAGCACACTGGTGAGTTCAAGATTCCCATGTGTCAAGTTATTAACCTCGGGATAGTTTTCAACATAAAAACCAATCACGTCATCATAATTGTTCTTAATATTCTGTATACGATAATAAAAGAACAGCACCTTACCGTACTCGGTTGCTTTTTTCATCTTATTTGAGGAATAGTCAAAAGGCAAATTCCTAAGATAATGTGAAAGCCTTGAATCATAATCATTAAAATCGATCCTAGGATCATTGGATAGGCGCGCAGCGAAAATATGTGCACCATACTTGAAATAGCTTTCAATCATTGACGCTGAATATATGTTCTTTTTTTCTTTAATTAGAATAACCGTTATATCATCGTAGACCAATTTTGCAGTGTCGAAATCCTTTAGGACTAGAAGTTCATTTATTTTCTCCATCAAGTATGTTACCAACACCTGATAAAACAATTCTGTATATTGAAGCTGATCAAATAGATCTAGGCAAAAATAACTCAACATCGCACTTTCTGCATGCTTTAAAGTTTGCTCATCTACTGGTTGCTTTATAATCTTTTTCAAATCACTAGTGACATTAAATAGACTCAAGACTTGCAAGTCCGATGTCGGCGGTTTCAGGTAGGACCTCGTAGGTTGAGAAAAATTAGATGTATGTTTGTGCCACGAATTAAGTGCCTTCTGGTGAGTATCATTGACCGGAATCGATTGAGGTATTTTGACTTCAGTTGGATGTGGAGGTTCCTTAGTTTCCTCCTCATTTATTTCAATAATCGTATCAACCAATTGGGACAGGAGCTTATCTTCAGTAGTTGTATAACTTTCGTCCACTGATTTTTTACTAAGTTGACTCTTGGCGTTAGCTAATAAATCCTGGAGCTTGGTAATATCGCGCTGTGCAAGATGGTATCTCTCATCTCTAAGAAACGACTTTATTGTTCGATCTAAAGACGCTATTTGATTTTTTTGTTCCACTCCAAGGTACTGTTTAATTTTATCGAATTCCTTAAAAACATTATCGACAAGCAATAAATAACTCTTTGCAAGTCCATCATATTTTTCATCGAGGACTTTACTCTCTTCTTGACTAAGCAGCTGGCTTGCTACAGTTTTTCTAGCTAACCTTACGTTTCCTTCTTCTGTAAGGGTTAATGCGCGTTGATATGGCTGATAATCGAGTGTAAGATCCGCAAGCAAAACGGTTGAATAGTCATGTAGACTCAGATTCCCTCTACTAATTTCTTCCATTAGATGGGGTGACAGTGAAAGTTTTGGATCTATCAGAATAAGATCGATTAGGATCGTCACGACAATTTTCCTTTCTTGGTTTTAGTAATCCATGCCTCTTGTAATTATCCTGATATCAGGTGTTCGGATTAATTGTTTTCTCTCTGATAGGTTCAAACACTGTTAATATTGGATCTAAATACTTGTTTATCGAATCTTGCAGGCTTGGCCATTGTTCGCTGAAGGAGTCAAGTTCTTTATCCAAATCAGACCAATTTATCTCCCTTTGAAGAATGACCAATAACTCTTCAAGAATAAATCTTTTTGTACATAACGATAGGATTTGATTCAAACTATTAATCACCCCTTCAAAATCTCTCATAAGCATCTGATGAGAATTAGGTTCAAGCTTTTGGCTCCTACTCTTGCTAGGTCTAGTAGAAATCATTTCATCAATTAAGCTGTTGGCATTTAGCTCATCGATTTCCTTAGATATCTCTTCGAGATCACTTAGATTCGTCGACGTTTCTAGTGAGATAAGTAAGGGTAGAAAAATATTTTCTTTACAATCTCTCCAGATTTCTACTGGCAAGCTCCTGTTTCGATAATTTGGATTCCGATTCATCTCACTTCTTAATTCTTCAATAACTTGTTCCCTAGCATGGGTAACGTTTAGAAGTTCTACAGGAATGATACCAACTCGAGATATACTGCCTCTGTTAATAACGTTGACTGCCCAACTTGAAAGCCTTTGAATAAACAAACTTAATTCGGGGAAATTATTCCAGAGCAAATCACCTAACACCGATTCAATTGTGTGAATATTCATTGGCTTTCCCTTTATAAATATAAGCCAAACAATAACTAACATAATTAATAAC
>Ga0272412_1000374_pt1 | contig 12977 bp, 11 predicted proteins | sample WWTPWeurt_MetaT_FD_193540 | JGI IMG/M metagenome (GOLD analysis project Ga0272412, IMG submission 193540) | Metatranscriptome of activated sludge microbial communities from WWTP in Nijmegen, Gelderland, Netherland - WWTP Weurt (Metagenome... | ecosystem: Engineered > WWTP > Aerobic digester >...
AAAAATTAAAAGAAAAATGAGAAAATTAAACATCTTCTTAAATTTAATTTTTTTGCTATATTTAGTTTCCTTTGTCCATTCACAATGTTCATCCAACTAATATGACAATAACGGAAATTGTGTAGACTGCAATGCAACCATTCCAGGTTGCGATGTCTGCCAACTCTAATCCCCAATCACAAATGCCAGCAGACCAATCAATTGTTTATCCTGCCAAGACCCATATAACCAATCTTTCGATATCATTAATTATATATGTAAACCGTGCCCAATAACCTATCAATATAATAATTGTTATACCTGCAAATTCAATAATTAAACTGGAGACGCTTTTTGTGAGAGCTGCTTTTCTGGATATATTTTCAATGAGACATAATAAACCTGTATCAGTTGCGACTAAGTGATTCCAGACTGTAGCAGTTGCAGTGTGAATTAGACCACGCCCACACTGCTTTTCAACTGTTTTAGCTGTAACTATAACTAGTACTTCAACTTCAGCATCCAAACTTGCAATAATTGTTCAGCTAAAATTTCCAATTGCGCTCAATGCTCAATGAGTTAATAAGACCTTTTATTGATTGACTGTACATATTGTGAATCTGGCTATATGTGGAATGACACCACTAGGCAATGCTATTCTTGTGATTCAATAATATCAGGCTGCTCACAATGCTTCTTTAACCAAACCAATAATAAAACAGAATGCTCATAGTGCGACCAAGGAAAGTACCTTAACTATACATCATCAGGGAACCAAATATGTGGAATCTGTAATCAGAGTATCGCATTCTGCAGCAGCTGTAATATCGATACAAGCAATCAATTATATTGCTAATATTGCTAACCAGATCCTAACTCCTAAGCCACAGACATTTTGTTTTTCCCTGATAGAGGACAGTGTCTTTATTGCAGTCAGGTGTTTCAAGGATGTACATATTGCCGCTATGAATACTAATTAACTCCACCAAAAGTGGTTTGCTAGAACTGTGGGTATGGACTTGCCTTTAATTAGTTTACGAATTCTTGTCAGAACTGCTCAATAGGTTACAATTAAAGCTGCTACGATTGTGGGTTTGATGTAAATGGCACAGAGATTTGCGCAAACTGCTTCTATGGTATGACCTATATAGTTTCATCGCATAGCTGTTAACCGTGTAACAGTACTGTAGCTAATTGTGCTGTTTGTTAGTATAACGTTAGCTTCTCTGGAAACAGCCAACATATTCAATGTAGTTCTTGTGAAACAGGTTATCTCAATCCAAACACAAGTCTCTGTGAAAGCTGCTCAACATACTATGCTAATTGCAACCGTTGCTCTTAATCATATTACAATATTAGCGAAATGAACTGCGACTAGTGTAATGAAGGCAGATTCTTTAACTCTATTAATAAGACCTGTGAATTATGCAATGCCACTGTTCCAAACTGCAATTCATGCTTCCTAGACGCCTACAACTCTAGCAATATATAGAAGATATGCAACAAATGCGACCCTGGTTTCTATTTAAACAATAATTAACAGTGTATCCAGTGCAACATTACAGACTGCGATCAATGCGAGCTCTACTCAAATTAGGCTTTAAATTGTATTAATTGTAGAGACGGCAAGATGTTCGACCAGCAGCGCATGCAATGCATCACATGCAACCAGACCTATCCAGGATGTTCTAACTGTGTTTATGACTATTCAAGCTCACTTTTCCGGATTGTTTGTTAAGAATGTTTCTACGGCCTTGGGTACAGCAACCAGACAAACTCTTGCCAGAACTGCACAATCGATTAATGCCATCAATGTGGTTTTGACACATAAGGCATTGAAACCTGCTTATCCTGCCAAAATTACTATATGGTTTATAATCCTAATAACCATTCCTGCCAATATTGTAGTGAAAGCATTCCTAACTGTCAACAATGCGCTACCAATCTAAATGCTACAACTCCTTCCAATGCTTTGATTTGCCTAAGCTGCAGTTATGGTTTCCTATAAAACGGAATTTGCAGGAACTGCTCAGACTATTTATAGAACTGTAACCAATGCTATTTTGATACCTATAACAGTAGTAATAGTTCAATGGTTTGTTCTTAATGCAGAGATGGCTATGTGCTTAATAACACAAGCAATACCTGCATAGCTTGCAATGCCACCATTTCTCACTGCAACTACTGTACAATGTAATTCGATAACTAAAATAATAGTAGCTCATTAATATGCCAATATTGCGATTAAGGGTATACAAATATCAATAACAATTAATGCTTCTCATGCTCCTCAGTAATTCCTGGATGCCAATCATGCTTTAACTAATAGAACAATGCTTCCCAGAATTCTTACTATTGCACTGATTGTGGCTTTAGTAATGTTTATGACAACTTTAATAATAAATGCCTGAATTGCAGTTCTCAATTCCCTGGATGCATCAATTGCTACTTGAATTATCCAATGAATACTTCAAATAATACCACCCCTACTCTTCAATGCGCAGGGTGCCCCCCTATGCAAGGTTTCAGCAATCAGACAAATTCTTGCAAGAACTGTACTTTAAGCTTTGCAGATCGATGTGATTAATGTGCGTTTGACTAATTAGGCAATGAAGTCTGCTCTCGTTGCTTTATGTCAGGAATGATTTACAATTCTTTCATTCGTTAATGCATAAACTGCAATGAAATTATTGCCAATTGTTCATAATGCTAATATAAAAATACCTCAGATAATAGTTCTTTCCAATGTATAGAGTGCTATCAAGGGTGGGTAGATCCTGCAACCGGTCATTGCCAAGAATGTAATTCACACATAAAAGATTGTGAACGCTGTTTCGTTAATTCTAGCAGTCTCAACGGCACTAACAATACTCAATTCTACTGCACATAATGCATCTACGGCAAGTTTTTCAATACTATAACTCAAACCTGTGAATGGTGCAACACCACTAACCAAGGATGCGTATCCTGCAACTTAGATTACTTCTCGAACAGTAGTACCCCAGGCAATTAGACTTATTGTTACTAATGCGACAAAGGATATACAATGAATAGCAGCGATAACAACAAATGTGTTAGATGTGATACCTTCCATTTCGGTTGCCTTTAGTGTTTCATAGAGAATCAATACTCCTCAAACTCATCAATAATATGTTAAAACTGCTTAAATGGATTTTATATGGATAACTAGAACTACAATAATGGATAGTGCTAGTCCTGTGCAGCACAAGTGCCTGGCTGTATGGAATGCTATAATAGTTATTATGGTTCTATAAATATATACTGCTATAAGTGTCAGGGCAACGCTTAATTCTACTAATAATCCCAACAATGCTTTGACTGTAATGGCACTTTCTAAGGTTGTTCATACTGTTAAGAGATTTGGATAAACAATTAATCAAATGGAACCAACTCTACCTCAACAAACTGGACTAATACAAGCTCATACCAGATCCAATGCGTTTATTGCTAGGATTACAATTTTGGTTTTAGTAATAAAACAAATTCTTGCTAGAACTGCACCAAGCAAACTCGTCAAAATAACTGTGACCGATGTGGATTCGATACTTCTGGTGTCGAGAAATGTTTGAATTGTTACAGTGGATACTATTTTGACACTACCACCAACCAGTGTGAGTATTGTTCATATAAAATTTCCAACTGCTACACGTGTGTGGAAGGGTACTTTAACTCCCAAAAGTAGATTCAGTGTGCCTCTTGTAACTATGGTTTGACATTTGACTACAAAACGCTTTCCTGTCAAGAATGTAACAAGTTCATACCCCATTGCCAATAATGCAATTTCGTTAGTAATAATTACAACAATACAAACTCAACAACGACGAACACAAATAATACTTATTAGTTCTAATGCTTGTACTGCGAGTATGGAATGTTCTACAACGATACAAATCAAGTTTGTCTTTCATGCAGCCAAGTCATTCCTCTTTGTTAATATTGCTACATGACATCAAACTCAGGATAATATTATAATTAGACATAGCTATACTGCTCTTCTTGCTAGGAAAACTATTACTACAATAGCTCATCCCAGTCTTGTTTATCTTGCGGAAACTAGGTGCCTGGTTGCAAACAATGCTACATTTAAAATGATTACATTTATGATAATAATACTGGTAACTATATAATAACTGATTCAATTTATTGCAGTTACTGCGGAGAAGGAATGTTCTACAACTCCACATTACGTCAATGTCTAAATTGCAGCTAATATGTTAATGGATGCTAATCCTGCTCTTTGGACTATTAGAACATTTCAAAAATCAACTGTTATGGTTGTGGTTACTAGAAATACTACTCTTCTTTGTACAATAATTGTACTGTCTGCTCAGATATCGTTCCAAATTGCCAATCTTGTGGAGAATCTTATATCTACAACTACAGTAGCATGAATTCCTATCTACAGTTCAAATGCTATGACTGCGGGTCTGGACTTTATTATAATATAGACAACCGTACCTGCACTTCATGCGAACAATCAATTTATAATTGTACATATTGCGGTTACTCTTGGATGTACTAATTGCAAGCTGATGTCCTGACATGTTATAACTGCGGTTAAGGCAACTATTACGATTACTAGAACCTCTCCTGCCTTGCTTGCAAAGCTGTTATCCCTGGTTGCACATACTGTCACATAGACTACACCTACAACTAAAACTATAATTTCTCAAATAATACCATACAAACTAGCAAATTAATATGCGAAAGCTGTGACCAGTATCTCGGATTCGACCCAGTTACCAACGCCTGCATAACCTGTGATCAAATTTTAGCCGGGTGCATTTCTTGTGGAAACAATTGGGATTACTAAACTATGAAACAGGTTCCTTATTGCTGGGACTGCGGATATTCTAATTACTACAACTCCTCAAATAAGAGCTGTATGTCTTGTGGAAATTGGGTAGCTGGTTGCAAGTCGTGTTATATGAATAGTTATGGTAGCTACTAGTAATAAGAGGCAATATGCAGCGATTGTGGAGAAGGCAACTTTTTCAATAATTTTACCAAACAGTGTGTATCCTGCAATTAATCAATATCCGGCTGCTCCTAGTGCGGAATCTAATACGATTATTATTATTACAACCAAACCAACTCTAGCAATTCAAGCAATAGCTCACTCTCCTAAACTCCTTAGATTACTTGCTACTACTGTTCTAATTCTAATAAAGGATTCAACCCTAAGAGCAAATCCTGTGAATTTTGCTCAATTAAGGACAATTGCTATAGGTGCAGTTTCGATAAGAATGGCTAGGAATACTGCTCTGAGTGCTACTGGGGTTATTACTTTGATGAATCAACTCGTCGTTGCGAGTTATGCTCTGACCGCATCTCTGGATGCTAAAATTGTTAATATAACCCCTAAAAAAGCCAAAATATTTCATGCTATAGTTGCCAATACCGAATGTTCTTTAATGAATCAAATGGAACCTGCCTTAGCTGCTCAGACCTTATTCCGAATTGTCAAAGCTGTTCAATGAATTACCTTAGCATCTCTGAGATATATTGTTATGATTGTGGTTACTCTTCCTTCTTCAACCAGTCTTCCAACTAGTGCAAGAGCTGCAATGATTTTGTGCCTGGATGTCAAGGATGCTCTATTTCTTATAATTCATTAAGTGTTAACTGTAACGACTGTGGATACAGGGGCTACTTCAATTCGACGAGCAACATCTGCATGTTGTGTGACAATTAGGTATCAGGGTGCACATCCTGTTATCAAGATTACGCTAATCAACAATCCATCAAATGCAATGGCTGCGACTACGGCCGCTTCTTCAGTCTGGCCAGCCAATCTTGCGATACCTGTGATAAATACGTTCCCGATTGCTAGTCATGCTTTTACAATTTCACATATGTTAACAACCAAACCTTGAGTCAACTTATTTGTTAAGACTGCAAATACGGGCAACTTGCATAGAACAATAGATGCGTAAATTGCAGTGATTTGATCTCTGGATGTGATTATTGTTATAATTCTCCGACACCCGTTGGAACCTCAGAGATGTATTGTTCTAACTGCGGCTCGCAAAGCATTGGAGCCTTCTACTCTATTCGTAACAAACAGTGTATGCAATGTTCAGACCGAGTTAAGGGATGTAAAGGATGCTCTGAGTACTATCGTTGGGAATACTCATATTATGGTTCTTACCCACCTAATAGTGGTAGCAATTCCACTAATTCGACTAATTCCACAAATTCTACTAATTCTACACAATAGTAGTAGTCTCAAGCATAGAGACTGTTGAGTCTTTTAGAGTTCAACTGTTATGATTGTGGTCAGGGTAACTTTTACAACAACGATAGCCAAACTTGTGACAGCTGTGCTTAGTTGATACAGAATTGCGAATATTGCTATTTTGACCATTGGATAAAGAAAAAGCCAATCTGCTCTTCGTGCATAGCAGGAATGTACTTCGACTCCAACTTTGAGTAGTGTATTTCTTGTTCCACCAAATTCCAGGGCTGCTAAAGCTGTTATGGATGGTTCAACTACGATACCAATAAATCCGAGGTCAACTGTTACTAATGCCAAGCTGGTTATGCGATAGACTATGTAAATTAGAAATGTGTCTAGACTTTAGAATGCTAAGACAACTGTTAAGTCTGTGAGATTACTGGCAACCGCACTCAAAACATTACTACAGTTGTTTACAAACCAGATCCCTTAAACATCAATTAATTAATACCGTTCAATGAAACCAAGTCGAAGCTGGTTCCTGTAACCAAATGTTGGAAGTGCAATGATGGATTTTTGTTAAACAATAATTCACAATGCGTGTTTGAGTAGTAATGTTCTGATGGAAAATATTTTGATGGAGTGCAATGCAAATATTGCTACAAAAACATAAGCGATTGCTATACCTGCAAGTTTGCACTAGGCAACAATTTGACCTGTCTCAGCTGTTTCAACAACTTTGTATTGGTGCCTTAATTCGGCGTATGTAACGCTAGTCATGGAGTTTAGAATTGTCCATCTGGATGCAGCAATTGCACGTTCGAATTGACGACGGCTTCTGTCTCCTGCACATAATGCTAGAAAAATTATTTCCTCAATTATACAACTAACAGATGTCAGTTGAACTGCACTTCACTTGGGTTTGATTACTGCAGCGATTGCTCAAAGATCGTTGACAATAAAACCAACTATACCTCGGCAATGTGTAACTCTTGCTGGAACGGATTTTCTATGACAGCCAGCAACTAGTGTGTGTAAATTGTTGAATGTGGAGAAAATAAGACGTTCCACAAGGCTAATGGAAGCTGTATTACCTGCCCTGGCAATTGCCTTGGCTGCAAGGACTTATCTTCCAATAGCTAGATAGCATTCCAGTGCGACTTCTGTGCAAGAGGATTCAATCTTAAATTCGACAAATCTGGCTGCGAACCTGCTTTAGATAACTCCACTATTGTATGTCCAGAAAATTGCTTGAACTGCTCTTTCAACGCTGCAATTTATAAAATGAGCTGCTCATCTTGCTCTGCACCCTATCAATTAATCTAAAAATATGACTAATCTTAGAGTTAATCCTACTAAATTTGTGGAGTGCAATGTACCTATCCTTGCCAAGAATGCTATTATAACATCATAACAAACTCTACCACCTGCACATTATGCTTTTCAGGCAGAGTGTTGAATGCATCTGATTAATGCGTTTAACAGATGCAATGCATGGTTTCAGGACAATATTTCGATCCTAACTAGTAAAACTGCACAGCATGTCCAGAAAACTGTACATCATGTGTCTTTTCTGAATTCTATTAGATTCCTCAATGTCAGTTCTGCGCTAACGGAAGCAAGCTTACAATCGATAGAGTGTGTGAGCTAAAAACCAATGCCTTGGAATCAAGTTGCCCTGAAGGAAGTTTCCAAAATTCCACCTAATGTTAGCCCTGTCCAGCTAACTGCGCATCATGTAACTATGATAATAATCTCTTGAAATTGATTTGCTCTCAATGCTTATTTGGCTATACTTACACCACAGCACATGGCTGTGTGTTGGAGACTTCTTTATTACCAGTGCAGTGCAAGGTGCAACAATATACAAAAGTGAAGGCTGATCCTCTTGATACTGCTTGTTATGACTGCGGATCAAATTGCCAACAATGTGTCTATGATGTTGCTGAGTTGAGGGATAAGTGTCTTAAATGTACCAATGATAAAGACTTCTACTTAACAAAGTAAGGTGGATGTGTGAGCACAGACTGTCCTACAGGACAGATTTTCGATCCAGAATTCGGATGCTAGTTATGCCCAATGTTTTGCAATAAATGTACTAGAAATATCACAGGATTCATTAGCTGTCTGCCAGGATACTGTTCTGCAGGCTATACTTTAAATGCCGGAAATTGCCAATTCGATCCACTACAATGTTCAAGTAATTAGTTGGCTATGGAAGGTTACTGCAAAGAGTGTCCCTTCAATTGTACTAGCTGTTAGTTAGCAGCAGGATCTACTTACGAAGTAACTTGTACTCAATGTGATACTGGATTTAACAAGATTAATGGTTTATGTACAAGCATGAATTGTTCAGCAAATCAATATTATGGCATCTCTTATCTGACTTGGCAATTTACCTGTTAAGATTGTCCAGCAGGCTGCATGTAATGCTAATTCTCAACAAATTCTTATAGCATTTAATGCACGTAATGCACTAAAGATTACTCGTTATAAAATAATTGGTGCTACTTCAACTCCAATGCAACGCTGCCAACCTGTTAAGATGGACAAATGCTAGTATATGATAATCTCCAAGGGTACTCTTGCACAGCCTGCCCATCATCTTGCAAGACATGCTTCTATGATCAACAAGTATATTGTAAGGACTGTCAGAACAATTTCTTTTTAAATGATAAGCAGAGATGTGTACCAAATACAACTATTTATCAGACTCAAAATTGCTCTCTGGCTAATCAGACTTACAATTATATCAGTATGTAGTGTGAAACTTGCCCAGTTGGATGCAAGGATTGCAAGCAAGCCTTTATTGGAGACTATCCTATCTTCGCTTGTACCAGTTGCGTCGATGGCTATCAATGGTACACAGACTTCAATTGCTACAAAGTTTGTCCTAAAGGAGAATTGTCTTACAATTTGAACGGATCTCAGACATGTAAAAAATGTATGGCTAATTGCCTATCTTGTGATTTAGATAGTTCATTGACTCCACCAAAGGAAGCTTGCTTCGAATGCAATGCAGGTCATTATCTATAAAACGGTATTTGTCAAGTCAACCCAATTTGTTCTAGTTCATAATATTTAAGTCTGACATCTGATGGATACCTTTCATTCAATGCCTCTTGCCTTAACTGCCCTGCTGGTTGCATTAGCTGCAAGTAGGCCAACCAAGCAGATCTATACAGTTAGATTTATTGTCTTAAGTGTAATGCAACAACTCACAGCAAAGACAGCAACGGTATTTGCGTGTTGAACTCATATAATAGCAATAATAATGTTGATTGCGGAACCAATGATGGGTATTATAAGTACTTTGAGAGCTCTTTACAAATGCAAATTTGTGGATAGTGTTCAGAGGGATGTTCTTCTTGTGAAAGCAAAAAGTTCTGTTTAGTTTGCAAGACCGGATACTATAAATCTTATAATGGAACTCAATCTAATTGTATCTAGATTCCTACTTGCCCAGATAAGTAGTATTACTCATAGAAGAAAGGTTGTGTGGCATGCCCTCTATCATGTACTAATTGCTCGTTATCTGAAGTGAATAACGATGATACTCTTTTATGTACTTCTTGCATAAACGGATATGAGTTACTTGCTTCAGGATTATGTTTGAAATCATTAGCAGATGCCGATATTGATGTAAACTCTTCCTTCTGCGGTAGTGCATAAGGTGTTTACCCAGCTGTTGTTGATGGCTTTGTTCAATGCTTCGCATGTCCATTTGGATGTAGCTCATGCAAAATGGAAAATCCTAAGAATCCAAGCAGTAATATTTTATGTCTTGCCTGCAACAATGGTTACAAGCTGTAAATAAGCTCCTGTGTGGCTCAGTGTTCAAATAACGAATATTAGGATGCTAACCTTGGCCAATGTCTGTCTTGCCACTATTCATGCAACGAATGTACAGATTCCACTAATAAATGTTTAGTTTGTGCGTCAAATTTCTAGTTTAATAATAACCGAGAATGTGTGCAAGATAGCGGTGCTAGCACTTCCACGACTATGGATTGTGGAATTTTTGCCTATTATGATGATATAGCACAATATTGCGTATGCTTTAATTCCGAATAATTCTTTGATGCCACAACTAATAAATGTATTTCAGTCTCAGAGTATACTTAAAAGTGTGCAATAGGATAGTATTTAGATTCCATTCTAAATTCCTGCCTCCCTTGCTTAAGTGCTGATAACAAGGGACGATGCTCGATGTGTGTTGGTCCTGTTGCTTCAGACTGTCTAGAGTGCATTGCTGGATATTTCCTTGACACTTTCACCTATACTTGCACTGCATGCTCCACTGGTTGCCAAGAGTGTGAATCTCTAGCCATGTGTTCCAAATGCAAAGAAGGATTTTATAGATTTACTGATAACATTAATGGACAATCACAAGTTAGCTGCTAAGCTCAATGCCCATCTGGCACACTACCTTATATGCCATCATTCTATTACTTAAATCCAAGCTTATTCTCTGAATAGGAATAGCAAAAATATCTAAAATAAGGATCAATTTCCCTATCGACTAATTCAGCAAAATATGCCATAGCAATGGATCAGGACTTCAACCCAATATTTGATAACTTACCCTGGAGTAAAGACAAAGAAGGATATCCAGTATATCTGAACTAGCGAATTAGATTGGAGTGCATTCCCTGTACAAATAACTGTAAAGAGTGTTACGGATCTCAGCTCTATATCTAAGATACGAAGGTTTGCTATGCTGATGAATATTGTCCTGGAGACTATATTATATAAGTAATAGATACTAAGAGGGTATGTGTGCTCCCTGCCAGCAACTAATTTGCAATTTCTTTCATTAATAGGCCTACCTTGACTATAGAATCAGGAGTCCATCCAGTTTCTAAAAATTTAATTATTGAGTTGCAAACAACACTAGATAACAGCACTTCTGGAACTCTAAAATATTAGTGGAGCCTTGTAGATATCAAGAATGATGTGGCTGGTTTGAAAAAGTAGGATCCGACAATTAAATACACTGCAAAGTTGGACGCTTCAAAGTATAATGAACTTAAGAGTAAATTCCTGTAGGAAGTTAATCTGACTTCAAAATCATTATTTGTCTTGGCTTCCAATTTGTAAGAGAACATCATTTATAGTATAAAAGTGGAAAGTAAATTTACCTATACTGGTTCAGTGCGTGTGGACACTGTTTCAGATACGCTAAAGATCATTGTTAGAGATATTTCTGATTACCGAAAGGTGGAAGATCTTGGCGTTAAAGCAAATTTGATTACAATAGATCCTAAGTCTGGCATCTCTGGAGACACTAAATTCACTGCGTCCTATACAATTTGTAATTCTCCAGCATTTACTAAGCCAGCTATCAACAATAATGTTTGGAAATATATGATTCAGTATGGACAGAAGGATGACATGGTCACACTTAGCTCTGATCAATGTTCAGGAAGCATAGACTTTGTATTACCTCCGCACAAAACTGGAGATAAGACTTACAATGTAACATTCACTTTCTCATTAGGAGAGAATTATTACTAGGCCGATCGCAAAATCAAGGCCCTCCCCAACCCCAAATAGTTCAATGTCAGCGACAACGAATCTATTAAAAAAATCAAGAAAAATTCCACTAATCAGAAGATTACTGATAATGATCTAGCTTCTGGAGCTTCGTTGATTGCTAACTAAGTTAGCAATGATAAGGAGAGTTGCCCTGCTTCATAATTAATCATGCAAAGTCCTAGCTTCATGATAGATGGACCATGCAATTCCAGCTAAGTAACTCCCTGCTGTGGACATGGATCATGCATTAAAGGAACTAACACAAACTTCTAATGCAAATGTGAAGCTAATTACAAAGGCATGTTCTGTAATATCCCTAAGTCAACAGAAGACAATTTATCTGAACTTATTAGCAACCTTGTTGCCTAACTATCTAAGAAAACCGTTAATCAAAAGAACGTAGAAACCATTCTTTCATCAATTAACAAAATTGCTTAGACACAAACATTCAATTCATCAATAATGACTGATTTACTAGCCTAACTAAAGGAATCCTCTAAAGTAGTTAAGGATACAAAGACGTTGAATTTGTTACTAGATACAATTCAGGAACTATAGAAGAGCTAGATCTCTGAGTCTGTTTCAGCAAATACAACTAAAGCCTTTGAAATGTAGAAAACAACTCTAGACTCACTTACTACTGCCGTAAGCTCAAGTGCTACTACACTAACGGACTCTAATCCTGAATAAACCTTCAGCTCAGGAAGTATCTCTGGTAAGAATAAGCTGGTTAAACCCAATGACCTAACCAGTGGCAGTGTTAAAGTCAGTCTTCCCAGCAGCGATAAGGCTGACTCCTTGACTATCGCAATTAATTCTAGTGTTATTAGCAATTAAACTAGCGTTGCGCTATCAACTGTTGTTACCAGCAGTTCGACAATGAGTTCCGCTGTTGGAGGAAAATCGTTGGTATCAGACAACCTTGAAATCAGTCTTGTAGACACAAAGACTGGCAACAAATTAAAGGTTGAGAACCAAGGAAATTGTTCCATTAAATTTACTCTTAATGCTGTTTCAAAGACCAATATCACTGGAAATACCACAAATTTCGAATGTGTTTATTTCGATCCTGCTCAAAATGCCTATAGATCACAAGGATGTTCTTTGTTGAATGCTACAAAAGTTAAAAATAACCAATACAAGCTGACATGCTGTTGTTCACATTTATCTTTATTTTCCACAAGTCAGACAGTCAATTAGAGATAGGCTTTACCAGATATGTATAATGAATACATAGATGAAGTAGTTTATCAATCAAGGC
>Ga0272412_1000379_pt1 | contig 12919 bp, 1 predicted proteins | sample WWTPWeurt_MetaT_FD_193540 | JGI IMG/M metagenome (GOLD analysis project Ga0272412, IMG submission 193540) | Metatranscriptome of activated sludge microbial communities from WWTP in Nijmegen, Gelderland, Netherland - WWTP Weurt (Metagenome... | ecosystem: Engineered > WWTP > Aerobic digester >...
CTTGTGGCAAGTGTCGGCAAGCTGATTTGACCTCGTTTCGGCAAACTTCAGCAGGACAATTTAGTTTTAGATGGATCCCCTGAGTTTCGCGAAGGGAGCGGGCCAAAAGGTTCCTCCACTTGCTCTCGAAATACGATCCATCTTGGAAGGGTATATGCATAATGAGTCAGTGTTTCTTGAAATGTTGCAAAATGCCGAAGATGCAGGTGCTACGAAAGTTTCTTTTCTGCTAGATGCCAATAGCTTCGATTACAAAGATCCAAAATCGAAATTGAACCGTATTCAAGGTCCGGCGCTGCTTATTTATAATAATGCTCCATTCCTTCCGGAAGACAAGGACAACATTATGTTGGTGAAAGATTCTATGAAGAAGTCTGATGCCGTATCAGTTGGTCGGTTTGGATTAGGTTTCAATTGTTCATATCACGTTACAGATACTCCTTGTTTACTGTCCACTGGTAGTCTTATTTTATTTGATCCGCTCCATTTCTTCTCCGATCACACAATGCAAACTGGAGAACGGTATGATCTTAACGAGTACAATCAAGAACAGTTAGCTGCACTTGCGCCTTATTTGGAAGCATTTCAAATATCCACTTGGTGTGAAAATGGAATCAGTGCAGTGAATTTTCCTCACACCATCTTCAGATTACCATTACGAGAAACTTTTGCGGTTGAGGGGAATTTATATCTCTCAAAAAATGTATTTTCTTATGAATCCTTGCTGAGCGTCATCGTTGATGTAGTTCGTCCTCAGGCGATACAATTACCTATGTTTCTGAATAATGTACAAGAGATAGAATTTATTTGTCGGCCCATTTCCTGTTCAAATCCTATCAGATTGTTCAAGATCTCAAAATCTCTAACGCCTCTCTGTGAATTTCCCTTTTCTCACTTTATGGGAGATGTGAAGAAGTTTGCAAAAGAAATGTATCCAAAAAAGGACGTTTTGTTCTCAGATGATGAAGAAAAAGAAAAAATTCAGATTCAATTTACTTCGGATCTAGAATGGAAGGGGGAGTGCGTTCATACCATTGAAGAACCTGATAGTGATCCTGTGGAGCAAACCTTTGTAGTTGGTTTTAAATTAGTAAGAACGGGAAAAACTTTCGAGTTTACCAAGAAACACCGACGACACCGAATGTTGCCTCTTTTGGCTGTGAGCTTACCGAAAACTTTTCTACAAGAGGAATCTTATGCTGGTAAAGCGTTTTGTTCATTACCATTGCCAATTTACAGTCGTTTGCCGGGAGATATCAATGCTCGCTTTGAGCTTACATCTGATCGTCAAAGAATAATTCTTGATGTTGTCAAGAAGGATGGAGCTGACGCTCGTAGAAAAGCCATGTGGAATCGGTTGATGCTGGATGGAATTGCGGAGCAATATTGCAGTCTCAGTTATGATGTTAACTTATGTGGAATAATTCCAACTGAAGAGAGCTATTTGTCTATCGCAGTACCAATCACTAAAATTCTGTGTCAAAAGTACAAGTTTTCTGCCAAAGTTTTCGTTTATCCTGAACTGGGAGTTCCTGAACTGATTCACCGCATCGTGCCAAAAGATTACTTGTTTGTGTCCAAACTTGAATTTAATTTTGCTTGTAAAGCAACCAACAACACATTTGTGAGCTGTACTCCATCGTTTATCAGACAAGAAGCTAGATGGCTTAGCAGTAGTGCCATTAAAAATCGAGAAGATTCGCTTGTATTTCTCGAATTTATGCTTCGTGAAATATCTTATGATGAATTCGCACAACTTTATGTTCCTTTCTTCCCTGTGCGGGGAAATAGGCTGGCTCCTGTGACTACTAAAACTGTATTCCGATTGCGGTCAGATCAAGAAGCTATTGTTGCTCCTTTTATTGATACACTCAATCTAGTAGACGATGAATTTTTACAAGCTCATTCGTTTACACACTGGATTATCGATAACATTTCTGAGTTGCCAGATTCAGAAATTGCTGCACAGATCCCAAAACTGAAATCGAAAAGTATTGATTGGTTGCGTCATGCTTATCAATACATTCTTCAACGTAAAAAACCAGAATGCTTTGGAAACCTTCCTATCATTGGAACTGAAGACAATGCGTTGTGCACGATTAATTCTCAGGTAGTCATTGATGGCACCAATCTGGACATTATTAAAAAAGATTTACTAAAGGCGGGATGTCATTGTTGTCACCCTTTGCTTGTTAATAATGCCAAAGGGTTAATTCATCCTTCTTCTGTTGAAGGGGTAATTCATTGCCTTTACAATGCTGTGAACGCATCACAATACAATGGGACCTTCTCTGAAGAGCTGTTCAATTTCCTCAGCCAAGAAAGCTGCCCACAAAAGTATGTTCGCTTTGTATCAAACCTGAGGATATTTCCATTTGCAGATGGCCAAAAAAGTAGCAGCAATTCATTTTTTACTACCGATGCTTTTCAACACCCAAGTTGGGCTCGTGGGCATGCTATTCGATGTAAAGCTGATCACAAAGTTTTTTTACGATCTTTAAACATTGCTGAAAAATCTCTTGTCGAGTATCTTGTAGCAGCGGTTATCCCCAAGCCAAATGGAATTGTGAATTATGATGATGCTGTCAAATTAGTTTTGGATCGTCCGGATTATGCGAAAAAGTGCAAGGATTTCCCGTTTATAAGGGCACGAAATGGTTCCTTAGTAGCTCCTCAAAATTTACTCCAGCCTGACCCTTTGCTGTTGGAGATTTTCAGAGCAAGATTTCCTCAGTATTTTCCTGCTGAAGAATTTTGTGAAAGGTATCTTCCTCAATTACGAGATTTAGGAATGCAAATGTTTCCTTCCAAGAAGTACATTGAAGGGGCAGTTGAAGGGTTTCAGGGAAAATTTACTCGATCAGCTATGGCTCTGTGCGAATTTATATTAACCCTTGAAAATGAATGGTTGGTGCAAGAACTTTGTTCTTCTAAAACTATGAGTTCTGGAAAGTGGGTAGTCTTTAATGGACAATTAGTGTCCCCAAAGATGGTAATTCCGAACCATAAAGCACATCTTGGATCAGAATCTTTTTATGTTTGGCCTACTGACCTATCTATGAAGAAGGAAAAGCTCATTTGCCAAGGGGTCATTACATTGAACCACTTATTGCATCAGAATTCTAGTTTGGCGAGGAACAAAAAATCTGGAGATGACAGACTCACAGAAGAAATTTTAAAGAACCTGAATTCTTCGCTCTCTGAACGTTTTTTGTTTTGGATTGCCGAGTTTGAACAATTTTATCCTGCAGAGTTACTCAGTCTCATTCCATTTGCTGGCAGGTCAACAAAATATTTTCCGGCTATTCCGACAAAGTTTACGACGCGTTACAACCAATTAGCATTTTTAGGAATTGGAAAAAGCCTTTCTCTTGAAGCTCTCTACAATGCTCTGATCTCTTGTGTTACAGAACCTAGCCACGAGCTTGATGTTAATTTTATTATTTCGTTACTGAAAGAAATTGCCAATCATCCCCAGTTCGATTCACTGAAAACCAAAGAATTGTATGCTTTAAATGCTGATGGGTGCTTTAAAAGAGCTTCAGAGTTGATATTTAATGACATGATTTGGGATAATTCAACTCCGTTGAGTAGTTCCGAGTTGACTCACCCTGAAATTACTGTGGCTCTTGCTAGGAAATTGGGAATTAGAACTCGATTGGTAACGTTCAAACAACAATCAACGCAATCAATGCGAATAACACAGAAACAATCATTTGGTCAACGAGTATTACCATTGGTAGACCGCTTGAAAGCTATTATCTCAACAAATTATATCCTCGGAAAAGCTCTTTTTTTTGAACTCATGCAAAACGCTGATGATGCTGGTGCTAATGTTGTAGAGTTTTTTTTGTGTAACCGAGAATTTTCCACGGACAATTTACTGGACAACTCACTGAGCGATTCTCAGGGGCCTGCACTTTACTGTTACAATAATAGCGAGTTTACTGTTGAAGATTTTAAAGGAATTCAACAACTCGAAAATAGTATCAAAGCTCATGATCCTTCTAAAACTGGAAACTTTGGTATGGGCTTTAATGTTGTTTACAACATTACTGATAAACCCATTTTCATAAGTGGTGAATATTGGGCGGTTTTAGATCCCCAAGGCAAGCTTGAAGGAGGTGATGTGGGAATGCGAGTTAAACTTGATGATCTTACCAGTTTTCCAACCCTTCTTGAACCCTTTAAAGCTGTCAAACCAGAATTATTCAGTGGAGGGAGATTCAAGGGAACGTTGTTTCGATTTCCTTTACGGAAACAAAAAAGTGCTATTTCGAACAATTCAGTCTCAATACGTGAAATTAAAAACTTGCTGAAAGCTTTTGTATCAGAACAACCATACAATGGTTTACTCTTTGCCACTAATCTCCACCAAGTGAACGTGTTTTTCGAGATTGATTCTTGTATTCCAGCCTGGAGCATCAAATTAACTCCTCCTAAAGCTGAAGCGGTTCTTTTAGGTCAGGTGGCAACAAACCAAATTAATACAAGACACCAAACAGTTCTCAAAACTTGCGTTACTGAAAAAGCTGGGCAAGTTAAAACCACGCACCGATTCATGGTGACTTCAGGCACTGCAAATGATTCACACATTACTTCCACGATGAAGAAATACAAAGAGTTCAAGTTTGTACCATTTGCGAGTATTGCTTTAGAAATTGCTGAGGATGATGCACTCATAGAACAAGTACAGCCATTCTTGTACTGTACGTTTCCCTTGATGAAGCATGTACAATTTCCAGTGATCATTAATGCGAGATTATTGCCTTCCTCTTCTCGAAGGGATCTTCTCGCCAAAGAATCAGCTTCTGATGCAACCCCTCCATGGAATGAAGTTCTTCTGAAATGTTTGGTTTCTTATTTGTATTTGCAAGCTCTTAATGATGCACGTTCACTTTCTGGATCGAATATGTCTCTTTACAACTTTTGGCCTGATTCCCGTGCTGTGGAACAAATTTTTGCCGACAATCTTTGTCGACCAGTTCTTGAACAACTTTGCACATCTCAAAAGTGTATTTATACTATTGATGGAGAGTGGGTTAAAGCTAGTAATGCACTATTTTATGATTCAGAATTACCAGAAGTCATTCTAACTTTACTACGCGCAACTTGCTCTCCCAAAAAACTAGCTTTACGCCATGCTAAGCTTGCTCCTATTATTAACGAAAGTAACTTTGCCAATACGGCAACAGTTATTTCTCATTTAGCAAAACTTCGTGCGATTGGTTGCGAATTTACTCTTAATGTGGACACTGCCAGAGAAATATTGGTATTTATCCTTCAGCGTCCTTCCGTGCAACTGGTTGACAGATTGATCAATGCAAATGTTGGTATTATTCCCACCATTCAAGGGACATTACAAGTGTTAGAAACAAAAAGAAGTAAAGCTCTCTATATTGTAGATGAGGTTGAACAACCGATTTTATCTCACATTGGCTCTCGTTTGGTCTCAAATTCTGAAACTTGGTTGGAAAACAAAGAAACTTTGAGAGCATTTTGCAATTCTAATTTACAGTGTTTGACATCTTCGCACATGGTCAAAGAACTTGAATGTGTCCGAATTTCTCTTGAATTATTACCAGCCATCTGGAAATATTTACAACAAATTCCGTCGCTTGCACCCTTTGAAAATCTTTCTATCCTTCCTATTGTGAACCCAAATGGCGGGGAGCCTGTATTGATTCCGATGAAAAATCGAGCGTTCACAGCAAAATTTTTTGCCAAACACAAGTACATTGTTGGGATTCTTGCAAAATTGAATTTCCAGTTTTTTGCTAGTGAATTAGACTACGTTTCTCATCCTCAACTCGAAAAATGTTATTTTAATCGGTGTGAGTTACAAAATATTCTCCAAGCAGTTACTCCTACGAGCGTTAAACGATTAAGTAAAGAAGAAGTTCAACAGTTCAGCAAGTTTATTGTGGACATTGCTGATGATTCTGGAATTAACCCTGCCATCAATGAGCTTCCATTATTTGAGTGTTACCAGTCCGAAAACGTATTACCTTCCAAGAATCTTGTGCACTTACCTGGATTAAAAAGAGCGCATCTCGATGATCTTCTTCCAGCAATTACGAATTCTCGTATTCATTACTGTAAATGTAACTGTGGAAAAAATCTTAAAGGATTGTGTAAGCTGGTATCCTTTAATGGTTCTCTAACTCAATCAGAAATTTTCATTGATATCGCCAAGTCTATCCCTATTGGCATCTCCATCGAGCAAGCTATTAGTATTTGTCGAACTTTGGTATCGTTGCCTATTTTACCAAAGATTAGTCATGTGGAATTTGTTCCAGTGAATCAGAAACCTCTAAAGTTGAAAAAAGTGACTGACTTGTTCAATCCTAATGATGTAGATATCAAGCAGTTATTTCCTAGTCCAGCTTTCTATCCTCATGAAAAGCTTGATCCTAAAACAATTCAAAAACTTCTAGAAATTGGTTTACAATCAAATGTTGATGAACTACAAATTATTTCTCGAGCCAAGAAACTTGATTTCTTAGGAGAATATGATGATCCTCAAGAATTTACCGTTGCGAGTTATCTTGTTAGTTATCTGGAAAAACGTGTGGATTCCATCTCCTATTGGGACAAATTGCGAGGGCTTTCCTGGCTCCCATGCATGGAGCGACCAGAAAACATTACAGAAACGTTTTGGCTCAATTCGCGCCTATGTCGTCCAGAAGAAGCTGCCACAAAATCGTGTTTATTGTGGCCACAGAAACCAGTTGCTATGGAAAATCTTTCGAAACCCTTTAAAAAACACCTTCGGATAACCACCTCCCCAACCTTAGCCCAGTTGGATGAAGTAATGTGCTATTTATTGGAAGAGAATCGCTATCTTGAAGGCAGTGAGCTCTATGACCAATTGCTTTTCAAAATAGCAAGATCTCGTAAACAAGTAGTTACCTTATCATTTCTTGCTAAGCCCTGGATTATAATCGATAAGAAGTTGCTTCGCTCTGATCAAGTTGTGCGAAAACTTACAATAGATGCCAAACCTTTCTTTTTCGAGCTCCCAAGCAGATATCTGTCGTACCCTCGTATTTTGGCTTTAACGGACATTCCAGAAACGTTAACTCCCGATATGATGAAAGGAATTCTTCAACAGATGATGGACTCTGACGATGTCCGTGAAAACCTTGCTATTTCCCTCATCCTCAAACTGGCCGATGAGCCTATTGCACTTGCAAATTTGCTTCCAGTTCCAGTACTTTGTAATGATGGAAAGCTCTACAAATCAACGGATGTTGCTTTTTGTGATGTTGTGTGGATGGAACTCAGTGACGAAATTTCGCTTGAAACCAAACACGAAATTCATAAAAGCCTCACATCTGTCACTGTAATTAGCGCTCTTAAAATTAGAACACGAAGAGAACTATTTATTGATTCATGTGAAACCATTGGTGAACCTTTTGGACAAGAACAAAGACTTGAAGATCGAATCAAAGAAATTCTGAACGAATATACCGATGTCTCAGTACCATTTGAGTTCATCCAGAATTCAGATGATGCAAAGGCAAATGATATTATTTTTATTGTTGATGAAAAACAACATGCCTCAGAACGCTTGTTAGATCAAAAACTAGGAGAGCTTCAAAAAAATTCAAGTTTGATAATTTACAATGATGCACTGTTTCGTGATCAAGATTTCGAGCGAATTAAGCATATTGGTAGCGCATTGAAACGTTTAGAAAGTGATTCTACAGGACAGTTTGGAATCGGATCCCTATCAATGTACCATTTTACTGACTGTCCTGTTTTCATAAGTGGAGAATTCTTTTGCATTTTTGATCCTTTGAAACAATACATCGGATGCACCGGGAAAAAAATTACTATCAAAGAAATCTACAATCGATTTCCTGACCAGTTAGAACCATTTTTACAACATCCCGAATTGCGTTCCAAGTTCGACAAAGTTTCTTGCACATTTTCTGGTACAGCGTTTCGGTTATATTTAAGAAAAGCTCGTTCTATGTTTGGCGAGCCAGTGCACTTGTATAGTTTGAAACGTCAGCTTTCCGAGTTGGGATCATCAGAACCCTTGGTATTTTTAAAATCCTTATCTAAACTAGCAGTATGTACTCAAGATAAGCAAGGGTCTCAAACCACGCTCGTTACAATGATTAAGCATATCAAAAAATCTCTTACAGAAACGAATGATGCTGTCATTTATGAAGAAAATCCCCAGGATAAGCATTCCAAGTTAATTAGTGCTGACACGATCGTTTCCGTGTTCATTCAGAATGCAAATTTAAAACCAGAAGAAAAGGAATATCTTATTTGTCGCTCTTACAACTCCACCCACGCCAGTATTCTTGAACGCACGACTGTTTCCGATAAATCAAGGAAGATTCCGATCGGAGGAATAGCCGTAGAGTTACTCAAACCAAAGCCAGAAGAGAAGAAAACAATATCTGAATATACCAAATTTACAAATAGGGTATACGTAACTTTGCCCTTACCGCTCTGCTGGAGTGAGTTAGGCACACGTGTTCTGGTGAATGGAAATTTTGCACTTTCATCAGACCGACGAACCATTCGAGACTTAACTGATAGCTCAAGTGGAGATGCCGCAGTATGGAACATGCTTTTATCTCAACATGTATTATCGGATATCTATGTGAGATTGCTTGAAAATTACAAACAACTAATTATCGAAGAACATCCTTTGTGTAATCTCGAGCAGTATTGGTCATTATTTCCTTCTCTGCCAGAAGAAAAGAACAAGATTCTTCGATCAGTCCAAACATTATTAGCAGCATCTGTTTGGCAATTGCTTGGTGGTAGAAATTCAAAATTGTGGCCCTACGCACTCACTACTGGAATTCATTGGGCTTCTTGGTCAGAAAGTATCTTTTCGAATCATCGCTCTCCAGTAGAATCATTTTTACTTCGCCATAAGCAAAAAATAGTTATTCCGCCCAGTCATCTTTACACTAAAGTAAAAAATTGTGTTGTAACTGGAGACGAGCAATTTAAACTCGCAATGTTCATTTCTCCTCTGATTGTATGGAATATTATTTCCTCCTCGTTACCTCAATCGGCTGAGTACTCACCATCGTACATCGAGGATCAAAAAGAGGCTGAGGCATTGTGCAACTACTGCATGAAGCAAGACCTTAAAGATAATCCTCTTAGCCCAATTACTATCCTTCCACTTGCTTCGAATACTTTGGGTCAATTTGGTCCAAATACCTCTCATTACATCATTCAGGATAAAAATTTCGTTTACATTCTACCTCCAGATTTGCTTGTGGACTTGCGCTGCAAATTTGCAAAGGAAAATCCTGAATTTGGAATTTCTAACCTTACCGTAGAATCCATTTCAAAACACATTGGTCGATTATTACCAAGCTCGTGGCATTGTAGTCCAAGAATTGAACCCGAACACATTCCCGAGAACATAAAGGTGTGGTTGGATCTTTTGTACAAATTTTGCAGTTTGCCCAGCAGCAAGGCTGAGCTTAAATTCTTTAGCAACTGGCCCATTTTAATGGTTGATTCTGGTCATTTGTATTCTCCTGAAGCTGCAAGTAAACTTGCCATTCGAGTTGATCTTGATCAAAGTCTGATCAGTCGTCTACCTGCGAAACCTTCAACCCTCTTTTCTAATGGTAAAATTACAAGCGCTGCAGCAATAGAAATGCTAAAGCTATTAAATATCCATTTTGTGAAACTTGATATTGTGCATCTTTGGGACGATTTGAGAACTGTAGTCAAGGAACTCAATCCCAATAATCTCCTTACAGTTATTGAATTATTGTCTACAGATCCAGGTCACAAGTTGCACTGTCTGCAGAAAGCTTCAAATTCTGAAGCGGACTTACGAGATTTACTGTACCGCTACTATTGTGATACAAACTCTGACCCACCAAAATTATGTATTTACAAGATCACTTCTGGAATTTATGATAAATATTCAAAGTACAACTTTCCCCCACATGAAGTTCCTTTTGTTAGAGCGGAGTACAATTATTTGTGTGACGAAATGCGACCATACTTGATAAAATATGCCAAATTTGAAAACTCTCCCAAAGACTACTTGAAATTGGTTTGGAACTATCAATCGTACAAGGATTGTACACCTGAAGAATATGAAAACTTGCTTATGTACATGGCAAGACACCAAGCTGCACAATTCCTCCCGCTTAAAACTACTGATTGGGTGAAAACCAAAACTGGAACTCTATCTTCACCTCCTGGGTTATTTGTATCTTGTAATTTGTTTGATACATTTTTTGAAGATGAGTCTCAAAGATTTCCTCTACATTATGAGTATCAGCGACTTTACATTGGCATTAACGATGATTCAAAGGAAGATACGATGCAACTGCTGTGCAATCTAGCCTCAGGAGAATTGGACAATTCTCGTAAAGTTAAAAAGACAATAGCTTTTCTTGATGCGATCAAAAACAGCCGAAATAAGGAATCCCTGGTGCATTATTGCAGCAAATTCTCGTTATTTCGAATTCAGACGAAATCAGATGAAGAGTACACCTTTTTACCAACAGCCTCAATTTTAGACCCTAGTTTCGTTCCCCTTGCTAGAACCAAAGGACATGTTCTACATCGGGAGTTTAGTATGTTTTCGGCCATGTTTGCAGACAAGAAGCTCTTTAAACAAGCTACAAGGGAAGTTATTACAGAATATTTACAGGATATCCTACAAGCTATTTCTTCTGGTAAAGACGATGAACAACTCAACTCAGACTTGAAACATATTTTCTCTTGGATAACTAAGCGAGAAGAGCATATCCCAACGTTTCCATTCATAAGAATAACAAATACCGAGCAAGTTGAGTTTATACATGTTAGAAATATTTTTTCCGGAAATCATAGCTGTCCTCCGTTCTTTTATTCGCACGCTGCGGTTCACGAGTCGTTCAAAAATATTTCACTCAAACTTTGTGCAAACCGTCCAGATCTAACATATGAACATGTAATTTCATGTTGGAAGAGTTTTACTTCAAAAATTGGTTCGAAACCAGTAGATCCAAGTTCCTTATCTCGATTGCTCAATCTTTTCCACTTCTTGGTTCGGATGGAAAATCCACAACAATGTGCTGCTTTACACTTTCCCAACAAAAATTCTTCGCTGTTACTCGCAAAGCATCTTACTTACCCAAAGTCAATAGAGGCTGAAATCATGGCAGACAAAGCAACAAATCAAGTGCACCCAGAGTTTTTGAGCATCACCGGTGCAAAGAGATTTTTCAAAATAATTGGTGTTGTTGGAATTGGAGAAATCGTCAACACCTTATCTCCAGCCTGGAAAGAGGACATTGAAGAGAGTGAGAGTGTCGAATCTGCGCGAGCTGCACTGAATCAAAGTATGTTTTGTTCAATTCTGCAAATAATGCAACCGGACATCAACATTGCTTCTGTGATCGAAACCCTGGGAAAAATTCACATTCACAAAATGAAACACATTTCGGTTACTTCTCAGTTTGAGGGAGCTTCCTACCAAGCCAAACAAGTGCATCATCACAAATTCATTCATTACGAACAGGAGAAGACTTTTTTGTTATTTACTGATGATCACTATGTGCGTGTGTTGGCTGGCATGTTGAAACGAGTTTTGAAATTAGATATTTCAAAAAGCTTACTCGAACAAATGCTCGTTTCATTGGAAGATTTACACGCGTTCATTGAAGAGCACAAGTTAAATGTCAACGTTCAAAAAATGAAACTTGGTTCTGAGCTGTTGGCAATCCATAGAGAATTACTCCAATACAATTGCAATTCTTTTGAGCCAAATGAAATTGTAGCTCTAGTAAATGCTGATGTGACTGCCTATTCATATGCCAAGATTATCAAGAAAATCTCTGGCTCAGATTTCACTGCAGTGTACCAAATTAAATTTGGTGTTGGCGATGCTGATGAAAAATGCGTTCCGGTTAGTCAGTTGATCAAAATCTCATCTTTCGACCATGATGGAACCAATCCTCCCCCTGGAACACTGTGTCTGCACCCTGTAAGTATTGACAACAAAAATGAACTTCCTAATACTTCGAGTTCCAAATCTTCCAAGAGGTCCAACAGTTCGTGGACTGCAGAGGAAAAGAAGCAAGATATCCTCAACCGTTGGAAAGCTATATCTACCTTAGATCCAGCTGAAAAAGATCGTTATATAAAGCGCATATTGCTTGAGATACATCCTGATAAAAACCCAAACAACCAAGACAATGCTCATATCGTATTTGTTTGGTTTCAAGCTTTTTTAGAAAATCCACACTTTGAGGCCTCTTCTGGATCTTCAAACTATTCTCCTTCACGTTCTTCACCGCGGTCTTACTCTTCTTCGCGTTCTCAAAGATATTCACACTATTCGAGTTGGTACTCTGGTGATTGGTTTTTTAATTCAGAAAAGTATCGCAGAGCACAACAAGCTGAGGAGAATGCGAGAAGGAAAGAGAAAATTCAGAAAACTATTCCTAAAGTCCTTCGTGAACTTGAATTAGAATTTATCGAAATGGCCCAGATTCAACCTCTCCCACTCCCACTGGGATTATTCAGAGCCGTTACCGCTGTTGCTAAAAAAGCACTTATTCTCTTGCTCCTTCAAGATGATAAATTGTGTGATGATAATTTGCCTTTGCGAAACCTCTATGACAAGTTATCTTATGCGAAACAACAAATGCTCAATGAGTCCTTTGTTCCTCGGTGGCTTGGGTTATTTGACAGAAACATTTACGAATTGCAATTGGAAGAATTAATTCAATTATCTGAAGTCTCTACCAAATTATACGAGTTCGCTACAACTACTTTGTGATAACAACGAATCTACCTGTGCTTTTCTTTCGTTTTTAGTAAACAAACTTTTCGCCATTGTATAAATCTGGAAAGCGATCTGGTACATTTAACTAGCAAATAAATACAGTTTCGGTAATGTCCAATAGTAAAAAGAATTGCC
>Ga0272412_1000383_pt1 | contig 12902 bp, 25 predicted proteins | sample WWTPWeurt_MetaT_FD_193540 | JGI IMG/M metagenome (GOLD analysis project Ga0272412, IMG submission 193540) | Metatranscriptome of activated sludge microbial communities from WWTP in Nijmegen, Gelderland, Netherland - WWTP Weurt (Metagenome... | ecosystem: Engineered > WWTP > Aerobic digester >...
AGCCGAATGACCATGCTATATGGCTTGACGTAAAACAGTTTCTGGCCAACAAACGCCAGGGAACTCATAAAGCCAAAGAAAAAAGCGAAGTAAGCGGTTCAACCAAAAAATTGCATCGCCAAAAAGGAACCGGTGGTTCGCGTAAAGGAAGTATCAAAAGCGGTACTTTTGTAGGCGGAGCCCGTATCCATGGCCCCCGCCCCCGTGATTACAGTTTTAAACTGAATAAAAAATTAAAGCAGGTTGCCCGTAAATCAGCCCTTAGCTACAAAGCACAGGAAAATAATATCATCGTGCTGGAAGAGTTCAATCTGAACTCACCAAAAACCAAAGAATATATCAGCATTCTGGAAAACCTGAAGCTGAATGATTCAAAAACACTGATGGTAGTATCTGATTACAACAAAAACCTGTACCTCTCCAGCCGCAATTTGGCTAAAGCCCGCGTAATGAAAGCAGCCGATCTTAACACGTATGAGATTATGAATGCTAAAAACGTAATTCTGCTCGAGAACTCTGTTAAAGCAATTGAAGAAACATTAAATAAGTAAGCAATGAGCGTACTGAAGAAGCCGATAATAACCGAAAAAATGACTGCCTTAACCGATAAGTTAAAGCAATACGGTTTCATCGTTGATAAACTGGCCACCAAAACACAGATTAAATCTGAAATTGAAAAGATGTACAATGTGAATGTTGCCACCATCAGCACCCTGATTCATGCAGGAAAAAACAAAACCCGTTTTACCCGCAAAGGGTTATCGGTAGGCAGAAAACCTGCTTATAAAAAAGCGATTGTTACACTTAAAGAAGGTCAGGTAATTGACTTTTTTGAAAACGTATAAGTAAGTCATGGCAGTTAGAAGATTAAGACCAGTAACACCGGGCACCAGGTTTAGAGTTGTAAACTCGTATGATGAGATTACAACCAATATCCCTGAGAAAAGCCTTACGCTTCCTGTAAAAAATTCAGGCGGACGCAACAACAGCGGTAAAATGACCATGCGCTATATTGGCGGAGGTCATAAACGTAAATACAGAATTATTGATTTCAAACGTAACAAAGTAGACGTAGCAGCTACTGTAAAAACGATTGAATACGATCCAAACCGCTCGGCCTTTATCGCGCTGGTTGAATATACTGACGGAGAAAAAAGCTATATCCTGGCTCCTCAGGGAATTAAAGTAGGGCAAACTATTATGTCGGGTGCCAAAGCAGCTCCTGAAGTAGGAAATGCACTTCCGCTTAATGCCATTCCGCTGGGAAGCATCATTTACAATATCGAGATGCAACCGGGTCAGGGAGGTAAGCTTGCCCGTAGTGCCGGTTCATTTGCGCAGTTGCAAAACCGCGATGGTAAATACGCTATTGTAAAACTAAGTTCAGGCGAAACCCGCATGATTCTCTCTAACTGCATGGCCTCTATCGGTTCGGTTTCAAATCCCGATCACACCCTCGAGCGTAAAGGTAAAGCAGGTGCCAGCCGCTGGATTGGCCGCAAGCCGCGCACCCGTCCTGTAGCCATGAACCCGGTAGATCACCCGATGGGTGGTGGCGAAGGTCGTGCCTCAGGTGGTCATCCGCGCTCACGCAAAGGATTACTTGCCAAAGGATACAAAACACGTCATCCTAAAAAGACAAGTTCTAAATTTATTATTGAAAGACGTAAGAAGTAATAAGAAGATATGGCTCGTTCGCTGAAAAAAGGTCCTTTCGTAGATGTAAAGCTGGAGAAAAAAGTTCTGGCCCAAGCCGAAAGCAAAAAGAAAGCGGTGATTAAAACATGGTCACGCAGAACCATGATTACTCCCGATTTTGTGGGACAAACTTTTGCCGTTCACAACGGAAACAAGTTTATCCCCGTATATGTAACTGAAAACATGGTAGGACATAAACTTGGTGAGTTTGCCCCTACCCGCGTATTCAAAGGTCACCCGATTAAGAAAGACAAGTAAACATGGAAGCAGTAGCTAAGTTAAAAAATTGCCCCACTTCACCACGCAAAATGCGTTTGCTGGCCGATTTGATTCGTGGCCAGCGTGTGGAGAAAGCTTTAGGCATACTTAAGTTTAATGCCAAGCAGGATAATGCCATCCGTTTAGAAAAGCTGTTATTATCAGCTATCGCCAACTGGTCGCAGAAAAATGAAGGTTCACGCGTTGAAGAAAGCGAACTGATTGTAAAAACAGTTTTCGTTGATATTGCTCCTATGCTTAAGCGCATGAGACCCGCCCCTCAGGGAAGAGGATACCGTGTAAGAAAAAGATCAAATCACGTAACCCTGGTTGTTGACAGCAAGAACCCGGTGAACACTACAGAAGAAACAACCGCAACTCAAGAGTAAAAAAGTAATATGGGACAAAAAGTAAACCCGATAGCATTAAGACTTGGAATTATCAGAGGCTGGGAAAGCAACTGGTATGGTGGAAAAAATTTCGCTGAGAAACTTATTGAAGACGAAAGAATCCGCAAGTATCTTTTTGCACGTATTCCTAAAGGTGGTATCTCCAAAATTGTAATTGAGCGCACCATTAAAAGAATTATCATCACTGCTCACACCTCGCGCCCCGGTATTGTGATTGGAAAAGGCGGACAGGAAGTTGACAAGATTAAAGAAGAAATTAAAAAGCTTACCAATAAAGACGTTCAGATTAACATTTTTGAAATCAAACGTCCGGAGCTGGATGCAAAACTGGTAGGTGATTCTATAGCTGCCCAAATTGAAGGCCGTGTTTCTTTTAAACGTGCCATTAAAACAGCTATCGGTTCTACCATGCGCATGGGAGCTGAAGGAATTAAAGTAATAGCTTCTGGTCGTTTGGCCGGTTCAGAAATGGCCCGTACCGAGCAGTACAAAGAAGGACGTACTCCACTTCACACCCTGCGTGCCGATATTGATTATGCCATTTGCGAAGCAAACACCGTGTATGGAAAAATTGGTATCAAAGTATGGATTTGCCGTGGCGAAGTTTTTGGTAAACGCGACCTTTCTCCTAATATCGGGATGACCGAAAAAGGCGGACAAGGCGGTAATGCCGGAGGCCCTAAAGGCAGAGGCGATCACCGCGGAGATCGTGGCGACCGTGGCGGAGATAAAAGAAGATCAAGAAAAAAATAATTGAGGTTTCATAAGATTTTATAAGATGTTACAACCAAAACGTCAAAAGTTCAGAAAGCAGCAAAAAGGAAGAGTAAGAGGCCTTGCCTCCCGCGGCAGCAGCATAGAGTTCGGTTCATTCGGACTCAAATCGCTTGAGCCTTCCTTCATCACTTCGCGCCAGTTAGAGGCTGCAAGGGTTGCTATCAACCGTTTCATGAAAAGAGAAGGTAACGTTTGGATCAGAATATTCCCTGACAAACCTATTACCAAGAAGCCGGCCGAGGTGCGTATGGGTAAAGGAAAAGGTGCGCCTGAGTACTTCGTTGCCATAGTAAAACCGGGCACCATTATGTTTGAAGCTGACGGAGTTCCTGTAGCCGTTGCCAGAGAAGCTATGCGTCTGGCTGCACAGAAACTGCCGGTAACAACCAAATTCGTAGTTAGACCTGATTATTCAGAATAAGGAGAAGCTCATCATGAAAAATAACGAGATAGTTGAATTGTCGTCAAAAGAATTGATGACAAAATTAAAAGACGAAAAAGCACGACTGGCCAAGATGACGTTTAACCACACAGTGGCTCCCATCGAAAACCCAAGCCAGATCAAAGCAACTAAGGTTACCATAGCCCGCCTTCTCACCGAAATGAGAAAAAGGCAACTGGAAGGAATAAATAAGTAAGAAATGGAAGCTGTAGAAAGAAATACACGTAAAGAAATCATCGGAAAAGTGGTGAGCAACAAAATGGATAAAACCATCACCGTTTCTGTTGAGCGTAAGGTAAAACACCCCAAATACGGAAAGTTTGTAAAGAAAACTTCCAAGTTTAAAGCTCATGACGAGAAAAACGAGTGCAACATCAATGATGTGGTGCGCGTAATGGAAACCCGTCCGATGAGTAAAGATAAAAGATGGCGTTTGGTTGAAATAGTAGAAAGGGCTAAGTAACATGATACAACAGGAAAGCAGACTGAAAGTAGCTGATAACAGCGGAGCAAGAGAAGTTCTTTGTATCCGTGTGTTGGGCGGAACCGCCAAGCGTTATGCTTCAATCGGTGATAAGATTGTGGTAACCGTAAAAGATGCCCTTCCTTCAGGAGGCATTAAAAAAGGAACGGTATCAAAAGCTGTAATTGTGCGCACCAAAAAAGAAGTTCGCAGAGCAGATGGTTCATATATCCGTTTTGACGATAACTCATGCGTTTTACTTAATGCTTCTGATGAGCCGAGAGCTACCCGTATCTTCGGACCGGTAGCCAGAGAATTAAGAGAAAAGCAGTTTATGAAAATTGTTTCATTAGCACCGGAGGTACTTTAAATTATGCAAAGAAAATTTAACAAGCAGCCTAAGCTGCATATCAAAAAAGGCGACACCGTTCAGGTAATAAGTGGCGACAGCAAGGGCCAAAAAGGCCGTGTACTTGCCATCTTCACAAAAACCCTGCGTGCAACAGTTGAAGGCCTTAATATTGTAAAACGTCATACCAAGCCAAATGCTCAGAATCCAAATGGTGGTATTCTGGAAAAGGAGGCTCCTATCCATATCTCTAATCTGAAAGTGATTGGAAACGATGGAAAGCCAACCCGCATTGGTCGCAAGGCTGACGAAAATGGAAAATTAGTAAGATTCGCTAAAACTACAGGGGAGGTAATTAAGTAATGAATACGCCCAGACTTAAAGAAAAATACACCAAATCAGTTGTTCCTGCACTGAAAGAAAAATTCGGTTACAAAAATGTAATGCAGGTTCCGCGCTTAACCAAAATATGCCTTAACCAGGGTGTGGGAGCTGCAGTAGCTGATAAAAAACTGGTAGAAGTAGCTATAGGAGAAATGACCCTTATTTCCGGACAAAAAGCTGTTCCTACCAAATCAAGAAAAGACATTTCAAACTTTAAACTAAGGGCAAACATGCCTATTGGTACCCGCGTAACTTTGCGTGGTGATAAAATGTATGAATTTCTAGACCGCTTAATCTCTGTTGCCCTGCCGCGTGTACGCGACTTTAACGGGGTAAATGATAAAGGATTTGATGGCCGCGGTAACTACACCTTAGGTGTAACCGAGCAAATCATTTTCCCTGAGATTAATATTGACAAAGTAAGCCGCATTCAGGGAATGGACATTACGTTTGTAACTAATGCCCCTACTGATGAAGAGTGCTTGTCACTTCTAAAAGAATTCGGAGTTCCTTTTAAAAATCAAAATAAGTAAGCACAAATGGCAAAAGAATCAATTAAAGCCAGACAGGTAAAAAGAGAGAAACTGGTAGCAAGGTTTGCTGAAAAAAGAGCAGCCCTTAAAGAAGCCGGTGACTGGAATGGTTTACAAAAACTTCCGCGCAATTCTTCACCTGTTCGCCTCAGAAACCGCTGCAAACTTTCAGGCCGTCCACGCGGATACATCCGTGATTTCGGTCTTTGCCGTAACATGTTTCGTGAAATGGCATCCATGGGCAAAATTCCTGGCGTAACTAAAGCCAGCTGGTAACTTTAAAATTAATAAACAACGCTTGCCGGAAAGAGTTATTCCAAATGGCTTACTACCGGGCAGCTTAAACAACACATAACAGAAAATGACAGATCCGATTTCAGATTATCTCACCAGGGTGAGAAATGCAATCAAAGCAAATCATCGCATTGTGGAAATTCCATCTTCAAAACTGAAGAAAGAAATTACCCGCGTGCTTTTTGAAAAAGGTTACATCCTCAATTTTAAATTCGAAGATGTTGCCAATCATCAGGGCGTAATTAAAATAGCCCTCAAATACCATCCGGTTACAAAAACTCCGGCTATCCGCACCATGAAAAGAATAAGCCGTCCGGGCTTACGTAACTACACCGGTGTTGATACCATGCCACGAGTAATAAACGGATTGGGTATTGCCATTTTAAGCACTTCTAAAGGAGTAATGACCGATAAAGAAGCACGCTCAAACAATGTAGGTGGCGAGGTTTTATGTTATGTTTATTAATAGGGAGGTAAAAACATGTCACGTATAGGAAAATTACCCGTTACCGTTCCTTCAGGAGTTGAAGTAAAAACAACCCCCACCTCTGTTACCGTTAAAGGTCCAAAAGGTGAACTGAAGCAAACCATTGATCCGGATATTAAATTAGAAGTTGATAACGGAGTATTAACCGTTGCCCGCCCTACCGACAGCAAACGTCACAAGGCATTGCACGGATTATACCGCTCACTTATCAATAATATGGTTACCGGAGTTACACAGGGATATCAATTAAAGCAGGAACTGGTAGGTGTAGGTTACAAAGCCAGCACCGATGGTCAGATTCTTGACTTAACCCTTGGTTATTCTCACCACATTTATATGGAAGTACCTAAAGAAGTAAAAGTGAAAGCTGAAACTGAAAAAGGTAAAAACCCCATTATCACCCTCGAGAGTGCTGACAAGCAGTTAATCGGACAGGTTGCTGCTAAAATCAGATCCTTACGTAAGCCTGAGCCATACAAAGGAAAAGGTATCAAGTTTGTAAACGAACAATTGAGAAGAAAAGCTGGTAAATCGGCTGGTAAATAAGTAAGCGTATGAGCAACGTAAAAACGGAAAGAAGAATAAAAATAAAAAAGAGAATCAGAAGCCGCATTTTTGGCACTGCCGAAAAGCCAAGGTTGTCTGTATTCCGCAGCAATAAAGATATCTATGCCCAAATCATAGATGACGTAAAAGGTACTACGCTGGCTTCTGCTTCGTCAAAAAGCCTGAAAGATAAAATTACCAAATCCGATAAAGCCACTTTAGTAGGAAAACTAATTGCCGAAAAAGGCCGCGAAGCCGGAGTTGAAACCGTAATTTTTGATCGTAATGGTTACCTGTATCACGGCCGTGTTAAATGCCTGGCCGATGGTGCACGCGAAGGAGGTCTTAAATTCTAATTGCAAACAGTATGTCAACAGCTAATATAAAAAGAGTAAAATCAAGCGATATCGAACTTAAGGAACGGGTTGTAAGCATCAAGCGTGTAGCCAAAGTTACCAAAGGTGGTCGTACATTCAGCTTCTCAGCCATTGTGGTTGTGGGCGATGGAAAAGGTATTGTAGGTTACGGATTGGGCAAAGCCAGCGAGGTTACCGATGCCATTACCAAAGGTATTGATGATGCAAAAAAATCATTGATTAAAGTTCCGATTATTAACGGAACCGTACCTCACGAAATGATTGGTAAATTTTGCGGAGGCAATGTATTTCTTAAACCGGCTTCGCACGGAACGGGTGTAATTGCCGGTGGCGCCATGCGTGCTGTTTTGGAAAGTGCCGGTATTACTGACGTGCTTGCCAAATCAAAAGGCTCATCAAACCCGCACAACGTGGTAAAAGCTACCATTGATGCGCTGGTAAACATGCGCGATGCATTTACCGTGGCTCAACACCGCGGATTAGGATTAAAGAAAGTTTTTAATGGTTAATACAATGTCGAAGATCAAAATTACACAGCTAAAAAGCACCATCGATCGCAGCGAAAACCAGAAGAGAACAGTAAGAGCTCTTGGTTTAACCAAGGTGAATCAATGCGTTGAACTGGAAGCCACTCCCCAGATAATTGGAATGGTAAACAAGGTAAGTCACTTATTGAAAGTTGAAAATATTTAATCATTATGGATTTAAGCAATCTTAAACCCGCAGAAGGTTCAACCAAAAAAAGAAAAAGAATTGGTCGTGGCCAGGGCTCAGGCCATGGTGGAACTTCAACACGCGGACATAAAGGTGCCGGCTCACGCTCAGGTACTAAAAACAAAGGCGGATTTGAAGGTGGTCAGATGCCTTTACAAAGACGTGTTCCTAAGTTTGGCTTCAAGAGCCTGAACAGAGTAGAATACGTAGGTGTAAACCTTGACGCTATTCAGAAAATGGCTGATGAAGCTAAAGTTACCAAATTTGATCATGCCGTATTTCAAAAACACGGGATTGTATCTAAAAATGATCTGGTAAAAATATTAGGCCGCGGAGAACTGACAGCTAAAGTTGAAATAAGCGCACACGCTTTTTCTGCTTCAGCTATCAAAGCTATTGAAGCTGCCGGTGGAACTGCTAACAAAATTTAAACTTTTTTGACAGAGAAAAGTAAATGAAGCGATTCATAGAAACCATACGAAACATTTTCCGCATAGAGGACCTTAGAGTTCGCCTGCTGAATACCCTTTGGTTATTGGTAATTTACCGTATCGGAACCTACGTGGTGCTGCCCGGTATCGATCCTAATCAACTTCAGCAATTAAACCAGCAATCTAAAGACGGAATTTTAGGAATCATCAACATGTTTGCGGGCGGTGCATTTGCCCGTGGTTCTATTTTCGCACTGGGCATTATGCCCTACATTTCTGCTTCCATTGTGGTGCAGTTGCTCACTATGGCTATTCCTACATTTCAGAAAATGCAGAAAGACGGAGAAGACGGTCGCAGAAAAATTAATCAGCTTACCCGTTACCTCACAATCATTATCACAGCCGTTCAGTCATTCGGATATTTAATTAACCTGAAGAACGAAAGCCCGAGTGCCATTCTCTCGGTTACAAATCCGGAAATGATTTCGAATTTTACCTTTATGTTTACCTCTATTGTAATTCTTACCTGCAGCACCGTATTTATTATGTGGCTGGGTGAGCGTATTACTGATAAAGGTTTGGGTAATGGAATTTCGCTTATCATCATGGTTGGTATTATTGCCCGTCTTCCATTTTCGTTTATTGCCGAATTAAATTCAAGAATTAACGAAGCGGGTGGCGGACCGGTAGTATTCCTCATTGAACTGGTAGCACTGCTTGGGGTAATAACTCTTGTAATTTTACTGGTTCAGGGAACCCGCAAAATACCGGTGCAGTATGCCAAGCGTATTGAAGGAAACCGCCAGTACGGAGGAGTTCGTCAGTACATTCCGCTAAAAGTAAATCAGGCCGGAGTAATGCCAATCATTTTTGCCCAGGCACTAATGTTTATTCCGTCATCAATAGCACAGTTTTTCCCTAACGAAAGTGTACAGGGATTTGTGGGCGCATTTGTAGATTATACCTCCTTCTGGTACAATTTTACGTTTGCCGTACTCATCATTCTGTTCACTTATTTTTATACAGCCATTTCACTTAACACAGTGAATATAGCTGACGACATGAAACGTAATAACGGCTTTATCCCCGGCATAAAACCCGGAAAACCCACAGCCGACTTTATTGACGCCATTATGTCGAAAATTACCTTACCCGGAGCTTTATTCCTTTCATTAATCGCCATATTACCAGCAATTGCCGTGTTATTTAACATCAATAGCCAGTTTGCCCAGTTTTACGGAGGCACCTCTCTGCTTATTTTAGTTGGAGTAGTACTCGATACCTTGCAGCAGATTGAAAGCCACCTGCTAATGAGGCACTATGATGGTTTAATGAAAAGTGGCAGAATAAGAGGCCGGCAAACAACAGCAGGAGCCGCATAAGTATTTGATTAATTGAAAAGAATAGAGTAATTTCGCAGCCCATTTGAAAAGATGTCGAAACAGGCACTGATAAAACAAGATGGAACTATCACTGAAGCATTATCTAATGCAATGTTCAGGGTGCAGCTGGAGAATGGTCATGAGATCATTTGCCATATCTCCGGTAAAATGCGCATGAACTACATTAAGATTCTGCCGGGTGATAAAGTTTCGGTTGAAATGTCGCCTTACGACCTCTCTAAAGGAAGAATAACGTACCGTTACAAATAATTGAGCAATGAAAGTAAGAGCATCAATCAAAAAGCGTAGTGTCGACTGCAAGGTGGTTAGGCGCAATGGCAAGCTTTACGTAATTAACAAAAAGAATCCTAAGTTTAAACAAAGACAAGGTTAAGATATGGCACGTATATCAGGTATTGACTTACCAAAGAACAAACGGGGCGTAATAGGCCTCACCTACATTTACGGAATAGGCCCGTCAACGGCTGCCAAAATTCTTGATGGTGCAGGAATCTCTCAGGACAAAAAAGTGAGCGAATGGAATGATGACGAATTATCAACCATACGTAAAACCATTACCGATGGTATTACCGTAGAAGGTGAACTTCGTTCAGAAAAACAACTTAACATTAAGCGATTAATGGATATTGGCTGCTACCGCGGCCTGCGCCACAGAAAAGGTTTACCGGTAAGAGGTCAGCGCACCCGCACCAATTCACGCACCCGTAAAGGAAAGCGTAAAACAGTGGCAGGTAAGAAAAAAGTTACTAAGTAATTAATTGAAATAATCGAAATTAGATGGCATCACCTAATAGCAAAAAGGTTACAAAAAAACGTGTGGTTCACGTGGAATCTGTTGGTCAGGTTCACATCACCGCTTCGTTTAATAATATCATTATCTCTGTTACCAATTCAACGGGACAGGTTATTTCATGGGCTTCTGCCGGTAAAATGGGTTTCAGAGGTTCTAAGAAAAATACTCCATACGCAGCAGGTTTAGCCGCCTCTGAGTGTGCTAAGGTTGCTTTCGATCTTGGTCTTCGCAAGGTAGAAGTTTTTGTTAAAGGTCCGGGCTCGGGCAGAGAATCTGCCATCCGCACCCTTGCCATTGCAGGTTTGGAAGTAACATCAATACGCGACATTACTCCGTTGCCGCACAACGGCTGCCGCCCTCCTAAGAAAAGAAGAGTTTAACGTACAAAAATTACAAGCATAACATGGCAAGATATATTGGCCCTAAATCAAAAATAGCAAGACGCTTCAAAGAGCCCATCTTTGGTCCTGATAAAGCGATGGAGAAAAGAAATTACCCTCCGGGACAACACGGACAAATGCGTAAAAGAGCCAAACTTTCAGAATACGCAGTGCAGCTTTACGAAAAACAAAAAGCAAAATATACTTATGGTTTGCTCGAGCGTCAGTTTGCAAAAACTTTCCACAAAGCAGCCGTAATGAAAGGCATTACCGGTGAAAACCTCCTGAAATTACTCGAAGCACGTTTGGATAATGCCGTTTACCGTTTAGGTGTGGCCAATACCCGCAGTGCAGCCCGTCAGTTGGTTTCACACCGCCATATTACCGTAAACGGAGAAGTAGTAAATATTCCTTCGTACCAGTTGAAGCCGGGTGATGTAATTGCCGTACGTGAGAAATCAAAATCACTCGAAACCATTACCGAATCCCTGAGCCACCGCAGCAACAAATTCTCGTGGTTTGAGTGGGATGCCTCTAACTACAAAGGAACTTTCCTTGCCTACCCCGACAGGGAGCAAATACCCGAGAATATCAAAGAACAACTCATTGTTGAATTGTACTCTAAGTAATAAGCAAATAATAATACAAACAATAACATGGCAATACTTGCTTTTCAAAAACCCGACAGAGTAATCATGCATAAGGAAACTGACTTTTATGGTCAGTTCGAATTCCGCCCGCTTGAAAAAGGTTACGGAGTTACTATTGGAAACGCCTTAAGACGTATCCTCCTCTCCTCTCTGGAAGGCTATGCCATTACCTCACTCAAAATCCAGGGCATCGATCACGAATTCGCCACCATTAAAGGAGTGATTGAAGATGTGGTTGAGATTGTCTTAAACCTGAAACAAGTTCGTTTCAAAAAACTTAACGACTCTGCTGCCGACAACGAAAAAATTTATATTTCGCTTAAAGGACAAAACCAGTTTACTGCCGGTGATATTGCCAAGCACACTGCTGCTTTCCGCATTCTGAACCCCGAGATGGTTATTTGCAATATGGAAACATTTGTAAACCTTGAACTCGAAATTACCGTTGAAAAAGGTCGTGGTTACATTCCTGCAGAAGAGAATAAACCTAAAGATGCAGTGATTGGGTTAATTCCGGTTGACTCTGTGTTTACGCCTATCAAAAACGTAAAATACAGCGTGGAAGATTACCGCGTGGAGCAAAAAACCGATTACGAAAAATTAGTAGTTGAAATTAATACCGATGGTTCTATTCACCCGGAAGATGCATTGAAAGAAGCTGCGAAAATTCTGATTCAGCACTTCATGCTTTTCTCTGACGAATCAATTACCCTCGATACCCAGATTAAAGAAGTGAATACCGAGGTTGACGAGAACATTTTACACATGCGTAAAATACTCAAAACACCTCTTTCCGACCTCGACCTTTCAGTACGTGCCTACAATTGCTTAAAAGCTGCCGAAATACGCACCCTGGCCGATTTAGTTAGCTACGATATTGCCGACCTGTTGAAGTTCCGCAATTTTGGTAAAAAATCACTGGCTGAGCTGGAGGAACTGGTACGTGAGAAAAACCTCACTTTTGGTATGGATCTTTCAAAATACCGTTTGAACGAAGAATAATAACACAGCGTAATGAGACACGGAAATACAGTTAATAAATTAAGCAGAACCGCTTCGCACCGCGCAGCATTGCTGTCAAACATGGCATCATCGCTCATTTTGCACAAGCGCATAAAAACCACCGTTGCCAAGGCCAAAGCCCTGCGCAAATACGTGGAGCCACTAATTACTAAAGCAAAAGCCGATAATACCAACAACCGCAGGGTGGTGTTCAGTTACCTCCAAAATAAAGATTCGGTAAAAGAACTTTTTGGTACCGTAGCCGATAAAATTGCTACACGCCCCGGAGGTTATACCCGCATTTTAAAATTAGGCAACCGCCTTGGAGATAATGCTGAAATAGCCATGATTGAACTGGTTGACTTTAACGAACTGATGCTGGCCGAAAGCAAAGGCACCAAAAAAGCTGCCAAAGGACGCACCCGCAGAGCAGGAAGCAAAAAGAAAGCGGATGCTGCCGAAACTACTGCTGAAGAAACTTCTACGACTGAATAAGTTAACCTTATATCAC
>Ga0272412_1000386_pt1 | contig 12887 bp, 14 predicted proteins | sample WWTPWeurt_MetaT_FD_193540 | JGI IMG/M metagenome (GOLD analysis project Ga0272412, IMG submission 193540) | Metatranscriptome of activated sludge microbial communities from WWTP in Nijmegen, Gelderland, Netherland - WWTP Weurt (Metagenome... | ecosystem: Engineered > WWTP > Aerobic digester >...
CTCGCTCCAGCCGCTGGCGGGAATCGGCTGTCAGCGCCGAGGCCAGCGCAATGACCTGATGGGCCAGCGGGTCAGTCTGCTGCGCCAAAGTGTGGATGGCGATATTCGAGTCTGGCGAGCGGCGGATGCGGATCACATCCTGGGCAAACCCGGTGAAGGCGCTCAGTTCAGTTTGTAATTCTTCGAGTAACTGACGCTGCTTGGCGCTCGGCTCTGGGTCGGCGACCAATTGAGCGACAGCGACGGTGGTCTGTTCCAGGCGCTGATGGAATTGCGTTTCATAATCCAGGCCGTCATCGCCCAGCAACTCCCGCAATTGCAGGCGGGTAGCGGCGAAGGCGCTTTGCAGCTCCGCTAGGCGCACAATCTGACGTTTACGCTCGGGGTTGCCATCCTGACCACTTTCCTCCCGAAGCAAGGCAGTGATCACCGCATCCACTTGATCAGCGCGGGGTGCGGCATCCCGCTGATAAATCACTCGCGCTGGCTCGTTGCCCGGTGTGTGGGCGATGTTTTGCACCCAGGTCTGCGATTTTCTGAGATCGGCCAACAACACTTTGAGGCGGCGCAGTCGCTGCGGGTCGCAGGCCTGCTCCAAAACATGCGGGCATTCCAGATCAAGTATGACCAGCGCTGGGTCGATGTCTTCGCGCCAAGCCGCCTGACCATCCTCCAGCACCTTCGGATCGCCCCGGCTGACCCAGCCGCGCAGGTCCGCCAGTGAACGCTGGACGCCGACCAGCATCTGTGCCGAGGCTTGCATCAACGGCACCCCTTCGTTGGCTAGCAGGCTGATTCGGGCGCGGAGTTCAAAAGTGGAGAGCAGGGCGATGCACAACATGCCCAACCCAATCGCCGCTACTGATAAATGGGACAACAGCAGTTGCCGGCGGAGCGGGTGTGGGCGCCAGGTAGGTTCAGGCGTTTGGGATGGGGGGGTCATGGCGGGCAGCAGTTGGCGCTCATCAAGCCAGGGGGCTAGGTTCATACGAGGTGAAAGCTTCGGATGAATCCAGATTAAACAGCAGCGGGGCGGTGATCTGGCCCCAAGGGCTCATCGCGGGTCAGCACTGAGCGCAATTCAATCGATCTCACCGGTTTAGTCAGGGTGCTGACTTTTTGCAAGCCATTGAATTCCGCCAGGGTCTTGGCTTCCTGAGCATAGTCGGGACTGTAGCCCGTGGTGATAATCAGGCCGGCGGAATAACCTTTTTGCAGGAGCCAGAGTAGCACTTCATTGCCATCCATGTCGGGCATGACCATGTCAAGAAGGATCAGGTTGGGCTGAAAATCATTGTAGCCTTGCTGAAAATCCCGGCCATTGGTAGTCACCATCACTTTATAACCAAGCGTTTGAGCAACTTGGCGAACGAATTCGCCAAAGTCAGGCTCATCATCAACGATCAACAGGCGTTTACTCATCGTCGCTACAAGGGAGGTTAAAGGTTAAAGGGGCTTGGCTTTGAATTTTTCTGGACTTTCCGCACCTGCCGCAAGCACTTTTTGGATAATTGTGCAGTGCAGCATCAATAAATTCAATCACCACTGCGGCCCGGTTGACGCCCTTGCCAGGCGGGCGTAGCATTACAATCCTTAACAATCCGGTTTCCCTGATGGCGCTCGCCAGAAAGGATGAAAAGGGAATCTGGTGCGGCAACCGCAAGGTTGCCAATTCCAGGGCTGCCCCCGCAACTGTAAACAGCGAGTCACCCCCGCGCACCACTGGCCGAACCGGCTGGGAAGGTTGGGAAAGCGACGATGACCTGTGAGCCAGGAGACCTGCCGGGATTGTTTCCAGCTTCATTCCGGGCGGGGTGTTCCGGGGTTGCGGACCGTCCTAGCCAGTGCGTCGCCTTGATTTGCAGTGTGGTGACCGCTTTCCCAAGACGACCGGCCCGAACCTGCCCATCAATTATTGGGGAGGTTTGTTATGCATATTGCTGAAGGTTTCCTGCCGCCGCTGCACGCAGCCGCATGGACGGCAATTTCGCTACCGTTCGTCATCTTCAGCGCTCGCCGCGTTACTCGTCTGATGCAGGATCAGCCGCAAACCAAATTGCTGTTGGCCGCGTCGGGCGCTTTTGCCTTCGTGCTGTCGGCGCTCAAGCTGCCATCGGTGACCGGCAGTTGTTCCCACCCCACCGGCACTGGACTGGGCGCGATTCTGTTTGGCCCCTCAGTGATGGCGCTATTGGGAACCATTGTCCTATTGTTTCAGGCGTTATTACTGGCGCATGGCGGTTTGACCACTTTAGGCGCGAATGTGTTTTCGATGGCCATCGTTGGTCCGTGGGTTGCCTATGCAGTATTTCACGGGACGCTGGCGATCAATGCGCCGCTGGCGATGAGCGTGTTTCTGGCCGCGATGCTGGGTGATCTGGCGACCTACGCTGTGACGGCCGGGGAACTGGCGCTGGCCTTTCCTGATCCGGTGAGCGGGGTTGGAGGAGCGTTTATCAAGTTCGCTGCTGTGTATCTCCCAACACAATTGCCATTAGCCGTGATCGAAGGGTTGCTCACGGTAGTGACCGTTAATCTTTTGAAGCAATATAGCCGCAACGAATTGGATAATCTGGCTTTTGCACTAGGAGGCGCAAAATGAAACGCACCAACTTCATGTTGTTGGCAATAGCCTTGTTATTAGCGATCCTGCCACTGTTGTTGCCGGCGCCCAATGGTTTAAAGGAGCCTTTCGCGGGTGCGGACGATCAGGGTATGAATGCAGTGACCACATCCAACCCGGATTACCAACCTTGGTTTAATCCGCTCTGGGAACCGCCCAGTGGTGAGGTTGAAGGCCTGCTGTTCGCGTTGCAAGCGGCACTGGGCGCAGGATTGCTGGGTTACTACCTGGGTCTCCGGCGTGGACAGTCCCAGACTCGACAACAGGATCGGGTTGATGCAGGCGATTGATCATCACGCTTGGACCAACCACTGGCGCGATCGGCATCCCCTCGAAAAATTGTTGCCTGCCTTGAGCCTGTTAGTGCTGACCCTGGCGCTGCCGCCGTTAAGGATCGGCCCGCTGGTGCTGGCGGGTACAATGCTGGCGACGGTGTACGGCGCGGGCATCCCGCTAAAGACCACCTTGAGCGTACTGGCGGCGCCGGCGGCGTTTCTGCTGGCTGGCGTCCCGTTTCTGGCGATTTCGTTGCGCTTTAACGACGGATTCAGTCTCCATTTTTCCCCGGAAGGTCTGCAACTGGCGCTGGAAACCAGTGTGCGGGCGCTGGCGGCGGTTAGTTGCCTGAGCTTTTTGACTTTGACTACGCCGTTAGCGGACTGGACGCCGCTGTTGCGGCGGGTGGGAATTCCTGCCGGAATCGTCGAACTGATCCTGCTGGTGTACCGGCTGATTTTCGTATTCGCCGAACGGGCGCTGACTGGCCGACAGGCGCAAACGGCGCGACTAGGTTATTCGCGCCTGGATCGCAGTGTGCGTTCGCTGGGCTTGTTGACGGGAAGTCTGTTTCAGCGATCCCTGGAGCAGGCGCGGCGGCTGGAAATCGGGCTGGCGGCGCGAGGTTATAGTGGTGATCTGCGGGTGTTGCAACCGGAGCGCGCACTGTCCTGGCCGTGGTTGCTATGGGCTATGACCCTGGTGGGATTGGTCGGGCTGGCAGGCTACTGGATATGACTGCGCCCTTACTGGCGTTGTGTGGCGTCGATTACACCTATCCTGGTGGAGTTATGGCGCTGCATGGTCTTGACCTGACTGTGGCGAAGGGCCGGAAACTGGCGATTCTCGGCGCTAATGGCTCGGGAAAAACCACGCTGCTGCTGCATCTCAATGGAACGTTGCAGCCCACTCGCGGCGAGATCCTGTTGAGCGGGCAACCGGTGCGCTACGACCGCCGTTTTCTAACCGACTGGCGGCGGCGGGTGGGGCTGGTCATGCAGGAGCCGGAAGATCAACTGTTTGCCGCGACGGTCGGACAAGATGTTTCGTTTGGACCGCTGAATCTGGGCTTGACCATCGGGGAAGCCCGCGAGCGGGTCGCCGAGGCGCTGACCGCATTGCAAATTAATGAGCTGGCTGACCGGGCAACCCATACCCTCAGCTTCGGCCAAAAGAAGCGGGCCGCCATTGCCGGCATTTTGGCGATGCGCCCGGAATTGCTGGCGCTGGACGAGCCGACGGCTGGTCTGGATGCGCATGGGGTGGCGTATTTGCTGGATGCCTTGCAGCAGTTGCACGCAGCCGGCGCAACCTTGGTGTTTGCTACGCATGATGTGGAACTGGCTTACGCCTGGGCTGATCAGGTGGCGATTTTCCACGAGGGCGTCGTGTTACGGCAGGGCGAGACGGCAGCGGTGCTGGCGGATATTGAAGTCATGTCGCGAGCGAGACTGCGCCCCCCATTGCTGCTGGAACTGGCGCAACTGCTGCGGGAGGAGTGCGGTGATGAGGTTTGGCGGCCACCGCGCTCACGAGAGGTGTTGCTGGCGCAGTTGCGGGAACGGTTGCGGGTTGGCAGAGACGGACGATGCTACGGCTAGGCTGGCCCGCCGAAATGAAAGGCATCGGCTACGCACTACAGGCGGCGCTTCTGTTTGGCGCCGCCACACCGTTTGCCAAGTTGCTGCTGAACGAGGCGCCGCCGCTGGTTTTGGCCGGGTTGCTGTACCTTGGCGCCGGCGTGGGATTGGCCCTGTGGATCGTCGCCCGCCGTGGGCTGGATGCCTTGGGCAGCGATAAAGCGGCTTTATCAATCAGCGATTTGCCGTGGCTGGGCGGAGCGATTCTAAGCGGTGGGGTGTTGGGGCCGATTCTGCTCATGATGGGCCTACGGCTGACGCCAGCGACCAGTGCTGCCCTGCTGCTCAACCTGGAAAGCGTTTTTACGACCTTAATGGCCTGGTTCGTGTTTCGGGAGAACTTTGATCGCCGGATTGCCACCGGAATGCTGGTGATCGTCATGGCCAGCTGGCTGCTTTCGTGGCAGGGTGTCCTGGAGTTTGGTTCTCCTTGGGGATCGATCTGCATCATCGGCGCTTGCGGATGCTGGGCCGCAGATAACAACCTGACCCGCCAGTTATCGATTTACAGTCCGCTCCACATCGCCTGCCTTAAGGGTTTAGTGGCGGGTAGCGTCAATACGCTCATGGCCTTGTGGATGGGTATGACGTTCCCTTCGCTGGGAGTTATCACCGCTGCTGCCGTAGTCGGGTTTCTCGGCTACGGACTGAGTTTGGCGCTGTACATTCTGGCCTTGCGCCATCTTGGCGCTGCCCGTACCGGCGCCTACTTTGCGCTGGCCCCCTTTAGCGGTGCGGCTCTATCGTTGCTCGTGTTTGGTGAATCTCCCGGAAGGTTGTTCTGGCTCGCCACGATCTTGATGGCATGGGGACTATGGCTGCATCTTTCGGAACGACACGATCACCCGCACACGCATGATGAGACTGCACATGATCATCCGCATACCCATGACGAGCATCATCAACATCACCATGACTTCCAGTGGGATGGACGCGAACCACACACCCACCTTCATCGCCATGCCAGGTTATGGCACACCCACGCTCATTTTCCGGACATTCATCATCGCCATAATCATTAATAATTTGATTTTATAAGTATTTTTCGATTAAGTCAGATCCCATCGATCCGATGCTGCCGATAATGTGGCGCGTAAGCCGCCGCCACCCGAATTGCTTCCACCATGCTCAACGGATTAGCCCGTCCGGAGCCGGCCAAGTCAAAGGCTGTACCGTGATCAACTGAGGTGCGGATGAACGGCAGCTCAAGCGTGATGGCAATGGTGCGGTAAAAATCCACCATTTTTGTCGCGATGTGGCCTTGGTCGTGGTAAAGCGCCAGCACTGCGTCAAATGCGCCCTGCTGGGCCAGATGAAATACCGAGTCGGCGGCAATGGGGCCGGCCACCGCCAAGCCCAAGGCGTGCGCATCGGCAATGGCAGGCTCCAGCTCTCGCCCTTCCTCATCGCCGAAGCGGCCATGCTCGCCACCATGAGGATTCAGCCCCGCGACGGCCAGCCGGGGCTTGGGAATGCCCAGGCTTTGCAAGGCGCGGGTACAGCGTTGCAGATAATCCAGCACACGCTGCCGGGTGACCTGCTGGATCGCGCCGGCTAACGATAGATGCCGGCTCAGGAAGAAGACCTTCAAGTCAAATACCTGGAACAGGGTCAGCGGATCAGCGGTTCCAGTAAGCCGGCCCAGCAGTTCGGTATGGCCGATGTCGTGGATTCCCGCGGCGTGGAAGGCTTCCTTGTTGATAGGGGTGGTTGCTATCGCATCGATCAGGCCAGCCTGAGTCAGATTCACGGCTTTGCAAATGAACTCGAACGCCGCCCGCCCAGCTTCGGCCTGCACTTTGCCAAATTTCACCTGCTCTGCTTTGACATTGTCTAGATCCACCAGATCGATGACGCCATAGCGGTATTCGCCCTGGGTCGGGTTTTCCAGGCAGTTGATGGCTAGACTCAGCCCTGTGATTCGCAACGCCCGCCGCAAGGCGCTGATCTCGCCGATAACCAGCGGCCGGGCTGTTTCATAAGTCGCGGGCTGCGCCAGCGCCATGACGACAATTTCCGGGCCAACTCCGGCAATATCTCCCAATGGAATGCCAATCAGGCTTCTGCTGCGTTTCTGCAGGTCTCCAGTCATGTTATTTCACCCTGCCAATATGTTGTTCCGCCGTGCTGCGCCAGCCCGTTAGCTGAAATGGGTTGCCAGTCTGCGTTTGATTTGGTCCGCCCAGCCCACGGCACGTTTCCGCAACAGGGTGATCGTATAGACCACGTCGGGATACCAGGAACGGCTGTTGAGATAGCCCATCCACTGGTTGCGAAAACCCCGGAGCTGCGCCAGTTGCGCCCCAACCCAGGCATCTACCCGCGCCGCCCAGGGATAGGTCGCGATCACTTTGGGTCGGGCGGCATGCCAAGTGAGATGGGCGAAATACCCCAGACTGGCTTTAGCGCAGAGGGTGACGATGACTGCGGCCCACACCCCAAACCGGTGGTAGCTTAGCAAAACCGCAATTTTGGCGAATTCCAGCAAGCTCAGCGACAGCAACGATACGCTCAGCCCTACCACCGGAGGGAATCGGGCCACCCACTGTTCATAGCGCTGAATCAGTTGTTGCCGTCCGAGCCAGCGGGCCAGCGCCTGAATTGGTCCAAACAGCAGCGTGACGAGAATATAGATCAGGCCAAGAATATGACCCACTCTCCGCAAGCGTGGGTGTCGAGTGTGATGCGGTTTGCTGTGCTCGGTCATGCAGATTCATCTCCATACAAAGTGCCAGTGCGGCGGCTTTCTCGCCCGCCGTTCGCCCGACGACGGTTCCTGATTTGGCTGGCTCAGCTTGAACAGCTTTTGCGCTGGAATCAAACGTCGCCGACATCGGGGCCGGACCAACCACTGAAATAGACATCCACATCAAGCCAACCCAGCACCCCGCCGGGTCTCGGCTCCAACGGTGTCCGTTTCACGCCGTCGTGTTTGGAGCGTCGCCCCCCGGCGCCGCCCGCAACGAGGCTCCATAGATTGCCCTGAATCTGTACGATAATGCCGACATGATCTGTCATGCCATTGTGTCCGAGCTGGAAGAAATCGCCTTCCTGCGGCCCACCGGCGACGGCATCGCCGAGGAAGGCCGGAGTCCAGCCAATTTCCCGGTTCAACTCGAAACCACGGAGTCCGATGTCAAAGTCCTTGTTCAGTTGGAGATTGTGTTTCTTGGTCGGCAAATGGCCGGCGATGCGGACTTGCGTGGCGAACCGGGGCAGAAACGAGCTGCATGTCGTGAATCGGGGGTCAGCGCCCATCTGCTCGTAGTCCAGCGTTTTGTCTTCGTTGACCTTAAACCATTTCTCCAGCAAGTCCCTGTGGCTGACCCCAGTCAGCGCTGCGAATGCTGCTGGGTGGGTATCCGACCAAATCGTCCCGGTGGGGATTTGGGTGATCAGGGTTTTCTTGATCCATCTGCGCAGGGGAGTCATCGGCTTCACCTTCTGTTTGGGGTCTTAAGGTTAAGGTTTCAACCGTAGAAGAACGGTCGGATGGTCTCATTAAGCCTGGAAACATGCGCCGGTGCAGCGCACCGGCAAAACCGATAATAAGCAGTGTAGGTCAGCGCCATCGTCCATGACGGTGCGGGCTTGGCGCTGGACCATCAGAACAGTGGAAAGGATAGTCGGGTAGTGCCGCTGGTGGCCGTACAACCATCTGACGTCACAGTGGCGGTCACCCAGAAAACCCATAAAAATTGACTAGAATCAATAAAATTCCGGTTCATCGCTCGGCGGCATTCCGGTATGATGAGCGCCCTTTCCGCCGCGCAATTCCCGTTCACACTCATGCAACTTGGTCCTTATTCCCTGATTCCACCAGTCTTTCTAGCCCCAATGGCCGGGGTCAGCGACTGGCCGTTCCGGCGCTTGTGCCGGCAGTTGGGGGCGGGACTGACGGTGGCGGAAATGGTCAGCGCCGATGTCCGGTTGTGGGATAACCGCAAGACCCGGCTGCGGCTGGATCACGCCGGCGAGCTGGAGCCATGCAGTGTCCAGCTTCTCGGCGCTGATCCGCATCAGATGGCTGAGGCCGCCCGGTTAAACGTCGAACGCGGGGCGCAGATTATCGACATCAACATGGGTTGTCCGGCTAAAAAAGTTTGCGGGGCGCAAGCCGGGGCGGCCTTGTTGCGCGATGAGGCGCTGGTCGGGCGGATTCTGGCGGCGGTCGTCAGCGCGGTAGCCGTTCCTGTGACCCTGAAAATCCGCACTGGCTGGGATTTGGCGCAGCGCAATGGGGTTGCCATTGCCCGGATTGCCGAACAGGCCGGTGTTCAAGCCCTGGCCGTGCATGGGCGCAGCCGCGCTTGCGGTTACACAGGATCAGTGGATTACGAAAGCATCCGCGCCATCAAGCAGGCTGTGAGCATTCCGGTCATCGCTAATGGCGACATTGACAGCCCTGAGAAAGCCCGTTGGGTGTTGGACCAGACCGGCGCTGACGCGGTGATGATCGGTCGCGCCGCCCAGGGCCAACCGTGGCTGTTTGGCGAGATCGCACATTATCTAACCACGGGCAAACGGTTGCCGGCGCCGGAGCGGGAGGAAATCAGCGATTGGGTTAGCGAACATTTGCAGAGTCTATATGCGTTTTATGGCGAGGATGCTGGAGTCTGCATTGCTCGCAAGCATCTGGGCTGGTACAGCCGGCCCTGGCCGAACGCCGCCGTCTTCCGGGCGCAAGTGAATTCCAGCGAGCGCAGCCGCGAGCAACTAGCGCTGGCCCGTGCTTTCTTTAACCATCCGGCGAACAAGGAGCGCCTGGCCGCATGAGCATCCCCCAGTCCGAACCCCTGGACGATCTGCTGTCCGCAACCCCGTTGCGCGACCAAGTGCGTGAGAGCCTGCGAATCTACTTTCACAACCTGGGTGGTCAGGCTCCCAGCCATCTTTACGAGCTGGTGTTGAGCGAGGTCGAAGCGCCGCTGCTGGAAACCGTCATGGCGTTGGTCGGTGGCAATCAGACCCGAGCCGCCGCAATTCTCGGCCTCAATCGCGGGACGTTGCGGAAAAAACTCCGCCAGCATGGCTTTCTGGATCAGGCGGACCGCGCATGAGTCTGGCGATTTTCGATCTCGACAATACCCTGATCGGCGATGACAGCGACTATCTATGGGGGCAATTTCTCGTCGAGCGTGGCCTGGTGGATGGTGAGCGCTACACGCGGGAAAACCAACAATTCTATGAGCAATACCAGGCGGGAACCCTGGATATTGACGCTTTTCTGACCTTCATGCTGCGGCCTTTGGCGGAACATCCGCTGGCCGAGCTACTGGCTTGGCGGGCGGAGTTCATCGAAGAAAAAATTCGTCCGATCCTGTTGCCGAAAGCGGTGGCGCTGGTGGAACGGCATCGAGCCGCTGGCGATACGCTGCTGATCATCACCGCCACCAACCGCTTCATCACTGCGCCAATCGCCGAGCTGTTTGGCGTCGCCAACCTGCTGGCCACCGAGCCGGAGTTCATTGACGGGCGTTACACCGGCCATTCGGTCGGCATTCCCTGCTTTCAGCAGGGCAAGGTGACGCAGCTGAACCAGTGGCTGGCGGAAACCGGCCATGATCTGCGCGGAAGCCGGTTTTACAGCGACTCGCACAACGATCTGCCATTGCTCAATCAGGTGGCTCATCCGGTAGCGGTTGACCCGGACGCGATGTTGGCCGACCAGGCCGTTGAGCGCGGTTGGCCGATCCTTAGCCTGCGTGGCGGTGAGCCGAGTTAACAACTGACTGACTGACGCGACGGTTAACTGCCGCTAAACTCATACGGAAGATCGGGAGAATTCCCACTGTTCCGAGGGTTTGATCCATGTGCCGCTATCCTCTCTCATTGATCGCGTTGTTTGCCGGCCCGCTGCTCCTGTCGGCAGTGATTCTTCCACTTCAGGCGCAGGTCTATAAATGGACTGACGCCGAGGGTAAGGTGCATTACGGCAGCGCCCCGCCGCCCGCCGCCGCTCAGACCCCACAAACGCTCAATATCCCTTCGCAACCGACTCCAGCGGGCGGCGTTGACAACTCGCGGCAGATGCGGCGCGCCGTGCGCGAATTGCGCGCATTACGGGCGGTTAACCGAGATATTCCGGTTAGCGAGCTCGACCGACCCCGACACCCGTCGAAGCAAAAGGAGCCGGTCGAAATCAGCTACACCGATCAGGCCAAGATTGACAATCTCAACAGCGATATCCGGCGGCTGTCGTCTTCCACCTTTGGCACACCCGCCAGCCGCGCCAGGGAAATCCGCGCCGCCAAGGATGAACGCCGGCAAATTTATCGCAAGTACGGGATCAAGCCTTGACCCGGTCCTGGCGCGCCGATTTGCCCGCTGATCCGGCGATTCGCCGCATCCTGGTCATTAAATGGAGCGCGATGGGCGATGTAATTATCGCCAGCGCCTTGTTCGAGGATATTGCCAGAGCGTTTCCGGGTCGAGCTATTCACCTGAACACCTTGCCTGCCTGGCAGGGATTGTTCGCCGCAGACCCCCGGTTTCAGCAGGTGTTTGCGGTTGAATGGCGGGAGCGCCGCCGCCGAATCAGCGGTTTGCTGGAGTGGTTGTGGCAGGTGCGGGCGCACCGCTATGACCTGGTGATCGATCTCCAGTGCAACGACCGCTCACGATTGTTGTTGGGACTATTGCCACTGGTCGGCTGCCGGATCCCGCATCGCCTCGGCAATCGCCAGCAATGGCCTTACACCATCGCGCCGGCTGAATTTCCGCCGCCGGTGCACACCATCACCCGCAGCCGGGCGGCGCTGGAAGCGGGCGGCATTCCAGCCACCACGCCCCGTCCGATATTGGCGATTTCCCAACAGTGTCGGGAGCAGGTTCGCGCCTTACGACAGCAACACGACCTGTATCCGGGCGGCTATGTGGTGTTTCTGCCTGGTTGTAACGCGAATGGTTATTTGAAGCGATGGGGCGCGGATCGCTATGCGGCCTTGGCTAACCAGTTGCATCAGGAGGGTGTGTCGCGGATCGTGCTGATTGGCGGTCCGGATGAGGTGGAGGAATGTCGGCGGATTGCCGGGCAATGCGGGTCGTGGCTGGTGAATCTGTGCGGGCAGACCACGATTCTCGATATTCCGCTGCTCTGCGAAACGGCGCAGTTCATCGTCGCCAATGACACCGGAACTGCTCATTTAGCCGCTATTGCGTCAACCCCGATGTTGGTGTTGTGCGGCCCAACCGATCCGCGTCGGGTCAAGCCGCTGGGCGATAACGTGATAACGTTACAGGCTGATTTGCCCTGCATCAACTGCTACCGCAAGACCTGCTCGCATCACAGTTGTATGACGATGTTAACTCCGGCGCTGGTGTTGCAGGCATTACAGCGGCTACGGGCGTCGTCGTTGCGGGAGAGCTAAGGTATAGCAGCGATCCTTAATGCGCATCAGGTGAGATCGCTTAGAGAGGATGCTGATGGCGCTCAGTCAAGGGAATTAAAAACTCAAAACCAGCGCCTTTTCCTACTTCAGATCTAACCCGGATTTTACCGCCCAACCTATCCAGTTCAGTCTTGACCGATGAATGGCCCACTCTCTTGCCGGAAATCATGGTCACACTGTCCTTGATTGATAACGATTCCATAAAGAGCACTTCATAGATTTTTTCGCGACTCATCACGATGGCCTCTTCAGGACTGATGATCGCTTTTTCAATCGCTTTTTGGTATATCTTGTCGTTATCAGGGCTACGGCCATCATTAAAGATGCTTAGACTGAAGCTATCGCCATGATCGGCAATATGGCAATGGATTTTACCGAGCCTGCTTTTGCCAGCCATAATTCTTTCCTCAACGCTTTCAATACCGTGGTCGATCATATTTCTAAAGAGATGCGCCAAGGATTTAATGAATAGGTTATAAATATCCATATTAACAAGAATATCATCGCCTGTCAGAATGGGTTTAACACTCTTGGTTAGACGTTTCGCTACAGCATAAACATAGTCTTCATATTGATTCAGTGAGTCTTTGAGGTTGCTATATCGGAAAGAGCGAAGCTGTTGCAAAGTTTCATTGCGTTCTTCCCCAGCGAGTATCATCTCAATTTTACGCTCTGCTTCAAGCAATTTTTCTCTACTGACATAGAGTCTTTCATATTTCTCAAAGAAGTTTTTTCCTAGCGCGTTTGTCAAAACCAGCAGATCATCCTGAAGAATCGAGTTGGCATTCCATGTCGCTGTTACGGATTCAAGGAGCGTTTTACTTTTCTCATCCGGCTGGCGCATCATTGAAGCAAGAAAATCTTCCATCTCATGCAATGCCTTGGCAGTATTATGTAAGCCTAGCTGGGCAAAATCATTTTTATGTAATTGAACAAGCCGGCACAGTTCGGTGGCAG
>Ga0272412_1000391_pt1 | contig 12841 bp, 3 predicted proteins | sample WWTPWeurt_MetaT_FD_193540 | JGI IMG/M metagenome (GOLD analysis project Ga0272412, IMG submission 193540) | Metatranscriptome of activated sludge microbial communities from WWTP in Nijmegen, Gelderland, Netherland - WWTP Weurt (Metagenome... | ecosystem: Engineered > WWTP > Aerobic digester >...
AACTCATAGTCAAAAAAAAACTTTAAGAGAAGAACTCAGAGTGTAAAAACAAGTGGGATTACTTAAGTTACAAACAACTACTTAATTACCACAAATAACGATGGGGAAATCACTTTCCGTCACCGTTCTTATAGTTCTTTCTTTGATGTTGTGGTACTGTGAGGCATGTGATCCGTGTCTTCCCGGTTTTTACCCCGACTCAACAAATGGGTGTGCATGTACAGCATGTACCAACGGAACCTATTCAAATTTTGGAGTTTCGTGTGAAGATTGTCCCCCAGGGACATTTAGTCGAACCGCATTTTCAGAATGTCAACAATGTCCCTGTGGTTCAGGACCCAACACTGATCAGTCACAATGTATAGCGTGTAATGCAGGAGACTACTCGCCCAATGGAGTTTGTATCCCATGTATTGCACCTTATTTTAGTAATTCAAGTGGGGCATGTTCGTGTTTATTATGCCCTGCTGGAACAGAATCGACTACAACCGAATGTACACCTTGTAACGCAGGAACATTTTCAGATGGAACATCAACTCAATGTCAAGATTGTCCTAATGGTACTTATAGTAATTCAGGAGCAAAGGAATGTAGACCATGCCCATGTGGTTATCAACCTATTGGTGATGCTTCTGGTTGTGAGGCGTGTGACCCAGGGTTATATTCAAATGAAGGAGGTTATTGTCAACTCTGTTTAGGGAATAAATATTCTACAAGTAGTGGTGCATGTGAATGCTATGAATGTGGTAGTGGAACCGAAGTAGAAGTAGATCCAGTCTCATACTATAGTGTAGGATGTGATCTCTGTACAGAAGGAACATATTCACCTGATGGGATAAAATGTAGAGATTGTCCTCCAGGATTATTTTCTGATGATGGAGCAGCGAGTTGTAGTGCATGTCCATGTGGTATGCAAGCTGTAGGTGGTGCTAACTGCACTAATTGTCCAAATGGAATGTTCTCTAATGGTAATGGTGAAGTTTGTCAATATTGTCCTGGTAATACAGTAGCAAATGGTGGTGCATGTAGTTGTCATACATGTAGTCCTGGTCATGGTCCTAACTCTGATCATTCTGAATGTATAGCATGTCCTATTAATACTTATTCAGTGAATGGAGAATGCCTTGATTGTCCTATCAATCATTTTACTTCAATGGAAGGTGCAGCTTCATGTCAAAGTTGTGAATGTGGATCAGAGATGAGTGCAGATTTTGCAAAGTGTGAATATTGTTATCCTGGTTATTATTCTCCTGGTAATGGTGCTAGTTGTGAGGTTTGTCCTAATTCTACAGCGAATCAAGATGGTGCTTGTGCTTGTGATACCTCAACTTGTACAGTTGGATCTGGAAGTTATTATTACTATTGGTATTTCGATATTGATGACTTTAATGACAATACTACTATTAATGTTGGTCCTGGAACTGATGATTTTGATGTTTACTTTGTAAATAATGCATTTGGTTTACGTATAATAGATTATAGCTCTGGACCTGGTGCTCTTCAGATAACTGAAGGATTTGGTGCATTGGAAGTTATATGTCAAGATTGTATTATTAGTTTTAATTACATTATTGACAATTATGCGTATTACATTGGAAATATTTATAATAGACCTGAATTCTACTACGTTCGTTATCAAATATTCTTAGAAGTATTTCAACCTGGACCTCTTGTATTTGAAGTCACAGCGTGTGATTCAAGTACGTGTGTTAGTACACCTTCTGAACCATTTATGTTTGAATCAGGGGATTATAGGATATCCTTCCTTGCTCCTCATGAGTTTGATGGTATTATCAATTACCAAGATTTCGATAGCTTGACATTAACTATCCAAGCATTTGGTGCTCGAAGCTATATTCTTTATTACTTCAATGTATACTTGGAATATATTGAATGTCAAAAGTGTGATATAAATGAATATTCTGATAATGGTATTTGTAAACCTTGTCCTCCTGGAACATATTCTACTTATGGAGCATCATCATGTAAATCATGTCCATGTGGTACAGAGTATAACTACTCCTTTGATGCATGTTATTTCTGTCAAAATGGAACGTTCTCAGTAGATGGATCATCATGTTTAGCATGTCCTGAGAATATGATTGCTACTGTAGATTCATGTCAATGTGACTATTGTCCTCCAGGTTCAGGTCCTAATAGTGATCAAAGTGCATGTGAAGACTGTGATCAAAACTATTATTCCTCTGTCTCAATCTGTACTCCATGTCCACCCAATACATATACTACAGGACCAGGTGCATCAACTTGTATAAGTTGTCCATGTGGTACAGAGTATCAAGGAGATACATGTGTAGAATGTCTAGCAGGAACATTCTCAAAGAACTCATCATCATGTTTACAATGTCCTGGTAATACTTATTCTTCATCTGATGCTGCATGTGATTGTGAACCATGTGGAGCGGGAAAACAACCTGTCACTGATCATTCTAGTTGTGATGATTGTCCTATAAATACATACGCTTCAGGAGATGGAGAGTTATGTCAAGATTGTCCTTTGGGAACATATGCTAATACTACTGGTAATTATCAATGCTCTCGATGTCCATGTGGATATTCCTTAGATGCATCATTAGCAGAACCATGTACACCTTGTGCAGCAGGATCATACTCTCCTAATACCAATGGTATTTGTTTTCCTTGTCCTCTTCATAGTCATTCAATAGCAGGATCATGTTCATGTAGTAGTTGTGGTCCTGGAACAGTCTATAATACAAGCTCAGGAGATTGTGAGAATTGTCCAGCAGGAACATATTCTCCTAATGGTACTCAGATTTGCCTTCCATGTGCAACAGGAACTCATTCTAATCATACAGGTAGTACAGAGTGTGTAAATTGTGGATGTGGTTCATCATCTCATAGTTCAGGTACATATTGTACAAACTGTACAGGAGGAACATACTCAGATGAAGGTGGAGAATGTCAACCCTGCCTTGGAACTACTTACTCTACTGATGGTGCTTGTAGTTGTTCTCTCTGCCCTGATGGTTTTACTGCAAACTCAAATCATAATGGATGTTCTCCTTGTAGTGCAGGAGCATTCTCAGTAGGAGGAGATGTATGTACACTTTGTCCTCCAGGTACATCAAGTGGAGCAGGAGCAAGAGAGTGTTTTACTTGTCCTTGTGGTACAGAGTCTAATAGTGTAGGTATTTGTGTACCTTGTGCTCCTGGTAACTTCTCTAATGGTGGTAATTGTCAACCTTGTATTCCAACTCAATTCTCATTAGGAACATCATGTCAATGTCAAAATTGTCCCTCTGGATATGAAGTGAATAGTTTTCAATCTGGTTGTACAATCTGTACAGCTGGTACATATAGTCATAATGGAACTGACTGTTTAGATTGTGTAGATGGAACAGTGAGTGGTAATGGAGCATCAGCTTGTGTTCCCTGTTCATGTGGTTTATACTCATCTAGTGATCATTCTTCATGTCTTAATTGTTTAGCAGGAACATACTCTCCAGATGGAAGTGGAGTATGTATAGATTGCCCACCTTCAACTATCTCAGATGATGGAGCGTGTATATGTTCAAGTTGTGGAGCAGGATATGGACCAAACTCAGATCAATCAGGATGTATTAAATGTACAGCAGGAACATATTCAGTAAATGGAACGTGTGAACAATGTCCACTTGGAACATACTCTAATATCTCAGGTGCATCATCATGTTATATTTGTAATTGTGGATATGAAAGTAATAGTGATTCTACTGGTTGTGAAATCTGCCCTGCAGGATCATATTCGAATGGCGATGGATCTCAATGTCAGATCTGTGAAGGTAATACTGTCTCTGTAGTATCTGGTGCATGTAATTGTACTGCATGTGGTTTGGGAACTCAAGCTGATTTCACTACACATGATGAATGTGTACCTTGTGAACCTGGAACTTACTCTCCTGACTTTGGTCCTTGTACTGCATGTCCTATTGGTACTGTAGCAATTGGACAAGGATCTACTATCTGTCAATATTGTTCATGTGGTTATGAAGATAATGGAAATGCTACGGATTGTCTTATATGCCCTAATGATACTTATTCTGATGATGGATTACAATGTAAAACATGTCCTACAGGATCAACTTCATTAGAAGGATCATGTGAATGTAGATTCCCTGATGTATGTCCTTGTGGTTCTATTCCTGATATCACAGATATAGATAAATGTAATTATTGTAGAGCAGGATACTTTGCTCCTCTTGGGGCAATAAGATGTCAGCAGTGCCCTATAGATCAGTACTCTCACCTTGGATCATGCTCATGCTTATCATGTGGTCCTGGTTTACAACCTAATTCAGATCAATCTGGATGTATGGAATGCCCAGAGGGAACATTCTCACCTGATAATAGTACATGTCTTCCTTGTGTCTCTGAGTCATTTACAATAGGAACAGGAGCATCAGTATGTTTAGTATGTCCATGTGGAAGATACTTTAATAGTTCAACTAAAGACTGTGAGTTATGCCCAGCAGGAACATTCTCTCAAGAGGGAGCGAGGTGTAATCCATGTTCATCTTCAGAGTTCTCAACAGCAGGACAATGTCAATGTGCTCCTTGTGGACCTGGTTTAGAACCAACTACTAATAATGATGATTGTACTACTTGTGCTCCAGGTACATACTCTCCTGACTTTGGATTATGTCAAATCTGTCCTCCAGGTGAATATACCTCAGACTTTGGATCAGTTCAATGTAAACCATGTGGATGTGGTAGAGAAGAGACTTTAAACTCAACAGCATGTACAATCTGTCCTGCAGGATCATTCTCAGAGGAAGGAGGATCATGTCAACAATGTAGTTTTGGAACTCATTCTACTCATGATGGAGCATGTGAATGTACACCTTGTAAACCTGGAACTGAGTCTGGTCCTAACTTTACTCTTTGTATTCCTTGTACTCCTGGATATTATTCTCCTGATGGTAGTAAATGTCAAGAATGTCCTTTAGGGCAATATACAAATGGATATGGAAATACAAAGTGTGGGTCATGTCCATGTGGTAGTGAAGCTGATAATGCTACTTCAAGTGCATGTACTCAATGTTTAGCTGGTTCATACTCTATCTTTGGTGGTCCTTGTCAGAAATGTCAACCTGGAACATATACATCCTCTGATGGTCAATGTGAATGTGCTACCTGTGGTCCTGGTTTAGAAGTTAATGGTAATCAAGATGCATGTATTCCTTGTCCAATTGGAACTGCTTCAGCTGATGAAGGATATTGTCAAGATTGTCCTCCTGGTCAATATACAGCCTCTGAAGGTTCATCTACTTGTTTAGATTGTGGATGTGGAAGAGAAGCATTTGCAAATGGAACTGGATGTATATTATGTACAGCTGGAACATTCTCTAATGGAGGTGCATGCCAAGCCTGTGCTCCTAATCAAGTCTCTCTCTCTGATGGTGCATGTGCATGTATTGCTTGTGGTCCTGGTCATCAACCTGGTCCAATTCAAACAGATTGTATTCCTTGTATTCCTGGTTATTACTCAGCAGATGAAGGATTATGTCAAGAATGTTTAGGAGGAGAGTATTCCTCTAGCTTTGGTGCTACCACATGTGATGTATGTGCATGTGGTAAACAATCAACAGGAACAGGGTGTGAGTTATGTATCCCTGGGTATTTCTCTGTCTCTGGTAGTGCGTGTCAAATCTGCCCGAATGGAACGTTTTCAGCAACAACAGGAGCATGTTCATGTTCTATCTGTCCACCTGGAAGTGGTTCCAATCCCACTGGGACAGGATGTGATATATGCCCTGCTGGTTATGCCTCTGCTGGTGGTGAACAATGTCAAGAGTGCCCTATTGGAACTATCTCAGCTAGTGGTGTTAGTTGCATTGATTGTGTATGTGGAACATCAAGTACTAATGGTCAAACCTGTGGTTTATGTTTGAAAGGATCATATTCAGAGGCAGGAGGTGCATGTCAAGCCTGTGCTAATAACACTTACTCATCAGTGGATGGAGCATGTTCATGTTCTACCTGTCCTCCTGGTCATCAAGTTAATGTAGATAAGACAGGATGTGATCCATGCCCTCAAGGTTATTATTCTACTCAAGGTGAATTATGTCAACAATGTGCAGTTGGAACGATAGCAGCAATAGTAGGAGCGAGTTCATGTGATCTTTGTAATTGTGGTGAAGAGAGTACTGATGGTATTACTTGTACTCCTTGTGATGCTGGTGAATTCTCTATCTCAGGTGGAGCATGTCAACAATGTCAAGGTAATACATACTCAGCACCAGGTGCATGTTCATGTTTAGTATGTCCTGAAGGTACAGGAGTAGAGACAGGAAATACAGAATGTATAGTTTGTGATAAAGGAGAGTATTCTTCTAATGGAGCTCCTTGTGAACCTTGTCCTGATGGAATGTATAGTAGTATTCCTGGTTCTACATTCTGTTTAGCATGTGGATGTGGTAAAGCTGCTACACCTCAAAAAGATGGATGTATACGATGTGGAGCAGGAACATACTCTGATGATAGTGGTAGTGTATGTATTACTTGTCCTCCTAATACATGGTCAGCAGCAGGTTCATGTTCATGTCAATCATGCCCACCAGGTACTCAAACTCTTCCTGATCAAACTGGATGTATCTTTTGTGGAGCAGGAACATTCTCTCCTGGTAATGGAACATGTCAAGTTTGTCCTTTAGGTACTTACTCTGATAGTGTTGGTGCTACTTCATGTTCACGATGTGGATGTGGTTATGAATCAACTTCAGATGGTAAATCATGTCAAATCTGTGTATCAGGAACATTCTCTTCTGAAGGAGTATGTCAAGATTGCCCAACTAATTCATTTAGTTCATATGATGGAGCATGTTCATGTTCTTCATGTCCACCCGGTTATGAATCAACTGATGATCACAAATCATGTGATATCTGTGCAGCTGGTCAATACTCTACTGGTATCTCTCGATGTCAAGAATGTCCCGCTGGGAAGATCTCTACTACCCCAGGTGCATCATTCTGTACTTCATGTCCATGTGGTTATGGTTCTAATCTCGCTCATAATGCATGTATTATTTGTACTGCTGGTCAATACTCCACAGCTGCTACTCAATGTCAAGATTGTCCTGATGGAATGTATTCATCTGATGATGGTGCATGTTCATGTCAATATTGTGCTGCTGGTACGGAGGTATATGCTAATAGAACTGGATGTAGTTTATGCCTAGCTGGTTCATACTCTAATGATCTCTCATCTTGTCAAACCTGTCCTCCTGGTCAATATACACCAACAGATGGTTCTATTCAATGTAAACATGTCCATGTGGATCTCAAACTACTGCTAATGGAAAAGGATGTGGATTCTGTACAGCTGGTAGTTACTCAGTAGAAGGAGGAACATGTCAGAACTGTCCTCCTAATCAATACTCTACATCAGATGGAGCATGTGAATGTCTATCATGTCCTCCAGGTTCACAAGTTAATGCAGCTCGTACTCAATGTGTAGATTGTGATCCTGGATATTACTCTACTAATGGTAGTACTTGTCAACCCTGTGTTCCTGGTACTATCTCTACTACTTCAGGTGCTAATAGTTGTGATACTTGTCCATGTGGAACTACTAGTAATATTGATAATACTCAATGTGAACCATGCCCAGCGGGAACATACTCAGAGGGAACTACTAAAGGAACATTCTGTCAAGCTTGTCCTATTAATCAATATTCATATGAAGGTAGTTGTAGTTGTAGTTATTGTCCTGCTGGATATCAACCTACTAATGCTAGTAGGAATTGTTCTATCTGTACAGCTGGATCATTCTCCACTCTCTACTCTACATGTCAAGTATGTCCTCTTGGTACTATTAGTACTGTAGATGGTGCTTCTTCATGTTCATCATGTGTATGTGGTACAGAGGCAGATATTAATCACACTGTATGTAACTATTGTGATATTGGATCATTCTCAGTGGCAGGTAGTAGTTGTCAGAAATGCCCACCTAATCAATTCACACCTCAAGTTGGAGCATGTCAATGTTTAGAATGTGGACCTGGATATCAAGCTCTTACTAATCAATCAGGATGTATAGCTTGTGATCCTGGGTATTTCTCTAATGATACTGGTCTTTGTCAGTTCTGTCCATTAGGAACATATACTAATGATACAGGGTTTACTCAATGTCTTGAATGTCCTTGTGGAATGGAATCTGATGTTACAAGAACAGTATGTACACCATGTCCAATTGGAACATATTCAAGAAATGGTGCTCAATGTCAAGCTTGTCATCTTTCAGAGTATGCTGAAGCTGGATCTTGTTATTGTACTCCTTGTGGAGCTGGTACTCAAGTTAATATTGACTCTTCAGGATGTGAAGTATGTGCTGAGGGTTTCTATTCAGATGATTTTAGTAATTGTCAACCATGTCCATATGGAACATATAGTAATACTACTGGAGCTAAGAGTTGTTCTACTTGTGCTTGTGGTTATTCATCCAATGGTACTGCATGTTTAGCTTGTGGTATAGGATATTACTCTAGTGATGGGAAAGTATGTTTACCTTGTACTTCTCAACAATACTCTCCTTCCTCTACATCATGTGAATGTTTATCATGTGGACCTGGATCTCAAGTTAATCCCACTGGTGATGGATGTTCTTTATGTCCTGTTGGTTATTACTCTAATGATCAAGCTCATTGTCAAGCCTGCCAACCTGGTACATATGCTAATGCTACAGGATCATTAACTTGTAGTATATGTCCATGTGGAGCAGCGAGTACTGATGCTATTACTTGTTCATTATGTGATGCTGGATATTACTCAACAGAAGGAGGATTATGTCAACCTTGTGCTGATAATACGTTCTCTAACTCTACAGGATCATGTGTATGTGAAGAGTGTGGTCCAGGTACTCAAGTTAATACTGGAAAGACTGGATGTGATTTCTGTACTCCAGGAACATTCTCTAATAACTCAGGTCCATGTCAACGATGCCCAAGTGGAGTATATTCTACTACTTCAGGTGCTACTTCATGTTTAGTATGTGGTTGTGGTAAACAATCTACTGCTAACTCAGATGGGTGTGATATCTGTGGAGCAGGTGAGTTCTCTCTCTCAGGAGGACAATGTCAACGTTGCCCTATTACAGAGTACTCTAATGTTGGTGCATGTAGTTGTTCTCAATGTGGTCCTGGTTCTGAAGCTGCTGCTAATCAAACTCAATGTATAACATGTCAACCTGGGTTCTTCTCTAATGATACTGCAAAATGTCAGAGATGTCCTCCAGGTACATATAGTGGAATAGGAGCGACTTCATGTTTACAATGTTCATGTGGATATGAAGCGAATATTAATCAAACTGCATGTACTATCTGTGCAGCTGGTAAATACTCATTAGTAGGTGAACAGTGTAAACCTTGTCCTCTCTTTACTATCTCTACCTCTCCTGGTTCATGTGGTTGTACTACGTGTGGTGAAGGTCATCAAGCTGCATTTAATCAAACAGCATGTATTATCTGCCCAGCAGGGTTTTATTCAGAAGATGATGGTCCTTGTCATATCTGTCCTGATGGTACATACTCTCCTATAGATGGTTCTAGTTCATGTTCTCAATGTGATTGTGGATTACAAACCTCTCCTGATAGAAAATCATGTGAGTTATGTCCAGCTGGGCAATTCTCTGATGCTGAGAGTACATGTCAACAATGTCCTAATAATCAATACTCACCTGAGCCTGGAGGTTTATGTTCATGTTCTTATTGTCCTGATGGAACTCAACCTAATAATAACCGAACTTCATGTGTGAAATGTCCAGCAGGGCAGTTCTCCTCTTCAGGTACTGTTTGTCAACAATGCCCTCAAGGTTATATAGTGAATGTAGATGGTGCTTCATCATGTTTCTCATGTCCATGTGGTTATACTTCTAATACTAATAACACTGTATGTATTCCTTGTCCTGCTGGTCAATTCTCTTTAGCTGGTCAAGCATGTCAGAACTGCCAAGGTAATACCTATAGTCCTACTGAAGCTTCATGTTCATGTACTACCTGTGCAGATGGATCTAATGTTACTGCTAATCATCAATCCTGTACTCTTTGCCCAGCTGGATATTATTCCTCCAACTCTTCATCATGTCAACCATGCCCAATAGGAACATATAGTTCAGCTGTTGGTTCTATTAGTTGTACTGTTTGTCCTTGTGGTCATCAATCTCTAGCTAATAATACAGGTTGTAGTCTTTGTCCTCTTGGAACATATAGTGAAGCAGGAGGAGTATGTCAATCTTGTAGTGTAAATAAGATAGCTAATATTACTGGGTCATGTAGTTGTATTGGATGTGGTGAAGGACAAGAACCAAATAGCCTTCAATCTCTTTGTATTCCTTGTTCTCCAGGTTCATATGCTACTGCTAATACTACTTGTCAAGCCTGTTCAGTAGGAACATATAGTGCAGCAAGTGGAGCATCATCATGTCTCTCATGTGGTTGTGGTAGACAAGCTTTATTAAATAGAACAGGATGTGAGTTATGTGAGATAGGTCAATACTCATTAGTTAATTCTAGTTGTCAAGCATGTGCTATTAACTCATATAGTTCAAAGGAAGGTACATGTGAATGTTCTCTTTGTAATCCTGGAACTCAACCTACTTCTAATCAAGATGGATGTGAAGATTGTGAGATTGGAACTTACTCTGCAGAAGGTGAACCTTGTCAACCTTGTGATATTGGAAGTTATTCATCCTCTACTGGTGCAGCTCAATGTTCTATTTGTCCTCCAGGTTCAGCTCCAACTTCAAAGAGAGATGGATGTCAAAGATGTGAAGCGGGATATTATTCAACCTCTGGATATGAATGTCAATTATGTTTAGTAGGTGAGATCTCTTCATCAGGAGCATCTCATTGTTATGCATGTCCATGTGGGCATACTTCAAATACCAATCAATCTGCATGTATAGCTTGTAATGAAGGTACTTACTCTATAGGAGGAACATGTAAACTTTGTGATGATGGAATGGTAACAAGAACTAAAGGTAGATGTGAATGTGAACTATGTCCTCCTGGTTATACTGCAAATTCAAATCATACAGAGTGTATAGCTTGTGCAGCTGGTCAATTCTCTACAGGTGGTGAAGCATGTCAAACCTGTCAAGCTGGTCATATTAGTCAATCTGGAGCATCATCATGTACTCCTTGTCCTATTGGTTTTGGTGATACCTCTGATCCTGCTGTGTGTGGAGCATGTAATATAGGTGAATCTTCAGAGATAGGAGGTATCTGTCATCCTTGTCATCCTGGTGAAGTCTCTGAACGAGGAGGTAAATGTATTAAATGTGCAGCTGGTAGAGGTAACATTGGTCCTCCTAACTTCTGTGGTGTATGTCCAGATGGAACTACTTCAGTAGAAGGTGGATTATGTACACAATGTATAGAGGGTACAGTATCTTTCAATGGTAGTGAGTGTACTCGTTGTACTCCTGGTACTCAACCTAATCTTAATCAAAGTTATTGTATTGATTGTCCTCTTGGATATTATTCTCCATCAGGAGGAGTATGTACATTATGTAACTCAGGTTCAGTGAGTAGTACTATAGGTTCAAGTTCATGTACAAAATGTCCTGCTGGTATGACTTCCTCAGTAGATCGTACTCAATGTATTAGATGTGCAGCTGGATATAGTTCAATAGAAGGTGGAGATTGTGTATTATGTTTACCAGGTTCAACCTCTCAGTCTGGAGGGTTATGTATAAGATGTGCAGCTGGTTTTGGTGATACAACTACTACTCCAGGATATTGTTTACCATGTCCACGTGGTCAGTACTCAAATGAAGGTGGTTCATGTTATCTTTGTCCTGCTGGAACATATTCTACTGGTGGTAAAGAGTGTACAGCATGTGTAGAAGGATTTATCTCTTCAGCTGGAGGGGATTGTGTTCCATGTTTAGGAGGAACGACATCAAATGCAGGAGGTGCAGAATGTTATGATTGTCCAGCTGGAACATTCTCTCGATTAGGTCAAAAGTGTTCAGACTGTCCTGCTTATTATTCTTCCCCTCCTGGTTCAGCTTTTTGTTATCCTTGTGGTCCTGGTCAATACTCAAAAGCAGGAGGTCAATGTGTAGATTTATGTGAAGATGGTTTAGTTTATTCTCAAGCTTTACAAGTATGTTTAGAATGTCCAAAGAATACATATTCATTGGCAGGAGATATCTCATGTTCTTCATGTGATTTCACTGATTATGCTCCTCCTATGAGTGCAGTATGTTATCCCTCTGGAAGAATAGGTGCAAATATGAGAGTGGATGTTGATTACTTTAGTTTTGATCCTGCTGATTGGGAACGACAATTAGCTATCTTACTTGAGACTGAACCTCGTTATATTCATATGATTAACTTCCGCCCTGGCTCTGTGTATATCTACTTTATTATGAAAGATCCTGAAGTAGATGAACCTGATCATGATTATATTGGAGATCTCTCTGGTAATCAGAAGATCTTATTATTATATCAATGGTGGGCTACTGATGATGAACGCCTTGCTACTTTCCCTTACAAGATCATTGATCTTAAACTTTATACTGCAGTGGCAGATTATTCAAAGAATGGTAATTGGGATGTCATTCCCTTGTTTGTTGATTCTGATTCTGTTCAACCTTATATTCCTCCTATTTATTACTTTGACCATGATGGTGAACAAAAAACAATTAGTGGAGGTTATCAAGACACTACTGTGTTATTAACTCTCTCAGTTTATAACTCTGCTACTCATCTTATTTATAATTATTCGTTGTTTTCGGTCATCGCCATTCTTTTCTTCTTCCTATTTGTATAAATTATTATATATCAACATTATTTCAAGACATGTTTAAAGTAATTACTTG
>Ga0272412_1000393_pt1 | contig 12813 bp, 2 predicted proteins | sample WWTPWeurt_MetaT_FD_193540 | JGI IMG/M metagenome (GOLD analysis project Ga0272412, IMG submission 193540) | Metatranscriptome of activated sludge microbial communities from WWTP in Nijmegen, Gelderland, Netherland - WWTP Weurt (Metagenome... | ecosystem: Engineered > WWTP > Aerobic digester >...
CCTCATGGCCCGCAGGAGTCTGCCATGAGCGTCAAGAAATTCCGAAATGAACCCCATTCTGCGTTGAGTACGCCGTTGCGGCTGGGAGCCGCTGCGGTGGCGGCATGCTTCCTGGCCCTGCCGGCGTTGTCCAACCCGGTGAATCCGACGGTGGTGAATGGCACGGCGACGTTCAACCAGGCCGGCAACGTCCTGACGGTCACCAACAGCAACGGCGCCATCATCAACTGGGACAAGTTCTCCATCAAGGCCGGGGAGACCACGCACTTCGCCCAGACCTCCGCTTCGAGTTCCGTCCTCAATCGCGTCCTCCTCAACGACCCCACCACGATCTACGGCACCCTGAGTTCGAATGGCCGGGTCTGGCTGGTCAATCCGGCCGGCATCATGGTCGGCGCCGGCGGGCGGGTCGATGTCGCCGGCTTCGTCGCCAGTACGCTCAACATCAGCAACGAGAATTTCCTTGCCGGGCGTCACCAGTTCATCAATGACGGCAGCGCGCAGAACGTCATCAACCAGGGTGAAATCAAGACCCCGAGTGGCGGCAGCGTTTACCTGATCGGCAGCAACGTCAGCAACGAAGGCATCATCACCACCCCGCAGGGCGAGACCATCCTGGCCGCCGGGCAGACAGTGAGCCTGATCGACAGCGCCACCCCGGGCGTCAAGGTGGACATCACCGGTGCGGCGGGCAACGCCACGAACCTGGGAACGATCACGGCGGAAGCAGGACGCATCGGCATCGCCGGCGTCATCGTCAGGAACAGCGGGCAGATCAACGCCAGTAGCGTGGTCAGCGAGGGCGGCAGGATCTTCCTGCGCGCCACCAAGGCCATGACCCTGGACGAGACTTCGGATATCCGCGCCGACGGTACCAAGGGCGGCGATGTACGTGCGATAGTCTCCGAAGACGGCGTCATCAGCGGCACGCTGGTTGCGCGCGGCAAGATCTCCGCTCAGGGCGACGGCAGTCATGGCAGCGGTGGCTTTGTCGAAACTTCGGCCGGCAAGGTGAATCTTCGTGGCCTCAGCGTCAAGACTCGCGGAGGTCTCTTCCTGATCGATCCGAACGACTTCACGATTGATTCGGAGGGTGATGCAACGGGCTCGCAAGTCGGCATTTGGCTAAACGACGGCGATGTAACGATTGATACCCTCACTCAGGGAACGTCGGGTGGCAACGGCGACATCTTCGTCTATCAAGCGATTACGAAGTCGAGTGGTGACGGGGCAACGACCCTAACGCTTGCGGCAGAACGCAGCATAGAGGTCAACGCGCCTATTACTTCGACTACTTACCCGCTGAACATCAACCTGCAGGCCCGCGCCACCGATGGCGAGACAGGCAACGTCGGAATCTTCGCCAACATCAACACACAGGGCGGCAATCTGTGGGTCGGCGGTGGTTCGGATCTCGGCGGCACCGGTCAGGCGATCGGCTATGACGCCATCGGAAGCTACGGGCAGCGCTACGGCGTTACTGTGGACTATGGCGTGAACATCTCGACTGGCGGCGGCAATGTCGCGATGTACGGGCGCGGGGTGCACAACGCCAATGGCGATTCCGATGGCGTTGAAATCCTTGGGACGATCAACGCCGGTGGCGGTTCGGTCATCCTCATCGGTAGCGGCGGCAACAATCCGACATCGGATACCTCGGGCGTCTACATCTACGATAGCGTAATCACCAGCGGCAATGGGTCCATCACGATCGAAGGCACGGGCGGCAGCAACACAAACACCGACGTCGCCAACCGTGGCGTACGCATCGACGGCGGCTGGATTCGGGCGCAGAACGGCTCGATTTCCATCACCGGCACCGGCGGCGGTGGCAACAGTTCCGGCAACGTCGGCATCCTGATCGATCCGGGCAGCGTGATCGAGACAACGGGTTGGGGCAATATTGATCTGGTGGGTATCGGTGGCGGTGGCACGGGCCGCAACCACGGCATCTACGTCGACGGAGGCGAGGAGTCGGGTACCCGTATTTCCAGCGTTAGCGGTAGCGTCTATCTGACCGGCACCGCGGGCGGGCACACGGATTCCGAAGAAATCGAGAGTTCCGCCATCCGGATTGCCGGGGACGCAACCCTGTCGGCGCCGTCGGGTTACCTGAATCTCGAAAGCCTGGGCGGCAACATTCACATCAGCCCGTATGACGAGTACGGTTACGGCTATGGGTACGATCCGGTGCTGAGTGCTTTCGAGAGCGTCGACCTGATCACCCACGGCGACGATGTTTACTGGGCCGCCGACGGCAACCTGGGCAGTTCCAATGTGTATATCGACACCCGGGGGCGGGGTGCCGATGCCGTGGGTGCGAACGGCGGCAAGGGCGGCAACGTCACGCTCGAATCGCTGAACGGCGACGTGACCGTCGGCGAGATTAACGCTAGCGGAGGTTCCGGCGGCTGGGCGGACGCCAGCCATGCCGGCGGCAAGGGCGGCAAGGGTGGCGACGTCAATATCACCGCCAACAACGGCTTGATCACGGTTGACACGATCTACGCCGATGGCGGCTCGTACCGCTGGTCTACCAACAGCGAGGGCGGCGACGGCGGCAGCATCACGTTGAGTGCCATGGGCCTGTCGTTCAACACGCTGACAGCCAGTGGTGGCGACGGCGGCGAAGGCTATGCCGCATTCGGCCGTGCCGGCGGCAAGGGCGGCGCTGGGGGCAGCATTTCCCTGACCACGACTGATAGCGTCTGGGGCGCCATCGACTTCACGGGCAAACTGATCGAGGCCCGCGGCGGCGCCGGCGGATGGGGTGGCGACAGCTCGCCAGGGCATCGCGCCACCGCCGGCGGCGACGGCGGTAAGGGCGGCCGGATTACGCTGCTGGCGAGCAATGCGGACATCGTCGCCGATGGCGGCGAGGGACGCATCGACGCCTCGGGTGGCAGGGGCGGCGACGGTGGCTGGGACTGGAATGGGGTCTACGGCGGCGGTCAGGGCGGCGACGGCGGTGATGCCGGCGGCATTTCGCTCACCGGTCGGTCTATTTCCCTTACCGCCAGCAATTGGACCACTCGCGTGCTTGCCTCGGGTGGCGACGGCGGCGAGGGCGGCCAGGGCTACAACACGTACAACGGCGGTACCGCGTCATATACGGTTAGGAATGCCGATGGCGTAGTGCTTTGCAGCGGCGCGTCCTGCGCGGGCGGCTTGGCTTACGGCGGCGATCCGGCAACGACGACGCAAATCTGGCTGCCGTCCAGCGGCAGCGATGTCGGGACAACCACCGGCGGCCGCGGCGGGAATGGCGGCCATGCCGGCAATCTGGTCGATGAGGTGTACAACCCGATTCCCAACCTGACACTGGTCGCCACATATTCCGAAGGCACAGGCATCCAGCTGGGCGTCGGTGCCTATGTCGAATCCATGGGCGGCAATGGCGGCTTGAGCGGCCGCGGCCGAGACGCCACTATCGCGGCGGGAACGCCTTACGCTTATTACCAGCAAACATACAGCACCCCGACGGTACACACCGATTGGCGACTGGCCACCTACTCGGGCACGGGCGTCGATGGCAACCAGCGGCCAGACGGAGGCGGGAGCGGCCAGAACGGCTGGACCCACATGGCGAGCCAAGCCGGCATCGACCAGCCGGCCAACGACAGCTTCGGCAGTTTCCGCACCGGCAGCCTCACCTTCCCCTCGGTCATTGATGGTGGCGTTAGCGGAAACGTCAGCTTCCGCGGGCAAAGCAACTTCGTGTCGTCGGTCTCGGGCTATATTACCGGGAACTTCACGTTCGACGGGCGCGATGCCGTTTATTCCAACAGCAGCCGAATCTGGGACCTCGGTGCTTGGGACGTGCCATTGACGGTAGGTGGCGACCTTACTGTGCATAGCGTCGACAACGTCGGCGTGATCAATGCCCAGGTCACCGGTTCGGCCCTGGTTCTCTCCGACGGCAGCATCTGGACCTACAACGACTTCAGCGCCGCCAATGTCGCGATTTCGGCAAATTGGGACGTCTACATTGAAGGCTCCGTGACCGGCACGGGTGGAGTCGTAATCGCGGCTGGACGCAACCTCAATGTATCGGGCGCTGTCTCCGGTATGGATGTGGACCTGCGGGCCGGTAGCACTTACGACTGCCCGGACGGTTGCTTGTGGAGTACCTCAGCCACAGGCGGCAACCTGACCCTCAACGGTGGCGCCAATGTTGAAGGCATGGGCGTCTGGTTGCAGGCCACCGGTGGCAGCGAAAGTCCGGGCGACATCACGCAGTACGCGGGAAGCCAGATCAATGCAATAGACATTGCGGTGGTGGCCGCTCGTGACATCAGTCTTGCGGGCAGCCTGACCTCCTCCGGCGACACGGTTGTCGCCGCCGGGCGCGATCTGACGGTGTCGGGCTCGATCGAGTCCACTGGCGGCAGTGTCGATCTTCGCGCTGGCAGTACCTACGAATGCCCGGACGGCTGCGCGTGGGGCATCTCCGCCACCGGCGGCAATATTTCCCTGGCTTCGGGCAGCACGATCAGGGCCGATGGTGACGTCTGGCTGCAGGCCCACGCTGGCGAGGATCGTCCGGGCGACATCACCCAAATGGCAGGCAGCCAGATTTCCAGCGCCCACGGCAACATTGCCATTGTCGCCGCACAAGACATCTCGCTGGCCGGGACGCTGGACGGTCCCGAAGGCAATGTGGTTGTCGCCGCCGGGCGCGACTTGACGATATCCGGGACGATAAGCGGAGGAGGTTTCGGTAACTATATCGACCTCGAGGGCGGCGTTACGTACGATGGCTCCAACTGGACGCCGAGCGGGCGCGGTGGCGATGTGCTGCTGACCGCATCGAGTTCCGTGACCTCGTACGGTGATTTGTGGATCTCGGGCCTGGGGTCCGGGTTGGGGTCGGATGGCAGCGAGCGCGTGGGCAATGTGCAGGCGCTTGGTACGCTGGTGGCCGAGGGTGCAAATGTCGAAATCGATGCCTGGGGCAATCTGACGGTCAAATCCCTCACGGCGCCGGGCGCGTCGGTCTATCTCTCCGCCGGCTACGATTGGTACGACGACAGCGAGAACCCGGCCGCCAAGACCTTGACCCTGGGCCGTATCGACGCGACGGGCGGCAGCATCGACGCCTACGCCACGGGCGCGATCGTCGATGGCAATGCCTTTACGGAAACCAACCTGCTCGCCAGTAACGTCACGCTGACCAGCACCCTGGGCGGCGCGTCGGGGCAGTGGGCCATCGACATGGATGTCGAGGCGATGAATTCGATCACGGCGAGCGTCGGTCCAGGCGCGAGCTACGGCGGCATCTACGTGCGCAACTGGGCGCTGCAACCGGGCTCGGTATCGCTGACCGATGCGGCGATGAGCGAAAGTGCGGTGAAGTACTTCCAGTACAACGACTACGACATGACGCTGGACGTCAGCAATTCGTTCAACGCCGGGTCTGGCGACATCGACATTACCGCTGGCAGGAATTTCATCTTCAAGCCGAGTTCGCTCGGAGGCACACCGGCCAACTTGTATCTGACTTCGCTCACCGGCGACTTGAGCCTCTCCGGTTCGCTGATCACGAGCGGCTTCATCGGCCTGCGTGCCGACAGCGGCGTGCTCGATATCAGCCAGTCCGTGTCGGGCCAGAACATCAACATGAGCGCATCGACGCTGAACATCAATCCGGGTGGATACGTTACGGCGGCCCAAGACGTCATCATCAACGGCAGTGACACGGTGAATATCTACGAGCAGGTGATGGCCCAGGACATCGTGCTGACGGCGGGTACGCTGAATGTCGGCGGTACCGGGGGGATCACGGCCACCAACCAGCGCGTTACTGACCTGATGGTGCACACCACCGGCGACGTCAATATCGACGGCGGCTACATCACTACCGTCACCGGCGATCTGCAGATGTGGGTGGGTGGCAAGCTCAACCTGTCCAATAGCGCTTACATCTGGGGAGGCTCCAGCTATTCCACCCCCTACCCCGACGTCAGCATCTCGGTGGGCGGCGATCTCGTGCTGACCAGCGGCGCTTCCATCGTCGCCGCCAACGACGTCTACCTCGACATGCGCGGGCCGACTTCGACGGTCGACGTTAGCAGCGGTGGTTTCCTGCCTGCCTACGTGCTTTCGAACAAGACGTCTCCGGACGGCTTCACTACGCACATCACCTTCCTCGCGCGTGCCGCTGGCGGGGTTGTGATCGACGGCGATGAGAACGGCAAGACCGTGGTCGGCGGCAGCGGCTTCTTTACCGGCAATCTCTCGTCGCCGGCGACCGACAAGGCGTCGGGCCTGGACATCCAGTGGGCTGCCCAGGCCAACGACTCGGTGATTGCCCAGATCGTCAACTCGATCAACCGGGCGATAGAGTCGGCTTCGGTGTCGGATAAGACGACCGACGAAACCGATCCGAAGAAGGACAAGGATAAGGACAAAGACAAGGACAAGTTCGGCGAGGAAGGCGAAGGCAAGAAAGACGAGAAGCCGGCGCAGCGGAAGGTAGCGCAATGCACATGAAGCGGAGAAGCGAGATGACGCGAGCGGTGATGATGGCGCTGGTGGCCGGGGCGACGGTGTTTGCCTGGATACCTGTGGCGGAAGCGGCGCCGGCGGGGCAGATCACGCACCTGTCGGGGACGGTGTCGGCGAAGCGGGCGGACGGGACGAGCAAGCTCCTGGCGGTGAAATCGGACGTGATGGAAGGCGACACGCTGGGCACCGAGAGCGAAACCTACGCGCGGATCAAGTTCAACGACGGCGGCGAAGTCGTCATGCGCCCGGGAACACAGCTCAAGATCGAGAACTACAGCTACAACGCGGCCAAGCCCGAAAGCGACAACATCGTGCTGAGCATGTTCAAGGGCGGCCTGCGGGCGGTGACGGGGCTGATCGGGAAGAGGAACCGGGAGAAGGTCAGCTTCCAGACCGAAACGGCGACCATCGGCATCCGGGGCACGCACTTTGGCGCCTTGCTGTGCCAGAACGACTGCGGGGGAGTGCCGACCACGGGAGGCAACCCGCCGGCGAACGGACTGCACGTCGATGTCACGAGCGGAGCGATCAGCATGAGCAACCGAGCGGGATCTGTCTTGATCAACGCCGGACAGTTCGGCTTCGTGGCGAACCAGAACGCCACGCCGACGGTGGTGCCGCCGCAGCAGGGGATCCAGGTGACGATGCCCAGTTCGATCTCGCAGAACAAGGGCGGAGGCCGCGGCGTCGGCAAGGGCGACGACGCAGAGTGCAAGATGTGACCGGTGAGGCCGGCAGCACCCGCCGGCCACCGAACCGGGTTGGATCCGGCCGGAGCGATTCCCCGGCAATTCCCGCAACGCCGCCCTGCAAGGCGGCGTTGTCGTTTCGTCGCCGACGCGTGGCACCCTCCACGTGAATTTTGTCCTTGCTGATACAAGGGAGTTGGCGGTATAAATGCCGTTCGAGTCAATCGCTAATCCGTCTGCGGAGTCCGCCATGAGCGTCAAAAAAGCCCGAAATGAACCCCGTTCCGCGTTGATCGCCCCGATGCGCCTGGGAGCGGTGGCGGTGGCGGCATGTTTCCTGACGCTGCCGGCGTTGTCCAACCCGGTGAACCCGACGGTGGTGAATGGCAGTGCGACGTTCAGCCAGGCCGGCAACGTACTGACGGTGACCAACAGCAACGGCGCCATCATCAACTGGGACAAGTTCTCGATCGGGGCGGGCGAGACGACGCGCTTCATCCAGGCCTCGGCATCCAGTTCCGTCCTCAACCGGGTCCTCGCCAACGATCCCTCGCTGATCTACGGCACGTTGAGTTCCAACGGCCGGGTCTGGCTGGTCAATCCGGCCGGCATCATGGTCGGTGCCGGCGGACGGGTCGACGTCGCCGGTTTTGTCGCCAGCACGCTCAACATCAGCAACGAAAACTTCCTGGCCGGGCGTAGGCTGTTCGACAGCACTCCGGGTGCGGGCAGCGTCGTCAATCAGGGCACGATCACCACGCCTAGCGGCGGCTCTGTCTATCTGATTGGCAGCAACGTCAGCAACGAAGGCCTCATCACCACCCCGAACGGCGAGACCATCCTGGCCGCCGGGCAGACGGTGAGCCTGATCGACAGCGCGACGCCGGGCGTCAAGGTGGACATCACCGGCGCGGAAGGCAACGCCACGAACCTGGGGCAGATCACGGCCGAAGCGGGACGCATCGGCATCGCCGGCGTCATCGTCAGGAACAGTGGGGTGCTGAATGCGTCCTCGGTGGTCAGCGACGGCGGCCGCATCTTCCTCAAGGCCAACGGCGATGCGATGGTCGATGGTGGCCAGATCAGAGCTACGAGTGCCGCCGGCAAGGGCGGGCAGGTCGAAGTGCTGGGTGACCGCGTCGCGGTTCAGGGCGGTGCTGAAATCGACGTCAGCGGTGCCGCTGGGGGCGGATCCATCCTGATCGGCGGGGATTATCAGGGTGCCAACCCAGACATCCGCAATGCAAGCTTTGCGTATTTCGGCGCGGACGCGGTACTCAAGGCCGATGCCACGGACCAAGGCGACGGCGGCAAGGTCATCGTCTGGTCCGACGACACGACAAAGGCCTACGGGAGAATCTCTGCAAAGGGTGGTGGCGGTTCCGGAAAAGGTGGCTTTGTCGAAACATCCGGCAAGCAGTCGCTTTCCGTGGATGGAATTCGAGTCAATACGCTTGGATCCGGCGGCATGGGCAAATGGCTCCTGGATCCGGCGAGCTTCATCGTAGCCCATGTGTCGGGTGGCGACATCACCGATACCACCATAAACACGAATTTGCAGACCACTAACGTAGTGGTCAATGCAGCAGGCGATATCGTATTCAACGACGATACGGTTGCCATAGCGTTCCCGATCAGCTACAGCTACGGCTCGCTGACGTTTTCAGCGGGCGGCGACATTTACTTGCGCGGCAGCATAACGAATGACAACTATGCCGTTGTTCCCTTTTCATCCGTCACGTTGAATGCCGGCGGTCGGATCATCACACCGCCAGGCGCGAACCTCACGCTGGGTGGTCTGTATCAGCTCGATGTGCAGGTAGCCAACGGCAAGACCTGGGACAATTACGGCACGATCAATGTTGGCGGCATGGCCGATATCGATCTTGATACAGGCACTCCTGCGACCTTTCACAACCAGAGCAGCGGCATTGTCAATTTTTCATCTGCTCAGGGGTGGGCTTTCCAGAGCAACAACACGACTGATGCGGGCGTGGTGGTCAATGACGGATTGATCAATGTTTCGGCCAGTACGGCTTTTGAAGCTTTGTTCAGCCAGGGTTCGGGCGGAACCCTCAATGTTGCCAACACCAAGACTCTCAATCTCCAGAACGCCGCTACCGTATCCGGGATCGTCAATCTAAACGCCACCGGCGCACTGAATATAAATGAAAAGCATGGCGGCCTCGCCGCGACACTTTCGAATGTGACATTTGCCGGCACGGGGGGCGCCTTGGGAATTGGCGGCAGCATGGCTTTCCCAGGGAAAGTGGTTAACCTTACCAACGTCAGCGCACCCAATGTGGCGGTGACGGTCGGGGTCGGAGGCGTCTACCCGGGATACATCAACCTCGTGAACGGGAATGCTGTATTCAAGTCACTGGTCTTTAATTCCGGGTCGCTGGGTACGATGACCAATGGAATACTCGGCATTACCGGCGGAGGATTTGCGATTCCGACCGGCGTCACCTATACGGGCAACGTTGGCTATCTCGCCAACGGCACGCTGTCCTTGCTTGCGGGTACATCGATCTCGACCGGGGGCAACGTGACGCTCGTCGCGGGATGGGATGGCACCACGCCGTTCTCCAGCATTACCGGGACCACCAACGGTACGGGCCTGACCGGCATTACCGCCAATCTGGATTTCCCCGGCAGTTCGAGCGTGTCGGCCGGCGGTACGCTGACGCTCAAGGCATCGAACAACATTCGCCTGCTTGGCGACGGGTTGGGCGGCGTCCAGGTCAACAGCGTCGGCGCCCAAGGGGTTTATGCCGGCGCCCAGTTGCAGGTGGTCGCGTCGAGCGCCGTCAGCAACGGCAGCACCCGGCTCGGTACCCAGTCGAGCCAAACCATCACCGCCAACTCGATCGACGTCAAGGCAGCCGATGGCGCCGTCCACGACAGTTCGGCGGATATCGTCGCCTTTGGCGACCAGCAGATTAGCGTGGGAACCTTGGCGCCGGGGTGGATTCACGTCTGGTCCGGAACCACCATGCAGGACGGCAATGCCTACAATAATCAAGCTGCCATCACGCACGGCCAATGGGGAGGCGGCAGCTTCTCCGGCAACCAGACCATAACGCTGGGCTGGGGTAGCCCCCTTGATGTTGTCGCGGGGAAAGGCAGCAGCACTCTTGGCCATCAGGATAGTGAGTGCGCATCCGGTTGTGCCGGTGCTGCGAACTCCGCCATGGTGAGCAATTACTTCGGTAACCTGGCCATCAACACTCCGGCCGGCGGCAGCATTTCAGTAACGGGCGGTTCGGTCGGCAACAACAACTGGGCGGGCATCGAGAACAAGACGGCGGGAACGATGACCCTCGGCACATTGGGCTTCGAGCCGAATATCACGATTACAGGCGGCGCTTCCGGCGGGAGCCTGGGTACGAAACTGCCGGCCTATGGCGGCGGAATCAATTACAACAGCAACGACGCCAGCGTGAGTTCCGATGGAACCCTGACGGTCAATGCGGCAGCCCTTACGTTGACCGCTCCCGGGGGTGCCGGCACCTATGCCGCAGCCTATCTCGGCGCACCCGTGGTGACGGTGAATACGACTGGCAACATGAGCCTGACTGGCGGCAGCGGCAACAGCGCGGCGGCGACCATCCTCAGCACGCCGGCGGCAGTCGGCCACGAAAACAATACCAGCATCACGCTCAACGTCGTTGGCAACTTCGATATGACGGGTGGCAGCGGCAATGGCGCCATGGCGATGATGGGCTCCCTGTTCGGGACTGCCAACGTCACGGCGAACGTCGGTGGAGCCATCTCGATGAATGGGGCCACGGCCGGCGCCGATCGTATTGGATCCCTGACCAGCATGGGCGGTCAGATCGCATTGACGTCCCACGGCAACATTGCGCTGGGGACCGGCTACGTGTATGCCGGTTTAGGCGCGACTGACATCGTCACCCTAGTGACCAACAACAACATGTTCTCGCAGGCGGCAGGTGGCAAGATCGCCGGCCGCAGCGTAGTCATCACCTTGGGAACGTGCGACGCGACGCAGCCGGTTGGCGCCATCATTGCTGGATCGAGTCTTGTTGCGACCGGCAACAACCTGTCCTTCATGGGTGACAACCAGGTCACGAACGTCATTCTCACTTCGACCGGGGCTTTCGGCGGAATCGGCTACAACACCGCCAGCGGTGTACATGTCCTCTCTGCGACTGCTGCGACGGGAGATGTCAACATGACGGCAAATGTTGGCTCTTCCGCCTACGTCGGCCTTGGCACCGTTACCGCGACAACCGGCAACGTCAGTGTGACAGCCGATACGGCGATCCTCGATGACAACGGCAAGAATGTAATCAACGTGACGGGAAGCAACGTCTCACTCGTCAGTCGTCAAGGAGGTCTGTCAGGGGCTTTGGCGATAAGTGCAGATACGGTCGCTGCGACGGCACTGAGCGCAACAGTCAATGCAGGGGCGCCGTATGGCGGAATCTATGTGCGCAATTTCACGGCCAGTGCTCCGGCAACGATGGCATTCGCCGACCACGCGACATCCCAGCCCTCGATCTCACTATATCAGGACAGTGACTTGGACCTCAGCGCCGGAATAAGGGCCTTCAACGCCGGCACAGGGGGCATCGTGATCGGTGCTGGCGGAACGATGAGCGGCATTTCGTCGACGCCTTTCGGTGGAACTCCAGCGCAACTAACCCTGATCGCCGACCAGGATATGAGCCTGTCCGCGGCATTGAGCCTACCGAGCACCCATATCGGCCTGGGCGCATCGTCAGGTATTCTGACGATCGGTTTCCCGGTAGACGGTCAGCACGTGGCGCTCGCTGGAGGCACCGTGAATGTCAACAGCCAGGTCAATGCGCCGGCCGGTGACATCCTGATCGGTGGCGGAACGGTCAATATCAATGCGAACGTAGGCGCGCAGGACGTCGTGCTGGGGGCCAATACCCTGTATGTCGGCCCGGGCGTGGGCATCGACGCGTCGAACCAAAGCCCGGCCCATATCATGGCGATAGTGACGGGCAACGCCGTTCTTGATGGCGGACACCTGAAGACGACCGGCGGCGATCTGCAAATGATTGTCGGCGGTAATCTCTCGCTGATCAACGGCGGGCACATCTACGCCGGTTACATGCAGTCGGTGGCGCCCTTCGCGGACGCGAGCATTGCCGTCGGCGGCGTCCTCTCGCTCGACAACAGTTCGTACATCGGGTCGGCCAATGACATCTATCTGGACATGCTCGGGTCCGGATCCAAGATCGTTATCAATAACGGATCGTATGTCCTGTCCGATATCGGCACCGGGGTGGTCGGAACCACGCATGTGACCTTTGCCGCGCGGAGCAGTGGCGGGATATTCATCGACGGCGTCGAAGACGAGAAAAATTCGACGGTCGGCGGCAGCGGCTTCTTCGCGGTCAACTCGAGTACGCCGTCGGTCGACAAGCTCACGGGACTCGAAATCGTTTATCCGAATGCGGTCAATGTCGACCCATGCGTGTTGAACCCGGTGCTGTGCCAGATCAAGGTCGTCACCGACCAACCGGGCCCGAAGGTCGAGGACCCGAAGAAGGACAAAGACAAGGATAAGGACAAAGACAAGGACAAGTTCGGCGAGGAAGGCGAAGGCAAGAAAGACGAG
>Ga0272412_1000394_pt1 | contig 12811 bp, 8 predicted proteins | sample WWTPWeurt_MetaT_FD_193540 | JGI IMG/M metagenome (GOLD analysis project Ga0272412, IMG submission 193540) | Metatranscriptome of activated sludge microbial communities from WWTP in Nijmegen, Gelderland, Netherland - WWTP Weurt (Metagenome... | ecosystem: Engineered > WWTP > Aerobic digester >...
CTGGTAAATGCAGCAAATATCATCACCATCGAAACGATGCCTATCCACAAGTTAAACTTGTATGGATGAACAATAAACCGTTTATGAATTGATGTTGCCATAATTTTTAAATCTGATCAACCAATAATGCAATTAACACAATTGGTAAATATAAAAATGAACCAAACATTAAACTGCGCGCATCTTTTGTTTCACAGCTTCTGAATAGTTTAAGTGTTTGTAATAAAAATAATATTCCTGTTATGAATACAATTAATGCCGAAACCCAACCTGTATATCCTAAGAAATACATAAGTAAACTTACCGGAATTAATAATATGGTATAAATGACAATATAAATTGCCGATGTTTTTGATTTACCTTTTACCGAAGGCAATAAATGAAATCCGCCTTTGGCATAATCTTCAGCTGCAACCCAGGCAATTGACCAGAAGTGTGGGAATTGCCATACAAACTGAACTGAAAATAATAATATCGCTAAATCGTTAATACTGCCCATTGCTGCAGCACAGCCAATAAGTGGTGGCATAGCTCCGGGAAATGCGCCAATAAATACAGCAACCGGAGAAACTTTTTTCATTGGCGTATATAAAAACGCATAACTAATTAATGACAATGCACCCAGCAAAGCACTTAATGTATTAAACCAAACCCATAAAATAGCGATACCTGAAACAGCCATTAAACCGGCAGCAATAATTGCTTCTGTTGCCTGCATTCTGCCTGCCGCCAAAGGACGATCAGCAGTTCTGGTCATTAACTTATCGGTATCTGATTCAATTATCTGATTAATTGCATTCGATGCCGCAGTAATTAAAAATCCGCCTGCTAAAAATAAAAAGAACGATGATTGTGCTCCACCCGCAAATAAATATCCGATACCTGCACTAAATACCACAATAAAACTCAGCCTGAATTTTACCAGCATGTGGTAATCTTTCAGTTTAGCCGTTACAGCTTTGCCAAAGTTTTGTTTAGATATAGAAGTGTCTTTACTCATAATTTATTTACAAACAGATTATGATTTCATATCGTTATCAGTAATAATGTGATCACCATCCATTTCATCGCCGTGTTCACCGTGTTCACGTTCATATTGCGTTAATGGCTCGGTTTGCGGAATAAATTCTCTTCCGTGTTTATTATAGTCATAAGGCCAACGGTGAACTTCAGGAATATCGCCTTCCCAGTTTCCGTGTCCAGGACGTAAAGGTGTTGTCCATTCTAATGTATTTGCATTGTAAGGATTTAAATCTCTTACTTTTCTTCCGTACCAAATGCTATAGAAGAAATTGAATACAAATAATAATTGTAATGCAAATGAAATAATTGCCATTGTTGAAATAAACATATTCAATGATTCGAATCCACTGAAAGTTTCGAAACCTGAGTGTGTATAATAACGACGAGGTAATGCAATTTCAAAGTGCATTGGATAAAAAATAAGATACGCAGCTGCGATGGTTCCCCAGAAGTGAATGTATCCTAAAGTTTGGTTCATATATCGTCCAAACATTTTTGGGAACCAGTGATAAATACCGGCAAACATTCCGAAGAAGGCTGCAACACCCATTACAAGGTGGAAGTGGGCCACCACAAAGTAAGTATCGTGTAAGCGAATATCGATAGATGAGTTACCCAGGAAAATACCTGTTAAACCACCGGAAATAAATAATGAAACAAAACCAATTGCAAACAACATTTGCGGATTTAGTCGGATATCGCCCTTCCAAAGTGTTGTTAACCAGTTAAATACCTTAATTGCAGAAGGCACCGCAATAATCAGTGTAAAGATTACGAAAATGGAACCAATGAACGGATTTAAACCGGTCATGAACATATGGTGTGCCCAAACAATAAATGATAATACGGTAATTGCAAGTAATGAATAAATCATCGCCGTATAACCAAAAATTGGTTTTCTTGAATGCACGGATAATACTTCCGAAACAATACCCATCGCAGGGAGGATAATGATATACACCTCAGGGTGACCAAGGAACCAGAATAAATGCTGATACAAAATCGGACTACCACCTGAATTAGCAAGCGGCTCACCGGCAAGGTTAATTGCATCGAGATAAAAACTTGTTCCCAAATTACGGTCGAACAACAATAAAACTGCTGCAGATAATAATACAGGGAAAGATAATACCCCGATTACTGCTGTTAATAAAAACGCCCAGATTGGTAATGGTAATCTGAACATTTTCATACCTTTCGTGCGCAGGTTAATTACAGTTGTAATATAATTTAAACCACCTAATAAGGCAGAAACGATAAATAAAGCCATTGAAATTAACCAGTAATCTACCCCAACAACGCTACCAGATGAAGCATCTTTTAACGCGTTAAGGGGGGGATAGGCTGTCCATCCACCTGATGCAGGACCGGTTGCAAGGAAAAACGAAACAAACATTACAGCACCGGAAATAAAGAAAAACCAATAGGATAACATATTGATAAATCCGGAAGCCATATCACGCGCACCAATCATCAAAGGAATTAAGAAGTTGGAAAAAGTACCACTTAATCCGGCAGTTAATACGAAAAACACGAGGATAGTACCGTGCATTGTAATTAATGCATTATAAAATTCAGGTGCAATTTGTCCGTTTTCGGTAATCCATTTTCCTAAAACAGGTTTTAACCAGCTTAAATCAGCATCCGGATAACCTAATTGGATACGGAATAATACAGAAAGCAAAGCTCCTACTATAGCCCAGAAAATACCTGTAATCAGAAATTGTTTAGCGATGGTTTTGTGATCTTCGCTGAAAATGTATTTCCGGATGAAACTTTGATGGTGGTGGTGATCATCGTGATGATCATGACCATGTCCATGCGTGTCTACATGCGCGGTATGAGTTGAAGTTTGTACTGACATATCTTTCTATTTTCTTTCCGTCAATTTATTAATTACCAATTGTAACAGTATCAACAATACCTGTTGATGCATTTGCAACAATAGCAGTATCTGCTACAGGAGCTGCAATTTTTGGAGCATATTTACTTACTCCGTTTTCCAGTAATAAAGTGCTGTAAACCTGACTCCATTTACTTGGTTGAGCGGCAATCCACTTTTCATAATCTTCAGGTGAATCAACAACCAAATTATATTTCATCGCACTATGTCCTGTTCCACATAATTCGGCGCAGGCAATTTCATAATTAAATTTCGTCCATCTTGGTACATCATCACCTTCTTTTATCTCCTGCCATGCTTCATTTTCACTCAATTCCTGACGTTTATCAGCAGTTGTAACAAGCGGTGTAAATTTAAATGATGTTGGCATCCCGGGAACCGCATCCATTTTTACATCCATATGCGGAACATAAAAATTGTGTAGTACATCGAGTGCGGTAATTTTAACATATACCTGATTATTTACAGGAACATGCAATTCACTTGGCATTGGATCATCATAACCCCAGGTAAATTCTTCAGCATGTGCTGCAATATATTCTTCAGTATATTTTGTTGTAATTCTTGTAAATGCTTTTTCGCGAATATCAATTTTAGATGGAATTTTTTTCAATTCTTTTTCTAAATCAGCAATTGTATCTTGCGTTGCAGCAACACGATATTTGTTAGCAGAGTTGTTAACTACATCGTAATAGCCTGCTAATAAGTCGTTTATTTCTTTTTCGCGTTCCTGTAATTTTACGATTTCACCTTTTTGATTCAGTTTTTCACTACCCTTTAAGGTAATTTTTCTGTGTTCAATCCATTCTCTTGTAACAATACCGAGTGGATTATCTGCACAAATTAAATCGTTGTCACGTGGCCCTAATTTACCATCAGGTCCTGTATAACGACTTGTCCAGAAAAATTGCTGGCCGGTCATTTCAATTGTAATGGCATCCTCTTTCGGAGCACCCATAATATCTGTCCATGCCTGTAATCCAAAAACCACCAATCCGGTTAATACAATGGTAGGAATAACGGTCCAGATGAACTCTAATTTATTACTGTGTGCAAAGTGCACTGCTTTATTACCCGGACGATTTCTGTATAAATACACGAAAACGAATAATAATACATTCGTAATCACAAATACGATACCTGTCACCCAAAGGGTAATCACAAACATTCTATGAATGGTTCGCCCATTATCCGAAGAGTGATGGTCAACCATCCTGTCCTGATAATGCCCGAATGACCAGAAAAATCCAATCATACCAAGAATCATAAATATCATCCCCAGAATGGAATGTAATTTGGTCATTTCCACTGTTGTGCGTTCACCACCTCGTAATTGTCCAACGAGGTCAAGGGTTCTTGTTACCTGGAACAAGACCACAACAATCATAACTATTGCAATAAATATCAACCAACCGGTAGCCATTGTATAAATTTATATGTGATGATCAAGACTTTCTCTGTATAACGGATGCTTTTGAGGCACCAGTGATGCTTTAGCGAGCTCACCAAAAACGATGTATAAGAACAACCCTGCAAATGTTAAAAACATTCCAATTTCGAGTAATCCGATTCCCCATTCTGAACCAACTGTAGGAGGCATTATCATCAGGAAGAAATCCAACCAGTGTGATAATATCATTACAACTGAAACTGTTGCTAACACATTTAAGTTTCTTTTCGCATCTCTGCGTAATAAAACTAGGAATGGGAACAAGAAATTAATGATAAGGTTTGCGTAAAAAATGTATTTGTAATTTGTTCTGGCGCGATCTAACCACCAACGTGTTTCTTCCGGAATATTACCATACCAGTATAACATAAACTGGCTGAACCATAAATATGTCCAAAATACGCTGAACGCGAAAATATATTTACCTAAATCGTGTAAATGGTTTTCATTTAATTCTTCCATATACCCTTTGCGTTTCAGGTAAATCAGAATTAAAACTATTGTAGAAAGAGAAGCAACCCAAAGTGATACGAAATTGTACCAGCCAAACAGGGTGCTATACCAATGTGGGTCAAGTGACATCACCCAGTCCCAAGCCATTGTTGAACTACTTACAGCCCAAATAATTAAAAAGATAGCAGACCAGAATTTAGTGCGTAAAAACCAGTGGTTGGTACCTTCAATATCTTCTTTAAGAGAAAATTTACGTAAGGTAATTGCAACACCAACCCACAATAATAAATATACCAGTGAGCGTATTGTCCAAAACGTTTTATTTAAATAACCACTTTTTTCATCAATTAATCTGTCATAATGCGGATTTTCCACCATTCCGTTTGCATCGGCAACTAATTCTGCTTTTGGTTCTTCATGATGTTCAACATGTTCTGCTTTCCCATCATACTGGAATGCCTGCCAGGTGCGTGAATAATCTTTATTGTGACCTTCTTCACCACCTTCGGCTAATAATTCAGCATCGTATTCTTTTAATTCTTCAAGTGTAACTTGTTTTTCCTGAACAAACTGATTATCCCAATGGTGATATAAATGATGATAACCTGCCCACAAACCCACAATTACAACTAACATCAACACTGCACCATATTTTGAGAACTGACTCATAGCCTCAGGAACGCGTTTGATAGTGATATGCCATCCTGACATTGCAATCTGGTGTGCGGCTAAAAAGAAAAGCGCCAGCACAGAGATGCCTAAAAACATTATGGTATCCAACAGGTAATTAGACCAGAAACGATCCATTGATGCACCTGTAACCATTCCAACAACTGTAAGCACAACCCCTGCAATAAGTAATCCGAGGAAAGTGGTTTTCAGTTTAGAAGTATATTCGAATTTGTTTGAGCCGTTCATGCTTTTGTTATTTGCTTGGTATTAATTCGAAAGCGTTAATATCTTGATTAAATTAATTTGTTTTTGTTGTGTCGTTAGCTGCTGTCGGAGCTTGTGTTGCTGCATACTCAGCCTGTAAATATTTTACATAAGTTACAACTTTCCAACGTTCTTCTTTTGATAATGCATAAGCATATGATTGCATAGCGTTTCTACCGTAGGTAACTGAATGAAACATAGTTCCTTCTGTCATAGCCATATACATCGGGTCGAAATAATTAGGCGGAATTGCTGTGTATTTGCCTTCAGTAACAATATAACCTTTTCCGTCACCGGCAGTACCGTGACAAACGGCACAATAAATATCGAAATAGTATTTACCCTGTGCTACAACTTCTTTATCGTTGATGGTAAACGGGTTTTTCACCTCCAAAGCAGCGCGAGCATAACCTTCTGGGGTATTCGGTAGATTATACGGCAGGTTTAAAGCCATCGTTAAACTGTCTTTATGAGTTCCTGCAATTGGATTTCCAACATAAGGTACAGTTCCTGCAACCGGCGTAATAGCACTCATGCCATTTGGCATTTCGGGCATCATACTATAGGTTTCATAAGCTCTTGAGTAACTCATATCCCAGGTATATGAATCACCTGTATAGTTACCACCTGCTTTTTTACAAGATGTAAATACAAGAGGCAATGCAAAAATTATTGCCGCTGTTTTTAAATATTTTGATATACCCATTTTCATAAGATATTTATGGTATTATAATTCTTTTTCGTGAACTTCAACTGCGCCACTTGCGGTTAAAACTTTTCTGATTTCATCTTTTTTCTCAGATGAAGTATGGTCATCTATTTCAAATGTCATTGCAAATAAGTGACTTGTTGTTCTTTCATCTACAATTTCCGGTTTAACACCTGGAGCAAGTCTGTTTAAATACAAATAAGTTAAAAACATACCTACCGAAGCAAACAACACGGTTAACTCAAATGTAATTGGAATCCAAGCCGGTAATGATAAATATGGTTTACCACCATAGTTAATCGGGTAATTACTGGTTGTAATCCATAAAATAAATGAGAGTGCAGTTGTAGTACCTGTAGCACCAAAAATAAAACCGGCACTGTGCAGGCGAGTCATTCTCAATCCCATTGCATCGTCGAGTCCGTGAACCGGAAACGGTGTATAACAATCGTGGATTTTAAGGCCCTCTGCGCGCACTTTTTTAACTGCATCGATCAATACAACTTCATCGTCATATAAACCGTATATTATTTTTTTATTTGCCATTTTGCAAATGTTGTTTATGCTTGGTTATACTTAATGTTTATGATGTTCATCCTGTGTATGAATAGCATCCGGTCCGGTATACTGGTCGCCAGATGTTTTCAAAATCGATTTTACCTCTGCTACTGCAATCACCGGTGCCACTTTGGCAAAAATGAGGAACAGTGTCATAAAGAATCCAATTGTACCCAGATAAATAAATATCTCAACGATAGTTGGATAATACATGGTCCAGCTGGATGGTATAAAGTCGCGGTGTGTAGATGTTACGATAATTACAAATCGTTCGAACCACATACCCACGTTGATGAAAATCGACATAAAGAAGGTGAAAATGATACTGCGGCGTAATTTTTTAATCCAGAATAACTGCGGAGAAACCACGTTACAGGTCATCATACCCCAGTAACTCCACCAGTAAGGACCGGTACTTCTGTTCAGGAATGCATATTGTTCATATTGATTTCCTGAATACCATGCAGTAAATAATTCGGTGATATAAGCAACACCTACAATTGAACCGGTAAGAATAATTACCTTATTCATTGATTCAATATGCGCTAAGGTGATGTATTCTTGTAAGTTAAATACTTTTCTAACCACCAACATCAGCGTTAATACCATCGCAAATCCGGAAAAAATCGCCCCTGCAACGAAATATGGAGGGAAGATAGTGGTATGCCAGCCCGGAATAACCGAGGTAGCGAAGTCGAAGGATACGATGGTGTGCACTGATAATACGAGTGGGGTAGATAAACCTGCCAACACCAATGAAATGGATTCAAAACGTTGCCAGTTTTTAGCTGTTCCTTTCCAGCCGAAGCTGAATATATTATACATTCTTTTTTTGAATGCAGATGTAGTTCTGTCGCGTACTAATGCAAGATCCGGAATCAAACCGGTATACCAGAATACCAATGAAACGGTAAAGTAAGTCGAAATCGCAAACACGTCCCATAACAGCGGTGAGTTAAAGTTCACCCAAACCGGTCCGCGTGTATTTGGATAAGGGAAGATAAAGAATGCCAGCCAAACACGACCCATGTGAATGATAGGGAATAAACCGGCGCAAATTACCGCGAAAATCGTCATCGCCTCTGCTGAGCGGTTTACACCTGTTCTCCATTTTTGACGGAATAATAAGAGGATGGCCGAAATCAGGGTTCCGGCGTGACCGATACCGATCCACCAAACGAAGTTGGTAATATCCCAGGCCCAACCAACTGTTTTGTTCAAACCCCACATACCTATACCGTAGGTAATTGTGATGCCGATCATTGTAAAACCGGTGAGTGCCAGCAATCCTGACAATGTTACAGCAATCATCCATGCTTTACTAGGCGCGGCTTCTACCGGTGCACAAATATCATCAGATATCTGTTTGTAGGTTTTATGACCCTGTATTAATGGTTCCCTTAAAGGTGATACGAACATAATTATTTAATTATTTATAATTATATAAATCCATGATATCCAATGCTTCCTCATTCTTATGATCAGCCTTGTCTTTATTTCTAACTTTTGTCTTATAGAATACTGATGGTACCCAGTGGAATTCTTCTAAAATTCCGAATGTGCGTTCATCTTTTGCTTCTTTTACAACTGCACTGCTATCGTCGTAGCTGTTACCAAATGTGATGGCATCAGCAGGACAAGCGCTTTGACATGCTACACGGAACTCGCCGTCTTTTAACTCACGGCTTTCTTTTTTAGCAGTCAATTTAGCTTCCTGAATACGCTGAACACAGAAAGAACATTTTTCGATAACACCTCTTGAACGAACGGTAACATCAGGGTTGAGTACCATACGGGTGAGATCTTCCATCATGCCTCTTTCTTCTGTTCCTTTTGGATCGTTCATGGTTCCGAAAGTATCGGCAGAACCGTAATCGAACCAGTTGAAACGACGCACTTTATAAGGACAGTTATTTGCACAATAGCGTGTTCCGATACAACGGTTGTACGCCATTTGGTTAAAGCCTTCAGAACTGTGGTTGGTAGCACCTACCGGACAAACGTTTTCACAAGGTGCATTTTCGCAATGCTGACATAACATTGGCTGATAAACCACTTCAGGATTTTCTTCATCGCCCGCATAATAACGGTCGATACGCATCCAATGCATTTCGTGTGAACGAATAACTTCATTTTTACCTACAATCGGAATATTGTTTTCTGCATTACAAGAAATAACGCAGGCGCCGCAACCAACACATGAGTTAAGGTCAATTGCCATACTCCAGTTGAAGCCATTTTTCTTACCGAAATAATCCGGATAAAAAGTAATGTCTTTCCAAGCTAATGCTTCAGCACGATCTTCGTTACCGGCATTTGCGTGGTTCTTATATTCAGCTAATGTGGTTTCTTTTACAATATGACGCATACCCAAACCGTCATTTAAACTGAAATGGGTTTGTGTTTGAGCAAGTTTAACGTTTTCACCTGTGTTGTCGATGGTAACATTAGCAGCCATGTAGCTAACACATGCTCCGCTTGCATCCAATAATTGATAAACATTAACACCAACGTCCTGACCACCTTTGCCAACTTTTGTTCTTCCATAACCAACAGCTACAGAAACAGTATTATTAGCCTGACCCGGCTGAATTGCCGCAGGTAACATTACGCTTTTACCGTTAACAGTTACTTTAAGAACATCGCCGTGTTCAATTTTATTTTCTCTTGCATAAGCAGGTGAAACGTTCAGGTAATTATCCCAGGTAATTTTTGAAACCGGATCCGGTAATTCATGTAACCAAGGGTTGTCGGCATAACGACCATCACCAATTGCTATTGATTCATAAAACTGAATCTCAACACCGGAAGCTTTTTTAGCCATTGCTAAAATTGCCGAAGCCGCACCGCTCATATCAGCAACAGGAGCCGTTTCGGTTGTTGCTGTTAAAGCTGCAACTGCAGAATCTACTGCTGCTGAAATGCTGCCACCTTCAGGTTGATACAAACCTATTTGTAATGCTTTATTAAAAGCAGTCATTGGGTCAGCACTTCCTGCTAATGGACCGGTTGTCCAGCTTTGAACGATATAATCATGATACGCCATTGTTTCGCCACTCCATGTTAAGAGTGTATCCTGCATTTGACGTGTATCAAATAAATTTTTAATTGTTGGTTGTGCTAATGAATACAGTCCTTTTTTAGGTTCAGCATCATTCCATGATTCAAGGAAATGGTGATCAGGGCAAATGTAACTACATGCAGCAGCGGTTTCATTCATATTTCCTGAGAAAGAAATACTCATATCCGCATTTGCTAATGCCTTTTCAAGTTCGCCGCCTAGGGGATGGTCATACACAGGGTTACAATCGTTAATCATAACAATATTCGCCTGTTTGCCATTTAATTCACTAACCAGTGTTTTAACACTTGCATCGGAACCCTGACGTAACATATTTGAACAATCCCAGGTAATTGTATTACCGTAATTGTTTAATGCATCGTTAATTGCGTTTACAATCAATTGAACATTTTCATCGTTGCAACCACTTACTACAAGTGATTCACCACGATTTTTCTTCAGCCATTCAGCAGCTTCTTTTAAACGTGCAGCTTTGGCTTCATCTTTTAATTTTGCGCCACCTGAATTATTAGCACCGGTAATGGCATCTAATAAATTAAGTGCAACAATACCTAGTTCAGAAGGAGCAACAGCAACACGATAATCGGCGTTTGAACCGGTTAAAGACAATCTGCTTTCAAAATGATAGTGACGGCTCATTTCAGGTTTTTCTTTTGTAACCTTTCTTGTAGCCACATATCCTTTTGTAAATTCAATTGGAGAAATCCATGTTCCCAGAAAATCTGCATCGATACTTACAATCACTTTTGCTTTTTCGAAATGATAATCAGGAATTTCAGATTTTCCTTTAGACGCCATGTTTGCCATTAACATACCACTGTATGAAAGTGCATCATAGCTGTAAACTTTAGTATTTGGATATTTAGCAGCAAAAGCAGCAAATACTTTTTTAGTAGATGGGCTTATTACTGTAGATGTTAAAATGCGAATGTTTGCATTTGGGTTAGCGGCTAATTTGCCGGCAATTGCTTTATCAACTTCATCCCATGATGCATTTGAAAAATCGCTTCCGCTTTTAACCATTGGGTTGCGGAGGCGGCTGGTATCATATAAACTTAAAACACTTGCCTGAACGCGGGCTGAAGTACCACCTTTAGTAACTTTTGAATCGCGGTTACCTTCAATTTTAATCGGGCGACCTTCGCGTGTTTTTACTAAAATACTGCAGTAGTCACCACCGTTATAAAACGTAGACGCATACCAGGTTGCAATACCGGGAATTACATCTTCAGGCTTAAATATATATGGAGCTACCTTACGAACCGGCATTTCACAACCGGCTGCAACTGTTGCTGCAGTAAGGCTAAAGCCCATTATTTTTAAGAAATCACGACGTGATGACTTGGTTAAGTCACCATTTCCGTCAAAAAAATCTACAGGTATTTCTTCGCCAAACTCGGTTTGTGTGAGTTGAGCTGATTCCGGCGCCTGATTTAATTCTTCGAGGCCTTTCCAGTATTTTTTTTCTGCCATTTGGTTATGGTTAGAAGTTTAAGTGATGCTTGAGTTAATAAATTAATAGTGACATTTTTGACATTCTGTTGCACCGATGTCTGACGCTTTCACATCCGTCATTTCACCATTTTTAATTTTTTCATGCAACACTTCATATGGTTTATAAAACTCGTTCGTTGTAAAGTTTACATTGGTATTGCGGTGACAGTTTACGCACCATCCCATGGAAAGATTTTCCATTTGTTGAACAACATCCATTTCCTGAATTTGACCGTGACAAGTTTGACATTCTAACCCGGCAACTTTTACGTGTTGTGAGTGGTTAAAATAAACGTGGTCAGGAAGGTTGTGAATTTTCACCCATTCTACAGGTTTTGGTTCACTTTCGTATTTAGATGTTTCTTTATTGAAACCGATATAACTGTAAATTTTTGCAATCTCTTTATCGTAAACTGCCTTAGGATAATTAGGATCTAAACCATTAACACCCTGAATATTGTAGTGACAGTTCATACAAACACTCAATGAAGGTATAACAGCAGATTTTCCGCGTTCAGCACCTACGTGACAGTATTTACAATCTATTTTATTGATACCAGCGTGCACTTTATGTGAGAAGGCAATTGGTTGCTCAGGTGCATAATCTTGCTGACGACCAAGTGCAGTTGCACTATCCCACATGGCAACGCTTAAGAAGCATAAGAATAATAAAGCAAGGATACCAACTAAAGGACGGTATTTGCGTTTTTTCCAGAAAGGTGTAGTATCCGGAGCCGGGTCATCAAATTTCTGACGAACTAAACCGTCGAGATATTTAACTGAACGACCAAGTATTACTGCAATAAATAATAATGCAATGATTAAAATCCAATATAACGTTGAGTTGTCTTTTGTTTCGGTAGTACCAATCGGTCCTGTTATAACTTGATTCTTCTCAGCTAATAATCTTGCCGCCTCAGCATCAATATAAACAAGGATATCAGCAATATTGGCATCGGTCAATGATGGGAATGATTGCATCACTGTCCCACTATATTCCTTTACTAAATTATTTGTATACTTATCACCAGTAGCAAGAAAACTTGCAGGGTTCTTAACCCATTTATAAATATTAGCAGTGTCTGCCCAGCGGGTTTTGACATTTTGTAATGCCGGTCCGGTCATTTTTCTATCAACCAAGTGACATTTCTGACAATTGGCTTGAAAAAGTACTTTTCCCTCCGCTTCACCTGCGTATGCTGC